>Ga0068859_100000137_pt1 | contig 68774 bp, 53 predicted proteins | sample KBSSwiS22_FD_66585 | JGI IMG/M metagenome (GOLD analysis project Ga0068859, IMG submission 66585) | Switchgrass rhizosphere microbial communities from Kellogg Biological Station, Michigan, USA - KBS Switchgrass S2-2 | ecosystem: Host-associated > Plants > Roots > Rhizosphere > Soil ...
CAAACTCATCGGCAGTGTTGAAAAAGTTTAGATTCGTTCGGTGCGCTTGTGTTATTTGAGGTATGGTCAGGAAGAAAAGCGTAATTGAGGCCATTGTGAGTAAAGGTTCAATTCTCATTTGAGCTCCTTCACTAGGAAGTACTCGTCATTTCGATGGGCGAGCATTCAAATGACGGTTAAGTGGTTGTCGCGAGAATTAAGGCTCACGTGAGTCTTGAGGATTATGCGGTTGAATCTAAAGAGAGTCAATAAAAGCTCAGTGGCATTGCAGGTTCGACTTGTGCCGGAATTGTCCTGCAATTCTTACAAACTGAGCGCTCACAATAATCCGAGGATTTGACCGGACGGTGTCTTTATATGAAGAACTGGAAGCCAGGGCTCTGCTAGGCTTGAGAATCAAGTAACTAAGGAGCCAGATCCAAAACTTGAGCTCACGGAGCGAGGTGACCTCAACTGCAATCAATAAGGAGTAGTGCTCCCCAGCTAGGGCTCGAACTTCAGCCGCTCGCTTAAGCCAAATAGCTTTGGTTACTCATATCTTTTCTTCATCTCTCCATTAATAGTCTGCGGCGCATCGGGTAACTACATGCCGGATTTCTGACCAGTCGTTGCCGAAATCCCGGCACTCGACCCTTCTACCGTCACGCCTCTTCAATCCTCCGGCGTCTGAAATCACCCACAAACAGATGCATTCGAGTTGATTGCAGCTCTATGAATGCATTGCTGATATGCGCGGTACAGCTCTTGATAAAGACCGTGCTGCATCAGCAGTAGTGAAAGCTGAACTGTCATCAAGTTTAACTAAATCGATGTGAACAGACCTGAGAGGGAATTATGTCGGCAGACGTTTTGAATTTGGAATTAGCGGTGGACCACGAACAGGAAGCGGACGAGACCCAAGTGGATCATAAACAAGGTTTCCTGCCTCCCGTCATCTGTTATCGCGATCCGGCGGACGTGCGCACCATCAGGAGGCAAGCCCGGCTACTGATGCTTGCTCTGTTCGTTACGGCTACCGCCGTGGTTGGCGTGGTCTACAAATCCATTCAGCGACCGGACCGCATCGTCGTCGACATGTCCTCCGGACGCACCGTCATGATCAACAACCGCGAGTTGGGCGCAACGGAGGCAGTCAAGCTCGAGAAAGACAAGTTGCAAATCGCGGATATGGATTACGTGGTCAGGACTTATCTTGATTACCTGTATCGCGTTGATCAGCGCTCGCGCGCTAAAGATATCGAAGCTGCACTACGACTAATGGTTCCCGGCCAGGCCAAAAAGTTTGCCCAGTATTTGACCGAACAAAAGGTGCTGCAAACTCAACGCGAGCAGCAATGGAATGCGATCTGGAAAGTAGAGTACCTGGAGCACGCGCCGGGTAAGCCATTAACCATCAAGGTCTACGGCACGCAGGAGATTGACCTGGTAATCAAAAACCGGAGCGAGCACCTCACTAAACACTTGCTGTTAACAGTCGAGCTCCTGCCGGATGCGCCTGAAGATGGAACGTTCCGGCTCGACCGCAACCTCCGTTCAGGCTTTCGCATTAATGCCCTCGATTACAAAGAGCTTAGTTCCACCGCGTCTGAGACCCCGGTCGTCACCGACACTCCAAGTTAAAGGAAACCAGAATGAAAACGATGCTTTTATTGATTCTTGTTTTGCTGTCCATCACCCTGGTGGGCTCGGCGCAAAAACCGGCGCCCACTCCTGCCAACCTGAGCAATGCGGCGCCATGTGTTACGCGCCAGTCGCCCAGACGAAACCCGCGCGGGGCGCCGACAGTTGTTCCTGCTCCGGCAGACCCGGCAGCGGAGTTCTTTGTGGGTGAAGCCATGGTCGAGGTAACCAAAGACCAGACGGTGGTAAAACTGGCCATGGCCCAGCACGCGAGTGTACTGATTGAGCTGCCGGCCAACGATGGCCCACGCTACATCATTCCCGGTGATCCGGAAATGGTCACAGTTGATGAAAAGGCGCTCGAGAAAAACAAGCGCGCCATTATCGTGCGACCCGGCTCGCTCTTCGTCGCGCCCACTCTCAATCAGCGAAGGCGCACGCCTGCGGCTACCGTGACGGCGCAGATGCGTAGCGGTTTAGTAGTGACTTTTCTTTTCTATCCCGTAACCGACCTCGCGCAAAACGTTCATCGATGTGTGTTGAGTTATCACCGCGATGAAGTCGTAGCGCGACGGCGCGCCGCCGGACTGCCAGTCAACCTCGATCAGAAAGAACAAGGAGGTGAAAAGCCGACTGGGCAGTCCGGCGCGCCCGCTTCCATAGCGGTAGAGCCGGTCGAAGAGGTCAAGACGAGGAATGCAGATCCCTCGAACAAGTCCACTGTCATTCCAGAAATTGACACGTCGTCGAAGCTGCCGGAGGTAAAACCGAACGCCAATGCGGTTTCAAACGACACATCTACTCCGTCGTCGAGCGTGACGACGAATGTTAGTGAACTCGCTGTTATTGCCGCCAAAAAGCAGTTGACGCGCGCGACGTCAGAACCCGGCACGTTTAAGAACTGGACCAGGCCCTTGCACGGACTGGCGCTGGCGGTGCAGCAGGATATTGATACGAAGGAAGACTTCCGTGTGTTATTGCTCGCTGTTAAAAACGCAAGTGCTCACCCCCTGAAACTTGTTCGCGGCACTCCCGATCTCACTCTGCAGATGCACGATGACAAAGGCAAAGTCATCAACGTGCAGTCCATCAAGCCGCTGCATGTCGAAGTCAGTGATGTGAGTAATCAGGTCGCTTCTGGCCAGACGATCTACTACGCCATTGTCTACACGCCACCGCTAATGGGTATGCGGCACGAGTTGAAGATTGTCGTGGCGCAATCCGACGCGGCTGATGAGCCCGCTTCAATAGCACTTCTGAGATAGCGCATAGAAAAGAAGAATACCTATGAATAACCAGAACAAAGAAATGGGTCAGAACACGATGGTTGACGGCGAGCAGGGCGCGAACGGAAACGGCGCCGGCGGCGAACTTCTCGATCCGAAGAATCCGATCTTGCAACCCGCGAACGATCCCGGCCCGAGGACGAAGAAGACCTGGAAACGCAAGCTGATCGGCTGGTCGGTAATTCTGTTGCTGATTGCCGCTGGTGCGGGCGCCTTCTATCTCGTGGTGCGCGCGAAGCGAGTAAACGTCACGATTAACGCCGAGTCTCGCAAGAACGCTCAGAGCATGAAGTCCCAGAGCGAGGTCACGAATTCAGATAGTGCTTTGACGGCTGAGGCCATCAACCTGGCGCGGAACGCGGCAGGCGCTGATGCGAATCAGCCCGCTACCTCTGCCTCTCCGATCCCATCACCTGCGCCTTCTCCCGGGCCAGTTCCGAATCATAATGTTGAGTTCACTGGCAACTCACCAGTGCTTGACAATGTGGGTAAGAGCGGCGACACGGATCCCAATTCGCAGACCAAGGAGGGAAATACCCCGGGAAAGACGGCTGGCTCATCAGTCGTTGAGCCGCAGTCACACGCGAATCCCACGCAAAGTTTGTTCGTCGATGATGCGGCGCCGAAACCCATGACTGCGCCTGCTCCAGCTCAGGCGCATCGCGAGTCGAAGACGAGTGTGCCCGCCACGATAAAACAAACACCCCCAACAATGCCGCCTTTCGGCACGATGCTGCCTGTGCGAACGCAGGGAGTCATCTTCACGCTACGAAACAATTCTTATGCAAGACTGGAACTGACAAGAGACATGTCGGGCAACGGGTGGTCGCTACCTAAAGGCACAGTTCTGATCGGTCGGACCACAGGCAGCGAGCATGATCGCGCTTTCGTAAACGTAATCGGTTACATCGATCCGCGTGAGAACAAACTCGTCAGCGTGGCGGGTGAAGTTCTCGGGAGTGACGGCGCCAACGGTATTCCCGGGAAGCGCATTGCTGTCGATCGCAGCAGTCTCAAGCAGACGTTGGGCAAAGTCGCGTCCGGTGGTCTCCAGGTTGCGAGCTCGATGGCCGGCGCACTCAGCGGGCGGGGAACCGTGGTGATCGATAGCGCCGGCTATCGACTGATCGAGCCGATTAAGGACCAAGCGCGCGGTCTGATCACTGATTCAAATAAGAATAGTTTTGTAAAGGTCGAAGCCGGACAACCGGCCTATGTCATGGTTGTCGATCTGCCCGGCCGAGTTGAGGGTGCGGATGCGCCAGGCATGGACCAGCTTATGCGGTCAGGCCAGACCTCTTTAACGGACCGCGAAGTCATGGAATTGATTCTTTTCGGCGCCGCGGATGAAGTTCGTGCGGCCCTGCCGTTGATGACGGAAGAACAAAAGCGCCTCGCCACAAAGTCGCGGTCGGAGGAAAACGATAGGCCATGACTCGGACGCTTCGTGACATGTTCTCGTAAGCGGCCCACAAGAGGGCCTCGGAACTTCAGCAAAACCGTTCTGTGTTTTTGCGCCTTTTTGTGGCTAAACATTTTGAGGCAAGACCATGATTCCATCTGATCCAACTCGAGCTGTAGTCGATCCACGGCGGCTGGTCCTTGAGCACGGCCGTGATGCGCTCGCGGAGCTCGTGGGGCAAGAGTCGGGTTACATCTTTCAATTAAGGCCGCTGAAAGATCTCTGCCTTTCATTGAAGTCAGGAATGCCGCTCCTGGCTGAAGGCGAGCGCGGAGGAGGGAAGACCGAGATGGTCGACGCGCTCGCCTACTCCTGCAACCGCCCGTACTTCGAGCTGCAGGGAATGGACGACCTCACGCTGAAGGACATCTTGTTCGAATGGGACCAATCGGCGCAGAACAACTTTGTCATGCAAGCAGTCAGTACGAATGAATTGAGCCTTGCGGAAGCTCGAAGCCAGCAATGGAGCCGGGAGTTTCTAAATCTCGGCGAGATCCTGAAAGCGTATGACTATCTTGCAAGCACAAGCATCGTACCCATCGTCAAGCTCGATGAATTCGAGAAGCTGCCTCCCGCCTGCCAGGCGTTCTTCTATCAATTGTTCACTGACGGGCGCGCATCAGTGCCGCGGCTGATAGAAAATCACGGGCATATCGGCGTCGAAAAGCACGACGAGAAACCCATCGTAATCCTTACTTCCAATAACCAGCATGTGGTCCATCCGCCGCTACGGTCGCGCTGTGTCTATACAAAGGTCAGGCTACCGACTGATATGGAAGAAGCACGCATTCTACATTCGCGCGTGTCTGAAGCGTCTGCTGATTTATTAACTCAGGTCGTAAAGGTGATCAGGTATATCCGCATCATGATGCCGACCGTTAAGGACAAACCGGGACTGCGTGAATCGATTGCTTTGCTGCGCTCACTGGCGACAGAAGATGTCGATGAGATCTGCGCCGAAGTCATCGACGATCATCTCGGCTTTATTGCTCGGAACTCAGACGATCTTACCAATCTTGAATTGGGGTTGATGAGACTGGAACGAGCCGCACACATGCCTGACTCCCTCATCGACGAGATGATTGCGACAGTATTCACCGAACCAAAGGTTCAATTGCGAGAGGCTGCATGAACCGTGACCACGGAAACATCTGGCCCCTCGTCTCCGTTGCCGGCGCTGCACTATTAGTACTGGTTCCGCTCGCCATTCAGCGACTGGGGGGCGGTCGCATGGCAACCGTCGACGCCCACGTCACTATAGGCGACGCCGGCAGCGGCTCATCGATCGCTGAAAGTCGTTCGTTATACCGTTGGCCCGACAGCGAAGTGCCTCGTACGGCTGAGAGACTGAGAGACGTCACCGCCGTGGCGATCGCGGCCAGCACCAGCGTTATTGAAGGTTCATTGCGCGGAAAAATCCCTCGCGATGTTAAAGAGCTTATTGCCTACATCGCCCAGCGACAGCTGATTCCAGTTGAATGGCTCGTGTCAGAGTCAGGAGTGCTGCAGACACCTCGCGGCATGATCCATCTGCACTACTCACCCAAAGACCTAACGGTCGAAGTGATCTCCGTGCCGCAGGATCGCAAGGACGGCCCGGCCATCCTCATTCGGCTACCGGACCAGGAAAACACTGGCGTCGGTGCGCGTTATTTCGAGTCAATGCAACTGGACGCCATTGTCTATCCGACGCCTTTTGCGCCGATCGCGGAGATCATCGCCTCGGGTTGGCAGCCGCGTTTATTCAAGCAAACCCAGATACCTGACGAACAACGCGCCCAGCTTGAACAGTGGGCCGGCACTGTTACCGGGAAGTAGTTCAAATGGGGGCCTAAGTCATGAGTTTTCGCACCACACTCGAGAGAATTGATGCCGATTACTTCATCCCGCGCCCGGCGGATGAACCGGAGCTCGATTCAACACAGGCGGCCAGAAGGTTCTTTCAGGACTTGTCGAACTGTGGCACTTTGTTGCTGAGCAGTTCCGTCGCCGGGTATCTCTTTTTCCGATCCGGTCAGATGCTCGCACTCGATCTGAAGTGGCTGGTGTTTATTCTCTTCGGCGCCCTGCTGGTCACCTTTGTCGGCGTTATTGAATCCATCAATCTCGCGTATCCCTACTACAGCCTCAACCAGCGTCTGACGCACGGCTCTGCTCGTTGGGCCAGTATTGCTGAATTGAAAGCCAGGGGGCTGGCCCATCGCGCCGGCAAGTCTCTGCCTCGTGGCGCCGTACGCGTGGGACGTCTCAGCTCCGCCCTTAGCGCGCGGCAATACGACCTCATCCTTCCACTGGAAAGGTTATTAACGCATACGGGTATCTTTGGACCATCGGGGTCGGGGAAGTCAGCTACGTTCTACATGAACATACTGCGTGACTGGTCCGAGCACGGTTCAGCTCTCGTGATGGACGTTAAGGGTGAACTCTACGCACATACTGCGCGCTACTACGATCACGTCTATCGCCTGGACTTGCAGAATCCCGCTTTCTCCGATCTCTGGAATCCATTGCCACGTTGTTTGGGAAATGGCGAGCTGGCTCACTCACTTGCGTCTATCGTTGTCAGTTATGAGTCAGACAATATGAAGGCGAGCGAGAACACTCACTACTGGCTCTCAGGTGAGACCGCCCTAATGACAGCCCTCTGCCTGCATATGCCGACCATCGCAGCCAATCCCACCCTGCCGATGATCAAAGAGTATCTGTCGCGAAACGATCTGAAGAAGTTAGGTGAGGACATGAAAGCTTCCGAAGATCAGGAGGCGCAGATTGAGTGGGGGAACTTTAGTAAGGTGGATCCGGAGAAGACCCAGGGCGGCATGATTACCGGGCTCAACAATAAGATTGCCCCGCTGCGTTCGCCGAACCTGATTAGTATTTTGAAGAGTGCGACGCTGGCGGAGCTGGCCCGCGGTGTGCGCGAGATCAACCTCGCGGATCTGCGAACGCCGGGTACGGCCATTTACATTGTTCTGTCTGAGGAGCAGGCGAAGGATTACCGCATACTGCTCGAGTTAATCTTTGGCCTGGCCGCGATCGAGATGTGTGATTCAACGGGAAAAAATGTGACGCCGGTGTTAATGGCCCTGGATGAAGCGGGAAACGTTCACCCGCCAAAGCTGCCCGAAAAGTTGAAGATTGGCAGGTTTCGCAACACGCCATATCTGCTCGGATTTCAGGATGTCGCCCAGCTCAAGCTTAAATTCAAGGATGGCTGGAAGGCAGTGCTCGCCGGCATCAATAACCAAGTCTTCCTACCCGGCGTCAGTCATGAAACAGGTGTGCATGCTTCTTCTCTGCTTGGTGCAACGACAGTGCTCTCTCGCACCGAGGTCGACGCGGAAGGAACGGAGCATGACGCCGAACGCGTCTCGGAAAGCCGGCGCGATTTCAAGCAGCCGCCGGAGTTAAGGAGACTCGTAAAATATCGACAGGGCATTGCCATTATCGATACCGCGGATCCGATCCTGTTTCGTTTTCTGCCGCGGGCGGATAACGGGGATGTCGCGGCGCCCGCGCGTCGCTTATTGGACCCACCGCAGACACTCGCTGAAGCAGTCCAGTCCATGACGGACACGAGGCTCGCACAGAAGCTACTGGCGGTTACTCCGGTCCAAAGCAACGGCGATAGTAATGACGTACCGCCCGTAGCCGAGCTCGATAAAACCGATGCTGCTCAATCAGATCAGGACGAGGCAGAGCCGCCGGCAAGAGGCTCAGGCGCCACTCGGCGAGGGGTGAGACTCAGGGCGTTCAAGGACGACCTACTGCCGTTTGAGCAGCCGGTGGAAGAGGAGTAGGCGATGGACGGAGTCAAGGGAAAGACACGCAGGCGCAGATTTGGGATTTCCTACGTTCTGCTGGTTCTGGCCGTGGTTACTTACTTCGGTGTCTGGGGGTATTCCGTTTTTGCTGCGGACTGGAAAGCGAAAGCCAGCATCCCGAAGATCGATCCGGTACTGACTATTATTAAAGGACTGCGCCAGTATCAGAAAATCAACGCCACGTTTCCGCAAACGTTCGACGACGTCGAGGCGCGGGTATGGAAACACGCCGTGCCACCGGAGTTTGGCGCGAATGGACACTCCCTCGTGCTGAAGAACTATTACTATCTCTACACCTACATCAATCCCACGCGCTGTACCCTCTGGGCCATTCCCATCGGCCCACGCGCTGGCGACGCGAGTTCATACTTCCTGATTCTCACGCCGACTGACCGCGAGAAATATAAAGGGCCGCCACTTGATCTGAAGGAGGTCGCCACCATCACTGGGACGCCGACGTATGCTCAGCTCGGAATACTCGGGATGATCAGGCAAGAGCCGCTGCCACATAGAAAGAGATGAGTCGTGAGAGTCGTCTTTCGCATAATCTCTACCGGCGGCGTGGGAGCCGGTCGAGTAACCCGTTACATTGCCGAGCGTGACAAGGACCTTGAGCGCGAAGGTCCCGGTCCGCGCCCGCTGTTCACCCACGATCACGAAGGACTGACCTATCGCGCAGCTGATCGCGTGCTCGATCCTGATGGCCAGCCGCAGAAGGCTGACTTGCTTCACTTCTCAGTCAGTTTTGAAGAAGCCGACTTCGAAAAACTCGGCGGCGATGAAAAGGAAAGACAAGCACATCTTCGCGAATTGATCCGTGAAGGCGTGAAGGGCATGACCGAGGAGTTGAATGTTGAGCGCCTTACCTGGGTAGCGGGCATTCATCGCAACACGGAAAATCCTCATGCTCACATAGTGGTCCATAAACAGACGATTGAACGCGGTACGGGCAAAGAGAAGAGAATCGTGCGCATTCCCAAACAACTGCTTCCGCATAAGGAGATGCAGGAGTACAGGGAAGTACTTGTTCCCGGTCCTATCGGCGACAGGTTTCTCGCAGCCCTTGAGAAGCAACAGGCGCTCTTTTTGAGTCCCGAGCATTCGCAAACGAAAGCGCGTGAGGCAATGGACCAGTTGATTGAAAGAATTCAGCAGAGCAGAAGAGCACAAACTGAGCGGAGTGGAAACGAAGGACCGGCCCCGAACCTTAGCGAAGGACGATCCGACCGTTCTGTCGGTCAAGCGAGCACCAGTTCTCGTGACCGCTCTGCAATTGCACGAAGTTGGAGTGAAGATGCACAAATGCCGGGTGGTTACAGCGACGTCCGCATTACGCTCGGTCGACGGTTTGAGGTGAGCATGCGTTTGAGGTTTGCGCAGGGTTGGTACGACCGCGCCGTGGACCACGGCGATACCTATCATTTCGAGGTTGTCGATCAAACAACCAGTGAAGAGCGAAAAATCTCGGATTTGGATGTGCATCGCCGAGCAGCTGCGCGGGCGCGACATTTCCGTGATCGCGCAGATCGCGAGCAAGCTTACGAAGCAGATCTCAGCCGGCATCGAGAAACCCTGGACGAGTTGAGGAAGGCGCGGGAAGGGAAGATTGATGCGTTGAGCAAAGATATCAGCGCCCTGAGCGGCAAATTAGCGTTGGTTGAAAGGCGCCTCACAGGCGTCGATGACTCTGCGACGGCCGACCTGAAGCCAATAATCTCGCGCTCCACGCTTTCCGAACTACAGGACCAGGCCGTAAAGCTGAGTCTGCCGGAGGCGGTGCAGGAACTGGAAGATGTACGCGTGACATTAGCGCGCGAACATAAAGCACCAGTACGCACTGATGAAGAAGTGGCAACACTCGCCGCACGGTTTAACGTTGCGCGTGCTGATTATCTGGCGAAAGACAAACGGTTGGACAACTTTGAAGCTTCCGTTCATCTGGTCAATTACGAAGTCGGAGATGAACGGTGGTCGCTGGCTGCGCTCGACAAACAGATCGCACGACGTCGCGAAGATACGAAGGTTATTCCTGATCGAGCTGTTCGTCTCGATCTGCGGGCGCTTGCGCGGATTAATTATTCGCCCGCTGCGCGAGAAAAAGCGACGCGAGACGTGGAACATCTGACCTATGTTCGTGGCGAAGTAGTACGACAGATCGAACAACGGCGGGGATCATTGGTTGTCGATCGTGATCTCGCTCACGAGTTGGTGGTTGTTTTGGACAATGCGTACTCGAGAGAGGAACGATCGCGGAAACAGAACGGACAGAACATGCCTGATCCAGCTTATCGTGCGGATCAAATGAGATCTCTTGAAGCCAGCGCCGAAACGTTGCGCGATACTAAGCTCCTCAGTGAAGTTCATGAATGGGAGAAAGTCGCCTCGAAGCATGATAAACAGATTGATTGGCAAGGCCGAGCAGTGGCACGGGAGATCGTGGCGAGTGTTGCGGCTGACGAGACAAAGCAACGGCTGGAGCAGTTTCTAGAAAGCCAAAAAGTCGCTTCGCTTCACTTGGGAAATCATCGCACGGGCACATTGCGCCAAGTTGAAGCTCGCACGACTACGGACTACCTGGCGCGTGCGATCGAAACCACTGCGCAACGCGATCATCGCCAGAATCTGAAGCTGGCGGCTAAAGAACATCATGATCGGCTAGTGACGGAGTTTGACAAGGCGAGCGAATACCACGACGCTGCGCGCGAGCTTGCGTCAGAGGTAACGAACCGTAACCCGAAATTTACTGACAAGGAGAAAATCAATTTGGAGATTTATGCGGAGCGACAGACTGATCTGCAGGAGCGTGAGAAGTTTTTGGGTTTGGCTCGCGACGGTGCCGGTGGTGCGCATGAGCGCGAAAGCGCGGTATCTCGAAGTCGGTAATCTTGCCCGTGTAACCAGTGACCCTCTAATTGCGAACGATCTTGTGGGCTGAGTGTACCCCCAGCGTTTCAAGATGAAACAACTTTTCGCTGGGCGAATTCACTTGCCGGTTTCAATATGTCTTTTAATTTCGCTGGCGCTTGCCATTGCGTGAAGCAGCGGCTTTGGCTTTCCACGGAGGAACGCCATAGAGTTGCGCTTCCAGCTTCTTCCAACCCTTAAAAGCGGTGACGGTATCGCGCGCCGCAAAGCCGAGACGTTCAGCTTTTATCGCGAGCCCGGCATAACTGAGCGTGGTGCGTGTGTCACGCTTCAGATGCACCAGCGTCTGCGGAATGCACTTACCGGTACCAACTCCCATGGCATTCAGGTGGGCAACAAAATCGGCATCCGGAAACAGAAATTCTGCCGCAAAGACTTCTGCGCCGACTTCCAACGGTTTGTCCGCGTTCGACAGATCGCAATAGGAAAGACCCAGCTCACGGTCCTTCAAATAGTGCTTCAGTTCGTGGGCCATCGTGAAAACCATAGGGTCCTCTGGAAGTCCCTTCGCCAATACCACCGTCGTACCGAGTTCGTCGCAAAATAGAGCGCCTCGTAGATTTCTAAACTTATAGGGCCACAGGTCGATCTGAATGCCGCACTTTGAATAGATTCTGCGTAGATCCGTACGTGTAACACGCGGCGAGTGCAATCCATTCTCTGCGCGCACTTGCCGGGCGAGGATTTTCAGATCTTCGTAGTAATCGCTTCTGTTCACGTCTTCTTTACCTTCTTTCGGCCCGGACCAGGACGGCTCTTGCCCTTGTAGATGCGTCTGGCGCGACGGAATTCCGCGTACCGGCGGAGCTCCTCCAAATCCGAAGGATGCAGCTGCCGCGCGGTGCGAAGCAACGCCATTAACTTCTCCCCCTCGGGTTTAATCGACTCCGGGGGAAGGAAGTGCATGATGGGCACGCCAAAAAACCTGGCTAGGTTTTCAATATCGTCAAGACCTGGTCGATAAACTCCGGTTTCCCATCGGGAGATCGTATTAGGCGCGACCTCTAAAGCTGTTGCCAGTGCTTCCTGTGAGAGCCCTTCGCCGTTGTTATAGTGGTCTCGAAGGTACTTGATCTGGTTAGCTACGTAGGCTGCAATTCCATCAGACTTCATCGATCTCCTTTTGGCGGATGGGATTTACTCTTTTATGTTGACACGCTTTTTTGCGAAGCGTATCGTACTGAAACAGGATGATATTTCACCTAATATTCACAGAGCCATTATCATCTCAATTATGATCAGCTGCAAGCTTGTTGATACGGAAAGAAGTCTTTGGAACTACCGGGCCTCGTTGCGAGGCTGTGACTCGTTAATCTCAGTTGCCATGGGGAAACTTACGGTACCGGTGCATTAGCAGCTCGGGCTCGACCGAGGAATCGGCGCAGGTAGTTACGCGAACTGCGCGTCAAGACAGACGCGCTGAGAAAGAAACAAGAACGGAAACGATTGCCGACGTTTTCAGCGTCGGCTTTTCTTTTGTGTCTCGCCGGCGTTCAGGAGGAATTAACGACGCCTTTTGAGGAGAAAGCAATGTATAACTGCGCAAAAGAGATTTTGGGTTATCACAACGACGAAGTGACGCTGCCGCAAAGTGAACGCGATGAAATGCGGGAACGCAGAGATACAAACCGCCGGCGGGTGCGGAACGGTCTGGCGGAAAATAATGACCCGAAGCCCTATGAATTTGCGACCCAGGGATCGTACGCCATGAAGACGATGATCCGGCATCCGGCCCGGGATTACGACATCGACGACGGCGTTTACTTTGACAAGACCGTCCTGGTGAAGGCTGACGGCACCGACCGGACGCCGCTGGACGCGCGTCAAATGGTACGCGATGCGGTTGATGACGGATCGTTCAAAACCAAACCGGAAGTTCGCGATAAATGCGTGCGCATCTACTATGATGCCGGATATCACGTCGATCTTCCTGTTTACCGCCGCGTTGTTACCAAAGATTTCGTTGGTAACGAACAGGTTCACTTCGAGCTCGCCTGCGGTAACGAGTGGAGGCGTTCCGACGCGCGCGAAGTAACCACTTGGTTCGATCGTGAGAATCAGCGTCAGAGTCCGGATGTCACCAATGGGCGGCAGATGCGCCGGATCACGCGCGACCTCAAAAAGTTTGCCTGCAGTCGCGCGACGTGGCGCGGGAAGATAGCCAGCGGGTTCATGATTACCAAGTTGGTCACGGAGTGCTACCGGCCGAACCTCGAACGCGAGGATCGCGCACTCTACGACACGATGAAGACCATGCGTGACCGGCTGGAGTTTAGCCTGGAGGTGCGCCATCCGGTCACACCAAACGAGACGATCACCACTGGCCCGGATGATCCGAAGGCGCTTTTCCTGAAGGAGCGGTTGTCAGAGGCTCTATCCTGGTTGTCGGTCTTGTTCGAAAGCGACTGCACTCGCAAACAGGCACTCGGGGCTTGGGATCTGGTTTTCAACACCAGCTACTTTGGTAAGAAGCTCGAATCGGATGAGGAAGCGAAGAGTAACGTTGTTCCCGTCTACGTAAGCTCGTCAGTTATCACATCTCCCAGCCGGGTGGTAACGCCCCGACCTCCGTTCGGAGAGAATGCGGCATGAACCACTCGACTTCACGACTGGAGACCAGTATTGCGGAAATGAAAAAGTTCTATCCACAGTTTTCACTCTCCGGTGCGCCGATCGGGACCGGACCGGTGGCGGTGTGGAAAGGATCAGTGCAGCCTATTCAGACTCACGCAAAGGTAGTCGAATTACTGGATGACATTTCGTGTGACCGACCGGTAGAAATATTTCCGGGTGGCCGAGTGGAGCACTTGGCCGACTGCACTGCCCACCATGAAGAGCGCCAGTGGATGGAAGCGATAACCAACCCCTGTGTGCCGTTCAAACTGGAGCTCCGCTATGGTGGCAATTCAGTTCATCCGCAGGCCTATGTCGTTACACCCGCTTTGCCCGCATCCGCGTGGCGACATGTCTTCGGAGATGGCACCATTTGTCCGTTTGCTCCGTGGCAGCGCGTTTGGTCCTGGACCCTGCACTCGATGGTTGATTATATGGACCATGTTCTTTTATGGATTATCAAATCGATCGTATGGCTTCAGACACGGACCTGGATTGGCACAGAAGCTAGCCACGAGAAAGGCTATCTCCTGAGAACGATTCGCCCAAAAGATCAATGCTGGTGTGGTTCTGGAAGCAGATATGAATCGTGCCACCAAGCAAGAGATCAACGTGCAATGCTCGATAACTTTGCGGTAATTCTGCGCGAGTATCAAGAGCGAAACCGATATTTTATTGAACTACCCAACTTTTGCGGCTGAACGTGTAGCGTTGCTCATCCTGTATGCCAGCGTAACTATGCATCCTTACGCCACTGATTCAGCTGAACGTCGATTAGTACCCTTTTATCTGGCAGCCGCCAGCATTGTGGCTGCATTTTTGCTGCACAAGACTCTGGAGGGAGTGATTCCTTGGTGGATAGACGTTCCATCAGTGATGGGATTCTACGCGCTATTCTTTGTGGCCTTTGAAAGGTGGCTGTGGCGCATCCCTTTTTTACACTCGTCCGGATTGTTACGCGCCCCCAATCTCAATGGCAGGTGGACTGGATATGTGACGTCGTCGTTTGACGGGCATACAACTAATCACGATGCTTCTCTTGAGATCCATCAGACCTGGACTGGACTGAGTGTCTGTCTGAAGACAGTCCAGTCTCAGTCACGGAGCCTCATCGGAACTATCACCACGCAAAATCCCACAGCCGGCACGCTCAGTTACGAATACATTAATGAGCCCAAAGCAAATGCGGTAACCAATATGCAGATCCACCGGGGCACAGCTAAACTGGATTTGATCACATTTGAGGACAAGTGGGTTTTGGAAGGCGAGTACTACAGCGCACGCGGTCGGCAAAGTTTTGGTACCTTACATTTTGAAAAGCCAACGGGGACTTGATCTTAATCGAAGGGGAACCAGACCTGGACCTCAGTTTCAATTCTCGACTATTGCTTAACGAACATTTTCTGTGTCTCGCAGTGGTTTGAGCGAACGTGGTTTAATTGGAGGGATTACGGATGAATCCAAAGGTCTTTGTCAGCCATGCAAGCGAAGATAAAGATCGGTTTGTGATGAACTTCGCCGCAAGACTGCGCGCAAAAGGAATTGACGCCTGGGTGGACCGTTGGGAGATGCTGCCCGGAGACAGTTTGATTGAAAAGATTTTTGAGGATGGCATTAAGAATGCACAAGCGGTTGTTGTTGTCCTTTCAAATAACAGCGTAAATAAGCCGTGGGTTAGAGAGGAGTTAAACGCTGCTTTCGTCAAGAGAATCAATAGCGGCAGCAAACTAATTCCGATAGTGATCGATGACTGCGCAGTTCCCGAAGCGCTACAGTCTACGCTGTGGGAACGAATTAAGGACCTCACTAATTATGATGCTGAATTCGACCGCATTGTCTCGGCAATATTTGGAGACTCATTAAAACCGGCGCTGGGAAAAGGACCGGCTTACGCCGAGACGATTCTCGATGGAGTACCGGGCCTGGATGTTGTGGATAGTATTGTCCTAAAACTGAGCTGCGAGTATGCGGATGAACTTAAACATCATTTCGTAGGTGATGTTGATGAAGTGCTCGCACGAGCAAAGCTATTAGACATATCTGAAGATCAGTTCTTTGAATCCCTGGAGATTTTGAATTCGAGGTATTATATAAAAGGTGGAAAAGTACACGACGGCACAGATCGGGTTCGCCACTTCGCAATCACCGACTTCGGCCTCGAGCAATACGCTCGTACTTACATTGAAAATTATCGACAGCTGGTTCGAACTGTCGGTCTAGAACTTCTAAACTCAGATGAACGGGACAGTACCTCAATCGCGCGAAAGCTCCAGGTCTCTTTGCTTTTAGTCAACCACATAGTTTCTTCGTTTAAAGGAAGAGGATGGATCAAAGTAGTCGAGTCGAATGCGGGCGATTTCAATTATCATGTATTCCAAATCTCGCCGGAGTTGAAACGTGCGTTACGATAAAAGAGTACTCTCGCTTCCATGGGCTATACTGCCGTTGATCGGCGAGCGGAGTTTGTTTTGTCCCCTGAGTTCATTACGTTACACACTCTTCACCTTAAAGACGTTCTTCAAACTTGTAAAAATGTTAGCAGTCTTATGATGGCTTCCGTTTGCTTAGGCACCTCACACTAAAATTGGACCATTAAGCTTTTCTTCTGCTGGAATGCGCCGCTATGACTGTGCTACGGGGTGTCATGACAAATTTTATTGCACCAACCGTCAAACATTTCTTTGATGGCAGAAATGGTAGCCAACTCAAGCACTAAATTTCTTTTCGAGAACTCTCTTACCTTATGGCAATCTTTTCTCGTCGAACAGTTCAACGGCTCATTAACGAGAATGCCTCTTTCTTAACAAGGAAGCAGCTAAAGAGCCACGTTGATAAACTCAACAACGGTGATTTGGGTGCAGAGTGGGAAGTCATATTGCTTAACCTATTTAGTAAGTTAGGAGAAGTCGCGCATGAAAGAAACTTCAACGGCAAGAAACCCGATCTGTATTTTACTTCCGATGATCACAGTCTAGATTTTCTTGCGGATATAAAGACCGTCTCAGATGAAGGGGTTGAGTTGAAGAACCCACAAAAACAGTTGGATGAAAGACTATTCAAGGAGATTATAGAAAAGAATATTAGGGGCGCCTGGAGCTATAAGATTGGTGGGAACCATGAAGAGGCTAGAAAAAACGGATCAATGGTCCAATTAAAACTACCGGCACTTGCAAGATTTGATCAAGAGATATTCAATGAAGCATGGCAAGAATTTACTGCTCAAGTACAAAAGGAGCCTGGTAGAGAGCATAAGTACGAAATAAAAACAGCTAATGTTGACCTGTCAATATCCTATAGACCAAGCAAGGAATGGACTGGTTCGGGCGGCTACCCAAGCTATAAAAGTATAACTGCGAGAGAACATTTAATTCAGAATTCCGTTTGGAACGGACTAGTGTCAAAGAGTGAGCAGCTAGAGGACACGGGATATGAGGGCGCTTTAGGGATAATACTCTGTGACGGCGGAAGTGAATATCTTAAGAGAAGCAGGAATATCATCCATGAGCTCTTTCGTGCTCACCCACGCATAAATTTTGTTCTTGCATTTGAATCGATACAAGGATTCGGCTTTGGCAGTTTTAATCAGGTGAGAATGTATTTTGAAGTGGGCAGGGGATTAACTGCGAAACTAGAGGATTTTCTATCCAATCTTCACAAGCACACTGAAGAGATCTTTCCATACCCAGTGAAGAGCGCCATTAACGCTGTGAATTCTTTAGAGTCTACCAAACGTTTTAACGGAGACAGCCATTTTGGTGGGGCAACAATGAGTGGGAATGAAATAAGACTTTCGTCAAGAACTGTGCTTGACTTGTTAGCAGGAAACATTACATTCGATGACTTTCCTGAAGTTTATAAAAGTTTCTTCAAGATGGAAGCGGCCGAAGGAAGGTTATTTGAAGCCGCTCGGGTAGAGAAAGATGTTACCGAACAGGATGATGACTGGCTGGTATTTACATTCGGCGAACCTGATCCATCTGTCACCCCTTACATCGTTCCCAAAGCAGTCAAGTAATAGACTCTTACCGTATTTCCGCTCGCGATTTGCACGTCAGAAGCTGAAGCGAATTAGATCTGACGCAGTAATCGATATAAGTAATCGGTTAGGCGGTTAGTTTCCTGATCCACTCGACAAGCAAGATCCTCACACCAGACTTGACCAATGCGCGTTTAATGAGCGGGAACAGGGATCGGCAGAGTTGTCTATAAACGTAAAAATCAGCCTTTCGCTTGCCAAGGCTCTGGTACAACTCAGAATAGCGTTCGTTGAGATCGCCAATGACAGACTCGCGTTCGTCATCTCGGAGTAAAAAGCACATTACGGATTCAGCCGCGGCCGGCATGCTGAGTAACTGGAAGTATTCAACATCTTCGCCGAAGTCAAACTCAAATTGCATATAACCTTCCATTTGAGCCTCACTTCCACGACACGCTCGAATAACCGGAATCATGAACGATCCAAAATTCTTCTGGTGCCGAACTCGAGACGTGATCATCTGCGAAATAGATTGATACCTGATCTTGACCATAGTGAAGACCACTTAATCCAGGTGAGTTTTGGTCTCTGTCATCGTCCAATGAAACAAAATGACCGACAATTCCCATAAACATACTCATAACTTTTTCCCTGAATCAGTCAAGTAATCAACTTCTTGATCCATTGACCCAACAGTACTATTACTCCCGTGCCATAAAATAAGCGCTTCATGAAGGGATAAAGTGATCGGCAGACTTCACCATAGGCATAAAGGTCTGCCCGTCTTCTACCGAGTCGTTGATGCGATCTGCGATATCGCTCAATTAGGTCTCCTATGACGGCGTCCCGCTCGTCGCGTCGAACGATTAGTAAGAGCAATAATTCGACATTCTTCGGCGGGTTTGCCGTTTCTTTCCCCCGGTTTTCTGAGAGGATACTAAGAACCACTCCGACGAAAAGTAAGCCTAAGATAGAGTGCAGAGCTTTTTTCGTTTCATCGTCGAGAGATTCTTTCGCGACATCACCTGAATTATCCGGCTTACCAATTATTACAGTCGGAGCGTAGCTTTCGATCCGGGTGAAGCGTTTTCCCAGTAAGCCAGAAAACGGGTCACGAGGTGTCGAAGCAGCGTTGCCGCAAATGAGTTTACGTTTGTTTCGCTTTCGTCGGCTCACGACACAACTCCGATCAGGTTCAAGCTTGGTTTGAGATTCGCCAATCGCCGTCGACTCGCGTCAGCATGATTGAGTGCTAGTTTTCCGGGTGCTTCAATCTTGAAGTACTTCTTTGCACGACCGCCGCGCTCTGAGGTTGCTTCTCCCATCCACGAACTAATCAGCCCCTTTTCTTCAAGCCGCGACAATGTCGTGTAGAGAGCGCCGATTGAAACGGAACGAGCCGTTGCTTGTTCAATAGCGTCACCAATCTTGACTCCGTATGCTTTCTCGCGAAGAGAGACGATTGCCATAAGAACCAGCTCTTCGAATTCGCCAATGTAGTACTTAGGTTTTCTCATATTATGATTTCTTTCTAATTATAGAAGATATGGACTTCATGTCAATAGGTATATTGTTGGTAGGGTTCACAGACCGTATTGCCTGGTTTTAGGGAAAGAGGTAGGGCAGAGTCGTCTGCTAGCGCACTGGACCACATGAGCTTGATATCTTGTGCGTAAGCTCGTGGTGTGACACCTCTCAACTTGACGTCTAACTCAAGGCCGATTCGGCTTGCCGAAATAAGCTCTAGTCATAATGGAAGAACCTCACGCCCGCCGCCGAATTGCACGCACGACAATTCTTGATGGTCCATTAGATCTGCTTCATCGCGGTAAGGAGTTCGGCCGGTTCTGCAATGACGACAGTTTCGTATCGCTGATGGAACCTCAGATCGTTTACGACCAGATGACGTAGGCTCTTATCGGTCGCGAAATAGTCGCAGTAAGCTAACGCGGCAGTGGCATGGCCGAAGTCAAGCAAGTCGTTACCATTATATTGTCGGCCCCGGTTGCGTCGCACGCCGGCGTGTAGACCCGCTCTAATAGTCAAAGATGGAAGCTGTTGGCCCAGTTTGCCGGTGCGTAATTCGTCCACGAAAAGTGGAATTAGTCCGCGCGCGGATTTTGCGAGTTCACCTCGTATATTTTCTGATGGCGGCGTTCCGAAATCTTTCAGATACAGAGACTCGAGTATGCTTGCAAGCGTCGGCAGGTACAGCTCCAGGCTTCCTTCGAACTCGTGCAGGTGAAGCTCATTCAGGGGAAGAACTTTGTTATCGTGTTCCTTGATTTCACGATTGAGCTTGTCAGCGATAGCGTCCCATCCGCGGTGCAGTTCTTCGGGAATCTGTTGTAAGTACGCGAGTTGATCGGCCAGTGAGAAATCCCAGAGGTAATCCGTAAAGGATTTTTGAACCGCCAACATCTCATCTTCTGGAAGTGACTCCAGTGTAGGAACATTATGCCCAAGCGCGTAAGCCGGGGACGTCCAGACAAGTCGCTCCAGCGGTTCTAGCGCTTGAGGTCCAAGTCGAGTGAGCTGGATGCAATGCCTTAACTCAGTACCCACTCGTTCCTCTGTGCTTTGCAACGCCGTACCCAGTGAAAGTTCATCAATTAGTTTTGCAGTGGCCAAGCGAGTCGTAGGATCGCGCTGCTTCAGTATTTCTACCAGCGTGTCGGCATTTATTGGACAGATCACCTTACCATTAGCTACCAACTCCCGTAGCTGGCTGAGTATCTGTTCGTGAATGGTATCTTTAGACCGGCCTAACGATACATCCCGTAGCAGTATCCAGAAGCGAGTGTCCAGATACACTATCTTCCGGGCAAGGACTCGATCTGCTGTTGCAAGCATCTTGCTGCGCACGTAACGCTCGAGTGACACCTCCGAATCTTGTGATGGTCGTCGAGTGTGATTTGTTCCGGACGAATGCTAACGGGTTGGTATTTCATTGTTGGATTGCTGCCGAGTGCATCTCAAAAATTCTCATCTACACATGTGGGAATCATCGAGAGGGGCTTTTAGATGGCCTGCTAAACTCTTCCAGAACAGCGATGTAGTTTTGAAGCCTTGTCAACAGTTCATCGTATGTGAGCAGGGTGAGATTCTTAATGCCTTGAGACAGTAACCGAAAGTCGACTCCCTCCTTAGGCGTTCCAAAAGATCTGGTATCTCCGGCAAGGATGATCCCGCGCGGCCGTACTGCTCGAATGTCTAGACCATGCTTATCTTTCAGAAAAGACCGAATTGTGTCCTGTTGCTTAGTGATGTTATCGATATAGTTTTCCGTTTGTATGACTGCTTTAGAGATCTCCGAATCAAAGTAGAAGTTTCCACGACTGGTATCAGAACGAAGAATCGGCGTATTGGGCTTCTTGATTTCCATTACATCCAAATAGTTGTCATGTGTGACAAGCAGGAAATCCGGGAAACGGGTATCGCCAATAGTCGTGTTTAGTTTTTCAATGGCAGTGATATAACCCTGCTGTAGCAGAAGGATGTTGCTCTTGATGTAGGTCTGCCACCATGATTCAGGGTGTTCTCTCGGTATTTCTCTTTCAAGGTCTGACGCCAATCCCCTCAACGATTCAATCTGGGCCTGAGCTTTGAGTTTGTTAACAGTGCCCAATGATTCAGACGCGATATACTCGGGTAAAAAACTGTTGAGCGCCTCCTTATCTTGACTCGACAGCCTGGGGATTATGTCAAGGGTGATAGTCTTTGACAGAGTTCCCGGAACGTAGACTGGAGTGGCGGCGTCCTTGAAATAATCCGGAAAAGCATTAGAGAAGAACTTGCGGATAATGTCGTTCTTGATATCACGGCTTCGATCAAACTGGTCGCTTCCCATCCGTGACAACAGTTTCTGCGATGTTCGGACTCTGACAATGCCTCTTTCGATTGTGATGGAGTTTGTGTCCTCGGTGATGATCCAGCGGAAACGATCAAATCGCGCATTCAGGAGTTCTAAAATGTTCTTACCGAGATTGATTCGACCGTCATCTCTCAGCCTCGTTGGCCGGCGACCTTCCCAATAAATTGGTGTGCCGCGCAATGCTTTACCGTAGCTGACATTTGTTACCCTTATGTAGTTTGTGGAACGGCGACGCTTGCTCGGTCGTTTCGGCGAGCTTTTCTTTTTGCTGGACTTGAGATAGACCATTAGCAGACACCAATTACTACCATCGATTCACACGCGAGAATATTGAATGTCGCACTATTTAGATCGCGAGAAGTGATTGACATCCAGAGCCGAGTCCTGAGCAGCGACAATGAAAGGATGGTCTATGCAAGATGAGAAGCGCCGACATGTCGACGCTTCCCACTCTACCTTACCTCTGATGTTTGTGAAGGAATTTGATGATCTCCAGCATTACCACTACGCAATGAACTATCGCATAGAGAAGCAGGAGAACGAGATTCTCCATTTGAACGAATCCCATTTCGCCCTGAATGACTTCGCTCAATCCCGAGCTTACATTTATCAGGAGGAGGAGAAAGTCGCATACGCGTAAGACATTTTCAACGAGCGGATGAGAATCGGGAACGTAAATGAGTACCCTGAGAATCAAACTGGCGACTGGTCGCAAGTGCTTGCTAAGAGTACCGACTGCAATAGCTAAGGGTTTCGTAGTTCCCCGGTGGTAAAAAGCATACAAGTTGAACATTGTGCACCTCACTTCGGTAACCGGACGATCTCCCGCATCGGTCCAAAATGTGGAGACTCCTGGCTTTGCGAACCCGCATCGCTACGGGGTTGCCTTTAGTCGGTGATTTCCGCAGCTGGAACAACGGAAATAAGGTTCAAAGAGCTGCCGGACCACACACCTTTGAGCGGGCAAGAGCGTGCTTCCGAATGTCTTAGGAGGCAAAGGGGCAGCGCAATGAGGGATGTGACGGAGTGTGCTGTGGGATAGAGACGAGAACAGAAGGGGATTCAGGTGTTGTAACATGCCCTGAATTGAAGTTCGCCTGGAGCAACCTCAGGCTTCTTCGATCTCTGATCGCTTGGCGGCCAGACAATCTTTCCTCAGATCTTTCGTGAAAAAAGACTCACGGCTTTGCGTCCCTGCCTCACAACAGGTTTGCCTTTGTCGTGCAATCACACCTAAAAAGATCATTTGCCCAAATTGGGCAGTCAGTATTTTCGTTTAAACATGTTTTGTTGTCAACAAAAAACTGGAAACAGATAAAATAATTTCCAGTAATTTCCGTGAAAAGATTTACAAAACCCGCACCAATATTCCGCCCTCAAACCGTCCAACCAGTTGCCATACAACCGTAAGAGGGTAACGTATGGCTTCGAAAATCATTAAGAATGGCAGGCCTCACTCGTGCGAATTGAACCTCCGCGGTTCCTCGCTCGCCACGAGTTCGATGGGCGCGCCTGATGCGACTCAACTTACTAAGTCGCCAAAGCCTTCTGCACCACCAGGCTGCAAATACGTTTTGGCGCTGAAAGGATCTGACTACATGGCTACGAAATACTACGTAAACAAGAACGCTCAGGATAATGGTGACCACGAGGTCCATGTTCCGACCTGTTCGTTTTTCCCGGCAGCCGAGAACCGGCTGTACCTCGGCGAGTTCTCCCACTGCCGATACGCAGTTACTGAAGCGAAAAAGACCTATCCTCAGTCCAACGGGTGTTATTACTGCTGCAACGAATGTCATACCGGATAATGTAGGTTGTGAACTCAGAAGTTGGGGTCACAGCATCGAGTCCTATCGGTTTTCTATTTCTAAGCAAGCAAATCTGGCTATCGCCCACCACGAGCCCGTGAAAGTGAACTCCAGCGCTTGCCTATGTTTAGCGATCACGCGAGTCTAAAACCATTCCGCTACTCCACCATGGTACGAACAGGTACCGCGCCGGTGTTGACTGAAACTGTATGACCCATCCCGACAACGCGCCGTAGCCCCAGCCGGTTTGGTTTCACTGAATAATTAGTGATGAGTAGCTTAATAATGGGGACAGGTCGCATCACTGAACACGCTAGCGCTCTAGGAGAGTTATTGATCAAATTTATCGAACCGAAACACCATTTGCAAACACACGAATTGTGAAACTGTTTGGTTACTTGTTATTGCAGCAAACGTGACCAACGTGGAAGTGACATATCGTTTAGCAGCTGTCTTAATTTGTTTAATGCATCTGTAACCTGCTCACGGGTCATTCGTCTATTGTCCTCTTCATAGGAGGGAAGGGTAGTGCTGAAATCTCTAAGCTCGGTATATTTAGATACCACCCTTTGCAACTGCGGCTGATCTTCCGACTCTACATAGTTAATGAGTAGTGTCAAAAGCGAGGACAGACTATTACCTGCAAACTCTTGTCTGGCATCAGCTGAATTATCAAGGTGGTAAAGAATACCAGTGAGGTTTTGGCCTGCAAAAGCAAGGGCAGTACCACTAGATGTATTTGATTTGCCGTCTAGCCAGTTAGTACGCGAGAGCCGGTCGATTGCTTCTTTGCTCATCTTGATTCGCGATGCAATTTCCAAATCAATTTTTTGGACTTCGAGAGGTGGATGTTTTACGAGGTTTGTAGTAGGCACATGCCACGCTTTCAGTTCATCAAGAATCTGTGCGCCTTTAACCGCCTTCGCAAAACTACGCGATCCCTCGGTATGCATGCCGACGAAATTGTCGCGTGAGTCAAACACTGGGCCCCCGGAGAAACCATCAGTGAGAGAGAGATCCGTGGTAGTACTAAAAAAGCGGCTATTGCCGGCTGCTGAGTTTTCGTTCAGAACTCCCCCAGGCCACAGCGACCAGTCCCCAGCAGGGGGGTGGCCAATAATACGGACTTGAAAGTTACTGCTGGCGTCGCCTCGCGTCATTGGAGTAATTCCGGCGGGAAGGTTTGAAGCAGGAGCATAGACTATTGCCAGGTCCAGATCCGGATCGAAGCGATCCAGAACTTTTGCTGGAAACACAGCTGCACGACCGTAGAACTGCAACTCAACAGTTTCGACGGGGTCATTGCCACTCTTTTGTTTACGCAGCGGGTGAAACGCAGTAATGAAATATGCATTCTGAGTGTCCTTACCAACGTAAACTCCAGCAGCTACCTCAGCGGAGCGATCTTCCGGTTGCACGCGCAGCTTAACAACTTGCAAACGCAACATATCGATCTTATCAACAGTGGATTGCTCAATTGCTAAAGGTCGAACGACACTTATAAACATCCCTATAAAAATCATCGTCCAGGTCTTAATCATTAGCGTGGCAACACTCCTAGCTTCTCAAGAATTCCTAAAAGGAACGCAACTACCGCGGGGATCACGACAAAGACGCGCGCTTTCTTATCTAACTCGTCAAAAAGTGACGGCATTTTAGACTTCATGTCATTTGCTCCAGCCCCTATCAAGACGTCTTTGGCAAGGCCATGAAGACTCAGTTGTATTCCATTATCGATCTTGAATTGCCTGAGATAAAAGCCTTGAGCGGGCCGGATCATGAGTAGGTCGGAATCTGACAACTTTACTGTACTATCTACTTCCTCGAATGATATTTCGTTACTCTGCCCTGATGCTGGGGGCCGCAGAACAGTTTTCTCTTCTTGTGAATCACCAGGGGTGATATGCGAAAACCGCAGGTCTCCTACAATCGGTATTTGAGAGTCTCCAATATTCAAGCCACTGATTCCTCGGTAATCGATTTGTGCATTGTTAGCAGTGGAGAAATATACTGAATCCTCGGAGAAAAACTCTCCTTCCACGGTGCCCGTGGGCCTACCATTCAGGCGTACGCGGACACAAGAAAATCCAGATTTAGACTTTGCACTCGGTTGGGCCGTGAGGTTACCAGTGAGAGCCTTGTTTGATCTCAGCCCAAATGAGGATCCGCCGGACTGCTCAAGCCAGAACAGATTAAGAATGGAATCACTATTCAAGTTAATGATACTGGTTCGGACATTGTAGAAGTTACAAGAGCCTGCAGTGTCGCCTTCAATTTCGACTGAATTTTCCACGAATTGATCACTCCCTGCCTTTACCTTTATACCGCTTCCCTGAATCCGTACCGCTGCGACTCTAGAGATAATGAACTGCTCTTCACTAGCAGGACTGAAAATTCGAGTTGCGCTGGTCCCGAACGAAATTTCTCGCACATTCAGAGAAACATTTACCGATGTTTCAGGGTGAATGAGCGTAAGGACAATGGCTAAAACAACCGTACCAGTTAAGGCCGCTGTTACAGTCCACTTGACCCAGCGCCTCATAGTCTTACTCTTTCTAGCCAATAATTTGCCTTCCTTGAACTCTACGGGTGATATATACGAATTGATATGGTGGGCTTCATTGAAGTCCTGGGTACGTGCCCAATCATTTTAACCGTGTAGACGCCTGCAGGTAATTTAGTCATATCTACATCGAATGCCTGCGAACTCGTTGCGGGAAAAAGAACGCAGGTCGAAGAGAATTTACATTCCTCTGTTTCCAGCCGAGTTATTTGACCAGATGGTCCTATTAGTAACTTTTCCAGGGAATGCAGATCAAAAGCGGTTCTGTAGTGAAACGTATAAGAGCTCTTGACTAATTGTGAGCTTTGGACCACATCAACCGGCATATACACAGGTGGCTCATTCCCATCTCTATAATTGGCACGCACACCGATGTTACTCCAGTCAAGATTCAAGGGGTCAATCACATCTTTAGTAGACCAGGGACTGAAAGAATTCCATTTCCCTTCTTCCCAGTTCAATTGCTTTGACTGCATGAAATAGTGAATAGAATCTTGAATCTCCAACGCCTCAATGGATACTTTTCTTGCAATTGAAGTTTTCTGCAGCTGTACGGGTGGTTTTGGTAAATAAAACCTCACTTGCAAATTAGCTCCCTTTGCAAACCGTTCAAAATTCCTGTGTATGGCTATGAGTTCTAAATCCTCTCTCGCGTGTTGCCTTCCTATTGTTCCCTCTATGCGATTTCCAAAATCCTTCATTCCCTCCGTAGTTTGGAAAGCACACACACCCCGGTTGAGCGAAAGCAAGATTAAAAACAAAACGGGATAGAATATTGTCGCAAAATGATCAACGAATTTGAGACGGCTAGACATTATGTACTCGGTAAAATTAGCTTAGATTAGCAGTCCGTTAGAGTAGAGGAACTAATAAGGTTACCCAGCAGTCGAGCGTCATTCACCGCCGACGTCAATCTTCGGAAGCCGGAGTATTCACTTGGATCAAGATCGCTCGGTTGCCGGCCATAAGATCTTATCTTAGGCGGGTTGCTCTATACCGATGGATCTGCCGTGTTACATTTCTCTGGTAAATAAAGATCTTGGCGTTGAGAATAATCGGCGCTAAGTATATTAGACATCTAAGGCCTGTCAAGACCACGGAAGAGTCTGCTAGAGTTTGATAAAGAAGCCGTCTTGATCGACGCCGGGGGCGAAGATTCGACGGACGCTAAACAAAACAAGCACCTTATCCGATACCTGACTGCCTTCTTCAAAAAGCGCCCAGACCTACACAACACCATTGACACTGTGATTGTCAGCCATCCTCACAAAGATCACACAAAGCTGCTGCCGGCGGTAGTTACTGCTTTTAAAATAAATAATCTGATTGATGGCGGCGCTGATCACGGTAGCGGGATTGCTGCCTTGAGAAAGGCTCGAGCGCTAATTAAGACGAAAGGCGGAAAGTATTTTGTTGTTGAAGCCAAAGACACCCTCAAACCTACTTTTTCGCTTGCTCCGCTTGCGGCAATTGAAGCTGCCGACTCTGACGTGCACTTCACGGTGATCGGTGGGACTCGCGGTTGCAAAGACCAAAACAGTGATTCGATTGTGGTCCTGCTGAATTACAAGGGGTCCCGCTTTATTTTAACAGGAGACGCTTCCGATAAAACCGATCCACTCTGTAAACCGAGTGAAATTCCCGATCTATTGAATAAATACGGTCCCACTGGTGAGCTACGAGCGGATGTCTATAAAGCGGATCATCACGCCTCGAAGAACGGCACCAATGCACAATGGATGAAAGCGATCTCGCCCTGGATCAGCATTATCTCGGCGGGCAAGCATGATAAGGCCCATCGCGCTCCGGGCGGCTTCCACGCCTGGCAATTCGGTCATCCCACCCAACAAGCTGTCTCGCTCATGGAGCAGTACTCATCCGATACTCGTCCTCCGATTATGATTTCTACGGGTAACGGTCAAAGAAGCTTCAGGCCAGAACGTGAAATTACAAAGGCCGTGTATTGCACCTGTTGGGATGGCGACATTGTGATCAATGCCGCTACGCTCAAGGTGAGCACATCACAATGAAGAGGACAACAATTACCAGCAAACCCAGGCGTATACAATATGCATAATGCGTAGCGGGATGGATCTGTAAGCATCTCTGAAAACACCGCCATTGAAAACTAGAAATTTCCGAGCAACTATGACGCGAAGAGAGCCTCATTGAGCGTAGTCAAAAAATTATTTCGCCCTCGTCCTTCGATCTTCATCGAAGTTCAATGAATTGTGCCCTGCTTCTGAGCAGTCGTTGCCACGAATCCCGGCAGGTGAGGCTTCCCCTCATTCATTCCTCGCTCAGTATTGCGTTTGCGATTGATTCAGCGCTTCCTTCAGGCATAATCCGCTCATTTGCCAGTTCGCTCGTGTGAACGATTGGTGTTTGTAGGTAAGGGTTTAGTATCCGACTAACTCTTACTCGTACGGTAAGGCCTTCGACCCTTCGTAAGTGCCCTGGGACTATACTTCTCAAAAAGCCACTCTCTTTCGGCTTCAGTTAGTGGCGAGGGAGTCTGAGCCTTTAACTTCTCGATCGCGTGTCTGAAGCATTGACCCGCCTCTTCGTTTTTTGGATTAAGAGAATGAGCCCGCGCTTGTCTGGAAGCCGACGCCTTATAGTTTTCAGCAAAGTAATCTTGTAGCCCCGCCTTATAAAGTAAATGCGAGACCGTTTGTGTTTGTAATTCGGCAACCTTGTAAGTCAAATGCCTTTTCATTCGCTCCAGGACGTCCGAAGCATACCTGTCAACCATATCCTCTTCCGCTGGATTTCTAATCCCGTTCCAGGGTCGATATTTTTCTGACGGATCATAGATATAGCCGCGCGTTGCAATGACATGATGCCCAACTTCGTGGGTCAGCGTACGTGCGATTTTCAATGTCGCCATTCGGCTCTTAAGGAAAACCTTCGGGATGCCAAAGTAAACATCGTTCGCATAGAGAAGGATCTGAGCTGGCTCATTCTTCCGACGCGGCACGTACATTCCGTTGTATCGAAAGCCTCTCATATACGCGGGAACTTTGTCGGCGTTGAGTTCTTCGTCTGGACAATCTTCGATCACTCTCACAACTTCCAATCCTTCAAGGTCACGTTTAGGCAACCAACTTAACACCCGCTCAACGTGCCGCCTGGTGATAGGTGGAAAACAGGAAGCATCAATTTCTATTCGCATTTCAGACATAGGGTGTTGTAAACAATGATACACGTTTCCTGGTTGACGCTGCTGACAGCCTCATAAGCCTCAATCTCCGGGGGTACCGCACCCCGGATTGCTGGGATTTTGTTGGCAAACAGATCGGTGCACCTGATTGTATGGATCTACCACTGGTCCCAAAACATCAATGAGTGCTCCTCCGACTGCATCCGCAATCGCACCCAGCACATGACCAATCGCATTCATCGCGCCCCGCTGGAGAGATGAGTGCGCGTCCGAATTGGAGGGCGCCCTTGCCGGATCAAAGTTAGGCCCGTACTCGACACCTTCAGGTCCGATATGTACTTTGCTGGGAAACTGCTCGAACTCAGGCGTAGGCATGGTTGGTCTTAGACCTCTGGAATCGTAACCATAAGGGTTGTCAGGTGGCCAACTATCAAGAGCTCCCAGTATGGGAAACTCAGGGTCAAAACTATCGTAGATGTACGAAGCATCGCCAGCATCCCAGCACTCGAGGCCCAAACATAAACGAGAAGTTATCTGTACATACGAAACTGCTGGGCCGCCATACCATACATTGTTGCGCCATAGGTCGATGGCATTGTTCGCCTCGTTGATTTGTGCACGCCCAGGATTAGGATCCTGTCCCCAGCCGTTTCCTCCCAGGTAGCCCCAACCCCACATCCCGTTCGCAATGTCAGACCAGCCGGTCGATGCATCTGGCAAGCCCCACAAAAGCCCAGTCGGATCAAATAAATTAATCGGGTCGTTGGAGGCATACGCATATCGATTGAAACTCTGCGGATCTAAAATGGTTCCGGAAAGAGCATCCGGACTGGTCCAACGACCGGCGAAGCCGTCGTATTTTCGAAACCAGGTGTTATCCAACCCGGTCGTTTCATCTCGTTCGGTAATTGCAAAGCGCCGAGTCGCTTTGTCGGTAGTTCCATACCCCTGTGTTGCCGTGCGGAGGCCTATACCCTGCCAAATCTCTTCACCAAATGGCAAGTAATCATGTCGCGAGACGATCGTACTGCTGCCGGCTCCGCTATTGTTCATCAGTGCGCGAGCTGAACCCTGCAGGTCATTGAGAACATACTTAATATTCGCGCTGGTATTCGCAGTGCTGGCGCCGGGACACAATTGGGCCACGTGACCCTGGAACTCAAGGCTATAGGCAAACCCGTTGCGCACGGTCGCGAAAGTTGCACCGCCGCTGATAGCGTTCATCCAATTAGTAAGTCCACCCGAGTCAGGACTGCGCTGCAGGTATGCGTTGTAAAGATCGGTCACGTAGGTTTGAGGGTCAGTAGTGTTATAGACGCCTGGGGCGAATAACGTATTGCCGAGGTCCTGTGCCGCTTTAATTAATTTCGCCCGACTTTGCCCCTGTGCGTAGCTCAAAATCGATGTCTTTTCGATTAGTTCGGACGAGGTGGGATTTCGATGGAGTGCTCCCTGATAGAACGCCGTTACAAAGTCGGCAAGGGTCATGTAACAAGTAGCAGTGGCTTCATACACCGCAAGCAACTCGCCACGCCGGTAGATGTTCTCCCTTTCCACGCTTGTCCCAACGTACCCCACTACTTGCTGGCCGAAGATGTCGTAAATCATCGTCCGAGTCACGCTAAAGGAAGCGGTTTGCACACGCCGTCCCGCACCATCGTACACAGACGATTGTGACAAATCGCTGTCCATAGCCGATGCAGTGATTTGACGTCCATTGGCGTCATAGGTGTAGTTCATGTAGCGAAACTTGGCGTCCTGCGTGATATTTCCTGCCACGTCGTACGTAACGGGCGCTGGTCCGCTGGTTACAAAACGATTTGTCGAGTCCGTAATATCGGTCGATATCACGGACGTGTATGGGATATTGGTAGTGTTGTTGCTGCCGGATTGGAAACGATTGCCGTAACGATCATAAGTGAACTCCTGCCGCCAGGTTGGGTTGCTCCCCGTGCCCTGCGAGTACTCGGAAGCAGTTGAAAGTCTGCCGAGTGAATCGTAGGACAAACGTTCTTCCCACTCCTTGACAGATGATCCGTTGATTACGCCGTCTACTCGCCCGATCTGGCCAGTGTTCTTTGATTTGTCTACGTTGCCATTGCTCTGGGTTACTTCACCGAACAAATAGTCGTACCGCTGCAATTCCTGGCCAGTGCTGCTTTGTTTCAACTTGATCTGACTCAGCTGCAAGGCGCTGTTGTACGCAAGAGAGTGCACCGCGCCATTGCCCCACGTTTCTGCCAACATCCCGCCGCTTGCCGCGTAACTGAAACCGGAAGCAAAGCTGGTGGTTCCGTCGCTAATCTGTGAAAGACGTCCCGCATTGTCGTAAGAGTGAGTAAGCACGCGACCAGTCGGATAGGTTTCAGTCGCCAGTAGGCCGGCAAGGTTGTAACTATAACTGAGCGAGTACGTATTTCCGCCCGTAACCTGTCGCTGCTCGTTCACACGGCCCCTGCTGTTATAGCCGAAATATGTTCCGTTGGTGGAGGTGCTGCTTCCGTAGGTCAGGGCAATCAGACGTCCGTTAGCGTAACCGTGAGTGTAAGTTGGCGCGCCGCTGGGTAGAGTTTGCGAGTCATAGTAGTAATGCGCGTCCGGCGTTGAATCCGAATAGTCGATTGTCGTTACTCGATTCAGATCGTCGTAAGCGAAGTGCGTCTGCACACCCCGCGCATCGTAAGCATTAGTCAACTGACCGTACGAGTTGTATTCCAGTTTACGCGTCCACGTACCGCTTGAATTGACTGAGTCGCTCAGATTGTAGCCACTGTTCGGTGTCTGCTCCACTTGCTTGTCGCGAATCAAACGCGACAACGAGTCGTACTTGAAATACCGTTGCTGCGAGTCTTGGCTGATCTTGACAAGATTATTCAGCGCATCATACGTATAGGACGTTGCCTGACCAGGTGATTCTACTGCTCCCAGGCTACCTGATGAATTGGGTTCATCCAGCCGAATAAGGCGACCGAGTGCATCTGTGATTTGTCTCTTCTGTTTTCCTGCCTGATCGGTAAAACGTGGTTACCTCACCTCCATAAGTCGTTTGCCTTGTCGTAAAGGCGGTAGGATCGGCGTCATCTCCTCGAGGCGATTTAAGCTGCGTGACACGCCCAAACTGATCCAGAGTGAGCGTAGTCCAAATGTCGGAAGGGTTGATCGCGCAACTGCCGTAATTACTCGTGCAATAGTAAGGGTTACTCCGACGGTAAAGGCGGCCCATCGCATCGTATTCAAGATCAGTGATTGACCAGCCGTCACCGGAGGTATAGCTATTGAAAGTTTGGGTTAACGCCCCGCGACCATCGAAATAACTTTTAGTGTCGACATAACGACTCGAGTCGAGCTTGGTTGAAGAAACCAGGCTGGAGTGGTAACGCCCGGCACTGTCTGCTGCGAGTGCGTTGAAGTAATCGTAAGAGAGCTGTCCGCCATCAGGAAAGTCTATGTGATCGAGTCGCAATGAATCTGAGTTGTAGGCAAAGTATGTGGTCTGGCTATTGGGATCCGTTGTGCTGGCAAGGAGTCCCGTATTCATGTCGTACTGTTTAGTCGTAGTGAGGTGCAGACCGCTCGGATTTCCTTTCGTGACTGACACCGGATAAGCGTAATCATTGTTAGCCGAGGAATAGGTGAACGATTGCGTCTGGCAGCAATCGACCTGGGCGGTTATCACATTACCCGCGATGTCATAGGTGTTTGCATGGGTAAGAGCGCCGGTTGTAGTTGTGGCGTCCGGGTAAGTCGTAATGCTGGTGATATTGCCTCGATAGTCGGTTGACGGGTCATATAGATTATAGGGGGTGCATACCCAGTCGTAGTTGCGACAGATCAAACCACCCTCGTCCCACCACCAGTCGGTACACTCCCAATCGCAGCTTTCCTGGTCCTCTTGAAACGGATCGAACGACCACGAGTGCATGATGATATCGTCGCGCGCTGTTAAGTTTTCGTGGCTCGAGCCGTAATTGTCATACGCGTAATCAATCCGCGAGGCAGGAGTTGAAGATCCACCGGGAAAGACTTTGACCATTGAAGGCAGACTCAGTAGCCGGCGATTCAGATAGTTTGAGGAAGTGACATACGTGGTTTCAGTCCGACGCAGCTCGGTTGACGACACGGCGCCGTTTGAGGTGAAGTCACGTTCGCTCACGACTGAAATATTATTGTAAGGAGTGTGCGCATCATCATAACTAAACACCTTGGCAGTTGTCTTTCCGGATTCGTTAGTCAATCTTACGCTGGCTACGCGCGGCGTGCCGTTGCTGGAATTCTGTTCCCAGCCACGCACAATCTTCCTGATAACCACTGAAGAAGAGTTCTGTACCTGTGTCTCTGTTACTAAACCATCATTCCACACACCGGGGTTCTTAATGGCATGCGTTTCTGTGACGGTAGCACCCCCGGGGGCGGTTACGGTGGAGATGGTCTCGCTCGTTTGTTCCGACACTGAAAACGTATAGTACGGCGCACTAACACCGCTGGTCCGTCCGGCCCATTCGTCTGTGCGGCGTGAAAACGCCGGCACATCCGAGATACCGCTCGGTGAAATGTCGTAATCGTAAGTCGTCGTTGCCGCCGTCGTGTTTGTGCCTTGATTAACCGTGCCCGTACTGCTGGTGGAGGTGGTGCTCGCGGTCATGCCGTGAAACTTAACCATTTGATAGATCATCCCATACGACGAGTAATCAAAGCGATAACCTATGTCGCCGCTGCCACTGCTGCCGCCTTCAGCACTCGCGGGCAAGTAGATATATCTAATCACTCGCGCGGCAGACGGTTGACTCACGTTGATGCCGGAAGCAAACAATCCAGAAGACAGAGTGAGCGTTTCATAGTAAAAGCGCATGACTTGCAAATCTGACTGGCCAGTGAGTCCCGGTGTCGTGATCGTCACGAGGTCGTTGTTCGAGTCGTAATAGAAGCGCACATAGCGTCCAAGAGTGTCTTGAATGGTGGAGATCCGTGGTCCAACACCATTGACGTAACTGATCAAGATGTAATTTCCGTTGCGATCCATGACACTGGTGGGGTAACTACGTTGCCCACCGCCGGCCGCGCCATAGGCGACTTGCATGCCGTCTGGATAATAGAGAGTTCCCCAGCCGCTGCCGCCGTTGAAGTGAATGAAGGTGCCGTCAGTGGTGTCGTAGTGGGACCAACTTGAATAAACGAGCGCATGCCGAGTGCCATCACTATCAGTGAGGGTGAAGCCGGCGCTACCCTGGTCCTCGATTTGACCATAACCCAAACGAAAACCTTGCGCCGGATATCCTGAATCCACGTCGTAAGTCATCCAGGTTGCGCCGGTAGACGGATTGGTTGACTTGTTCCAGAGGAGGCTGTTGTAAAAAAGGTTGAGTGACACACTCAATCCGCGTCCCGGGAGGTTAACTATGGGTAGACCGAACTTAAAGTTTTTCGTTCCACTCTCGGTGACGGACACCGCTGAAGCGGCGCTCAGTGCGCCAGGCTTCTTCTTTCCCGGTGGGGCGCCGATCAGGTTGTTCGTCTGGTAAAGCGACCCAGTCTCATTGTCGGGTAATGGATCGTCGTTCGGATCACGCATGAATGGCAACATACTTGCCGCAGTTGGTAACTTGCTGGTGGCGTGAGCTCGCTCATGGCTGTTTCTGTTCTTTGCAACAAGGTTACTCGTCTTGCGGATGACGGCGCCGAGTGCCTCTCCCTGAGAAGTTCTTTTTGAGTCGACTCGCTTTTTGCCGCCAAAGGGTTCTTTAGAACTCTCAACAACACGGACACGAACTGTCTCATGTTTGTTCCCAGCCGTTGCGATTAACGTCGCCTTACCAACGTTGCCGGCCAGGACCTCGCCATTTTTTCTTACAAACACCACTTCTTTGTCGGTGGATTGCCATGTAGCAATAAGGCCCTGGATAGCGTTTCCTTCAGCGTCCACCGGGATTGCTGATATCAACATAGGTTGTCGCGACTTCAGCTCTATTTCGCCTGCAACGTTTAATTCGAGTCTGGCGACCTTCATTGCTCGCTCTTCTCGTGTCATCGGAGGCGACGGCCGGACGCCTTTACGTTCGCGGTTATCTGCTTGCGTCGTTCCGCTTTTCAATGTCGCTACTTCAGAAGCTAACCAGGTCGATAGTTTATTCTTTGCTTCGCGGACACTGCTGTCTGCTGTGCGTAGCGCAGCAGTTGCTACGGGCAATGGGACCAGCAATGCAGCTATAGTAAAGATTATGACGACTGCAATGATTTGTCGTGATGAGAAACGAGCGATACGCCCAGTTGAGAATGACATAACACAGCACTCCTTTGAGATTTCAGAGATTGAGCACACCGCTACAACTGAACGGTCTGTATGAACTTCAACAGAGTTCGGCGCCTTGAACTGCCCGCTTGCTTTTACTTCAGTAACGAACGCCTACGTGAGGCTGAAAGCCAAAGAGAGAGTTGCACGTAAACGGGGAGTCCTAGGATGAGTACATTGGATCTGCTAATTACTATTACTGGGCCACACACAAAAATGCAAGAGTTTTTTAAAACGCTCAGTGGACAATCTTCGTGCGCCAAGCAAAGGTTGGTGTTTCTGATTGGGAGCAAGTCCCAATTGAGTAAGGTCTAACCATCACTCATACTGACTGTTGCAGTCGTCGAGCAGTGAACCAATCGTCGAACGAAACCATTGAAGCGTACACAGGCCTCACATAGGCCGTAAGAATGTGAAGAGAAACACTAGAGAAACTTGGCGGGCCAGACTCGTTCGTCAGCGGAAGGTCCACAAAACCCAAAGCTGCACGGGCGTTTTTGGAGGGGCAGGTGGACAAGTTTGCCGAGGTGTTGAAGGAATTAAAGCTGGTTCAATTCTCTAAGCAGAGACATTCTTGAATTGACCTCTTCGGGTTTGAAGTCTTGAGATCAACGAGAAAACCACAAACGTCACCACCGGGTATAAGAAAAGGGAGAACCCAACAAGCGCACAGCCAACCAGAAATCAATAGGGGCGGCTTCGTAGACGGGATGTTCGTTGTGCCGATGTTTCCGTGCGGAAAGCATTCTACCTATTGCTGGACCAGTCAAGGACACTGGTCACAGCAAAGCGTTAACCAGAAAGGGTGGATGAACACCCATTAAATGCGGAACCACTATGAGTAACACACAGAGAAAGATCAAAAACGAAATCAAGACGCGCGCTACCCAATTATGAATCGTCATGTTCTTCCGTCTTCAGCTATCACGCCTGAGCTCGAGGCCCGTTCTCTGAAAATCCTTCGACGTTTTACGATGGGCTGGCAACCGCTTGATAAAAAGCAGTGCGCAAAACCGAACAGCATATTTCCTTCTTTTATCTTCACCGGATTCATGAATCCCGTATGGCTCATCAGATCACGTATCCGTTCATCTGAATTGTCTTTCATTTCAGCGTGGGCTCGGAACAGCCGGTCAAACAATCCAGGTGATGCGTCGTCTAAGATGAAATCAACGAAGTGAAGCGAGCCGCCAGGCTTTAAGACCCGCAATACCTCTTTCAACATGTTTTCTCGCTCGTGCTTATCGAGGTGATGAAACATGAACGATGAGAAAACACGGTCAAACGACTCTCGTTTGTACGGAAGCTCATTTGCGAGGCCTTGATCAAATTGCACTGAGACGGCGGCACGCGCCGCTTTAAGGCGCGCTCGCCGCAATGCCTTTGGGTCAGGATCGAGGCCGACCACTTGTGCAGCTCCATACTGTCGCTTCAGCTTCACGAGGAGCGTGCCGGTCCCACACCCTATGTCGAGAACACGGTGATCAGACTCGATATTCGCCCACGAGATGAGCTCTCGCCGCGCGGAATCGAATCCCATCAAATTGACGATCGGATCGTAAAGCGCAGAAACACATCACGGCTCGCTGCCGGAAGAAACTCGCTTTGACTCATTCGTTATGTCATCTTGTTTTGCGGTTTGTAGTTTGCGGGCTTTTCACACTGACGGAATGGCCGCAAGGTGCAAAGTAGGTTTTCTTCTATAAAAGATCGAGCGAAGCTTGCAAGTGATCCGGGCAGAAATCTTTAGTTATGAAGGAACAAGTTGGGCCCGGCAACGTTCCCTTAATCAGAATGTCAACAAGGGAATGAACGAATCGGCAACACCAAAACCAGGAGCGTCGCGGATCGCTATGGTGAAGTGGGCCAAGTCGAAGGACAGTCCTATAAGGCTCCACTAAATGGTGGACCATCGTTCAGTTCAATAAAGCTGTATCACTCGTAGTAACTATAAGGACGCTTTCTTCGTCCGTGATGGCCGCCCACTCCTTTCCCCTTTCTCGATCAGCGCGATCTCTATCTGCAAAGCGTCACGAAATCGGGTAAGCACGTTGATCAGCAAATTGATCTTTCTCAAGGCGATGCGCCGGGCCTGTTTCGTGCCGAGAAAGAAATCGAGTTGGACCGCACGCTTACAGTCAGCCAGCGTCAGTAGGTAGTTGCCCCACTTATAAGCGCCCTCCTGCGAAGATTCGACTTCGGCAAGGATGAATGATGTGTAGCCGGTTGAGGCAGGATTGAGAAATGATCGTTTGCGAAAGGCGAAGGAACTTCTTTTTCTATCCATTGATGCTCCATGAGGTAAAGAGAGTTATCGCTAAGGAGCGTCACCGCACCTGCTCATCGTTAGGCACGGCAACGCCCCTCAGCCCCTCACTCACTCTGGGTGCGGTGTGGGGCTTACCATTGGGAGGGCCGCGTTATATCTCCGTGTAAACAGACCTCGCAATATTCACTCGAAAAGATGTGTTTCTGAATGAATGTAAGAGATGTGATAAGAGGCTGGACACACGTTTCCTATGCCGCCCAAACGGCAGTGAGGCTCAACGTGAATGAGAATCAGTTAGCGACCGATCAGAGTAGTAATGATCGTGAGCAACACAGTCGTTACCAGGCTCGGATTCGTACTAGTCGTGCTGGAAGTCGCAGAGCCAACACCCGGCATATCGCCAGGGACAGGCGGGGTACTCGTCTCGCCTGTTGACGTTGCGCCCGTAGTCGGCATGTCGCCGACTACCGACGAGCCTACGCCGGGCATGTCTCCCGCCAGTGCAGTGCCGGAAAGGACGCACGCAAGCGTAAGCGCGATGAGCAGTCGTTTCATAGATTGTCTCCTTTGAGTTGGGAGGCCATGTAAGAGTTCTTACATGAAAATCAGCAAACAGGAAAGTTTCTTGCAAAGAAATTGCACGACAGACTATTATTTGCGGCGCATTTTCCTCCCATTCCGTGCTCTCAATTCTCATGCGCTTTGTTCTATCTAAGACAGACCTGTCACACCCCACCGCGAACGAGCGGGCGCTGTTCAAGTGTCAGAAGGCGCTACAGTTAAAAGACAAAGCCGATTACACGGGCGCGCTGGAGGTCATGCGACCATTGTGGAACGGCGTTGGAGAGTATCCGGACATAGAAGGATTACATCCCACGGTCGCGGCAGAAGTTTTGCTTTGCGCCGGCATTCTCACGGGATGGCTTGGCAGCAGAGACGAGATCAAAGACGCAAACGAGTGGGCCAGGGATCTACTCACTGAAAGCATCACCTATTACGAATCGTTCCAGGACGCGCTCAGGATCGCAGAAGTACACGCAGAACTGGGCTATTGTTACTGGCGAGCTGGCGCGCTAGAGGAAGCGCGTATTTGGTTCACAGAAGCGCTGGAGCACTTACCTCCAGAAGGATACACGCGCGCGAATGCGCTGTTTGGTCTGGCGGTTGTCGAATGGTCAGCTTCACGATTTAAAGAATCTTTGCGCATCCTTACCGAGAACGCGCCGTTATTCAAGAAGATCAATAATAACACTCTCAAAGGCGTCTACCACATGCAAGTGGGAATGGCGCTTCGCAAACTTGTCACGCCCGAGAACAAAGCCATTGAGTTTAGTCGCATTCTTTGGGAGTACACTGAGGCAGATAAGCATTTCAAAGCAGCTCACAATAAAGTCTTTCGAGCTCACGTCCTGAACAACATTGGAAATGTGTTTTGTGATCAGTCTAGTTTCAAGGAAGCGCACGAATATTTAGCTCAGGCTCGACGCTTGACAGTCAGCGCCAAATACAAAGTGAAGACGGCGCAAGTTGATGATAGTCGCGCGCAATGTTTTATCGCAGAAGGAAAATATGCTGAGGCTGAATCTGTTGTGCGTCACGCGGTCAAGACCTTGGAAAAGAGTGGACATCAGTTGTTCTTGGCCGAAGCTCTCACCACGCATGGGATCGCCTTGGCCCGACTCGGACACACCGGGCGCGCACAGTTCACCCTGCAAAATGCGATTGAGGTCGCGCATCACGCGGGCTCATTAAATCGCGCCGGCATTGCGGCGCTCACATTGATCGAAGAAATCCATGATCTCTCAGCCGATACGATGTCGGGCGCCTATGAGCAGGCGGTGGAATGGTTGAAGGACGCACAGAGCTACGGATTGCTACTGAGATTCAAGGCGGCAGGAAGCAAACTCGCTGCAAGACTCCGAACGGATAGAAAGACCGGCCCGACCGAGGCTCTTTTAAAACATAAGAAATGCAAAGAAGAACTCTTGCAGATTGAAGAAGAACGTATTAGGACGGCGCTTGCGGAAGCAAACGGCAGTGTTACTCATGCAGCGCCCTTAATAGGCGTGACCTATCCGGGACTTATTTACATCATAAAAAGCCGGCACCCTCATTTGCTCGATGAACGTACTCCGGTGCGTCAACGACAACGCAGGAACAAAATACAATGCCTGTAGACAACGATTCAGCTCTGACTTGATCGACGATTTGCTGAGTCTCGGTATTCGCGGAGACAGTATGCGTGAGTTAACGGAAATTTATGAGGCACTTCATGGACTAACAAAGGGTGACATGCAAATTGGGGTCAAAGAGGAGCTTAGATGGTATACGCTACTGAGAAACAAATTGACTGACAGGCCTGTTCCGGACGGACCCGACCTTGGGCCACGAGTTGGAGAACTAGAACGATTGGATAACGGATTGACGACTGGAGTCCTACAGGGCGGGAGTGAGGAAGAGAATAGGTTATTTAAAGAGTTGATACGAACAGTAAAAACTAAATAACAAAGTACGAAGTTTCTGGTCCATGCGGGTCGGACATAAAAGGCTGCTTAATACCGTTACTGCCGGGCGTGTGTTTCGCAACTTGATTAATCCGGCGCTGCTTGCGGAACTCGCACCGGCCTTAACTCAACCGCCGGGCCGATGGTGCCGTCCACATGGTTCAGCGTCAAGCCAACGGCCTGAGTTGAGCAAATGAAAAAAGGTAATAGAAGGAGATCGGTATCTACTAACAGCGTCAGACGTGAGAAAGATTCGATGTCGAAAGAAGCGTTGTCTGAGAGAGAGGATATTGACCATCACTTTGAAGAACTCAGTCTTGAATATTCAGAAGTGAATACTAACATTCGGCACTATAGTGCATTACGCTTTGCAATCTTTACAGTTTACTTTGCTGTAATAGGCGGCATCGTATCCATAGCTTTTGGGTTCTTTGAAAATAAGACTGGAAACTCGGAAATCACGAAGCTGTGGGCGAGAATAGGTGGCTTTTTAATTAGCCTGTTGTTTTTGGTTCTGGAAGTTAACTGCGAACAGTATCTGACAATCTATGGAGATGTGGCCGCATTGATGGAAGAAAAACTCCAGTATAAGCAAGTGACGACCAGGAAGCGCTTAAACTATAACCACATGCTCCTGCGACCACGATACGCTGCCAGAGCAGTCTACATCGCTATGATTTTGTTCTGGTTAGTTATGATTATCTGGATAATTTGGGTGATCGCGCGAGCCTAACGGCACGTCGCTGGCTTGCCACACCAGACTCAGCGCTCAAGGCTGAGATCGAATTAGCAAAGCTCTACTTTTTTACGAATGCGCCCAAGCCATTGTGCGGCCTTTTTTATTTGATTTTAAGGCGTCTCAATTAGTTGGAGCAGCACTTCTTACGTGTCATAAACTCATTCTCTCGAGTTAGATCATCTTGGAAAACCCTTTGATTATTTTCCGATTCGTTCCTGCGGTCCCCTTTATCCGTTACCTAGTCGCAATGATCTTTGTTTTGGCTCTGTTCTCGGTTGCGAGTGCACAGGACACAGTTACCGGAGCCTTTGAAGGCATAGTAAGTGATAGTCAAACTGGTGCTCGTCTAAGAGGGGCAACAGTATTAATCGTCAACGAGCAAACGGGCGTCTCATTCAGTCTTCGTACCGACTATCGGGGGCGCTTCTTTCAGGGGCTGCTCTTACCCGGAATTTACAGCGTAAGCGTTTCACTTCCAGGTTATCAAACCCGCGCCGTGCGGCAGCGCTTGAGGATTACTTACACCGGCGAGGTGGTCCCTGTGCCTGTAGCACTAAACCCAGTGGGTGCGACTCCATTGCCGAGTGCCGCTGGTCCGACTTCAGTCGAACAGACAGACACTCGAGCCCTGATCGTTACAATGGATGCACGGCGTAGCGGATCGTCCGCAGAGGATGAAATTGTCGCTTTGCCACTCGGGGGCACAACTAACAGCCGTTCATTTGACGAATTGGCCCTGCTCTTGCCCGGCGTGGCGCGGCCTCCTCAAACATTGGGCAGTGTGGCTGGCCCAGGCGTTGGCCCCGGCGTCGGCTCCGCAGGGCAGTTTGCGGTAAACGGGTTGCGTTCGCGCGGTAACAATTTTACGGTCGATGGTTCAGACAACAATGATGAAGACATTGGCGTGAGACGACAGGGATTCGTCGCCCTCATACCGCAGTCGATTGAATCAGTTCAGGAGTATCAATTGATCACATTGCTAGCGCCAGCTCAGTTTGGAAGGAACATCGGCGCTCAGGTGAATGCAGTATCGAAGTCAGGAGGCAACAACACAAATGGCACGTTATTTGGCACATTCAATTCAAGCCAACTGAATGCACGTAACTTGTTCGACACCACATTGGGCAGAGATGTCCTGCCGGTACGTGCCAACAATCAGGACGTGTTGGTCCAAACCAGAAATCCCGCCGGCATGGTAACCAACCAGCAGGTGCTCACAACTCAAAATCAGAGCGGGGGAGAAGACTCATTAACATTTGTACAGGCTGGTTTTGTGCTCGGTGGCCCACTTCGTAAAAAAACCACATTCTATTTCGTATCCTTTGAGAAGGAGATCACGAATGCGAGCCGCGAAGAGGCGTTCGCCGTGCCTACTGTAGAGCAGCGTGGTGCGTTCGGCACGGGCGCAACCGGCATCTTCGCGAATCCATTCACAGGGCAGCCAGTTTCCACTATTCCAAACAGCAGAAATGGCGCTGCAATATTCAGTCTCTATCCTCTTCCAAACAATCCACAGGGCGTCTTCGAAGCTAACACATTAACCCAGACGCTTCCCGCCAACGGGCGCGGGTCCATCGCATCAGCCAAAGTCGATCACAACTTCCTGTTAATGAACAGAAAACAGTCGTTCACTGCTCGTTACAATTTCACGAATGACCGGCGCATTATTCCAGTAACTGGCGGAGCGATCTTTTCGTCAATCAAGCCCTTTATTCGTACCCAGAATCTCTCACTATTTCTTAACAGCAATCTTAGTGAGCCCAATAAAGAGAGTACGGTATTGAACCAAATACGACTCTCATATGGTCGAACACATCTCAGATTTGAAGAGGTGCGTAATAAGGACCATCTGATTCCAAGCGCAGAATTCCCTTCGGTTCCGTTTCTGCTGAACGCACCAGAGCTTCTCAACGTGACCACACCTGCTGTGCCAGGTCAGCCCAACACACTGCCGGTGATCTATGTTCGTCCACCGATCACGGTAGAAGAAGAGATTGGTCCTTTGGGGCAGGTGTTTGTGGCCGGATTCAGTCCCATCGGCGTCGATGTCTATAACTTCCCGCAGCGGCGTGTTAACAACACGTACCAATTTGCCGACGGCTTAACCCTGCGCCGTGGAGATCACAGCTATGCTTTTGGATTAGACTTACGTCGCAGCGAACTTAACAGTGATCTACCGCGCAACGCGCGGCCACTCGTAGGCTTTAATGGCGCCCCGCGACTCGTTTTTGAAAACGGTGATTTCCGCCTTCCCTCCAGTAACGACCTCAATCAATTCATTCGCCCTGAAGATCTGGTTGCGCTTGGCGCCGCGAGTAATTTTTACCTCACATTGAATAGGGGAGGTAACGATGCCAGCACGGGTTTGCGTTTCTACCAAATGGATTTTTATGGTCAGGATCAATGGCGCATTAACTCCGGCCTTTCGTTCTCTTATGGGCTACGTTATGAATACAATACGCCAGTCCGTGAGACTAATCGGCGAATCGAGAATACTTTTACCGATCCTGCGTTGAACCTGCTTCCGGGCCTGCGGGACTTTATTGAAGGACGTTCGAGGATCTTCGATCCCGACCGAAATAATTTGGCTCCGCGGATGGGAATGGCGTACTCACCCAACCCATTCAGTAGACATCATCTGACTGTAATACGCGCGGGCTATGGGCTCTTCTACGACCAAATCCTGGGCGCAGTGGTTAGTCAGTCTCGAAATGTCTTTCCTACGTTTTTAACTCTTAACTTCGGGGGATTAGACTCTGCTATAAATCAAACCTTTTTCAATCTCTTCAATCCTGCGACGACTTTCATTGACGCTCCCGCTGGATCCGTTTCTCTGGTCCAACCTGGAACCATTAATTCTTTGAATCCGCGTCTTAGCCTCCCGAATCTAATCGATATAGCTGATAATACGTTCCCGAATGCATTTGGAATCACTATCCCTTCACGCCGGCTACAAATGCCGATGGCCCATCACTACGCCTTCATTGTCGACCAGCAACTCAGCACAGATATGTCAATCAGTGGGGCGTATGTGGGTACACTTGGTCGTCATCTACTGCGGTTTACATCACCGAATCTTGGACCATCGTTAACTATCGTTCCTACTTCATTTAGTGTTTTTCAGGAACAGTTTCCCGTTCCTGAGGTCATCGGCAGAGTGCGTACTCCGTTACGCGCGGTAGGAGGGATAGGCGCAATAAACAGGTTCGAAACTACCGCGAGCTCCCGCTATGATGCGCTTCAATTACAGCTAAGAGGTCGTTTCCGGCGCGATTTGCAATATCAGGTAAGTTACACGTTTTCGAAGAGCACTGATGATGTCTCAGAAGTTTTTGATCTGGCGGGCGCACCAGCGTTGCCGCAAAATAGTTTGACATTTGCTGGCGAACGTGGCCTGGCAAACTTCGACGTGCGAAACCGGCTTACCTACAGCTTCGTTTACAACGTGCCGGCGCTCCACCAGCATCGAGTGCTTCGGGTGCTCCTGGAGGCAATGCAGATCGCGGGCACCGGAGAGTTTCAGAGCGGCCAACCCTTTACAGTGAACAGCATCTTCGATGTGAACCTCGATGGAAATCTCACGGATCGCCTGAATACAGTCGCTGGGATTGTTGAAACAGGCGATCGACGGCAACCACTTCGGTTGAGTGCTTCTCCCAGCACACTTTTGGCGCCGGTGGGCCAGGACGGACAGATTGGACGCAACACTTTTCGCGCTGGCAGCATATTGGCGCTTGATCTGGCTATTAGTAAGCGATTTACAGTACTTACGACCCGAACCTTGACTCTCCGGGCGGACATGTTTAATCTTACGAACCGAACGAACTTTGGTGTTCCCAATCGCCTACTGGAGGCTCCGGCCTTCGGTAAAGCAACGTCCTCGATCACACCTGGTAGACGTCTACAACTAGCACTAAAGTACTCGTTCTAGTCCTCTCAGTGCTTCCACGTTCCAGGCAACCGCCCGCAGAAGCAATCTGAGGCAGCATTCCCGTTCGTATATCAAACGCCAGAACGTATGCCGTTGATAATGAATTTCAACTGTCTGGGCGTGACAGCTTAACGCCGGTTAGTAAATTCGATAGGAGTACCTTTAGCCCCGATGGTACCCAGGCTCACCCTCCTTAGCAGGCTCACTCTCCTTAGACTGACTGCAGGTCTGTTGCTTGTGTTGATCGTAGTTATTGTTTCCCGCTTTACACCGACAGTCTCAAGCCGAACCGCGATATTGGAACAGGATCTTAAACGTACCTTTGTGGCGCACCAAACGCTACAAATGGATGCGCGGACTGTGTCGCAACAGGTGCGTGAGACAGGGCGCATGTCCGTGGCCACATCAGATTTGAGTTTTGACCTCGAGCTTGTTCCGAATGACATACGCGCTTCTGGCTATCGTGCGGAAGAGTTCGGAGCCGATGGTGTGGGCCGCGCGATCGATATCGGACCAGTAAACACGTTCAAGGGCCGGGCCCGAGGACGACAGGGTGGAGCGCCGCTACCACAACTTGGCGAAGCGCGCTTCACGATTGACGAGAAGGGAATTGAAGGACTGATCATCACGCCGACAGAACACTACTTTGTTGAATCGGCGCGCAAATATTCGAAAGCAGCGTATGCGTCGGACTACATTGTGTATCGAGAATCTGATGTCGTCACGAACACGACTGGTGAATGTGGAGTAACGCTGAGTGAGCAGGTCAATCAAAGAGTCGCGGCTATCCGCCAAGAGAACGCATCCACGATTAACCAGATCGTCAAGCCCTCAAGTCAACTAACCAATCCTCAATACAGCGTGAATCCGGAGCAATCAAAGCATTCAAAAGCGCCTGTTGATTTGCAGTCAACATTGACGAAGCTCGGCATTGTGAACAACGATTTTTCATGGGAAGAAATTATTGGTGTTCAAAAAAACTCTTCGCAAGCTATTACTTCAGGAATCTCTGAAGCTATAACGCGCGTGCCGGGTACTGTAACGCCTTCTGCGGCAGGTTGCGTTGCTGAACCGGTCAGTAGTGGCCAGATGTTGACTAGAACTTTGGGTCCCGGATGCGCCTTTCAAGGCGGGCAATTGACCGACGTATTTATGTTTTCGGGCTTTGCCGGACACCAGCTGACTATCACCATGTCCTCAACTGCGTTCGCTCCGCAGCTTTATCTTTGGTACGGACCAGTGGACGCTCTAATTTTTGCCACTCAGAGCAACGACGGTTCAGCCGTTAATAGCACAAAGATTCCTGGTTCTGGCACCTATACTCTGCCAGCCACATCCACCTACTACATTTACGCGTCGTCAGTTCTATCAAATCGCACTGGCGACTACAAAATCACGCTTTCTTCAACACCACCCAATGACGGATTTGGTAATGCTCGGACAATAACTGGTTCTTCGGGGAATGCTTCAGTCAATAGTCTGGGCGCCACCAAAGAGATCGGCGAACCTAACCACGGCGGCAACATAGGCGGAGCCTCAGTTTGGTACCGCTGGCAGGCGCCAACCAGTGACACCGCAACCTTCGCAACCACTGGCAGCAACTTCGATACTCTGTTAGGGGTTTACACGGGCGAGAGTGTCAGTTCGCTGACCACGATAGCTAGCAACGATAACGTTAATGGTCAACTACAAAGCAGAGTGAGTTTCGCCACGACCGCCGGAACGGTTTATTTGATTGCAGTTGACGGGTTGAATGCTGCAACGGGAGACAGCAAATTGAATTGGAATCCTCCGTCCAATGATAGTTTTGCTAACGCCCAATTGATAAGTGGAGCCTTCGGTAATGCGATCGGACGCAATACCGGAGCTACCAAGGACCCCGGTGAGGCAAATCACGCCAACAACGAAGGGGGAGCGTCGGTTTGGTATAAGTGGGTCGCGCCAAGTAACGGTTCAGTCACCTTTAAAACTAAAGGGAGCAATTTCGACACTCTGTTAGGAGTGTATGCCGGCTCAAGTATTACTTCGTTAACTACAATCGCCAGTAATGATGATGATGACATTGGCCAAACGAGTAAAGTTACGTTTGCTGCGTCTGCGGGAGTTACTTATTACATTGCAGTAGATGGCTTTAAGCAACTGATTCTCAGGACCGGAAACATAATGCTCTCCTGGAGGATCGAAACAATTATTCAATCTCCTCCCCCACCGATCAACGATAATTTCAGCAATGCGCAACTCCTCAGTACTTCGGCAGGTACTGCTATCGGTACGAATGTGAGCGCCACGGTAGAGAATGGCGAACCGAGTCATGCCGGTGAAGCTTCTATTTGGTACAAATGGCAGTCACCCGGGGTAGGAACTGTAACCTTTACAACCTTCGGTAGTGATTTCGATACTCTCCTGGGGGTTTATACAGGCGCCACTGTCAATGCACTCACAACCATAGCCAACAACGATGACGATCCGAGCAGCGGGATTCAAAGCAAGGTAACGTTTTTCACGTTGACTGGGATCACGTATCACATTGCCATTGATGGATTCAGAAGTGAGACTGGCAATACGAAACTGAATTGGACGTTTCCACCTGCGCCAGCGAATGATGGTTTCGACAATGCCGAAGTAATAAGCGGGTCTTCAGGAAGTGCTTCGGGTACGAACATCGGCGCAAGCAAAGAGATTGGTGAACCTAATCACGCAGGGTTTCTTGGCGCCGCATCTGTTTGGTACAAATGGCAGGCTCCGGGAGGAGGCGTGGCGACGTTCACCACCGCTGGCAGCAATTTTGACACGCTGCTTGGAGTCTACAACGGACCAGCCGTCAGCTCACTAACGACGATTGCCGGCAATGACGATGCAGCAGGTAGTAGTCAAAGCAGTGTCACCTTCGTTGTGTCGCCGGGAACGACGTATTACGTTGCAGTAGATGGCTATAAAGCAGCAATCGGAAATCTCACGTTGAATTGGACACTCAATACTTCCACATCGACTCCAACACCGACACCGACACCGACACCTATAGCGATTCCGGATCCGACGCCTTTTCCATTCGTGAACTTGCGAGTCGCTACAGAAGCTGATCATGAGTTCGTGCTAAGTAAAGGTGGAACTGCGGCTGCCGCTCAGGAGATTCTGGGCATCATGAATCAAGTTGACGGAATCTATGAGGCCGAGCTCGGAATCACGTTTAGGGTCGCTTATCAGAGTGCTTGGAATAGCCCTAACCAACCTTATAGCTCTACCAACGCCACAGCGCTGCTTGGCGAACTAACTAATTACTGGAACGCCAACCGAGGCTCAGTGGGTCGCGATGTGGTTCACATGTGGACCGGGAAGCAATTGGATAGTGCGACGATCGGAACAGCCTATTTAGAAGCCCTGTGTCGCTACACAGGTAACGGGCGGGCTGCGTATGGCTTATCAATGTCAATTCCAGGCAAACAGCAGGTTGCAATTGCCGCACACGAGATCGGTCATAACCTCGGCGCAACTCATCCGAATCAGCAAGTGCCTGCGCCAACGGATTGCAACAACACCATAATGAGTAGCAGTGTTACCGCAACTCAGCAGATGGATTTCTGTGAATACTCAAAAAACGAGATCGCGAATTATCTCAATACAAGTACAAGCTGTTTGACCGGAGACACGACGCATTTCAGCTTCGCAAGTCCGAAGGCCTTCCCGGGCAACCCATCCCTGGTGGGTGATTTCAACCTCGATGGTAAGGATGATGTCATTACACAGAGCAATGGAATTCTCGTACTGCTGGGTTCTGATAACGGTGACTTCTCACCGGTGTTTAATTATCCAAACGCCTCTGCGGCAGCAGTTGGCGATTTTAATAATGATGGGAAACCGGATATCGTAACGGCCTCTGGCAGCACCGTGAGTGTATTGGTCGGCTCTGGCACAGGTTCATTTCAACGTTCCGGCGACAATACAGCAGGTAAATCTCTAGGGTCGTTTGTAGTGGGCGATTTCAATGTTGATGGAAACCAGGACATCGCGGCGTTGGATGTCGGTGGCATTAATGTACTGTTTGGTACGGGGTCTGGCGGTTTCCAACCCCCTGTTTCATTTGACGCTGGAGAAAATCCGTTAAATTTGCGCGTGGGTGACTTCAATGGTGATCGTGCGCCAGATCTGGTGGTAGCCAATGGAAGGGCTAGCGAAACTGGTGGTGTCAGCTTTTTGCTCAATACCGGCAACGGAGCTTTTCAACCACCCTTCAGAATTCCACTTTCTACATCCATCCCAAGGATATCAGTGGGTGACTTTAACGGTGATCAAATTTCCGATGTTGCCGTAGCTTTGCCGGAAATACCTTTCGGATTCTCTGTTAATGTCATGATCCTACTGGGCAATGAAAATGGAGTTTTTCGTTTCGGTTTAAAGCAATTCATTAGTGCCTTTGAAAATCCAACCAGTACGGCCCTGGGAGATTTCAACGGCGATGGTAAGTTTGATTTAGCAGTAGCTGGCGGCGGTACCTCTGGTCGCGGTATTGAGGTCTGGCAGGGAACAGAAGCTGGTTTCTCGAGTCACATTATTTACAACTTGCCCGGTTCCGGCTTCCTCACCGTGGGGGACTTCAATGGTGACGGAAACCATGATCTCATCAGTGCGGGATTGGTTATTCTAGGCTCAAGCACAGGTCTGCAAGCCCCACACAAACTTTCGCTTCATTATCCAACGTCCCTTGCTGCGGCCGATTTCAATCGCGATGGGAAACAGGATCTCGTGGTGACGAATACCTACGATCCTATCCTCACTGAAGCATCGCTTGCTGCAAATGTATTTTTCGGAACCGGCACAGGGGAATTTGAAGCATCACCGATGCGGGCAATTACATTCCAACGTATCATCCCATACTTATTGGACGTAACCACCGGTGATTTCAACAATGATGGAATCGCTGATTTGGCTGTGACGGAGCCACCTTTTAACGGTACCAAGGGGCTGAGTGTGGTTTTGGGCACGAGTTCCGGTTTCGACGCGCCAATCAGCTACGATGCGGGTCCTCGCCCAACGGCTGTAGCAGCGAACGATTTCAATGGCGACGGCAAGTTAGATCTCGTTGTTGCTAACAACAATAACGGCAGTGGCGAGATCGGTTTGATGTTGGGAACCGGAAGTGGCGCTTTTCAAACATACGTTACGGCGACAACAGTTGCTGCAGTTCCATCTGATCTAACAACTGGCGACTTTAATCGTGACGGTAGACCAGACGTAGCGTTAACTTACGACGTTTTAAATATCACGAGCGTGTTATTCGGGATGAGTGGCGGTGGTTTCACGTCGCCTGTCAACTTCAACGCCGTCGGCGGCACAGTGACTGTCGGTGATTTCAATCTAGACGGAAATTTGGATTTGGCCGTTGGCGGGTTCAATGTGCTGTTGGGTAACGGTGCTGGAGGTTTCAGAGAGCCCATCAAAATTGGTGATGGCGGAGGCTCCGGATTAGTCGCGGCTGATTTCAACAACGACGGAAAGACAGATATAGCTGCTGCTTCCGGATTCATTCACCCGTTCGATACTATTAACAATGGAAGCGTCAGTGTATTCCTGAATACCAGCGGAAACTCAGTTGTGCGTCCGAATAACGACAACCTCGCGGACGCACGCATTATACGCGGACCATCAGGCTCACTTGGCGGAAGCACTGTACTGGCAACCAAAGAACCCGGTGAGCCAAACCACGCGAGCACGAGTAACGGAACTGGCGGAGCATCAATCTGGTATCGCTGGACCGCACCCGCGACCGGAAAATTCTACTTCCAAACTTTCAGCAGCAGCTTTCCCAGTGTGATCGCAGTCTATACGGGGACGAATGTCGGCGCTTTGACTCCAGTTGCTCAAAGCACGAGCAGCTCCCCTGAATATCTGGAGTTCAATGCAACGAGCGGTACTACCTATCAAATCGCAATCGACGGCGTCACAGGTGACACCGGAAGGACGGTGCTCTCCTGGAATACCGGTTCATTAACTAACGACAACTTCGCCTCTGCTCGAGAGATTCGTGGCAGTAGCGGCAATGTGAATGGCGATAACACAAACTTCACTCTCGAGACGAATGAGCCAACTTTGCCGGGTGCGATCAATTCGGGATTCTCAGCGTGGTATCGCTGGACGGCGCCGAATACGGGTAAAGTGAGTTTCTCAACTCTGCCGTGTGGAGACACGACTCGTTTGCTTGGCGCCTACACAGGTAACTTTCTCGATATTCTAGGTACAGTCGCAGTGAACTTCGATGGATATCGCGATGTCGATGATCCAAATATCTGCGACAACCGATCACTTAGGTTCAATGCGATCGCCGGAACCACGTATCGTATTCAAATGCGCTCCGCTGTAGGCAAACAATTTACACTGAGCTGGAAGTACGCCGACCCGCCGCCAAATGACAACTTTGCAAACGCACTCTCCCTCGCCGGTATCTCTGGAAGTTTGACAGGAACGAACCGGGACGCGACTAAAGAACTTGGCGAACCGAACCATGCCGGAAATCCAGGCGGCGCTTCGATCTGGTATCGGTGGACTGCGCCTCAAAGTGGTCCAGTCACCTTTGACACGATCGGTTTCCGCAACCAGAGCACCAATTCGTTTAAGTATTTGACTGCCTTGATCGCGGTCTATACCGGCTCGAATCTGAATACGCTTTCTTCCGTAGTCTCAAACGTTACCGACAATAAGGTGACATTCACTGCTGTCGGGGGCACGACTTATCACATCGCCGTGGATTCTGGTCCATACTCAGGCGGCGGTTTCCTACCCGGTATCATACCGCTGCACTGGGGCCCAAAGCAGATCAGCAATGACGACTTTGCGAATGCCCAACCGCTCTCAGCAACTGGCGGCTTCACGCCGCTGTTAGGCAGTAATGCGGGCGCCACAAAGGAACCAGGTGAGCCTAATCATCAGGGCAGTGCGAGCGGAACGTCCGTATGGTATCGCTGGACCGCCCTCACTGATGGCGACGCAAGTTTTGTTTTCAGTACCTGTCCCACCTGCAACCTGGCCGCGGCGAATGCTGTAGTAGCCGTCTATACTGGTGCGAGCGTCAACTCACTGACTGCCGTGTCGACCTCTGCGGATAACAATCACACCTTCTTTGCTACCAGGGGCCGGACCTACTTCATTGCTGTTGATAGTAGAAACGGAAACGGTGGGACCTACGAGTTCTCTCTGGTTTCATCAACCATCTCGGCGCGGAACAACGATTTCAATAAGGCGCAGGTCCTGAGTGGCAACGCCGGCGCCGTGGCAGGCGACAACTCAGGCGCCACTAGGGAGATAAACGAACCTGATCACGCCAATGATAAAGGCGGTTCATCGGTGTGGTACCAATGGACCGCTCCGGCAAGTGGTCTTTTTACGTTCGATACGTTCGGCAGTAACTTCGATACCCTCTTGGGAGTTTACACAGGCAACGTCGTGAGCGCCTTGTCGACGGTTGCGAGTAGTGATAACGCCGGCTCATCCAACCAAAGCCGGGTCACCTTCGACGCCAAACTGAATACCACGTATTTCATTGCCGTCGACGGAAAGAGCACGGGAATAGAATCAGGAACTGGTCTGCCGCGCAGTGAGACTGGTTTGATCATGCTCAACTGGAACAATCTACCACCGCCAGTCAATGACCAGCTCGGTAACGCACAGATGATCGAAGGCTCCACCGGCAACACGTCCGGTCGCAATACGGTAGCGAGCAAAGAAGGTGGCGAGCCAAACCATGCCGGCAATCCCGGCGGCATGTCGGTCTGGTATCGGTGGATTGCTCCGACTTCGGGAAACGTAACGTTCAATACCTTTGGCAGCAACTTCAATACGCTGCTGGCGGTTTATACCGGCGCCGCCGTAAATGTTCTCACACCAGTCAGCAGCAATGACGACGTAGGTGGATTGACGCAGAGCCGGGTGACATTCAATGCAGTAGCCGGAAATAATTACTACATCGCCATCGATGGCTCGGTGAATGTGCCTGGCGACGTCACGACGCCAAGCGGAAATGTGGTGTTGAGCTGGACTTTCCAATCCGCGGTAAGCAACGACAACTTCTTATCAGCTCAGGAACTGAGTGGCAGTGCGGGCAGTCTGGCCGACACTAATGCAGGTGCGTCGAAAGAAAGCGGCGAGCCGAATCACGCGGGAGATCGCGGAGGGCGGTCATTGTGGTATTCGTGGACCGCGCCATTTAGTGGACCTGCACTCTTCACTACGGAAGGCAGCGACTTCGATACCGTGTTGGCAATCTATACCGGCGCAAGTGTAGCTGCATTGACGCCCGTTACTGGTAATGATGACAGCCCCTATGCCGATAATGTGGGCCATATTCTGACAAGTAGTTTGACTTTCAACGCAGTCGCGGGCACGACTTACAAAGTTGCAGTCGATGGCTCGGGTGGGCGCTTTGGCAATCTGGCCCTGCGCTGGGGCCGTGAGGCGAAGATCAGTGGACGGGTTTCATTCCTCGGCGGAGTATGCGGCAGCGACAAAGGCGTCACCATGATGCTGACTGGGGAAGATGCGCGCGCTGTCAGTTTCACCGGTACTGGAACATATACGTTCGAACATCTGCGGGTGGGCGGCAATTATTCTGTACGCGGAGTGTCGGAGATCGCGGCTAACTGTCTGCCGCTGTTTCTGGAGCGCAGCAGGAATCTATTCCCACTGGCTGGCGATGTGCTGGACGCCAACTTTACCGATGACGGGCTGCGCGGTGGTGGCAGCACTTCGAACATTACGGGCCACGTGACAAATGCGGCCGGTGTGGGGTTGCACAATGTGGCGATTGCTTTGAGTGGCACAGCCTCGCGCACGGTTTACACGGATAGCGCGGGCTTGTATCAGTTGCCCAATCTGCCGGCGGGCACGTATCAGGTCACCCCGAGCAAAGCAGGAGCTGTGTTCAGTCCCACAGTGAAAAACTTCACGTTCACTAGTGGGCAAACAATCACCAACGCGGACTATGTGACGCAGGACAGCTTCAACATCAGCGGTCAGACCAGAGATCGAAACGGTGCAGCGCTCAGTGGCGTAACGGTGACGCTTGCTGGTGGTACACAGTCGGATACTATTGAAACTGATAGTAATGGCTACTACTCATTCGATGCTGCAGCAGGCAGCAACTACATGTTAACAGCTGCAAAAGTGGGGCTGAGCTTTACACCTGAAAGTGCAAACATCAACAGCCTGAATGCTAACCAAAAGAACGTCGACTTCACGATCACACAGGTGCAGACGTTGACAGTAGCGTCCGTGAACCCAAACAACGGGGTCAACATTACAATCATACCCAGCGACAATAACTTGCAGGGCAGCGGCGCCACCCAATTCAGTCGCACTTACAATCAAAACACAAAAGTCACTCTCACCGCACCGGCCACGACCGGCAACAACATTTTTCAAAAGTGGCAGAAGGACGGCTCTGATTACTCCACCAGCGTGAGCACCGATCTCACGATGGACGCCGATCACACCATGACCGCCGTCTATCTCACCAGCGTCGCCCAAACAGCAACCGGTCAGAACGTAACAGTGCAGTTACATGGTGTGACAGTCACTTACACGGGCGTTAGCGCCGCCGGTGCGACAACTATCATGCCGATCAATCCGAGTGCTGCCGGCCAATTACCGGACGGCTATCAGCTAACCGGCAACAGCATCGCCTTTGACATCTCCACCACGGCGACGGTGCAAGCGCCAATCTCGGTTTGCTTCAGCTTGCCCTCAATAACTGATGCCGCAATGTTCAGCCAGTTGCGGCTGCTGCACAACGAGAAAGGCGCCTTAATCGACCGCACCTCGAGTCAGAACTTTAGCGCTAAGCTGATCTGCGCGAGTGTGAGTTCGTTGAGTCCCTTTGTGCTGGTTTCGACGACGGTCCAACAACTGCAATTGTTGCTGGAGGACTCAGTCGCGCCAGGCACTCAGGTAGCCGCGGTGGATTCGCTGCTGTTCCTGCGTGATCCGTTCCCGGTGCTGAGCCCCAACCCGCTGGCGGGCGCGGATAAGAACACGCGGGTGCTGGTGTTTGTGAGAGGCGTGCAACTGATGCCGGGGGAAACTGCGGCCGTTATCATGGTCCATCTGGTTGATGCCAACGGTCAGAGTTATGACATCGCGGCTGAAAATCTGTTCTCACTGTCGGGCTTCGACTTCAGCCAGTTAAGCTTCCGCCTGCCGGACACACTAGCGGTTGGCGCCTGCTCGATAGAAATCAGAGTGCATAATCTAGTAAGCAATCTCGGCACTATTCGCATTCGACCGTGAGCTCGCTGAGCTAGTTCGGTTGCAAATCTTAATGGAAGGTACCAACAGCCGATTACGCGGTCGATGGCCATTGCTCCGAAATGCAGTCAAATAGCGCGAAGATCACCCGACTAGGGTTGGTGTTTGTTTTGTGCCAGCTAGTTCTTTGCATCGCACCATGTGAGCTTTGGCCGAATTCCATATCCGCACCTCCTGAATCCCTGGTTCGCCCGGAACTGATTCTCCAAAGAGGCCATTCCTTCGGAGTTAACTGTGGGGTATTCGCACCGGATGGCAATTGGCTGGCTTCCGGAGGCTCAGACAATTCAATTGTGCTATGGCAGACCGAGTCAGGCCGACAGTTGCGCGCGTTGAACGGTCACACTGGATTCATTCGTTCGCTCGCAATCAGCACCGACGGCCAATCCTTAGCTTCAGGTAGCAATGATCAAACGATAAAGATCTGGAATGTCGCGGAAGGTCGTGACCTGTTCACGCTCAACGGCCATGAAGGAGCTGTAGAGGGACTCGCATTTAGTCGCGATGGTCATTGGCTGGCTTCCGGCAGTTCTGACAAGACAATCAAAATTTGGGATCTTTCGAGCCGGAAGGAAATTCAATCGCTGAATCGACGTACGGCCGCTGTATCCGTCTTGTCGTTCAACGGCAAGGATGAGTCATTGGCTGCGGCAGAAGGAAACGTAATTAGACTGTGGGATACGAAGAAGTGGCGGGAGGCACAAACGTTGCGCAGGAATACTGCGCTGATCACAGCTCTAAGTTTCAGTGATGATAACGAGTGGTTCGCGTCGGGAGGCGCCGATGGCGCCGTACTGCTCTGGCATAATAATTGGGAACGTGAACAGTTTGCGTTGAAGAGTAATACGTCGGGCGTGACGGCGCTCTTATTTGCAAGAGATGACTTACTTTTAGTGGCCCATGCAGATGGTGGTGTTGATGCATGGAATTATAGAACGGGGACGAAAAAGTTCTCGATCGTTGGAGACCAGGAAGACGCGAGAACCAGTTTTGCGGCCTTCAGTCCCAACGGCGCCCGGCTGGTTTCTACCAGTGGCGCCCGAGATCTCCGTCTTCGAAACGTTGCTGACGGAAAGACTGAACGCCTCCTGCAAAATCAATCTACCGCAATCAATGCCGTCGCCTTTAGTCGCGATGGACGTTGGTTTGCATCGGCTGCCACTGATGCTGCGATCAGGTTGTGGGAAATGTCTACGGGCCGTGAGTTACCGCGGCTTACGGGTCATTCAGGCTATGCCACCGCGATTGCATTCAGTCCCGATAGTCGTCGACTCGCTTCCGCAAGCATTAGTGGTGAGATAAAGATCTGGGATGTCACTGCAAATCAAGTCGCTTTCGATTTGCCCTCGCGAACGACAAACATCAATCAGCTTGCTTTCAGTCCCGACGGCAAGTTTCTCGCAACTGTCGGTATGGACCAAACAGTTCAGATCTGGGACCTCGACCGCAAACAATCTCGGGTGCTGCCAGGTCACACTGAGGAGATCACGAGTGTGGTGTTTGTCGACGACAAACGACTGATTTCGGGCGGTAGAGACAAAACGATTCGTCTGTGGGATTTACAAACAGGTAGAGTGACTGTTTCGTTCGATAATCTCGGTGCTGAAGTTAACGCGCTAGCTGTAAGTTCCGACGGTAAGATATTGGTTGCCGGCAACGCCGATAACACGCTGCGACTCTGGCAACTGCCAAATCAATCGCCGCTAAAGACCCTCACCGGACATAGCGCCGGAGTATCGGCCGTAGCATTCAGTCCGGATAACAAGACGCTCGCTTCAGGCAGTAGCGATCACAACGTGATGCTATGGGATCTTGAATTGAGTAGCGCCCCACGACGGCTCGCCGGTAGTTCTGAAACAGTGACCAGTGTGACTTTCAGTGCAGATAGCAAGTGGTTGCTGGCCGGCAGTGATGATGGCGGCACAGTGCTGTGGAATCGATCTACTGGCGACATGCGAGCAACAATTGTGTCTGTGCCGGGTGCTGATGATTGGCTGGTTGCCACACCGGATGGCCTGTTTGATGGTTCGCCAGAATCCTGGAATCTCATGCTTTGGAGATTCGGTGGATTAACGTTCAATGTAGTTCCGGTTGAAGCTTACTTCAATGAATTTTATATGCCAGGTCTTCTGGCCAAAATTTTTGCGGGCGACAATCCGAAAGCAACTGAGAATATCGTTCAGAAGGATCGCAGGCAACCTTATATCAAATTGAATGTGAATCTTAGGAACAATACGGCGTCTGCGCGAAATCTTGATATCGAGATTGAGGTGCGGGGAGCTCCGGCCGACAAGGATCATCAAACGGAGAGCGGCGTGAAAGATTTGCGTCTGTTCCGAAACGGGTTGCTGGTCAGGAGGTGGACCGGCGATGTGCTGCAAAACTCCAGCACACGAACACTACGCACGACGATTCAAGTTGTTGCCGGCGAGAACCGAATTTCGGCTTACGCCTTCAACCAGGACAACATCAAGAGCCTTGACACCAGCGTCATTGTAAATGGCGCAAATAGTTTGAGCCGGCAGAGCGCGATCTATCTGTTGGTGATTGGTGTTGAAAAGTATCAAAATCCTGAGTTCAATCTGAAATATTCCGTTGACGATACCGCTGAGATGAGCGCGCAACTCCGGGCTCAACAAGAGCGCTTGGGTCGTTACAAGCCGATTGTAACGATTTCATTGACTAATGCGGAAGCGACCAAACGAAATATCCTGTTGGCTTTATCGCGATTAGCGGGAGCCAACACAGGGCCATTGCCTGCCGATGCGCCAAAGATTCTTTCCGGCATTGCTCCTGCTCAACCTGAGGATGCTGTTGTCGTCTATTTCTCCGGACACGGCACGGCGCAACTGGAGCGTTTTTATTTGATGCCTCATGACATCGGATACATGGGGAGCCGGGACGAGATCGACGGCGCCGGATGGATAACAATCCTCAATCACAGCTTATCGGACGAAGAACTCGTAGAGGCGCTTCAGCCCATGGATGTGGACCAGTTGCTTGTGATCATTGATGCATGCAAATCAGGTCAAGCCCTCAAATCAACAGAAATGCGGCAGGGTCCAATGAATACAAAAGGCTTGGCCCAACTGGCTTATGAAAAGGGGATCTACGTGTTGACCGCTTCACAAAGCTTTGAAGTTGCGTTCGAGGCCGATGCACTAAGGCACAGTTATCTGGCGTATGCGCTCCTTGAGGAGGGAATCAAACAACGAGCCGCCGACATAAACCATGATGGTAGCATCTTCCTCAAAGAATGGTTTGATTATGCGAGCGAACGTGTGCCGCAAATCAGGCGAAGACGAAAGAGCAAAGAACTTGCCGAAGACGAACCTGACGAACAAAAAGTACAACGGCCAAGAGCTTTCTACACTCGCGAAAGTGGTGCTCGACGCTTTCTGGTAGCCCGGCAGACAAACTAGACTCGACCCTCATAAGTAAGCGATGGAAAACTACGAAGACAACCTTGGTGGTAACGAAACACAGCGGCCGGAACTGCGAATGCGACAGCCCGACGTGATGATAGGCGCTACACTCGACGGTCGCTATCTACTGGAAACGCGCTTGGGCCAGGGAGGCTTTGGCTTAGTCTATCTGGCGGCGGACAACAAGACTGCCTCTCGCAAGGTAGTCGTCAAGATCATGCGGCGGGAAGACGTCAATAACGAATGGAGCAAACACAAATTCAAACAGGAGGTCGAGGCCCTTAGTCGTCTCGATCATCCCGGTATAGTTGGACTATTCGACTGTGGTGAAACGACGGATGGTCGTCCGTATATCGTGATGCAATACATCGACGGCGACAGCTTGCGACCGCTTTTACGGGTAGATGGTATGCCGGTGGCCCGAGTAGCCTGCATTATTCGCCAAATTGGAAATGCGCTCACTGCGGCGCATGAGGCTGGAGTTCTGCATCGTGATCTGAAGCCTGAAAACATCATGGTGAGGGTGACGAAGGATGAGGACCACGCACGCGTAATTGATTTCGGCGTAGCGAAAGTGAAGAATTCGATCGTTAATGTAAACACTGCAAAAGGCGTAACTCTCGGCACCATCATTTACATGTCGCCGGAACAGCTTGAGGGCCAATCACTCACACCGCAATCTGACATTTACGCTCTTGGTGTTATTGCGTACGAAATGCTGACCGGCAGGCGACCTGAGAATCCGGAATCACCTTTGCACCTGTTGCGGTTGCAGCGCTCTGGAGTTCGAGTGAAGCCGACGGACCTCAGGCCGGCTTTGCCGAAGGCGGTGAACGACGTCATCCTTAAAGCGCTTTCATTTGACCCAAAGAATCGATACCAGAGTGCCCGCGAGTTTGGTGAAAAACTAGCGGCCGCCTTGCTTGCTGAGAATAGTGCGGAATTGAACGAACAAACGACCGACACGCCGGACAATCAGAACGTGGAGACTGCCCACGTGCTGTTTATGGACATTGTCGGTTACTCAAAACTCCTGATCGACGAACAGACACGGCAACTACAGAAGCTGCAGAAGATTGTGCTCACATCGACTGAATGCAGTCGTATTCGCAGCGCGAGAGATCTAATTCGCTTGCCCACAGGCGATGGTTTTGCTTTGGTCTTTTTCACGGATCCTGAGGCTCCGGTTCGAACTGCGGTAGAAGTCAGTCGGGCGCTGAAGCAGCATCCTGAGATCAAACTGCGAATGGGCGTCCATAGCGGTTTTGTCAATCGAATCGCTGACATTGATTCTCGCGCTAACGTTGCTGGTGTGGGGATCAATATCGCTCAGCGAGTAATGGATTGTGGTGACGCAGGTCACATTCTGTTATCAAAACGGGTTGCTGACGATTTGCTCCAACTCGCACGGTGGTCTGAATATCTTCAGGATCTTGGCAATGCTGAGGTCAAGCATGGCGTGATTGTTTACCTGTTCAATCTGAGCGGGAGCGATTTTGGCAATCCAGATGTTCCGGCAAAATTGCGAAAGGCGCCGAAGCCACACTCGTATAAAAAGGCCGCGGCGATGACGGTTGTGATGTTGGCCGTAGTCGGATTAGTTGCTGGTCTCCGGTACGTTAAAACAATCGCGACGACAACTGATGCGAACAACGTCAATAAAGGCCCGATTGTTGCGCCCAAAGTTAATCCCGAGCGCGCATTGGTCTATTGGCTTTTGGTGCAAAAAACGCAGCACAACAAGGCCACCGGCGAACCCCTTGCGTCAGCCGGAGACATCCAATACCAAAAGGATTGGGCGTTTCAGTTTAATGTACAACCAACTGCAGCAGGCGCCCTCTATTTGTTGAATGTCGGACGATCGAAAGACGGCTCTGAGAAATACAACATCCTCTATCCAATACCTTCGGAAGGAAAAATAAATCCAAACCTTGCTGCCGATCAGACGGCGCAAACCAGCTGGCTGCAGTTCATGGATGAAAGCCCGTCCGAAAAATTCTGGATTATCTGGTCGACGAAGTCATTACCTGACGTTAATGCAGTTTTCGGAAGTGCGGCAGAGAACGGTGGAGTCATCACGAATGCAAATCAGATTGCACGAATCCAGAGCTACATTAATCAATATGATCGCTCGAAACTCAACGTCGAAATGGATAAATCAAAGCAGCAGACATCCATTAAGGGACAAGGAGACATCCTCGTCGCTCTGCTTGAATTAACCCACGCCGATAAATGAGGTGAGTTAAATGGCACTAAGAAAATTTCGGAAAACTTTCATCGGTGTGCTTATCGTTATTGCACTCGGTTCGTTTTGCGCAGTCCATGCGCAGGATGAAGACGACTCCAAAGAAGTCAAAGCACAGATATTCGTTAATTCGCGCCAGCGCCGAAAGTCAGGGAACCCGGCCAAGTACCGTCGCGTTTCGAAGACGATAGTGAAAGGCATAGAGCTTTCCGAAAAGAATAATTCACTGGCTCAGATTGGATTGACGATTTGGCGCTTTCGCCCAACTCAGGCAAGCGATCAAACGAAAGAGATAGTGGTTGAAGAAGATGACAAGCCGAGTGAGTGGACCCTTGAGCGGGTTGAAGAAGGAACGTCATTGGCTCCGGGGCAGAGAATTCGTCTGAGTATCGAGTCGTTATCGCGCGATGGCTACCTCTATGTGATCGATCGTGAGGAATATGCCGATGGCGCCCTGGGCGATCCGGTTCTGGTTTTTCCAACACAGAAGACCGCGGCTTCCAATTACGTACAAGCTGGCCGGTTAATCTATATTCCGTCCGCAACCAGTCGATTCAAAATCAAACCGAGTGAGAGTGCAAAGGAGCACATAGCTGAGGTGCTCACGGTAATCATCGCCCCTAAGCCGCTGATTAGTGGTGATAGAGTAGGTGCGAAATTCACGCGTCTCCGACGTATTCAGGTTGAAGACTGGCTGAACCGCTGGCAAACGTCTGTCGTGAAATTTGAGATGGATGACGGTGCTGGTCAGGTGATGACTGGAATAGAGCAGTCTGCGGCACGACACAATTCAGTATTACTTACTCAGGAGGATCCGGCGCCGCAGACAGTTTTCCAAGTCGCCGCTAAACCCGGCGCTCCTTTATTAATCACGGTGCCGCTGAAATTTGCTAAACAAAACTAAACGCCAGCGTCTTGGAATCAATAACTTACAATTCGAATAACCAATCACGTCTTGCTGGATTAACTCCGGCGACGTGCGGGCACTCTGAGCGCCTGTAGCTATCCTATCGGTGCGCGCTCACGATCCGTTCGGCGGCATCATTGTCTAACAAGGAAGGCGAGTATGACTTGGCGTGCTTTGCAGACGGCACTACCCAGTAAGCCGTCGCCAACTCGAGTCCGGGCTGGAACTGAGCCAATACCGGGACTGTCATCCCTTCTCTAATCCCTCTAGGGTGTGGGTTCCGTCATAAACTGAAATCGGCCTACTACTGGCCCCGTTGAATCAATGGACACACGTGGCCGTGACTTACGACAGCGGCGTCGGGCAATCAAGCACATTTGGCGAAGTTACGGGTCATGAACTTGCTCATGGCCGCGCTCGTCTCACCAAAGATCCGGACTCAAACGCGACATCTCTGCGCTTACAATATAAGGTGCGAACAATGGTGAATCACAAAAAAGGTAACCCGCATACTAGATTAACCAATTTAGAATCACATCAAACGTAGGGAAGGAGTGCAAAAGATGAAGGGATTCGTTAGACGTTCTAAACTCAGGAACGGCAGTGGAATTTACCTGTTTGCATTTGTATTGGCGATCGGTTTTTCGTTAGGTTGCACAAGAAGCGTTTCATCTACAGACCAAGTGGCGTACCTGGAGGTCTTCTCCGATTTTGTATTCGTCGGCAGCGGCCCGTACGATCCTAAGTCCGTTCGTGTCGCTGCACACGAGATGAAACAATTGCAGCTTCCGCATGAGTTTAAGCCTGGTTATCAGTACATTTTTCATCGTCCTGCCATCATAAATTCCGATTTCAAAACTCTGATCGCAAGACTTGAAAAACGAGAAATCAATATAGTTTCATCCAGCGATACCGACAGGTTCGTAGGAGGACCTGGCTTTCGAATCGTATTCCAGGGCAATGAATTTAACGGGTTTATCTTTAATGTCCTGGACGGGCAGATTGTGAACAATGAGGCACTCGTTAAAGTGGAGCATCGATGATTACGTTTTGGTGGTTCAGCCCAAATAGAGACCCGACGCGCGCCACCGATCGCCGGGCAGTGGCTGATTTATGGCTGTCAAACGACCTCACTGTAAATACGATCCAAACAATCAGCCAAAGGGTAGCCACTCGGCAACCACAGTCAGTGGATTCAAATCCTGAGCTCGTTATTCAACTGATGAAGATCGAGATTTGCCTTCCACCGCGTTCTCTTCTTGATCAATGAGGCGATGTTGAATGAGGATCCGAGAGTTAACTGCCGCTTTTAGCTACGTCGTGTGTTTGTGGAGCCTTGCCTGTTACTGGGGTTTGCGTGCAAAGCCATACAATTCGGTACAGGCTGTGAATGATCAAGACTCGCCATCTTGATTGTACCAATGATGCTCCGCCCCGACCGACTGACCCTCTTCGCCTTTATCAACCCACGAGCAGAACGGGCGTGGCAGCAGCATGCGCCAAAAGGTCCGCCGCCGATATGGGTGCTCGTATTCGAGTGAGGGATGATCTGGCGTGAACATAACGATAGCAATCTAACGCTACGCTGGAGAGACTCTCCCACACACCTACGAATAAAGGCTACTGACCGGCGAGTCCACTCCCAGCGCTTGTTCGGCGGCGCATTACATTACTTCGAAACCTCCTGAACTCCGGCAGAATTTCACAAACGTATCCAACCATTCAAAAGTGGTTGAATAGAGCTCGTTGTTATCAATATCTTGATCGTTAATATTTGGACTGAACATCGCGAGCTTCTTTGGCTCCGACGAAACCGATAGATCCGCTACATCCGTTGTCCCGGATTCATGCGGTTGAGTTTGCTAATAACAGCATCTGCGATTCGACCAGCCTTCTCAGCAGTCACTCTTCCGCCACATCCTTGACACCCCAAGAGCTCGTGATCCTCTTCCGTGATCACACCGGCGGCCAACAACTCCAGGGTAGGACGCCAATTCCAAGCGTTGACTTGGAGATCATCACCTTCTGAAGGAACTAGAATGAAACTCATAAACTGATTGGATCCTCAATACCGCGAAACGTTTTCACGCGCTTACGCATTAGATCTAGACACAGGGGTAACAGCGTCGCCGGAATAATTCAATATGCCTTTAGCGCCGTTCAGAAACAAACTCGATGGCTGGATTTTACGACAACGACAAAAACAGGTTTCGCTCTTGAAGTGCTATAGCCTGAATTACGAATGACTGATTAACTTCAATCTCAAGCTGAGATTATTTGGCCCAAGCAACCAGCGATACCACTCCCATAATGAAAGGCCCACCAACATGAAACCCTTCTCTTTCAAAACCTACTTCCTCTGGCTGTGCCTGATAGCCGCAGTCATGGTGGGCTCAAGCATCTTCTCCTTTTCTGACATGCATGTTGCTGTCGCCGCCTCGCAGAGCGATCAGGTTTTCTTTGGAAATCTGCACAGCCACACTTCTTACAGCGACGGTTCGGGAACCCCGGATGAGGCTTATAAACACGCGCGCGATGCGCAAAACGCGAAACTCGATTTCATGGCTGTGACCGAGCACAACCACGCCGAAGCCCTGGGCCCAGACGGAATCGGCATCGCTACCCAACCGGCTTTATACAAAGGTTCAGACGCAAACTCTCTCATCTCTACTGCGAGACGATTGACGGAGGACGGACGCTTTGTGGCGCTTTACGGTCAGGAGTTCTCGACCATCAGCTCCGGTAATCACGTAAACGTCTTCGAGATCGGTGAGGTGATTGGGGTTCAAAAAGGCCGCTTCGACCTGCTCTTGGATTTTCTCGCCACCAACAAGGACAGCGCGGGGCAGCCGGCGATCATTATGCTCAACCATCCGAACAATACTCTGGAAGTAGAGGCGAAGGAGTACGGTCGTGATGACTTCGGCACTTTAGATAATTGGGTGAAGCGGATGGGGGCCCAGGCGAGGCTAATTCAGATCATCAATGGTCCAGGACAAGCGCCCGGTGATAATCACGATCCAGCTCGACCCGACGAGGATGCCTTTTTCAAGTATCTCAATTTGGGTTTTAAGGTAGCGCCCACGGCCGATCAGGATAATCATGAAAAGAACTGGGGCTCCGCCACTCCCGCGCGAACGGCGATCGTCGCCCCAACTCTGACCAAAGCCAGTATTCTCGACGCCCTTCGTCGTCGCCACGTCTACGCCACGGAAGACAAGAACCTGAAAGTGGTGATCAAAGTGAATGGTCATCTCTGTGGTGACGTTATTTCACCGGTGCCACTCGGGGAGTTGTCGATTGAGTATCGGATTGAAGACCCGGATGAGCCGAACGCCGAGTATGCGATCCAGGTATTTCGTGACGCAGTGGGCGGGCCGACCGCGCAAATGGTGACGTCGGTGTCAACCGAAGCGGGCGGTGGTAGCGGCGTGATTGAGGACATCGCGATTAGTAATGCTTCGCAACAATACGTCTTCTTCAAGATCGTGCAGTTCAACGAGAATGGAGATGAGGAATATGTCTGGACCGCTCCGGTCTGGTTTCAGAATCAGCCGGAAGAGGTCATCGTAACCCCTGGTCCAGGTTCCAATCCCACCGGACCAGACAATACACCGACTCCTGCAACTGACAGAGCGGTAGCGTCTCGGAACTCCAATACATTTCACGTGTCAAACCAATGCTTCGACGCGCAACGCATTAAGCCGGCTAATCTCGTTAAGGGAGCGGAGGCGCGGCGTGGCAGACATCAGCATCCGGGTTGTCCACGAACTACCGGTCCACGGTGAGGACCAAAGAATCCAGGTTTCTATGCCCACCTACTCATATTTGAGTTGAGCTGTGCCATCTGTGCGAAGGATGCGGAACGTCTCAGGGCATTAGCGTCAATGAATCAGAGCTAGTGTAAGGGAAGTTACCTGATATGATTCAGTAACGGCGAGTAACAAACGCTGAAACCGGTCGCTCAAGAGTCCGGCTCTACATAGGCTGTGATACTTGAGATGATGATTGATCGTGTGACGGCTTTGAATCCGCAGTTGCGTTCTCCAAACTACTTTTTGGGGTTCAGATAATGCAACGCACTGGCGTAATCTCATTCGACCTTCTTCTCGGTCAGCCTGACATGCTCCAGAGGTATCTAATGGTTTATGACGAACTATGGGTACCATGGTTAGCGAGCTCATACCCAAGCGAACAAGATATTGAAGATTGGGATCTTGACCATCAGCACCTCGCTGCAATTAATTACTTGGCGGATGAGGCGTTTATAAAGGAATCACCTCTTGATCCGTTTGAACCTGGTTATGTCGGAGATCCTGTCGTAAGGGAACTTGCTGACCTCTATAACACAGCCCTGTCCTCGGCATCACAAACATACGAGACTGTTGAGGAAACGGCGCTCGAGAGTGGGGCAGCCAGCTTCAACATGGACATCGCGATTTCACGGGCAACGAGTTATCTGGCTTGGCATGAACGAGAACAGCTTGTGCATCCTGTTGTGTTCCCGTTCGTGCCGCTGGAAGGCGTGCCGGTGAGCCTCAGTGAAACCCACAAAGTATTATCAATTGTTCTGAAGCAATTGCCGACAGCTTCTGAGGATCTCCCTCTTGAGGACATCATCGCTTTTAAACGCGACCCTGACACGCAGTACAAGTTTGCAAAGTTTTGGCATTGGACGCAAAACCTTGCGACAGGTGCTGCGAGTCGACATGAAGTCGAAGAGCAGCTTGACTGGTTAATCACTGATTACTCACATCACCTCGCGCAGCTTACTAAGCAAATCAATCACGAGCGCGTTGAGGTGCTCGTCGCAACACCAGCCGAAATTGCCGAAGACTTGGTCAAAATGCGTTGGAGCAAACTTGTGAAAGGCTTGCTCGCGTTACGTCGGACAAAAATCAATGCGCATGCTGCTGAGCTTAAACTTCCAGGCAATGAGGTAGCTTACATTACGGAAGCGAGCGAACTCCTGACCCGGCGTCGTTTACGTTCCTGAGACACACGGTCTCCGAAGGAGTTCTCATTATTACTTACAGAATTTAGCTATCAGAATGACCCCCCAACGGAGAAAGAATGAATGCCCAAGATCGCCCTTTTACCGTGCCGGTTCTTCGGTTAAGCGTTGAATAGCTCAATTCCTTATCCTTAGAGCTTTCCGAGCACCTCTTTCGTAATATCAATCTCGATAGTGGCGCTGCGGTTTAGCTCAACTGATTGTTTCCGCAGTGCTCGTGCCCTCGAAGCTCTCGACTATACCATCTTGACACGCGGCGAGACTGCAGAAAGAATCGACTTCGTTATGTCACAAAGTGCGACGTCCCTTACTCGTCAGCAGGTGCTCACATCATTGTCGCAGATCATCGGGCTTCAGTTGACTGCCGCGCGGCGTGCTGCAGACATGCGAACGTTCCAGTTCGGCACATTGCGGGCAGTCGAGCGTGGTTCGGTGGGTGGTTTCGCGCTGCACGTTCAGTGTCCGTGGCGCATCGAAGGACCGGATGGCATTGTCACCGGTCGCATGGATCTTTGGGAGCCAGTTGATGAAGACGCCCCATTCGACGAGGATTGGGATTATGAAAAGTCGCCGAATCTACAGGACGCTCGACTGGAGCGATGGCTTGCCGAACACGAAAGCGCGCTGGCCGTGAACAGTGTGGACGCTGACGAGTTTGGTGGCGCGTCAATCAGTTTGGGCCAGGACTTCTTGCTTCGCATATTTCCTGCAGGGACGCGCGGCGAGGACTGGCGATTGTTTCGGCCCAAAAGTGGTCTACCGCATCTGGTCATCAGTGGGGGCGCGGTCGAATTAGACAGCTCAAGCGGAGCGTAACAATAACCAATGACTGAAGCTGAACCGGGTCGCGATTATGGTTTTCGAGCTTCAACGTCCTTGCAGGCGTTCCCTTATCCCGCGAGCGGCCCTGAAGCCTCAATTCAAGCCATACTCACAACAAAGTCGATCCGCCCTCACTTACATGGTACAACTCAATCTCACTTTCCGGCGACTGCGCCGCATTGGGCTCTATCTTTCCATCGTGTCATCGCTTCTCACAATCGCAAACGTGATTAAGAACCTCTTTTTCTAAAGCCGGTTTAGGCCGCTGACTAACTTAGAACTTTTGTTTGCCCCACTGCAGGGGGCAGGGCGCCCGAGGTGTGCCCAAGGAGCTATAGCCAGTTTTGCTTTAGCGAGCGACTCAGCCGCGTAGTGGATTGATCAGCTTCAGTCCCGGAAATCGCGAGAAGTCGCGATCGCTGGAGGCCAGCGTGGCGCCATGCTCAAGAGCGAGTGCGGCCAGGTGGGCGTCCATGACCAACGGCCCTCTCGTCTGCCCCGACTCCATTAGTTTCTGGAAGATGGCCCAGTGCTTCTCGCCCGGTGTGAGAAGTACCGTCTGCGGGCGCTCCAGCCATTCAGTAACGATGCTGGTCGCCTCTTTAGTGGAAAGAGGAGCCGCAAATGCGCGTTGGTTGGTGCTGATGCGAAGGAACGCGGTGATAGTCTGCCACGCGAAGCAAAACAGATTGGGCCCTGATAATTGCGTCTCGAGCCATTGCCGGGATGTGCCGTGCTCGGCTGAGTCTACGTTGTAGGCATACAGGAGCAGGTTCGCATCTGTGAGGATCATTTGTGCTCAGCGCCTTCCAGGTACTCCAGCAGTTCCCCCACGTTGTCGTAGTTCAGTCCCTGCATTTTGCCCATACGCCGCGCACGCACCCGGAAGGGTTTAGAAGCTGCCAACTCGCGTCTAACCAGCAGTCCCCGCCGCAGGACATCATTCAGGATTTGCTTGAAGTTTCCAGACCGCTGTCTGCGCATCTCAGCCTGCAGTTTTGTAGCGACATCGTCATCAATTGTCACCGTAGTTCTCATAGTGTGAGGTTAAGTGGTAGGCATCATGATGTCAAGAACCGCGCATGTTGATGTCAACCGCGACTGACGCACTGACCTCCTCCCGAAAAACACTACCAAAATAACTTAGAGAAAAGCGGGCAATTATGACAGGATGGGAGCCCTGACGATTGCCATGAAAAAGTCCAAGTTCACCGAATCACAGATCGTG
>Ga0068859_100000138_pt1 | contig 68709 bp, 46 predicted proteins | sample KBSSwiS22_FD_66585 | JGI IMG/M metagenome (GOLD analysis project Ga0068859, IMG submission 66585) | Switchgrass rhizosphere microbial communities from Kellogg Biological Station, Michigan, USA - KBS Switchgrass S2-2 | ecosystem: Host-associated > Plants > Roots > Rhizosphere > Soil ...
CACGTCCGCGGAGGAGGACGCGGCGCGGAGGTCCCTTCCCGAAGCGAAGCGAGGGAAGGGGCCGGAGCGCCGCGCCCGCACGGAGCGGACCATGTAACAGCGCCCGGACGGAGCGGACCAGAAAATCAGAGGTCGGCGTCGTGGACGAGTAGGGCGATCTGTACCCGGTTGTCGAGGCCGAGGCGGACGAACAGCTTCGAGACGTAGGACTTGACCGTGGCGACGCTCATGTAGAGCTCGGCGGCGATCTGGGCGTTGGACAGACCGCGGCCCACCGCGAGCGCCACGTCGCGTTCACGTTCGCTGAGCCGCTCGAGAGCGGCACGGGCCTGCTGGGCCTGCGTCGACGGCCGGCCAGGCGCCGGGGTCACGGTCCTTGTCGACGCAGACGACGCAGACGACGCGGACCCGGGCGGCGACGGGGCTGGCTCCGACGTCGCGGAGGCTGCCGGGAGGGTCGTGGCGGCGTGTGTCATGAGGCGGCGGAGCACCGCGGGCGACAGGATCGGGTCTCCGGCCGCGACCCGGCGGACGGCGCCGATGATCTGTGCTGGCGGGGTGTCCTTGAGGAGGAAACCGCTCGCCCCAGCCCGCAGCGCCCGCAGCACGTGCTCGTCCGCGTCGAAGGTGGTCAGGACGATGACCTCTGGCGGGTTGGCCTGGGCGCGCAGCGTCTCGGTCGCGGTCAGGCCGTCGACTCGCGGCATCCGGATGTCCATGAGCACCACATCCGGCTGGTGCAGGTCCGCCAGGGTCGCCGCCTCGGCGCCGTCGCCCGCCTCGGCGACCACCACGACGCCGTCCCCGCCGCCGAACACCAGGGCGAGCGCCGTCCGGACCAGCGGGTCGTCGTCGACCACCAGTACCCGCACGGGTGCGCCCGGCCCGTCGCTCACACCGGGCGGGGCAGGATGGCCAGGCCCTGTCATTCGCCACTCCCGCCGCGCCGACCCAACCCGCTACTCCGACCGGACCTGGCACTCCGACCGGACCTGGCACTCCGACCCAACCCGCTACTCCGACCGGATCTGGCACTCCGACCGGACCTGGCACTTCCAGCGGACCCGCTGACCGCGACGGGCCCGGCGCCAATGCCGTCACCGGGATCGCCGACGCCGGAGCCACTCGCGGCGCCGTCACGGGCAACCGCCTCGGGAGCCGTCCACGACAGCCACGCCCGCACCTGGAACTCGCCGTCCGCGGTCGCCTCGTGCCGAAGCGCCCCGCCGGCCAGGGCCGCCCGCTCGGCCAGGCCGACCAGCCCCATCCCGCCAACCGGCCTCGTCGTCTCCGTCCTCTCCGTCCTCTCCGTCGTCTCTGTCGTCTCTGTCGTCTCCGTCCTCCTGACTGGCTCAGTTTCACAGGGAGGTCCAGGTCGACCGTTCGTCCCGGCGGCACCGGACCCGTCGATCTTGTTACGGACCTCGATGCGCAACCCTTCGGCGGCCGAGCCGTTGACGATCACGGTGATCGGCTGCCCCGGCGCATGCTTGCGTGCGTTGGTCAACGCCTCCTGCACGATCCGGTAGGCGCTCGCGCTGGCCACCGGCCAGACCGTGTGCGGCTCGACCAGGAGGTACTGGGCGTGGACGGTCGCGCCCGCCCGGCGCGACTCGTCGACGAGCGCGGCCACGTCCAGAAGGCCGGCCTGGTCAGCCCGGCCGGGCGATACCGCCAGACTGGTCGGGTCGGGTGAGCCGATCCGGTGGACCCGGCCGGTGAGACGCGCCGGGACGGCCAGCGGCTCGGGCCCGGTGTCGTCCTGCCGCAGCAGGCCGATCACCTCCCGCAGCTCGGCGAGGGCCTCCCGGGCGCTGGCCCGGACCGCGCCGGCGGAGTGGGCGAGCTGGTCGGGCGGTGCGTCCGGCCGGAACTCGAGCGCGCCGGCGTGCATGCTCAACAGCGACAGCCGGTGGCCGAGCACGTCGTGCATCTCCCGGGCGATTCGCAGCCGCTCCAGCCGGCGGGCGTCGGTTACCTGGCGGTGCTGCTCGGCCTTGGCCAGCGCCGCCCGCTCCCGCCAGGAGATGACCAGCTGCCGCCGGGCCCGGACGAACATCCCCCAGCCGGTCACCCCGGCCGTCAACCCCAGCGCAATCAGCACCGATCCCGCATACGACAGCTGCGGGTCTGGCCAGAGCAGTGGGTAGACGAAGGCAGGCAGGCAGAACACGCCGGCGACTGCGGCGGCCACGGACGCGCGCCGGTGCACGGCCACGCTGAACATGAGGATCAGTGCGGCGAAGGAGCACGAGGCGGAGAACGCCCCGAAGGGCGTGGTCGCGAGCGTGAGCGCTACCGGCCAGCGCCGCCGCCACCACAGCGCGGCGCAGGTCGCCAGCCCCGCCGCCAGGTCGGCGGCGCGCAGCGCTCCGGGCATGTCCGGCACCTGCTCGACGAGAGGCGCCCACACCGCGAGCCCGCCCCAGACCGCGACGACGAGGAAGACGACGTCCACCGCCCAGTCCCGCGCGGACCGGGAAGCCGGGCCGTCGTCGCCGCCACCGGCGGTGATCTCCTGGGTGAGCAGGCCAGGCAACAACCATCGGTACTCCATGCGACGCACCCCGACACGCCCGCCGGTGCCCACCGCGCCCATGTTCGGCAGCGTACGGGGTCCACGCCTCGTCCGAAACCGCCCGAAGTGCGCTTCCAAAGTCGATGCCCGGCCTCGCGCCGCCATCGCTGTAATAGCCGGCCGGCCAGGCTGGCCTGGCCCATGACCTGGGACGGTCGAATCTTCGCGTTCCGCGGGACGGATGTACCTCGGTCACCATCGTGTCGCGGTGGCCTTGGTCCCCTTCGTCGCGAAGAAGCCACCCGGGATTCACGGTTGCGTCGCCGTCCAGGTGAGCCGCCGACCGCCGCCACCATGTCCGATTTAGGACGATGACGAACCACCGTGCCAACGTTGAACAATTCGCTACGCTTGTGGTCGCATCGGGTGGCGTCGACGTCGACACCACATCAGCATTGGCAGCAGGCAGTCATACGGGGGAGCTGTGGTAGGTATTCCTCACCGCGAGCCGGTGGGTACGGGTTACAAGAAGCCGGTGGGAACAAGTTGCGCGGAGCCGGTGGGTGGCCTGCCGGCGTCTCGAGACTTGCGTCCTCTCCCCCTGTCGGCTCAGATACGGCCTTCCGCGTTTCCCGGCCGGCGCAGGCGCGAGCGGCCAGCTCCGGACGGAGCCCGTACCGCCGGCCGGCGCGCCCGCGCCAGACTCGGACCGTTGCCGAGAGCGCAGACGTCATGGCCCCTCGCTGGCGTCGTCCGCGCAGGAGGGCCGGCGCGGTGACCGATCCGGGCCCAGCCGGCCAAGCCGGCGACCTCCCGTTCTCGCCGGCCGACATCCGCGACCTGCACAGCGTTTTCTCCCGGCGGGTCGGCGACGCCGGCCGCATAGAGATAATTCTCCTGAAAATTGGCCTCCCACGGCAGCGGATCAATTTCGGGAATCCCGTCGATGTGGTATGGGGCCAGATCTTCAAACAACTGGAAAATGGGGTCCCAACGGTCCGGAGCCCGTTCCGGGACCTCCTGATGATCGCGATCGAAAATTTCCCCGAAGACCCTGTTGTCAAGAGGCTGAGAAGTACCTACCTGCCCACCCCGGCTTGGATGCAGGACGAACCGGCGCTTCCGGATATGATCACCTACCGCGACGTAACCGGCCCACCGTACGGGAGTCCGGCATCACCGTACGGGAATCCGACACCGCCACCCGGGAATCCGGTACCGCCACCCGGGCGCCGCCGACGGCGCACACGGACCCGGCTGCTGGCGGCTGGTGTGTCGCTGGCCGTCGTCGGCACGGCCATCGGTATCGCCGTGCCGCTCGTAGCGCGGAACGACCACGGTTGTTCCGCGGGCGGGTCCGACGTCAGCCTCTCCTGGGCCGACGGCGAGTGCGTCGGCTACAGCGACGGGTCATACCAGTTTGGAAAGGCCACGGACGGTGCGGCCGTCCAGAAGGCGGTCGACACACAGAACCGGTGCGCCCAGGCGCTGCGCACCAAGCATGCCGCCGTCGGGGCCCCGCACCGCGACACGATCACCCTGGTGTACTTCGCGGCGCTCACCTCCGTGGGCACGGACCAGCGGGACTGGACGGATGACCAGATTGCCGAGCTGGCCGGGCTGCTGACCTGGCAGCGGAACCAGAACGCCGACCCGAACTCGGCCGACAAGAACTGTCAATCGGCCACTCGCCTGGAAGCGTCGGGCCCAATCGTCCGAGTACTCATCGCCAATGGCGGCTCGAGCATGAGGTTCGCCGAGAAGGTCACCCGCGAGATGCTGGTCCCGCTCGCGAGGCGAGACCCGACCGTGCTTGCCGTGATCGGCATGGACCGCAGTGTCGACCAGGTCAAGCAGGCCATCCGTGAACTCGGCCAAGAACAGGTCGCCGCAGTGTCCACCGTTTTGTCGGCGGACGACCTCGTGTTCACCTCTCCCTATTACCTGCAGATCGTTCCGCCGAATCGTCGGCAGGCACTGATGATAGCGATGTACGCGATCAAGAATGAACGCTCGAGAGTTATGGTCGTCTATCCGAAGGCCTCCTGTGATGGCGGAGACGATGCCATGCCCGCCTTCGAGGACCGATACCTCTACACATTGGTCGACGACGTGCGAGCCGAAGCGAAGAAGACCGAGATCACGCCCGTCGGGGGACGCTCCGTCACGGCCGACCTGCGTGGCTGGGATCCAGCGACATGCCACCAGGCAGACTTCGACGAATACCTGAGGTCGTGGTTCGCGAAGCAGTGCGAAGAAACCGGGAAGAACGATCTCATCTTCTATGCCGGCAGGCACGAGGCCTTCGCCACGTTCACCGAGGGGATGGCGAGCTGCCTGGACACCGCCGACGGCGGGAGCGCACGAGGCTCCCTGGTGGTCGCCGACGACACGGCGAGCCGGTACGTCGCCGCGAACTCCGGGCAGAGCGTTGTCATCCGGTACGTCTCGAAGGCACCCGCGGTCGTGAACGCCGGCAGCCAGTGCCCGGACGGCAACGTAACGTTCCCCGACCTCCCGCCGGGGCTGCCAGAATTCTGCCGCCAGCTCCACGACATGTACGCAGTTACGGGAGTGGTCCCGCCGAAACTAAATTGGACCGAGGAGCGGGTAGCTCTCGCCTACGTCGCGGCCGAGCTCTTCATCGACGCCGTCAAAGCCATGGATGGTGCCGGACGCGACGCTCCAGAGAGACATGACGTGCTGGCCAAGATCCGGGAGACGGTCAGGCCCAGCGCGATCGGGGAGATCGATTTTCGCACGAGCCAGGTCGCCGAGAGCAGCCAGCTGGCAATCCTGCGGATCAATCTCCGCGAAACCGACCTGCCGGTGGCGCAGCTGCAGGCGGACGGCGGCGACATCGAGGACAACCCGACGGTCACCTGCAAGTATGTGATCAGCGGGACCACCCCGACGACCGCCGACTGCTTCGGCAATCCGCTGTCGCCGCTCGGGAAATTCCAGCAGCAAGACCGCCAGCCCACGCGCTGATCCCCTCGGGCGTCCTGCCCCGGGGCGTCCTGCGTTGGGCGTCCTGCGTTGGGCGTCGGTCAGGGTCGCGCCGTCGCCGCCATCGGCGGCGACGGCGCCAGCCCAGTTCCCGAAGACTCCCCCGCGCTCAGAGCTGGCCGACGGCGGTGATGGTGAGGGCGGCGGCGCCGAGCTCGTCGGAGGCCGCCAGGTCGACCTCGGCGCTGACACCCCAGTCGTGGTCGCCGGCCGGGTCGTCGAAGATCTGGCGCAGCAGCCACTTCCCGCGCTCGGTCGTCGTGTCGACGATGAGCATCTTCGGGCCGCGGGCGTCCGCGCCGGTGCCGATCTCGGCGTGCTCCTCGAAGTACGGCTCCAGCGCGTCCTCCCAGGCGGCGGCGTCCCAGCCGGACTTGGCGTCCAGCTCGCCGAGGTCGTAGTAGCGGCGCAACGCGGCGAGCTCGACACGGCGGAACAGCGCGTTGCGGACGAGGACGCGGAATGCCCGGACGTTCTTCGTGACGGCGGGCGGCTTGTCGGTGAGCTGGTCGCCGTGCTCGATCGCCGCGGCGGCAGCCAGGTCCCCCTCGGTGGGGTTGCGCAGGCGTTCCCATTCGTCGAGGAGGCTCGAGTCGACCTGGCGGACCAGCTCGCCGAGCCATTCGACGAGGTCGGTCAGCTCCTCGGTGCGCGCCGCGTCCGGGACGGTCTGGCGCACCGCCTTGTAGGCGTCGGCGAGGTAGCGCAGCAGCAGGCCCTCGGACCGGGCCAGGCCGTAGAACTGGATGTACTCGGCGAACGTCATCGCCCGCTCGTACATGTCACGCACGACCGACTTCGGTGAGAGCTCGTAGTCGTCGACCCAGGGATGGCCCCGCCGGTAGATCTCCAGGGCGCCGGTGAGCAGCTCGTCGAGCGGCTTCGGGTGGGTGACGTCCTGCAGGGCCTCCATCCGGTCGTCGTATTCCATGCCCTCGGCCTTCATCGCGGCGACGGCCTCGCCGCGGGCCTTGAACTGCTGCGCGGACAGCACCTGGCGCGGGTCGTCCAGCGTCGCCTCGATGACGGACAGCGCGTCGAGGGCGTAATCGGGGGCCGCCATGTCGAGCAGTTCCAGGGCGCCGAGCGCGAACGGCGAGAGCGGCTGGTTGAGCGCGAAGCCGAACTGGAGGTCACCGGTGAGGCGGATCGTGCGGCCCTCGGCGTCGGGCTCGTCGAGCTTCTCGACGACGCCGGCGGCGAGCAGTGCCCGGTAGATCGCGATGGCGCGGCGGATGTGCCTGCGCTGCGCGGCCCGGTCCTCGTGGTTGTCGGTGAGGAGATGGCGCATCGCGGTGAACGCGTCGCCGGGGCGTGAGATGACGTTCAGCAGCATGGAGTGGGTGACCCGGAAATGCGACGTCAGCGGTTCCGGCTCGGCGGTGGTGAGCCGCTCGTAGGTCGGCTGGCCCCAGCCGACCTGGCCCTCCGGCGGCTTCTTGCGCACGACCTTGCGGCGCTTCTTCGGGTCGTCGCCGGCCTTCGCCAGCGCCTTCTCGTTCTCGATGACGTGCTCGGGCGCCTGGACGACGACGTACCCGGCGGTGTCGTAGCCGGCCCGGCCGGCGCGCCCGGCGATCTGGTGGAACTCGCGGGCGGTCAGGATCCGGTTTCTCGTCCCGTCGTACTTCGACAGCGACGTGAACATGACCGAGCGGATCGGGACGTTGATGCCGACGCCGAGGGTGTCGGTCCCGCAGATCACCTTCAGCAGGCCGGCCTGGGCGAGGATCTCGACGAGGCGTCGGTATTTCGGCAGCATCCCGGCGTGGTGCACGCCGATCCCGTGGCGCACCAGGCGGGAAAGCGTCTTGCCGAAACCGGCGGTGAACCGGAAGCCCCCGATCGCCGCCGCGATCTGCTCCTTCTCGGCCTTCGTCGCGACGTTGATGCTGGTCAGCGCCTGAGCACGTTCCAGTGCCGATGCCTGGGTGAAATGAACGATGTAGACAGGCGCCTGGTGGGTGGTCAGGAGCTCCTCGATGGTCTCCTGCAGCGACGTCAGGACGTAGGAGAAGTAGAGCGGGACCGGCCGGTGCGCGGAGCGGACGACGGCGGTCGGCTGGCCGGTGCGCCGGGTCAGGTCCGCCTCGAACCGGGTGACGTCGCCGAGCGTCGCCGACATGAGGATGAACTGGGCCTGCGGCAGCTCGATCAGCGGAACCTGCCAGGCCCAGCCGCGGTCCGGGTCGGCGTAGAAGTGGAACTCGTCCATCACGACCTGGCCGACGTCCGCCGCGGCGCCCTCGCGCAGCGCCAGGTTCGCCAGGATCTCGGCCGTGCAGCAGATGATCGGCGCCTTCTCGTTGACGCCGGCGTCACCGGTGACCATCCCGACGTTCTCGGCGCCGAATATCTCGATCAGCGCGAAGAACTTCTCCGAGACCAGTGCCTTGATGGGCGCGGTGTAGTAGGAGCGCCGCCCGGTCGCGAGCGCCGCGAAGTGCGCCCCCGCCGCGACCATGCTCTTCCCCGATCCGGTCGGGGTGGACAGGATGACGTTCGCGCCGGAGACGATCTCGATCAGCGCCTCCTGCTGGTGTGGGTAGAGGCTCAGGCCCCGCTCCCCGGCCCACTCCTCGAAGGTCGCGTAGATGGCGTCCTCACCGAGCGGGTCCATGCGGGCAGCGGTCAGCCCGCCCGGCGGCAGGGCGTCGACAAGATCGGTCGTGGCGAGATTCATGGTGCTACCGATCGTGCCTGACATGCCCGCCCTCCGCCCAGCCGGCGGGCCCAACCTCGGCCCGATCCGGCCGGCCCAGCCCCGAGACCGACCGAACAGCCGAGTCGGCCCGACACCTCGCAGACGGAGTCGTGTCTGGCGGGCGAGGGCGACGTCGTGGTCGAATCAGGCCGTGCCCGCCCATTCGAGCTGTCCGCGCCGGCGGCTGCCATGCCGCTGCCCGTCGCGGCCGTTGCCGGCATGTGGGTGACGCTCCTCGCGGTGGCGGGGGGTGTCGTCGTGATCGCGGCGCTGGTGGTCGGCGCCACCGAGCTGACGCACTGGGCCGCCTCCCGCCGGCATTTCGCGGCACACCCGCGTCGATCGGCGCGGAATGCCACGTTCGCACCTCATTCGGGCTCCGACCTGGGCAGCGCGGCGGAAACGTCGGAAGGAGTCAGCCCGGAAACCACCGCCGGACTCCGTGAGGTCCTGCTGGTTCTTGGGTGTCCGTCCGCCCGCGATGGGAGCATCCAGCGCGGGCAGAAGTGGCGCACCGAGATCGCCGTCCGCTCCATGAGCGGATCGGCGAACGGCTTGATCAGAATCTTGATCAGCAATGAGGCGCGTCGCGCGGACGGGGCGGACGGGGCGGACGGGGCGGACGGGGCGGACGGGGCCAGCGACCAGAGCCACGCCGGCACCCTCCTCATCTTCAGCGGTGCCGCGACGCGGGGCGCTCCGGTCGCCGAGGCCGAGGTCATGGCGCGCTATGCGCGAGAGGTGCTCGGGGTTCCCGCGGACCGCATCGCCCTGGAGACCCGGGCACTCACCACCAGGCAGAACATCGCGTTCGCGATGGGATATCTCGAGGCAGCAGCGACGATCAAAATCGTCTCCAATCCGGTGCACGCGGCCCGGGCTCGGCAGTATCTCGGCGAGCTCCGTCCGGACCTGCTTTCCCGCGTCGTTCCCGCCGACGACTACCGGCCGCTGGAGAAGACCCGTTTGAAGCTCGGCACCGTCGCCTACGAGGTGACCCGCCCCGTCCTGCGCCACGTCATGCCGCCGCTGCGCGCATGGCACCAGGAACGCACCCGGAGCCGCGCCGGACGAGCGGCGGGATAGCGCTTCCAGCCCGGCCACCCAGCGCGCCGCGGGACCGGCCCCGACGGCTCCGGTCCACGCCGATCGCTGCTGCCGTCGCCGTTGCCGGAGGTTGTTCAGGATCTGGTGGAGTTTTCGGTGCTGGAGCCTTGAAGACGCCACCAGGTCATGGAGTCGACCATGATCTGGTGGCATCGTCTACGCCCTGGTCGCTGGTCGTCGCTCGCCAGCTCCCTCTCCACTTCGACCGTCTTCGATCGAGGCCGGGTAGGCATCCCCGCACCTGACACCGGGGTACCTCATACCGAGGTACCCCATACCGAGGTCCATCTGGAAGTGGCCGTGTCAGGCGCCGACGTAGGCGGCCAGGTGTTCGCCGGTGACGGTGGAGCGGGCGGCGACGAGGTCGCCGGGGGTTCCCTCGAAGACGATCCGGCCGCCGTCGTGGCCGGCGCCGGGGCCCAGGTCGATGATCCAGTCGGCGTGTGCCATGACCGCCTGGTGGTGCTCGATGACGATGACCGACTTGCCGGCGTCGACGAGGCGGTCGAGCAGGCCGAGCATCTGCTCGACGTCGGCGAGGTGCAGGCCGGTGGTCGGCTCGTCGAGGACGTAGATGCCGCCCTTGTCCGCCATCTGGGTGGCGAGTTTGAGGCGCTGCCGCTCGCCACCCGAGAGCGTCGTGAGCGGCTGGCCGAGGCTGAGGTAGCCGAGCCCGACGTCGGCGAGCCGGCCGAGAATCGCGTGCGCGGCCGGCGTGCGTGCCTCGCCGCCGCCGAAGAACTCCTCGGCCTCGGTCACCGACATCGCGAGCACCTCGCTGATGTCGCGGCCACCGAATCGGTATTCCAGCACCGCCACCTGGAACCGCTTTCCTTCGCATTCCTCGCAGGTGGTGGCGACGCCGGCCATCATCGCCAGATCGGTGTAGATGACGCCGGCGCCGTTGCAGGCCGGGCAGGCGCCCTCGGAGTTGGCGCTGAACAGCGCCGGCTTGACCCCGTTCGCCTTCGCGAACGCCTTGCGGATCGGCTCGAGCAGGCCGGTGTACGTCGCCGGGTTGCTGCGCCGCGAACCGCGGATCGGGGTCTGGTCGACGGCGACCACACCGTCCCGGCCGGACACCGAACCGTGGATGAGCGAGCTCTTGCCCGAACCGGCGACGCCGGTGACGACGACCAGCACGCCCTGCGGAATGTCGACGTCGACATTCCGCAGGTTGTGGGCGTCCGCGCCGCGGACCTTCAACACGCCGGACGGTTTGCGCACCGACGGCTTCAGCGCGGCGCGGTCGTCCAGGTGCCGACCGGTGAGCGTGCCGCTGGCCCGCAGTCCTTCGAGGGTGCCTTCGAAGCAGACGGTGCCGCCCGCTGTGCCGGCGCCGGGGCCCAGATCGACGACGTGGTCGGCGATCGCGATCACTTCTGGTTTGTGCTCGACGACCAGGACGGTGTTGCCCTTGTCGCGCAGGCGCAGGAGCAGCTCGTTCATCCGCTGGATGTCGTGCGGGTGCAGCCCGACGGTTGGCTCGTCGAAGACGTAGGTGACGTCGGTCAGCGACGACCCGAGATGGCGGATCATCTTGGTGCGCTGCGCCTCGCCGCCCGACAGCGTTCCCGTCGGGCGCTCGAGCGAGAGGTAGCCCAGCCCGATGTCGGTGAACGAGTCGAGGGCGTGGCGCAGCGCGGCCAACAGCGGCGCCACGGACGGTTCGTCGAGGTCGCGCACCCAGTCGGCCAGGTCGCTGATCTGCATCGCGCAGGCGTCGGCGATGCTGATCCCCTTGATCTTCGACGACCGGGCGGCCTCGGAAAGGCGCGTGCCGCCGCATTCGGGACAGGACTGGAACGTCACCGCCCGCTCGACGAATGCGCGCACGTGCGGCTGGAGCGAGTCGATGTCCTTGGAGAGCATCGACTTCTGGATACGGGGGACGAGCCCCTCGTAGGTCAGGTTGACATTGTCGACCTTGATCCGGCGGGCCTCGCCATACAGGAATTCCTCGCGCTGCTTCTTCGTGAACTTCGCGATGGGGGTGTCGCCGGGCACGACCGCGGAGAAGATGCGCCCGTACCAGCCGTCGGCGCTGAAGCCCGGCACCGTGATCGCGCCCTCGGACAGCGACTTGTTCTCGTCGAACAGCTGTGACAGGTCGATGTCGGACACCGACCCCATGCCCTCGCAGCGGGGGCACATGCCGCCGATCCGGTTGAACGTCGCCTTCGTGGTCTTGCTGTTGCCCCGCTCGACAGTGATCGCGCCACTCGCCCGGACCGATGCGGTGTTGAACGAGAACGCGTTGGGCGGCCCCACGTACGGCTGGCCGAGGCGGCTGAAAACGATGCGCAGCATCGCGTTGGCGTCGGTGACCGTGCCGACGGTGGAGCGCGGGTTCCCGCCCATCCGCTCCTGGTCGACGATGATCGCCGTCGTCAGCCCTTCGAGGAGGTCGACCTCCGGCCGGGCGAGCGTCGGCATGAAACCCTGCACGAAAGTGCTGTAGGTCTCGTTGATCAGCCGCTGCGACTCCGCGGCGATCGTGCCGAACACCAGTGAGCTCTTACCGGAGCCGGACACGCCGGTGAACACCGTCAGCCGACGCTTCGGGAGCTCGATGCTGACGTCCTTGAGGTTGTTCTCCCGCGCGCCCTGCACGCGGATCGCGTCGTGGCTGTCGGCGGCGCGCGGCGCGGGGACTCGCGTGCTCTCGGTCGCGCTGCCGGTCGTGCTCACGTTCGCGCTCGCGGCGATGCCCAGATCCATGACGGTCACGCTAACCGGCGCCCGGCGGCCGCGGCTTCTCCATTCCTGACCGATCCGCTCCTGACCGCTCGGCCTGCCGGTCTCGCTATATGTGACCGACCGTGTCATCGAGCGTGACCGGATACCGCCGGACGCCGGCCGGACCTGGCGGCCGCGGCGAGCTCCGGCAGAGACTGAGCCGACATTGACATCGACATTGAAAGGCGAGGCTGGTGGAGACGAGGCGCTTATCGCAGAACCAGGAGGCGCCATCGGGTCGTGATGACTCGGGGATCATCATGCGGTTGAATCCGTTTACTTAAGCGGACCTGTAGTGCTGCGCCTGCCCGAGGGTATGCAACAGTCTGTCGGAACTTCGCGGCCTCACGATCTCGCGGCTTCGCACGGCGGTAGCACCACAACTCCACGAACGAAGATAGCGAGGGGTGGCGCATGGTGGCGACGATCATTCGCCACGGTCCGTGGGGTGGGCCGGGCGAGGAGATCACCGCCTGTTATCTGCGCGACCATCTGGACGAGCGTTGGACGATCGTCTGCGGCCGGCAACTGGTACACACCTCGGGAACGCGCGACACCGACTTCATCGCCATCGGGCCACACAGCGTCACCGTGATCGAGGAGAAGTCCTGGCACGGCGACCTGATCGGCAACGAGGTCTTCTGGTACGACCGCGAGACCCGCGAGGAGCGCGGCAACCCGATCAACCAGGCGGTGGGCGCAGCCCGGATCCTCGCCGGCGGTCTGACGCACCACAACCGGGCGTTACGCAATGCGCTCAAGCAAGCGGTCCCGCTCGGCGAGGCGCCGTTTCACCTGGTCCACGCATTGGTCGTGCTCTCGTCGCCCGACGTCCGCGTCAACGTCGACGACCCCCGGGTGAGGCGCCACGTGGTCCACCTGGCGGGCTGCGAACAGGCGCTTTGCGAAATCGACGATTTCGTCGCCCGCCACGTCAACTTCGCGCCGTACCGCGCCCGCGTCGTCGACCTCGTCTCCGGACTGTCCAGGCGGCCGGCGACGCCGAAGAAGCTCGGGCCTTACGAGATCGTGACCGGACTCGACCCGACTCCACGCGGACGCCGCTATGTCGGCCGGCACCATGACGGCTCGATTCGGGTGCTCCTCACCCTCGACCGGCAGGGCCTCACGGCCGACGAGCTCCGAGCGAACGACATCCCGTTGCTGCGTGAGTACAACGCGATGCGACGGCTGGCGCCGCTGCGCAGGGTCTTCGCCGTCGACCCGTACTTCGGCGTCGACTACGAGCGGACGTGGGTCGTGCCGATGCATCCACCCGAGCCGACCCTGCTGACGCTGGGAAACCTGATCCGAGCCGGCATCCAGCCGTCGATCGACACGTTCACGGCCGTGGCCGCCGACTCCTTCGCGGGCCTCGCCGACATCCACGCCGAGGGCATCACCCATCGGGCGCTGCATCCCAGCCGGGTGTGGATGGACCCGGAAACGAACCGGGTGACGTTCTCCGACTTCCTCATCGCCAAGATCGCCGATGTCGACGTTGGCACCGTGCACGACGCCGACGACGCCGACCACGAGTGCCACGCCTACCGGGCGCCGGAATGCCGCCGGACCGCGCACGCCGCCGGCAACCAGTCGGACGTCTACTCGTTGGCGCTGTGCCTGGCCGCCTGGTGGGAACTGTGGACTGCCGACCCGCCAGCCGCGCCTCGAGCCGCCGGATCACTGCCGGCCGAGGTCCGCGCCACCCTCGACGCCGCCCTGGCCGCGGACCCCGTCGAACGCCCCGAAGCCCGCGAGATCGCCGACCTGCTGAGGGAGGCCTACCTAGCCATTACCAGCCCGCCCATCCCTGAGCTCTCCCCAGCGCCGACGACGCCCGGACCGACAGCAGCCCCGCCCGCGACGACGTCAACGCCAGAGCCGGCGTCGGCGAGGTCGACACGGACGGGCGGGATCACCCCCGCTGACGCGGGCATCTGGGCGGCCACCGCCACCCGGCAGGCGGTCGACCGCGCGCTCGCCAAATACCAGACCTTCAGGGCCGCGATGGCCCCCGCCCTGGTCAGCAAGCTCCGCCGAGACCCCGCCAGGTCCGTCCCGCGCGACCCCGCCGACCTCCTGCGCACCCACCTGCGCCGAGGGCCCCGCCGCTGATCCCGGTTAACTCCGGCCACCAGCCAGCCGACCGTCAGATATCGGCTCCGACTCGATCCCGGCAGATGCCGCTTCAGATCGAAGAGCAGCTCAGGTCGAAAACCATCGAAGATCAGTCAGGCTGGGCGCGTCGTGGGTGACGCCCCCAGCCTGCCGAATCGCTCGGAGGTCAGACCGGGATGGCAGAACGGCCGGCCGCCTGGGCGGCACCTCAGACGGCCGCGCCCGGGGGGAGCGCGCGGCGGGCGGGGAGCCGGTCTCCCAGGTCGCGCACGGCGGGCAGGCTGCGCCAGTCCGGGTTGGCGGCGAGGGTGCGGTAGATGCCCGCCGCGCGGCTGGGCGTGGCGCCATGGTCGTTGCCGTGGGCGGCTGTGAGGGCGTCGTGCAGAGCGGCGGCTGCTTGTTCCGGGTCGGGCCTGGGCCGCCGGACGAAGGCACGGGCGAGCGCGAGGTAGGAGCCGGCAAGCTGCACATGCCGACCGGACTCCTCCAGCATGCGCAGCGACGTCCGGGCGTGCTTCTCGGCCTCGTCACCTCGCCCGAGGTACCCGAGGGTTACCGCGCTGAATGCCTCGTAGCCTTCCTCGTCGCCTGGTTCTGGTCCAGGTCGGGGCGGGCCGGTCCACACGTTGTCGCTCATGGTGCGCAGCGCCGCAATCGCTCCGTCGGCGTCGCCCGTCTGGGCGAGTGCGCGCGCGAGTGAGCTAGCGAGTTTGGGGGCGACATAGGGGTGTGCGCCCGGTTGCGCGCGACGGGCGATCTCGGCAGCGGTGGTGAACTGTCCGGCGAAAAAGGCGCTGGCGGCACGCATGACGGCGACGGACCCGGAGAGCAGGGTGTCGCCGGCGGCGTCGGCGTGTTGGGCGGCGAGCACGAAGAACGTCAGCGCGGTGGGATCGTCGCCCATGTCGAAAGCAAGCTGGCCGCGATAGTAGGCGAACTGTCCCGCGACCAGTTCGAGGTCGCGTCGGGCGGAGCCGGGCTGGCTGGCACCGAGCAGAATTTCCGCGTCGTCCCAGGCTCTTTCGACGGGTTCGACTAGGTCTCCGTGGGGGGTGACGGCGTAGAGCGTGGTGAGGCGGTGGACGCCGTGCTGGAGCTGGGCGAGAGTGAGCGGATCGGGGCCGGCGGCGGAGATCGCGCGGGAGATCTTGGCGGCGCGGTCGGCGGGGCTGAGGACGGCGCCGGTCGCAGTCAGGACGACGCCGGTGGTGAGTAGGTCGCGGCGGCGCACGGGACTCACCTCCTCGGGGGTGGCGGGTGCGGCCCGTCCATCGTCACCCGCGGGGTGAGCGGGAATCAGCGGATTCGCCGTGAGGGGTCGGTCACGCTCAGATAGAGGTGAGGGCGTGCCGGCCTGTGTGTGATGCACCCCGTCCGGGTGCGCCCGGAGCGCCGCCTGTTCGAGGTGCGCCGCCGCCCGTGCCTGGATGATCGCCCCGTGTGCGGCCAGCTCTCGGTCGAGAGCCCGGGCCAGGTTCACGGACAGGGCGAGTCTTCCAGAACGGCGGAACGCCCGCTGAATCTGTGATCTGTCGAACGTGGTTTTCTCGGCCAACCCGTTGAACGACGCTCCACAGGCTTTCAGCCGTTCATGCAGCAGCATGTGCAGCGCCGTGAGCGCCGGCCGGTCCACGTCTGCCGGCTCACGGTTCACGGTGCTTTGGCTGGTCGCAGTGCGACCGGGCGAGTCGCACCCCGTCTGGCTGTCGTTCGCACCCATGTCGCACCCCCGATTGCAGCCTTTCGCATGTACGTCGTGAATTGTGTCATGGCCACGGCGAGAACGGCCAGCACCGAAGCCGCGTTCGTTTTCGAGCTGTCGCTTCGGTATCTGACCAGCCTCGCCGAGTGTGGCTCCCGGGCCGGTCCCCGTTGACCCCCACCCGGCCCGGGACGCCCACCCTGACCACCTGCGACGCCATGACCGCAGTTCCCGCGCACCGCGACCGGCTACGACCGTAATCACTACCGACACTCAGGAATCGCACCGAGGGACGATGACCACATGGCCAATCAAGGGCCCGCGACCAGACCGGGACGAGTAACGACTGTGAAAGCTATACCAGGCGGCACAGCCGCCGCTTTGGCGGCACAATTGGTGGACCTGCCGAACGACGCCGTCTTCATCGGCGGCTTCGGGGATGTCAGTATCGTGCTCGCCTTCGGTCCGGCGGACGGCTCGACCTCCGACCGGGACCTTTTGGCGGCGGTAGTCGCGTCGTTGGAACCGCAGGACTTCACTCGATGGGTCGCAGCCCCGTCCGAGACCGGCCACCACGCCTGACACGTACCGTGCGTTCTCGGGTCACGACCAACATTCACCCCGCGAGATACCCGCGCCCGATCACCGACGGCCGGCGGAAGGAGCCAGCCATGCCGGCCATGATGATCCAACTCGACGGGAGCGCACCCGTCCCCATGCCGGTGACCGTCAGTCCGGTCCGGCTGTCGCGCCGCCCGGGCGTACTCGTGGACACCCACCCTGAACCCGACTTCGTACTGGCACGCCAGCACCCGGCGGACGGGGTCGCCACCTGGCTGGCCCGGAAGAACATGGCCCGGGTGCTCGTGGCCTGCCCGCCACTCGTCTCCCCCGCACGCAGCCTGCTCGCGCTCGCGGTCGGACGAGTCCTCGCTGACCAACGGGACGCCCTCAAGGCCGGTCCGCGGCCCGTCGTGACGTGCGGAGTCCGACCGCGCTGCGGCTGGGAAGGCGGCGGAGTGATCATCCCCCACCCGGTCACGGTCTTCACCCGAGGCACCGCACAAAGCCGCACCGTCTGGGAGATCACCCACGACCGGCAGCTACCCGCCTGGCACGCCAGCCTGGCACCGGCACCCGCGAGCACCGACGTTTGACGCAAGAAGCGGCGAGCACCACCGCGAGGCCGGCGCGGCGCGAGCAGTCGCCGCGAACGCACCCCGCCTTGTCTTGGCCGTGTCTGAGACTCGACTTGGACCCATTTGGTGCACGCCATTGACGGCGCAAAGCGCGCGGTAGAGATCGTCGGCAGAGGACCCGCAGCGGTGATGGTGTGTTCGACGGCCAGATCGTGATGGTGCGGCAACGGAGGGCGGTTCGGAAGATCTTGAATCAGTTCCGGCCGGCTCATGAACTTCGGTCGCCGGGCCGCGAGAGGAACGGGCTAGGTTGACCGTGCCAGCTGATGGACAGGAACTCGCGGGCGCGGGTGCAGGCGACGTAGAGGAGACAGAGTTCGCGGAGGGTGTCCCTGGCGTAGGCGGTCGCATCCACTGCTGGCGGCGTGACCGCGCGTGGCAGCGGGACTGATCGCGCCGAGATGTCGACGACGGCCATCGCCCGGTACTCCAGGCCCTTCATCCGATGCATGGTGCCGACCTCGATGCCGCCGCGGCTCGTCCGGTCGAGTGGGCTGACCTCGAAGCCGCGGCGCAGCGCCTCGACGGCGGCGTCGACGCCCTTGCGGGTGCGGGCTGCTACGCCAATCTCCGACGGTGCGATCCCGCCGTTGATCCAGCTTCCGATGGTGTTCACGAGACCCGCGAGCTCGTCGACGAGCGTTGGGTACCCGCGCAATGTCGGCGGCTGCGTTCCGCCGAACGCGGACCGGTAACCGTCCAGACTGTCCTCGCTGCCATCGAGGTCGTCGATGGCCTGCCCGGTCATGAGGCCGGTGGCGAAGGTGAGGATCTCCTCGCTGGTACGGTAGTTGAGGCGAAGCCGGTGGGACCGACCGCGCACGTTGATTCCCATGGTCGTGAGCGTGACGCGATGGTCGTAGATTCGCTGGTGCGCGTCGCCGACAATGAACAGGTCGTCCGGCGCGTCGGGTACGACCGCGCGCAGCAGCCGCCACTGGGCCGGGTGCAGGTCCTGCGCCTCGTCGACGACGACATGCGGGTGGAGGTCGCTGGTCGGCAGCGCGAGGGCATACCGGGCGGCGGCGTCGGCGAGCTGGAGGAATGTCCGCTCGCCCGCCCTCCGTAGATGGCCGAGGAAGATCTCGACAGCGGTCCAGACCTCGGCCCGTTGCGCCCTGCTCAAGGCCTGGCTTCGCCCGGCACGGGAGACCGTCAGATAGTCGGCGAGCGTCCTGACACCCCTGGCCAGGATCACGTCCTCCCACTCCTGCCGGAGCAAGGTCGGCGGAAAGGGGACACGGCTCGACGTCGCCGCCATGCTCCACAGACTGGTCAGGGTCTCCTCGTCGTCGGTCACTTTTGGGCTTGCACCCTCGGCCGTCGTGACGACCCGGCGGGCGAGCGCGTCGACCGTGGTCACTTCGATCAGGGCACTCGTGTCCACGCCGGTCACCGCGTCCAGTGCCGCGAGGTTCGCACGGAGGTCGTCCGCGAGTGTGCGTACGAACGTCGTGACGAGCACCGGACGCTTCGGTCCGACCGACAGTCGGCGGGCCAGGTGATGGGCTCGGTGCAGCGCGACGACCGTCTTTCCAGTCCCCGCACCTCCGGTGACCCGCACGGATCCGGCATATCTGTCACGGTAGGCGATTCGCCGCTGGGACGGGTGCAGGAAGATCCGCCACTGTTCGAGCGGATGGTCCAAGGCGTCCTGCAGTTCCTTGGCGCCTTTCGGTATGAACACGGTCGGCGAGGCCAAGACGCCCGGCGATGCCCTGGACGCCGCACCGGCGGCCATCGTCAGCCCAAGCTCAGCCCGGATCTCTCGCGCGGTGTAGCCCGCGGCGAGCATCTCGAGCACCTGTACCTGGCTGCCCGGCATTGCCTGGGCAAGCAGGTCGAGGTCGGCGTCCGACCTGGCCCGGCGCACGAGGGGCATATAGCTGGACTCGATGCCGAGCTCCACCAACACGGCATCCTCGTAGGCGTCGAACATGCCCGGGGACAGGTCCGCTCCCGCTCCGGGAAGCTTCGCCGCCGCGGCCTTCATGGCGGACACGTTCACGATCTCGACTTCCTGCGTTGCGCCATTGACCGCAAATGCGTGGTTGGCCAGCCATGCGTACGCGTCGTCGTGCGGAAGGATGTCGAACAGGACGTAGCGATCACCCTGGGTAGGCGCCATCACTACGCCCCGCCAGAACTGGTTGATACGAATCGTCCGTCCGCGTTCGTCCGCGATCGCGTTGGGCTTCTCAAGGTGCAGCCCGGCGTGGGTGCCCGCCTCGAACTTGCCGAGCAGTTCCGGAAGCCGCTTCTGCACGTCCTTTGGGAGATCAGGAAGTCGCTTGAAGAAGCTCTGCGCAAAGCCGAGCGAAGCCATGAGCACCCCGAGCACTCGGTCCAACACGCCAAATGGACCCGGAACCCGGTCGAACGAACCGGGCCCGGGCAGAGGGCGACGCGTGCAGCCGACGTACGCCCATCGCGCGACATAGCAGGTAGTAGTCTTACGACGTTACGCCGCGACCGCTTCAACGTACGCCGCAGTAAATCAAGGTACCTGCAGCAAGTGGAGGCAACGAAGCGCAGCGAGGGTCGATCATCGCGAGCCGCGTCGACCAACAAGCGCATGCCAAGGCACGGGGATCACGGGACAGAAGCAGCGCGACGCCCACCCAACCGTCTCGACGTGCACCTCCCTTGGTGGTCGACTTCTCGTTCGCGGCGCGGACCAGAGGTGAGGGCTGCCCGCAGACGACCGTCCTGGACGGTCGGGATCGATCAGCAGACCGAGGCAGGGGGGCGAAGTGAGTTCCAGCGCGGACGATCGGACAAAGATCGTCAGGTACCTGGAGCGTCAGCTCATTGGGCCGGTACATGGCAACGACGAGGTCCTCAACGAGGATCCGAGTCGCCGCTACCTGACGGGCCTGCTGTATCCGCAACTTGAGGCCACCAATGATCTCGACCCACCCACCCTCGGGCAGGGCGACGAGATCATCGACGAGGCTCCCGGCCAGGTGGGGAACGTCGGCGAGGAGGCGGACGACGACCCGCTGACGCTCGCCGGCCAGCACAAGCCAAGCTCGGTGGGGCTCAGCTTCGTGACCAGCACTTGGTCGCCGATCGTGGTCGAGATCGACGCGGCGCGCTACGTGGGTAGCCGGGAGGCCAAGCACTGGAAGCGCACCCCGATCACCTATACAGCGACAGTGGCACCGCCTGCTGGGGAGGGAACGCGCCTCACGGCACGCGACACATTCCTCGAAGGACTGGCGAGCATCGACCTGGTGTGGCGTCGCCGCAACGACGGCGGCGCGATCGTCACCGTCTCGCTCGTCAACCGGGCGAAAGGCGAGACCAAGGTCGAAGAGACAGCCCGCTGCTTCTTCCAGGTACGCCTGCGCGCGCGGCCCGAGGCCGGAGAGATCCGGCGCTACCCGAGCGCGGTGAACCTCTACGGCGACGACGAGACCGACGAGCTGGAACTTCTCTATCGAACCGTGCCGACCTTCGCCATCGGGCACGGCGCCGCAGCCGCCTGGCCCGGCGACGGCCAGGCGACTCCCGAATGGGTCCAGACTGCCTTCCTGCCGACCCATATCGTTCCCGGTGTCTCACCCAAGGTTCCCGGTCACGAGCAGATTCTCGATCTTGCCCGGCTCTCGGACCTTGACGCCGCCCCGGCACCGGGCCTGGTCAGCGAACTGGACGCGTTCATCGGCAGCTACGACAACTGGGCCGAAAGCCTTCGCGCCCGGTTGGACAGTGATGTCCCCTCTCACCTGCGCAAGGCCGCGGAGCGGATCGTCGCACGGGTGGACACGACCCGCGAACGGATGCACCGCGGGGTCCGACTGCTGGAGTCCGACGAGACCGTGCGACGGGCCTTCGGGCTCGCGAACCGGGCCATGCACCGTCAGATGGTCCACAGCGGCCCGACGTTCGCGGGCCAGCCGCGCGATCCGTCCGAAGCACCCGAGGTCAACCCTGAGTACCCAACCGGGAAGTACCGGTGGCACCCGTTCCAGCTGGGCTTCCTCCTGCTCACCTTGGAGGGCGCCGCGCACGAGGAGTCTCCGGACCGCGACCACGTCGATCTGATCTGGTTCCCCACCGGTGGTGGCAAGACCGAGGCCTATCTCGGCCTGACCGCTTTCATGATCATGCTAAGGCGCCTGCGCGGCGGTGGCGAGTCGGGTGGTACCACCGTGATCACGCGGTACACCCTGCGTCTGCTCACCGCCCAGCAGTTCCAGCGCGCCTCGACGCTGATCTGCTCGTGCGAGCTCCTGAGGAGGGACAACGAGAAGGAGCTGGGTACCGAGCCGATCTCGATCGGCCTCTGGGTTGGTGTCGGGAACAGCCCGAACACCTACGCGGAGGCCAGACGGCTGCTCCAGCGGATCCAGAAGGGCGAGTCGGTCGAGGAGAGCTTCCAGATCGAAAGCTGCCCCTGGTGCGGTACCCGGGTCACACCCACGGAAGGTGCCAAGACGCCCGTCTGGGGCTTCCGCCCGGCCAACGACGAGTTCGTCGTTTTCTGCCCGAACAGCAGGTGCCCGTTCCACGAGCGCCTGCCGATGTCCTCCGTCGACGAGGATCTCTATGCCAACCCGCCGACGTTCCTTGTCGGCACTGTCGACAAGTTCGCGCGGACGGTCTGGGACGCCCGTTCAGGTGTCTTCTTCGGCTCTGGCAACCGTCCGGGCCCATCCTTGATCATCCAGGATGAGTTCCACCTCATCTCCGGCCCCCTCGGCACGATCGTCGGGATCTACGAGGCAGCCTTCGACGTGCTGCTCAGGCACAACAAGGCCCGGCCGAAGTTCGTCGCCTCGACGGCCACCATCCGGCGCGCGGAGGAGCAGACCCGCGGGGTCTTCGGCCGTGAGGTCGCGCTCTTCCCGCCCGCGGGTCTGGAGGCCGGCGACTCGTACTTCGTCCGGACCGCCAACGAGGACGAGGCCCCGGGCCGGTTGTACGCCGGTGTGATGCCACAGGGCCACACGCCCTTGACCGCACTGGTTCATCTCTCCGCGGCGCTGCTCCAGGTGCCGGAGGAGATCGAGCTGACGAAAACCGGCCAAGATGCCTACTCGACGCTGGTCGCATACCACAACAGCCTTCGCGAGCTGGGCAAGACGATCACGCTTGCTCATGACGACATCCCCGCCCGCATCAAGGTGATCGCCGAGGACAAGGAGCGCGTCCGTTCGTTGAGCGACGACGAGGTGGTCGAACTCACGAGCAACGTCGCTTCCCGCGAGATCCCCCGGGTCCTCGAACGACTGGGCCGGACCATCGACCAGCCGCACCCGGTGTCGCTCGCGGCCAGTACGAACATGCTCTCCGTCGGCGTGGACGTGGGCCGCCTAGCGCTGATGGTCGTCGTCGGACAGCCGAAGACGATCGCCGAGTACATCCAGGCGAGCAGCCGGGTCGGGCGAAGCAAGGACCGCCCAGGCCTCGTCGTCACGCTCTACTCGCCGTCCAAACCCCGGGACCGCTCGCACTACGAGTCGTTCGCCTCGGACCACTCGACGCTCTACCGGTCCGTCGAGCCGACGTCGGTGACGCCGTTCTCACTGCCAGCTAGAACGAGGGCACTGCACGCCGACCTGGTGATCCTTGCCCGGCACGCCCGCGGGTGGAGCGCCGACACCGACGCGGTCCATTTCGATCAGGATGACCCGCTGATGAAGCAGCTCATGGACGAGCTGGAGCTACGCGCCGGTGAGGCGGACCCCAGCGAGGCCGAGGAGCTGCGCAAGCATCTGCGGCAGTTGGCGGCGGAGTGGGCGGGCAAGGCGCTGGACAGCCAGGGCAGCGAGTTCAGCCTTACCTATCAACCGAACAAGCACCAACCAGCGGTACTCCGCCGGTTCGACCAGGCGGGCGACGGCTGGCCGACGCTGGATTCGATGCGCAACGTGGACGTGACCGTCGACATCAGGGTCAGGGGGGCCAAGTGACCGTCCGGGATGTCCGACGTGCACAGACCGTGAGCCCGTTCGGCGCTGGCGCCATCATCGACTTGGTCGGTGAGTCCTTCGTCGCGGAGGACGCGAGCAAGTGGGGCGGGAAGCGTGAGTTCATCACCATGCCTCGGCTTGCCGGCTATCTGAAGGTCAAAGAGCTCAGGACCGCGCCCGCGGGCGGTTCGGTTCCCTACTACCGCTTCCCCCAGTGGCTCTTCTGCCCGGCGTGCCGCCGGATGGAGCGGTGGAGCATCGGGCGGGAGAAGAAGGGCACGACCCCCCGCTGCCAAAACTGCCAGGCGAAGTCCCAGTTGGTGCCTATGCGATTCGTTGCCGTCTGTGGTCGCGGACACCTCGCTGACATCGACTGGCGCCGCTGGGCCCACTCGGCCGCCAAGGCGGGGGAACGCGGTACCTGCAAGGACAGCAAGCTGACCTTCGAGACGAGCGGCGCGGTCGGCGGTGGCCTCGAGTCGACCGAGGTCAAATGCGGTGCGTGCGGCGCGTCCCGCTCTCTCGAGGACCTGCCGCGCAAGGACTCGTTGCGCCGGATCGGACAGCGTTGCACAGGCCGACAGCCATGGCAGGTCGACGCCGACGCCGTGAAGTGCGAGGAGGAGGTCGACGCCGTCCAGCGCGGCGCGTCCAGCGTCTACTTTCCCGAGGTCGTCTCGGCGATCGACATCCCGCCGGACTCGAACTGGAGCGTCGTCAACAGCCCGGCTGCGAAGCTGAAGGCCGACGCGAGCTTCCAGTGGGCTCTCAGCAACCCGGGCCACACGCTCGTACCGACGATGCTCGCCGAGGCAGCGAGCACAACAGGTGTGCCTCTCCACGAGGCCGAGATCGCGCTCGCGCAGGTGCTCGGCGAGGAGGCTCTTACCACGAGCGTCGGCTCGGTAGACGACATCACCCCTGGCGAATGGCTGGCGCTGACTGGGCCGCCGGAGAACCCGGACCCGCGAGACTTCTTTATCGGGGAGAAGAAGGCGACCGACCGGGCGGCGGTCAGCGGACGCATCGAGGACGCGGCAAGTCAGCTCGCGCACGTCGCCTACGAGGTCACCCTCATCAAGCGGCTGCGCGAGGTGCGGGCGCTGCGAGGGTTCAAGCGGCACACCAGCTTGCAGTTGGTTCCGGCGAACCTCGACGCCCGCCCGCAGTTCCTGCCCGCGGTCGAGGTTTTCGGCGAGGGCTTCTTCGTCCGGTTCAACGAGGACGCGCTCGCCTCCTGGGAACGGAACCCGGCCGTCGTCGGCCGAAGCGACCGCCTGAAGAAGCGCAAGGAACAGCACGTCGAGCTTGGCTGGCTGTCGGAACCGACGCCGCGGTTCGTGCTGCTCCACACCTTCGCGCACCTGCTGCTGCGCCAGACGGCGTTCGAGGCCGGGTACTCGTCGTCGTCGCTGCGCGAACGGCTGTATGTCACCGGGTCGGACGGCGACCCGAAGATGGCGGGCGTTCTGATCTACACCGCTGCGGGCGACACCGAGGGGACGCTGGGCGGGCTGGTCCGGCTCGGCGAGCCCGAGCGGCTGGTTCCGCTCGTGTGCGCGGCGTTGGCCTCCGCACGCTGGTGCTCGTTCGACCCGGTCTGCGGCGAGTCGTCCGGCCAGGGACCTGGTGGCCTGTCACTGGCTGCCTGCCACGCCTGCTCGCTGGTCCCGGAGACGAGCTGCGTGGCCTCGAACCGGCTGCTCGACCGCCGGCTGGTCATCGACCAGGAGTTCGGCTTCTTCCGCCACGTACTGGCGACGATCGAGGGCGTCTACGACGGCAGCTCACTGTGACGGTCAAGCGCGTCCTGGCCACGACCGCGCCACAGTGCTTAGTCGTCGCGTCGCCCGGGTCGGGAATGGCCAAAGCCGCGAAGCGGGTGGCCGAGAACCTGGCAGGCCCCGGCCAGGCGGTGTCGGTCGTCACCTCCAGCAGCCTCCTGGCCGGGCATCTCCGTCGCCTGCTTGAGACTCCGTGGTGGGGGCGTCAGGTCATCGCCTTCCACCCCTTCGCCCGCAAGCTCTGGGGACAGCTGTTCCACAGTCTGCCCCCGAGGTTGGGACTGTTCGAGTACGACTTCGACGCGTGTCTTGAGCGGGTGCTGCGAGACGCCACGCCGGCCCGCCTGCGCCGCAGTGTGATCGTCGTCGATGGTGGCCGGTTACCGCCGGACTTCTACCGACTGCTCCGGATCCTGGGCGCCTCCGTGACGGTCTTGGTCGAGGCGGAGGCAGGCGCTGGCATCGCCGAGATCCGGTCGGCGCTCGGGCAGCCGGTCGTGGCCACGCTGCGGGGCAACGAGCGGAACACGACCCCGGTCGCGAGCCTGGCCGCACACTTCCGCCAGCAGGCGGGCGGTCGCACTCCCGCGGCCCTCCCGGCCCGGGCCGGCAACCTGCCGGCGCTCTGGCACGACGACTCGCTCGACGGGACCGCCGACCGGCTGCTCGCCTATCGCGATCAGCATCCCAAGCTCACGGTCGGGGTGCTCCTTCAGCAGATCACCCAGGTCGACGCGGTCTACCACGCGCTCAGCCGCGGGAAGACGGGGACGATCGAGTTCCAGCACGGCGAGAGCGGAAAGCATCCTGACGGCCGGATCAACCTCGCGGTTCCAGGCCTGAAGGTCACGACCTGGATGTCGGCTCGGGGCGTCGAGTTCGGTGCCGTCGTGCTGCCCGAACTGCAGGACATCTCGTTGGACGCCTCGTCCGCCACACTTGCTGGTCAGCTGGAGTACCTGGTCACGCGTAGCCGCGGTGATGTCGTCCTCGCGTACTCCGGGGTCGGCGATCCGACGATCGTCCGTGGCCTGCCTCTCGATCTTCTGGACGACCAGCGCGGAAACCCGGCGGTCGTACGGGACGGAGGGACGGCGGAGGAGCACTCCTTCGACGAGGGCGGGGAGTCAGCTGACACGGAGGACAGAGATGTCGATGACGGATCCGCCCACGATAATGAGGAGTCCGCGCCGAGCGACGATCTCGATGCGCTTGCCAAGGAAATGGCCGGCAGCGGTGCCGGGCTCGTCGAACTGCCAGTCGACGCCATAGACCTGGCACGTCGCCTGCTACACGAGGACAAGTTCCGTCTCCGACCGGACAAGCGCATCCTCAGCGCGGCCGAAGAGGTCGGGCTCGCGATGCTCATGCGGCCCGGCAACCTGCTGCAGCAGGAACTCGGCCACGGGTTCCGGGCCGGCGCCTCGGACGAACCCGCATGGGCCTTCGACGCCATGGTCCTGCACAACCAGCGGCTGGTGCACTCGATCACGCCGCGATACCTCGGCCAAGGTCTCGAGCTCGAGGACCTCGCACAGCACGGAATGCTCGGCCTGATGCGCGCGGTCGAGAAGTTCGACGCCACGAAGGGCTACAAGTTCTCGACCTACGCCACCTGGTGGATCAGGCAGGCGATCACTCGGGCAGTCGCCGACGAGGGCCGCCTCATCCGCCTGCCAGTGCACGTGATTGAGAAGGTCAACAAGCTCCGGCGAATCCTGGCCCGGATGCATATCTCGGTCAACAACGTGCCCATCCAGCAGGTGGCGGCCGAGGCAGGCATGTCCGAGCGCGAAGTCACGCAGTACCTCCCGCTGCTGGCACAGCCTGTGGTCAGTCTCGACCTGCCGGTCGGGGACGAGAACGAGATGACCCTCGGCGACCTCCTCGATCTTCCGTCCTCCGACCCCGACGCGGACGCCGTCGTCGAACGGTCCTGGCTCCGCGAGGCCATCGCGCGGGAGCTTACGGAACTCGGAGACCGGAGCGCCGAGGTCATCAGGCTGCGCTTCGGCTTCGACCGTGGCGAGCCGAGGACCCTCGAGCAGGTAGGCAAGATCTTCGGCGTGACCAGGGAACGCATTCGTCAGATTGAGGCCAAGGCGCTCCCGCAACTGGAGCGGCGGCTGCGGGCGGCGGTCCGCGACGATGCCTACGGACCCGGACCAGGACGCACCGTGGCGAAGCCCGCAAGTCCCACAGCCGTGCGCCGGTTGCCAATTCCACGCAAGCCCGCCGCTGGCGGGGCCACGGCGCCCGCGAATCCAACGTCGCCATCTATCGTCGCTCCCACCACGGCTCAGACGCCCGTTACCCCAGGCCCGTCCACGGAGTTTCCCTTCTCGACAGAGCACGCGCAGGTGCCCGCACCGAGAACGAAGGAGGAACCGATCCAGCCGACCATCGAGGCGCCCTCGACCGAACCCGAGGCCATCCAGGAGCCGCAGGCCTCTCGCGATCCATTCCTGCTGACGCACCCAGCGACGCAGGACTACGGGACCGAACTGGTGATGGACGAGGACGGCCTGTCCGTACTCGTCTCGCCTTACGTCCTGCCCTATCCGACCGGGCTCGACCAGGACGAATTCAGCGAGGCCGGCGCGCCGGAGACCTGGCGCCAAGCGCAGGGCCTATACGTCGTGTCCGACGGCTACTTCTGGTCCCTGGGCGGATGGCTCGGCCTGCCCGATCTCGATCTTGATGAGCGCACGGCACTGGCGCGCCTTGAGATCAAGGTAGAACGAGACCAGCTGGACGCCTGGAGGCAGAGCGCGCCACCAGGCCAGCCACTGGGCGTACCCGTCTCGCTACAACCACGCCTGACCATACTTGCGAGGATGACGAGGCGGCTGTCGGCCGATGTATTCCGACGCCACCAGGAAGCCGCGGCACCCGAGGACGGACGGCAATGAGCACTGATATCACCGAGTTCGTCGCCGAACTCCAGAAGTGGGTGTACGACAAGGCGACCTCCGAAGAGGTCATGCTCAAGGACGCGTTCGTCCAAGTCGTGGCCGAGACCCTTAGCGCGGACGGCACGCTCGACAACCCGGAGTCGTGCTTCCTCCGCAGGGACTGGAAGAATCGTCATCTGGAGGTCGCCGGCTTCGACATCAGCACGGACGGTTCGGTCCTCCGCCTGCTTGCCGTGCATCACGGCGAGACGATCGTCAAGAAGAGCCAGATCGACCAGCTGGTCAAGTACGCCCTCAACTTTGGCGAGGCATGCCTCCGAGATTGGCCCACGACGCTGGAGCGATCCAGCCAGCGCGACATGGCCGAGCTCATCCGGGACCACTGGAACGAGTTCGAGAAGGTGCAGGTTATCGCACTCACCGACGGAACGGTGAACACAACCGGTACATGGGCGACTGATCTTGCCCTTGGCGACCTACCGGTGAACGTCCAGGTCTGGGACCTGACCCGGCTTCACCGGCTCATGACCTCGGGCCGGCAGCAGGAGGAGATCGTCATCGACCTCCTAGAACTGGGCTACGAGGTCCCGTGCCTGGAGGCACCGAAGCAGCCCGACGAGTACCAGTGCGTCTTGGCCGTGCTGCCTTCGCAGCTGATCGCCGAGCTGTACGAGCAGTTCCACAGTCGCCTGCTGCAGCGCAACGTGCGCGCGTTCCTGCAGGCCCGCACCAAGGTGAACAAGGGCATCGCGGCGACCATCAAGGATGCACCTGGACGTTTCCTCGCCTACAACAACGGGATCTCGGCCACGGCGACAGCGATGGAGCTCGGGACGACCGACGACGGCCGCCGGGTGATCCGGAAGATCCGGGATCTACAGATTGTCAACGGTGGTCAGACGACTGCGTCGCTGCACGTTGCCTACAAGGCTGGCGCGGCGCTGACTGATGTCCAGGTCACGACCAAGTTCACGGTTGTCGGCGACCAGATGCTCGACGAACTGGTCCCCAAGATCTCGATGTACGCGAACTCGCAGAATAACATCACAACGGCCGACTTCGAGGGCAACAGCCCGTACCACGTCGAACTGGAGAAGCACTCACGCTCAATCTGGACCCCGGCCGCAGGCGTCGCCGCGAAGCAGACACACTGGTACTACGAGCGCGTCCGCGGTCAGTACGACGTTGACCGCGGACGCCTGACGACGCAGTCGGCGCGCAGACAGTTCGACCTCGACAATCCCAAGCCGCAGAAGATCACGAAGACGGACGCCGCGAAGTACGAGTACGCGTACCGCCAGCAGCCGCACATCTCGAGCCTCGGCGGCCAGAAGTGCTTCCAGGAATGGTCGATGAAGGGCGAGCCGAGCCGGAACGAGGCGCCGAGCGACACCGATTTCCGCGATCTCGCTGCCAAGGCGATCCTCTACAACCGAGTACGCAGGCTCGTGCAGCAGCAGGGCTACGGCGGCTACCTCGCCAACATCACCGCAGCGACGATCTCACTGGTCGTCAACCGGCTGGGCGGCGAGATCGACCTCAATCGGATCTGGCGGATGCAGGCCGTTCCGGACTCCCTTGAGAGGGCGGTCCCGCCTCTGGCGTCGAAGGTGCGTGAGGTCATCACGAACCCGCCCGGCAATGGCAACGTCACGGAGTGGTGCAAAAAGGAAGCGAGCTGGCAGGCGGTTCAACTGATTGAGTGGGCGCCGCCGGCCAGCCTGGTGGCCGATCTTGCGGTAACCAGGTCCGATGCCGCCTGAGGTTCGGCACCGGGCCGCAGGGAAGCGTGGCGGCTACGGGGTCAAGCTCGTTCGAGGGCCGTTCGTGCGGCTGGAGCCGCATGCGGACAGCTGCGTGGACGCCGGGGAACTGGCGGCCTACGTCGGGCGCCTGCGTGCCGAGAATCCGCGTCAGCTACTCGCGGCCGATCTCTTCTCCGGTGCAGGTGGGCTGAGTCTTGGGCTGGAGCATGCCGGGTTGCAGGTCGTGCTCGGGGTGGACCACGATGCCGATGCCACCGAGACGCATCGGCATCACTTTGGTGGTCTGACGCTTCAGGAGGATCTCTTCGACCCCGCGAAGGTCGAAGAGATCGCCAAACTGATCCTCTCCCTGCGGCTTGAGGTCCTGGTTGGTGGGCCACCCTGCCAGCCGTTCTCGCGGGCTGGCCGATCGAAGATCCGGCACAGGGTCCGGCTCGGTTTGGCCGAGGCGCATGACCGCCGGCGAGACCTCTGGGAGTCGTTCCTAGCGGTCGTGCGCCAAGTCGAGCCGACCTGCGTGCTCATGGAGAACGTGCCGGACATGGCGCTCGACCGGGAGATGTTCATCTTCCGCACCGTGGTCCATACGTTCGAGGACCTTGGCTACTCGGTCGAGGCACGGCTCGTTGACACATCCACCTATGGCGTTCCGCAGTTCCGCCAGCGGCTGATCGTCGCAGCGGTCCGTGGCGGTGCGCGCTTCGTTTGGCCGGAGGGTACGCCGGAACGGGTCCCGCTCTGGAACGCGATCGGAGACCTTCCCGAGGTGGAGGGCGGCTGGCGTCCTGAGGGCGGCGCGGACGGGTGGTCCGTCTACGAGCCGACCGGGCCGCTGACGGCCTTCCAGCAGGCCATGCGTGCGCAGGTTCCGCAGGGGCAGCGTGACCGGGTCTACGACCACATCACCAGACCTGTCAGGGAAGACGACCGCGCCGCCTTCGAGCTGATGGACTCGACGACGCTGTACTCGGATCTGCCGGACGAGATGAAGCGTTATCGCGACGACATCTTCGACGACAAGTACAAGAAGCTCGACGAGCACAGCCTCTCCCGAACGATTACCGCCCACATCGCCAAAGACGGCTACTGGTACATCCACCCCCGCCAGAGCCGGACGCTGACGATCCGCGAGGCCGCCCGGATCCAGACTTTCCCGGACTGGTTCCGGTTTGCGGGCCCGCCGTCGGCCGCGTTCCGGCAAGTCGGAAACGCGGTTCCACCGCGCCTCGGCGAGCACCTCGGCGGCGCGTTGCTCGCGAGCCTCACGACGGAGCCCGCCGCGCCGCGGCCAAGCACAACCGAGCTCGCGGCTCGGTTGACGGCCTGGTTCAACGAGAAGAAGGAAGCAGCGCTGCCGATCCCGTGGCTGGCGGCACGCACACGCTGGCAGGTGATCGTCGGCGAGATCCTCTTCGAGCGGGCATCCACCGACCAGATCCGGCTACTGTGGCCGCTTGTCTCGGCGTGGGAAACGCCAGCAGCAACCGTCGGAGCTGCAGCAAGCTTCCTAGAGTCGGCGAGTTGGCTTGGCCGGAAGCCGCGGGCTGAGCTGCTGCTGGACGTCGCTCGCTGGTTGATCGATCATCCGGACACACTCGACGCTCCGGACCCGGCCGGCCGGATTCCGCATGTCGCGCCGTCGGTGCTCGACTTGGCGGTTCTTACAGTTCGGACGACCGACATCGACGGCAGTCCCGAGCCAGTCCTCGGAGGCAAGGGCGTGCTGCGCTTGGCGGCGCGGTACTACGGCAGCGATGTCGACCACCACAACCGGATGTCCGACGGCCGGATAGCGATCGCCCGTCTTGTAGGCGGCCCGGGCACGGCGCGCGAGGCCCACCTAGCCCTAATAGCCCTCACTAACTCGGTCTGCAGACCGTCCGACCCGATCTGCGGCGAGTGCCCCCTCTCCGCCAGCTGCGCCATGGCGACGGCTGGGCCCGGCAGGTCAAAGTCAAAGGGACCGCCGCGAGCCAGACGGCCTGACGCTGAAAGAATCGAGACGTGACTGGCAAGGGCAACCGGACCTCGGCTGAGCCGAGGGCGTCAGCCAGATCGGGCTGGGTTCCGACCGAGGCTGGTAGCCACCTGCGCGGTCGCAAGGCACAGAACACGAAGCCCGAGATCGCGCTGCGCCAGGCGGTTCACGGTCTTGGGCTGCGCTTCCGCGTACACCAGACGATCGAGCCCCGATGCACGCCTGACTTCGTACTTCCCCGGTGGCGACTCGCGGTGTTCGTGGACGGCTGCTTCTGGCACGGCTGCCCTGAGCACGGCATGAAGCAGTTCCGCGGCCCGAACGCCGAGCTCTGGCGCACGAAGATGCAGACCAACGCCGACCGCGACCGTCGCAACGACACGACACTCGCGGCCGCTGGCTGGAAGGTACTCCGGATCTGGGAATGCCAGGTACGGCGGAGCGCGGCGGACGCCGCGCTCCTGGTACAGGATGCCGCTCAGGCGAACAGGCCGACCCTCATGGCGGCTTCCCGCTCGGCCTCGAGCTGGGCAGCCAGTTCCTCGGCATAGACGCAGCCGGCGCCGGCCAGCGGGCAGGCAGCACAGTTCGGCTTGTCGCCCGGATCGCACACGGTCATCCCCAAGTGCCGGATCGCGGCCATACGAGCCGGGGCCTCCTCGCCTGTCCCGACGAGCCGGGCTAGATCGATACGTCCGTCCGTCAGCAGGTTCTGCTCGTAGGACTCGTTTCCGCGGAACCGAGCAGCGACCCGGACCGTCGTGGCACTGGTGATCAGGACGTCATAGCCTCGGAGAAGCCTAAAGATCTTCGCCTCGGTGGGCCGGAGCCCGAGAAGCTTCACGAACGCGGCCGCGTCGTCCGGTAGGTCCACGTCAACGAGTCGACGCAGCCGCTCCAGTCGGCGGCGGCTGTTATGAGGGGCGAGGTGCAGGCAGGCATCGAGCGTCTTCTCGTCCAGCCGGTCACAGCCAAGCAGCGCCTGAAGAGGGGGCAGGTCGTTTGGCCCGATCGGCTGCGGTCTGGAGATGAGCGCACAGGCCGCGGCGACAAGTGGTGTCATCGCCGTGCCGGGCACCGCCGTCCAGCAGTCGCCGGCGCCCAGGTCACCGGCCAGCGTCTCCAGACGCTGGTACACGTCCGACCAGCCCGGCTCCGCCGCCGGCGTCTGACCAGGCTCGGCCGGAGCGACCGCCCGGGCCGCCGCGGCACCGGCCAGAGGTGGTACAGCGTTGCCGATCTGCTTGAACGCGTCGCTGCGGTAGCCCGCGAAGCGGAACCAGTCCGGGAAGGTCTGGATCCGGGCGGCCTCGCGGACCGTCAGCGTCCGCAACTCCTCCGGATGGATGTACCAGTAGCCATCCTTCGCGATGTGCGCGGTGATCGTGCGGCTCTGCTCGTCCCAGCCGAGCCGGTTGTACTTGTCGTCGAAGGAGTCGTCCCTGTACCGCTTGAGCTCGTCCGGAAGATCCTTGTAGAGAGTGTCCGAGTCCATGAGCGCGAACGCTTGGCGGTCGTCCTCGCGGACCGGCCGCGTGAAGTGGTCATGGACTAACCCCTCGGTCGCGCCCTGCCGCATCTCGCGAGCGAACTCGCTGAGGTTGGCGCCCTCCGCGTAGGGCAGTTCCCGAGAGCCGGTGCCCTCGCCCAACCGGGGCAGATCCGCGATGGCGTCGCGGATGGTCACTCTGGCCTCGACGTCCTCCGGCCAGGTGAACCCAGCGCCATCACGCCGGGCTAGGACGATCAGCCGGCGACGGTGCTGCGGAACCCGGTACCGCCACGTCTCCATGATCCGGATCTGGGTGCGATAGCCGGACTGCTCTAGGTCGCCGACGATCCGCCGGACCGTCTGGAAATCATCCGCCAGTCCCATGTCGGGGACGTTTTCCATCAGTACCGCACGGGGGCGCAGCTCGAGGACCAACGCGAGGTATGCGCGCCAGAGGTCGCGACGTGGGTCGAAGCGGTCGCGTGTTCCCTGGTCGACCAGGCTCCGGATCTTGCTCGAACCGGCTCTGCTGTACGGCTGGCAGGGCGGACCGCCGGCTACCAGGTCGATCTCGAGTCCGGCCAGGGACGCGACCAGGCTGTCCCTTGCGTCGGGATCCGCCAGGTCGAACTGCAGCGCGCGACCGCGGAAGTTGGCCCGATGGGTCTCGACGGCGCGCTGGTCGTGGTCGACGGCGGCGACGACCGTCCAGCCCGCCTGTTCCAGGCCGAGGCTCAGACCGCCGGCGCCACTGAACAGGTCGACAGCCAGATGCTGGCCACGGGCAGCTGCTTCGCACCAGTCTGCGAACTCCTCGGCCGAGGGGCTCTCCTCGCGTGGAGGGAGCCGCAGCAGATCGCTACGCTCTAGCCGAACGCCGTAGGTTGCCACTGCCCGCTTTCCCCCTTCGCGCGTTCCGACAGGCTCGTCGCAGCCAGTTCGGTCATCGACGTGCGGTAGTAGTTAACAACCATCGGCCGGGCCGATGCCGGGACGCGCCGTTCCGTTACTTGGCGTCACCATCCGTGTTGCGGGCCGGCGGAATCGCCCGATGGACCGCACCCCACCCTGTCGCACATGCGTTCTATCCGCAGGGTCCGACAGTCCGTCGCGTCTCGCCATCGAGGTCCCGCCAACCACGGCACAAGGATTTGGACAAATTTGTCATGGCCGGCGCGGCCACCTATTCCAGTCGGATCGCATGTGGGAACCTGGCCAACGTCTGCATTGGGCAGCGGCAAGGAGGATCAGGTGTCGGGCCGCAGGACGTACGAGGTAACACCATCCGCGGCGCGGCTGACCCGGTCCCTGCGGGACATCGGCTACGACCTACCGACCGCCGTAGCGGACCTCGTGGACAACAGCGTCTCGGCCCGAGCCAGCCACATCCAGGTGATCATCGAGTTCGACGGCACCGACTCGCGGGTCTTCATCGCCGACGACGGCCACGGCATGAGCGAGAACGCGCTGGTTGAGGCGCTGCGCTTCGGGTCTCGCAGGGACTACAGCGCGGGCGATCTCGGCCGGTACGGCCTTGGGCTGAAGACCGCCTCACTGTCGCAGGGGCGGTCCGTCACAGTCGCGACCCGTCGCAGCGCGTCGGCTGACCGTGTCTTCGTCCGCGAACTTAACCTCGACCTCATCGAGGAGGTCGACGAGTGGCTCGTCATCGCACCGAAGCCGGACAAGGACATTGCGCGGGCCCGCGAGCTCCTTGGCGACAGCACCGGTACGGTCGTCCTCTGGCGGCAGTTGGACCGTGTGCTGCCCGAGAAGCGGCCAGAAGGCGGCTGGGCACGTCGCCGTATTGACAGCTACGCTCGCAAAACCGCTGACCATCTCGCCGTCGTCTTCCACCGGTTCCTTGAGGGCCTGCCCGACGGACGGAAGATCACGATCTCCGTGAACGGCGAGAAGGTGCGCCCGTGGAACCCGTTCGCGGTCGACGAGGAGTACTGCCGCGAGCTGGCGGCCCAGCAGTTCGAAATCAGTGTTGGCGAGGCCTCGGGCACCGCGAGGCTACGTCGCTTCGTGCTGCCAGCACGGACGCAGTTCTCGTCGCCGGAGGAGTTCGAGCGTCTTTCCGGCCCGCTGAGCTGGAACCGTCAGCAGGGGCTCTACGTATACCGGGCCGACCGCCTCGTCCAGTGGAGTGGTTGGGCGGGGATCCGCGGGATCGACGAACACACCAAGCTCGCCCGAGCCTCCCTCGACTTCGACACGTCCCTGGACTCTGCGTTCAACATCAACGTGTCGAAGATGCGGGTCTCGATGCCCCCGCAACTACGCCAGATGATCGAGGCTTCCGTAAACGAGCTTTGCCTGGCGGCCAACGCTGCCTATCGCCGTGCCTCGGCTCGCGGGAACATGCCGCTGCATCTCGGCCCAGGCCAGTCCGCCAGTGCCCCAAGCACAGACCTGGCTCTCGCGGGCTTGGCGCTGCGCTCGGCGGCCATGCAGGCGGGCCAGTATGACGCACTCCAGTCCATCTTCGCGATCATCCGTCGCGACGCCCCCGAAATCGCAGCCGCTTTGGGGATCGCCAGCTGAGTCGCGACCTGTTCGCTCTACATACAGCACCTAGGTCTGCGTACACATGGGTCACCAGGCTGGCCGGAGCAACCATTGTTCGCGGGCTAAGAAAATTCCGGATTCGGCGACTGGCGGGCCTTCTGGAATCGTGGCCTCCGCCTTCCCCGCCCCGCAGCCGCGGTCGTTCGCGGACTTCGCCGAACAAGCCCCTGCCGAGCGAGCACGTGATCGATCGTATGGCAGCGCCAACAAGTCACCCCAAGTGACTCTGGTTCAGCGAAGACGGCTCACCGAGGGCACCCCAGGGTGCACGGAGTCAAGCAGGCACACCAATCCGCAGATTCAGCGTTCGGGCCCGAGTCGGTACTCACGACGGTAGGCGCAGATACTCCTCGTCCACGATGGCGTGGAAGTGACGCTTGCGGCGAGTGCTGGCGGACTTGGCGCGGATGTCGCGGCTGCCTTCCCAGAACCGGCGGCCGTCGGGCCCGGCAAGCACGATCTTCGCAGCCTCGCGCAATGCGACCTCGGTCAGCGCGTTCAGCTCGAACATGAGTTCCCAGTGCGAGAAGATCATGTTTACGTAGAGCTGTGCGCGCTGCTCCTCCGGGTCGGCCGAGTCAAAGAACTCACCCCAGCAGCGTCGGTAGACGTCGTCGTCCATCGCCATCCGCAACAGGTCCACGTGCAACGAACGCAGCGCCTGGTCTCGACTGGCCTTGGTCTCGCGGGCTTGGAAGACCAACGAGATCGCCACACCGGCCAGGGCAAGCACCGACAGCAGTGCTGCGGCCGCCCCGTACGTGGTTGCGATATCGCTGAGCTCGTTCCAGTCCTTCGACTGGCCACGCGCCGCCCAGAGGACGAGAGGCGCCAGCGCCAGCGCCCCATCCCCAACGACTGCGACCACGACGAGCGCGACCGCCATCGCGGAGACGCGCGCTCGGTTCATAGATCCAAGGTATGGCTGGCGCCGTCTATCCGCGCGAGTTGGCGCGGATCGTCTCTGGCGCGGGCAGCGACGCCACCTCCCGCTCGAAGAAGGGCCAGAAGTCCTCCGCGCGGTCGTACAGCTGTGCTATCTCGTCCACGCAGGCACGCACCACGGCCCGATCATCTACGCGACGAGCACCTGTGTACTCGCCGTCCGGCGTGTACTGGACCTCGTAGAGGACCGAGTCACCGAGCGTCAGAATTTCCGGCAGTAGGCCTTGCGCCTCCAACGGCCCGACCTCCGCCGCGTCGAGCACCCTGATCCGTTCGCCCGCCCGGGTGCGATGACGGAAGACCTGCAGTTCCCACTGCAGATACGGGGTCAGGGGATGCTCGACGATGCGCACGCGTCGACGTTCCAGGCCGGGCGTGCTGGCGAGGTCCTCGTCGATAGCCTGCCGCATCGGGCCGTCCATGATGGTCAGCGCACGGTCCCAGTCGCCTTGGTCCATCGCTACCCAACTCGCGACATCCGGCGACAGAAATACCGGCCTGCGCTCGAGTTTCCAGCAGATGCCGCGCGCCTTCTGGAATCGTGGCCAGAAGTCGTCCAGATACTCGTCCTCGCCGAGCTGAACGCCGCTGGCCTCCGTTAGACGCTCAAGCATCCGGGATGTCCGGCTTGGCCGAGATAAGCATCTGTCGAGGTATCACGACCAGGCGTTCCTCCGAGCCGACGTGCACCCCGGCTGGCAGACAGTGCTCGTAGTTAGCAGTCAGATCGCGGCCAACGATCGCGATGTCGCCGTTGTCGAGCTCCCAGATGTCGGGGCACTTGGGAGTGGCATCAGTTGCTCCAAGCTCCGCGGCCGATAGGCCGAGCCGACGACTGAAGCCTGCGTTCGGATCGGCGTTCCAGACCATGCGCTGCCCCCGTGGCCAGTGCCAACTGTCCGCGCTTGCTCGCACCGCGCAGTTGACGTACGTCCCCCAGCACCGGCAATCCTAGTACGGGAGGTGATGAACTCTCACCTCTTTGTGAGAATTTGGGAGCGTCTCCTCCGATGACCGAAATACTTGACTACTCTTTGTATCTCTCTTGGTTCTCTTGATGCCCGGAGTGCCGGTATCGTCGATCGATATCGAAGCGTCCCTCGCCATCCTTGGCCGCACCGTTGCCAGGGCGTTCGCCTCACGAGCTTCGCGCCCGCCGGCCTCCCAGGGCGATGGGCCGACGCGAGCCGGATGGCTACCAAATGTGACCGTCGAGGCCGACGCGGGCGACCGCTGTACAGCATTGGTTGCTAGGCTGCGGCGCCGGGAGGTAGGTACCGATGCCGGACGAGAAGGACCCAGTCGGACCGGATGCGCGGTCCGACGAGTCGAGCGCGCCGGCAACGCCGGCGGCCACAGCCACGACCAGTGAAGACACCACCGCCGCGAGCGAAGACACCGCCGCGATCAGCGAAGACGGTGCGGCGAAGGCGGCAGAGAAGCCAGCGAGGCCGGAGACGTCGACCGCCGGCACGGCGGCCAGCCCCGCGAAGGACGCCGACGAGGCCGGCAAGAAGGACGGCCGAGGGCGGGGCGGTAAGCGGCTGAACGCCAAGAAGCAGAGCACCGCTGCGGGCCCGCCGCCCATCCTCCTGTCCGTCTCGGGGATCCCGATGGTCCAGGGCGTGGACTCGGCCGGCGGAGGCGCGGGCGGATGGACGTTGTTGCCGCCACCCCGGGACGCCGCTTCCGGGCCTTGGGGCCGCAGCACCCCTACTCTTACCGACCGTGACCAGTCCGACTCGTCCAGCGACTCTTCCGCCGTCGACGACACCGACGACGGCGTCGCCGACCTCCACGATGACGGCGCCGCCCTCAGCGATGCCGACGTCGATGCGGATGACGCCGAGGGCACGCGGCGCCGCGGCGGAAAGGCGACCGGCGTGAAGGTCACCGGCCGCACCTCGGACGCGGAACGCGGCGACGGCGAAGACGACGCCGCATCCGCCGGCGACGACGACAGCGACTCGCCCGAGCGCGGCTCGTCCGGCTCCGACCGCTCCGACCTCGACGAGACCGACTTCGACGAGCCGGACTTCGATGACGAAGACGACGACGATGAAGACGACGAAGACGAGAACGAGGACGACTCGCCGAGCTGGCAGAAGAACATCTCCGGGGCGCGTCCGCGGCGTCGTGAGCTCTCGCCCGAGGTCAAGGTCGCCGTATTCGGCATCCTCGCCGCTCTGCTGCTGACGGTCGGTGCGATCGCGCTCTCCAAGACGCTCAGCGACGACTCGTCGTCCGACGATTCGAGCACCGTCGCGCAGGCCACCGAGAGCGCCAAGCCGCTGGCGACGACCAAGGTCGGCGACTGCGTGTACACCGAGGATGGCCAGACCCCGGCACGTGACGGCCTCAAGCTTCCGCCCGCCGGGCCCAGCGTCAACACGAACCCCGCCAAAATGGTGATCACCACCAACCTTGGCACGATGACGGCGACCCTCGACGCCGCCAAGGCGCCGTGCACGGTGCACGCACTGCAGTACCTGGCCGACCAGAAGTACTTCGACGGATCGACCTGTCACCGGGAGACCTCGGGCCCGGACGCCGGGATCTACGTTCTTCAGTGCGGCGACCCGACCGGCACTGGCGGCGGTACGCCCGGGTTCCAGTACAAGAACGAGAACACCGACGGCGTCAACTACAACCGCGGCGTGCTCGCGATGGCCAACGCCGGCGCGGACACCAACGGCAGTCAGTTCTTCATCAACTACGCCGACCCGACCGAGGAGGGCGCCCAGGCGCTCGCCGGCGGCTACACCGTCTTCGGCCAGATCACCGAGGGGCTCGACGTCCTCGACAAGATCACGGGACCTGGCGCCGAAGGCGAGACGGGCGACGGCGCCCCGGTCACCAAGCCGGAGATCCTCTCGGTCACGATCACCCAGTAAGGCCGGCGACGCGCGCCGAGAGACGCGCGGTTTGCCGCGACGGGTGGACTCGCGGTCACCCCGGAATCTGCGCGACGATACCGGGGTGATCGGCATTTTTGGCAGCCGCCCTTGGCCAGGGCGTCCGGCTGCCGCAGGACAGCCGCGGCATGGCCCCTTCGGCAAGCCGGCCATCTCGAAGATCGCTACGGCGGCCGCGCTCGTGTCCGTCCTTGCCCTCACCGGTGTGGGTTGCGGCGGTGGCGGTGATGAGGACTCGGCACCGGACGCCGGTACGCCGTCGTCGCTCGATAGCTCCGCGGGGCCGAGTCGGGGCGGCTCGACTCCGGCCACCGGTTCCTCCCTGGGCCCAGTCGACGATGGCGCTGGGACTGTCGCCTGCAACGAGGCGATCGGCGAGTTGTCGTCACTTCCCAGCGAGTACACGGTCGTGGCGGACTCCGTCGCGTTGCCTCGTCGCATGCCGTTGCAGGCTGAACGCAACACCACCGTCCCTGCTTCCGATCCAGCCGCCTACTTCGCGAAGTACGGACTGGTCGTCCACGTCGGGGTCGCCGTCGACCTGACGGTTGCCCCGAGCTCCGCCGACGATGCCGCGATGGGCTGGGGGCGAGGTGACCCGGGCCCGGCTGTCCAAGTTCCGGCCTGCTCGGCGCACAAGGATGGCTCTGCCTGGCTGGCTTTCGCCGGCGGCTACTACGCGAGCACCCCGCGCTGCGTACCGATCGAGGTCCGAACCCCGTCAGGCACCGAATCGGTCGGCGTCGGCGTCGGCGTCACCTGCCCTGGCCAGCCCGCCGCACAACCCGCAGGCTGATCTCCGACGCGGACGGCGGTGTGGAAAACGTGAGCGCTCCCGACAGCGTCGATTTCGCCGGAGGCGCCGCCAGCTAGCCCGATCAGACGCCGGTCCCGATCACACGCCGGTTTGGCTTGTCCGCCACGCTTGCGGTTGGCCTGTCCGCCACGCCTGCGGCTGGGCACGGCCCAGACTGGCGTCATGGGCGTGAACGTGTCGGTGGAGCGGTTCGAGGAGTTGGTGGTCGAGGCGCTGGACAGCCTGCCACCGGATCTGGGCCGGCAGATGCGCAACGTCGCCGTGCTCGTGGAGGACGACTCGCCTGACGGACTGCTCGGGCTGTACGAGGGCGTCCCGCTGACCGAGCGCGGTGACTGGTACAGCGCGGTACTTCCAGACCGGATCACGATCTACCGGACGCCTGTCTGCGAGATCTGCGCAAATGAACTCGATGTCGTCCGTGAAGTACGAATCACCGTTATTCATGAGATCGCGCACCATTTCGGCATCGACGACGCCCGCCTCGTCGAACTCGGCTGGGATTAGCCAGCGACGCTCCGCATTCCCCCATGCCCCCGCTACCGTCGACGAACCCAGCGCGACATGTTGCTTGCCTAACGTAGGCAAGCGCGGATGCCCCGCCCTGGCCCGGGTAGGAATCGGGCATACGTAAGTGGCGGTAGGCGCGCAGGACACGCCGATGCCGGCGCGCTCGCGTCGTCTACCTCGACATCGACCCGATGGCCTTGACACGGAGCCGGCACGCGCTGGCCGGCGACCAGTACGCCACCAGCATCCAGGCCGACCTGCGCTACCCGGACGCGGCGTTCGACGATCCGCAGGTACACCGTTTGCCGGACCTCACCGCCCCCATCGCGGTGCTCATGCTCGGCGTCCTGCACGACATCCCGGATGCGGACGACCCGCCGCCCTCGCCCATCGCCTGCGCACGCCCTCGGCCGGTGGCGTTCCAGGCCGTCAGGACCAGGCCAGGCCGTCAGGAGCGGTGGTGCGCCGCGTGGCGGTGGCTGTGGCGGCCGTGGCCGTCGCGAGCCGTGGGCACCGCCGCAACGGTCGAGCCTGCTGCCGCCCCCGACGTTTCGGCCGTCGCAGCGAACGCCGCGGCCATCTTGTCAGCGCACATGGGCCGGCCAAAATAGTGGCCCTGGCCGAGGTCGGCGCCAAGCGTCAACATCCGCGCCGCCTGCTCGGCCGTCTCCACCGCCTCGGCGGTCACGACGTGCCCGAGCTGGTGCGCGATCGAGACGATGCCCTCGATCATCCGGTCCATCGCCTCGGGACCAGAAAGCTCGCCGGACAGCGCAGGCCGCACCACGGTGTCGACGACGACTCCAGGCGCACCGGAGGCACCGCGAGCGCTCGCGGTACTGGAGGCACCGCGAGCGCCGGCGGCACCGAGGGCGCCGCCGCTGGCGCCTTGCGTCAACGGACTCGCGGCGGCATCCCGCTCGTCGAGGGCCTCCACCTCATCGGAGGCGTCCTCGGCGCAGAACTGGCCGGCGAGCTTGAGCGCCCGCACTGGCAACTTCGGCAGGTAGGCGAAGTTGGAGTAGCCGGTGCCGAAGTCGTCGATCGCGATCCGGATACCCGCCTCGGCGAGCTGGCGCAGCGACTCCGGCTGACGACCAGCAGTGTCGATCATCAGGTTCTCGACCAGCTCGAGCTGCAGGCGGCGCGGGTCGAGCCCGGTGCGCTTGACGATGTCGAGGATGGTCGGTACGAGATCCGGCTCCTCTAGCTGGCGCACCGAGAGGTTCACGCTGACGAACGGGCCTGGAAGGTCCCCGCCCCGCGCGGCCGCCACCACCTCGGCCCAGCTGGCCGCGTCGAGGCATGCGGTCTCGAGCACGTGCAGACCGAGCGGCACGATCAGGCCGGACTCCTCGGCCACGCTGATGAACTCCTCGGGAAAGAGCATGCCGAGCCGGGGGTGATCCCAGCGGACCAGCGCCTCGGCGCCCTGGATGGTCCCGTCGGCGAGCCGCACGATCGGCTGGTAGTGCACGACGAAGTGCCCAGCTCGCAGCGCCGCCGCAATCGAGCGGGTCCGCCGCGCGAAAGCGGTCGCGGCCGGGGCCGGCCGGGTTCCTCCTGGATCGGTGAAGTCGGGGCGGGCGGAACCGCGTGGGAAGCCCGGCCGATCTCCGCCATCACCCCCGGGCTTCTCTGGCTGGCCGGCGGGATCGCCGTGGAGCGAAGTCTCTCCGAGGGGAGCGAGGTGGCCAGGCCCGCCGTGGGCAGTCACCGATCGCGGGTCATGCCTGTTGGTCACGTCCTCGATCGTGACGGCGTAGTACGCGCCACCGACGGCCGCCTCGTCGTCGACCATCGCCGCCGTGAGGCTGACCCACAGTTCGCCGTCGTCCACACCGGCCGGCCGGTTCAGTCGCCAGACGCCGTGTCCTGGCCGGCCCGCGCGGACCGCCGCCCACATGTCGATCAGTCCTGCCCGGTCACGCGCCGGAACCAGGTCCCAGACATCGCCGATGGACATGCGCGTCAGGTCCCGTCCGGCGATCGCCCGGGCCGTCTCGTTGGACTCCAGGATCGAACCTGAGTCGGCAACCACCAAAGTGCCGATCTCGGCCTGCTGGAAGATCGACCGGAACCGCCGGTCCGCCAAGCGTCGGGTCCGCTCGGCCCGGCGCAGCCCGGCCAGCTCCGCACGATGCTTGTCCTCGGCCGTGGCCAGGGCGCGCTTGCGCACCGCATCGCCATGGCCGGAGGCGACCGCGCCCAGCATGGCGAACGCGGCGGGCGCGCGGCCCGGGCCGGCGGCGGCGGACAGCGGTGGGCCGAGCACCTCGACCGTGCGGGCGAGGGCGTCGGGATCCGCGAAGCCGATCCGGGCGAGGCGGGCGCCCACGGCCTGGCCGACGGCCCGGTCCACCGGGTCGACGGCCAGTGCGCCCAGCAGCTGGCCGGTGAGCTCGCGCAGCTCGGCGCGCATCCCGGCGCTGACGGCACGCGGGTCACCGGCCGTCGGGCCGAACTCATCCGCCGCGGCGGTAACACGCGGCGTCACCGGGCCGGTGGCGGCGGTGATCCCCACGCTGCGGTTGGCCGGGCCACCTGAGCCGGCGGGACCGGCGGGACCGGCAGGCGGGGACAGCTCGGCGGCGAAAGCAGGGCTTGGACCCGCCGCAGCACGGGCGGACAGCCCCACGGCGGCGACAGGCGAGACAAGCGGCACCGGTGCGGTTGGCGGGCGCGCGACCGTCACCGTCACCGCCTCATACCAGCGATCGGCGATCCGGTCGTCCACGGCGCCTTCCCTGCGTTCCGGGAGCTCATTGCGTTGCTTCCATGGTCGCAGAGCCACTTCGTGGGTCACGCACTGGCACCCCGCCTTCGCTTCGTCCGGCGGCAAACCTGAGCTATGGCCGGGTCCGCCTCGACGGACGTTCCCTACCGGACCCGCCGTCCGGTCTCCTCCTCGCGGCCCACCCGGCCGCCAAGACAAACGGAGGAAGATTTTCCACATGTCGGGCCGATGGACCGTCGAAGCCAATGCTCGCTCGTCGGCAAAAAACGCGTCGTAGTCGCTCGACGCCAGCATCGAACGATCCGATGGCGTTCTGGTGACGAGACCTCGCATCGGGCGCGGTCGCACGGAGATTGCGTGACCCGTTAACACGGCCGAATCACCTGGCGCACCGGGAGAGACGTGACCCATGCCTCGGGATGCACGAGGAATGCACACTCAGTATGCAACCGTGCTACGCACGCACACTTGCAGCCGTACTGCAGTATGCACATGCAGGATGCACGTGCGTCATTGAATCCTCTAGGACGAACCATCACAGCGCCGGTGGTTCTCCACCGGGACGGCGACGAGGCCGTGGATTCTTCGGAGTGAACCGGCCGGCACGCGCGCGCGACCGGTTCGAGCGGCCCGGCCACCATTCGCCCACGAACGTGCCAACGTACCGACGTGCCGCGCGCGCGAGCCCAGCGACTACCAGCCGTCACCCACTATTACGATCAGGTGCGATCAGGTGCGACGTGTGCCCGCTTGGATCTCGACTTCGAGACGGCCAAGAGTGTGAGCAGGGACACCTCTCGCGGCGGTGTGAGCAGACGCACCTTCCGCCGCCAGCCGGCCGCCGATCCGCGCTCACGGCTACCAGCAAAGGGAACCGCCCTCGCCCGGCACGCCCGGACATGGCGCAGGCCCGCCGGGTCCCGGCGGTCCGGCCTAGCTGACGATCACAGACCGTTGGCGATCTTCTTCAGGACGTCTGCCGTGCGCACGGGGGTCGTGCTGTCGACGCAGAGCCGGTCCATGGCCTCCATGTACCGGTCGACGTCCTCGCGTTTGTCCAGGTAGTTGGCGCCGCCCAGCACTTCGATGTAAACGACGTCCGGAATGTCCGCTTCAGGGAAGCGCAAGATACTGAAGGCGCCGCCCTCGGCGGCGTGCCCACCGAAGTCGAACGGCATGACCTGCAGCGTCAGCGAGGGCTGGCTCATGAGATCGAGGAGATGCTCGATCTGCGCCTTCATGGTCTTGGTGCCACCAATCGGGCGGCGCAGCGCCGCCTCGTCGATGACGACCCAGAGGCGAGGAGCGTTTTCCCTGGTCAGGAGCTTCTGCCGACCCATCCGGACATTGACCCGGGAATCGATGACGTCCCGCGGGACCCCGCGGTTGCCCTGAGTGATCACCGCTCGGGCGTAGTCCTCTGTCTGCAACAGGCCGGGGATGAACTGGAGCTCGTACGTACGGATCAGGGAGGCCGATTCCTCGAGGCCGATGTACGGCTGGAACCAGTTGGGCAGCGCCTCCGAGAAGCTGTGCCACCAGCCCTGCTGGTTTGCCTCACGAACCATCGCCAGGAAGGGCGCCCGCTCTGCTTCGTCAGTCACGCCATAAAGAGTAAGCAGATCCTCGACGTCGCGTTCCTTAAAACTCACACGACCCAGTTCAATCCTACTGATCTTGGACTCAGAACCGCGGATGTGGTAACCCGCTTCCTCGCGGGTCACCTCTTTAGCTTCGCGCAACCGGCGCAACTGAGCACCGAGCAGGATGCGACGAACGGTCGGGCCGCCGCCCGCCGACGGTGTCGTCACGTCCCACTCCCTCTGATCCAGTCGTCGCGGTAAGCAATCTTGTCCGGGACCACGGCCGCCGTCCAGTGCTGACCGGGATAAAGCCGGCCCGACCGGACGGCTCGACGGCTCGAGGTGGGCCGCCGGCCGCGGCCTCCCGCCGTCATCCGCCGCGCCGAGGCCACCATCGGAGCAAATCCGACATTTGCCTCTTCGCGGACGATCGGCATATCCTCGCCGGACGCCGCGACCGGCGAGGATCCGTTGAACAAGACCATTCTGCCAGCCCGCCCGACGGTTCCAAAAATCGGCCGGGCGGCCTGGACGCAAGATCCTACCCGCCGGTAGGCCCACGTCGCGGCGGGGTCGGCGCGGCCAGGGCAGAGGGTAACCCCTATGACCAATCTCACGGCCTTCCCAGACGCCGGGCGGCCATCCGAGGTTGTCCGGGCCGACATCGCACAACGCGGGTAGGCGAGCCGACGCGGCTGGTCGGGGCGGCTCGAGACCACCCGGCCACGACTCACCGACGGTGGCGCTGACGACGGCACCGTCGGCACCGTCGGCACCGGCAGGAGCGGCGAACGGTTCGCGGGCACGCCAAAGGGCGCAGTGACCACCCAGAGGCGGGACACGCCCCCACCCGACCTCTCCGTCGCCGCCACGACGCGAGATCTCCTATCCCACGCCCGAACGCACCCGACCCAACCGGCCCCGGCGCGTCGCTTGGAGATTCCTACACCATCGGCGGCTCGTTGGCATCATCGGCCCGATCTGCCATGTTGCACATAGGCGACCTGCACGTTACGTGTTGAAGTCGCAACCTCAAGCAACCAGTCAGGCTGGGCCACCGGCCGCGGCGACAGCGTCTTGGGTCGGAACGACAGCGACGCCTCCGCCGGACAGGGAAGCCGCCCCCCTTACCGCCGCCCGCAGCCATCATCGCTGCCGCCAGTTGCCGCCAGTCGCGGCCTGGCGGGGCCGGCCGCAGCGAGTCGCCGTCCGCGGCGGCACGGCCCTGCGCCAGGCCGAAACCCCAGGTCCTGCGGCCCGCCTCCTCGGCCGGAGCACCGGCGCCGGCAGCCCTGCGCCCGGTGGCGCACTCGCAGGTGCCGGGCGGTGCCCACCCGATCAGGCGTCGTCCGCCACAGCGCAGCGCGTCTGGCCGGCGCATCCGGTACGAGCATCCGAGGCTGCGGACGCGACTGACGTTCGCGCCCAACGTTTGCACACGTCCTCTCCCGGGCAGATGCACGTGCATGCGACCGTGCCATACTGTTCCTGCAAGCAAGAAGCACGGCGTATCCGCGACTTCCGCGCTGCGGAGGGGGGTGGGTTGGTGTACGCGACGCGTCGATCGGATCGACGGCTCCACAGGGCCATCGCTTCGTCCGCACGGGTCAGCGGCACGAGCCCAAGGTCTCTTCCGGATCGGCGACGGGTTCTCTCTCGGATCGGCTTCGGGGTTCCCGCTGGATCGGCTTCGCCGGTCCAGCGGGGCGTCAGTCCGAGAGGTCGCCGATCCGGGAGGCCCGGGGCACAACGCCCGGGCGGCATTCCTGGTCTTACCGACCGGGAGTCCTTCCTGAGGCGGAGGCCCAGCATGAACGACTGGCACTGCTCGCAGGAGTCGAACCACCCGTCACAAGCGGACGGTTCGGTCGAAACGTTGGATACGGATTCGGCGGGGCGTGTCGCGTACGGCGGCAGCCCTCCCCGGCATCCCCAGGAGACCGCCTTGACCATGATCTACAACGGCATGTCCGCCGCCGCGCTGGCGAGCGCCACCTGGCAGAAGAGCCAGCACAGCAACTCGCAGGGCAACTGCGTCGAGATGGCGCGGCTCTCGGACGATGCCGTCGCGGTCCGTAACTCCCGGGATCCGTTCGGCCCGGCACTCATTTACACCCTCGCCGAGATCGAGGCCCTGATCCTGGGGGCCAAGGACGGCGACTTCGACAACCTTCTTTGCTGATGCTGGTCTCCGCCGCCAGCACCAACACGTCTGACCGCACTCCGCGCCGGTACGGAGCATGCATGGACGCCTTGACAACGGAGAAGACGCTGACTGGGGAGCGCATCTTCACGTCCAGCGACCTCCCGAGCCTCTCGCTGCCGGACGCCGACGGCCTCGTGACCTGTCGCTGGTTCCAGAACCCGGCACCAGGCCGGTCGGTCTGGCATCCGCCAGTGCTGGCGTTGAGGCCCGCGTGGGCGGCGGCCGTCGCCGACGATGACGACGACGACGAACTGGGGCAACGCAGCCCCGGTCAGGTTGGTTTCGTCGTCGTCGACCGCTCCTGGCTCGTCCGGGAGGGTATGGACCGGGTACGCAGCCGCGCCGTCGACGCCGTGGTGCTGCACGCCAAGTCAGGCCCTCCCGGGCGAACAGCGCTGGCGCTCTCGTTCAGCGCCTACCTGCGGACCCGCCAGCACAAAATGGGTCTCGGCTCGGACGTCATCACGGCAGCTGTCCGACCCGACCTGGCCGGTGCCCCCGGGCTCTTCCGGGTTCCGCACCTGGTCACCGTCTCGGATGGAACCGGCACGGTCGCCGACACCGTCATCTGGCAGGTGATGAGCGGACCGCGATACGACGCCTGGCTTGGCGGCGCCCCCCGGCCCGACCACCCGGCGATCGAGGCGGCGCTCCCCAGCCTGCTGCGGCTGCGGCACCTGTGGCGCACCGAGCGTCTGGACCGTGCCCGCGTCGACACGCTCGCCGCCGTGCTGGATGGTGGCGAACTCACCACCCAGAAGATCTTCCGCTATCCGCGCGTCATCCTTCCGGTAGCCACTCGAGCGTTGCGGGGCTCCGTCTAGCTACGCCCAGTCACGACGCCTTTCCTGTCACGCCGTTCCATACTGTTCCATCCGCACGGTTCCACCCCGAGCTACGGCCTGCCGCGAGCTCCCGTGGAGCTGGCCCATGTCCCACCCCGGCACAACGGCGTGTCCGGGGTGCTGCCCTGCGCTGGCTGGCTGGCTGGCTGGCTGGCTGGCTGGGCAGGTCACACCAACACGTCGTCGATGAAGCAGTAGCGCCAGTCTTCACCCGGCTCGAAGGACTGCACGATCGGATGCCCGGCCTGGGCCGCGTGCCCGCGGGCGTGCCGGCGTGGCGACGAGTCGCAGCACCCGACGTGTCCGCAGGTGAGGCACAGCCGCAGGTGCACCCACCCGGATCCTTCGCGCAGGCAGTCCTCGCAGCTGTCCTGCGTGCTTGGCTCGACAGCGCGGATCATCTCTGCGTGCGGGTCCACCGTCATTCCTCCACTCAACAACTCTCCACCCAACGATGTCGAGACGGCACACACAACCGGACGATGGCCGCAGACTCCATCCACGCCGGCACCGTGCGGATCATCGTCTCGCTCTGGGCAGGTCGGCGCGCCGCTCGTCCAAGCAGCGGTGCCGTCACCGGCGGCTGTAACGTCGGGGCCGATGGGTTTCCGCGCGGTCGGTTGAGTTTGCGGTCAAGCGGACGGGGTGACAGCGATGCACATCAACGACGAACCTGGCAAGGTAGCGGCCTTGGCCGGCGAGGGCAGAGCCGGACACGGCGACCGGCGCGGCGACATCCGGGCCGTCGACCAGGTCATCGACCTGGTCGGTGACACTCCGCTGGTCCGGCTGACGTCGCTGGCCGAGGCGGCCGAGGACCTGCTGGGCGGTGGCCCGGAAAGCCGCGGCTCCGCGCGACCGGGCACCGCCGCCGGCCCCGGCGCGGAGATCTTCGGCAAGCTCGAGTACGTCAACCCGGGCGGCTCGGTCAAGGACCGCATCGCGCTTGCCATGGTCGACGCGGCGGAGCGCGACGGCAGGCTGCGGCCCGGCGGGACGATCGTCGAGCCGACCAGCGGCAACACCGGCGTCGGGCTCGCGATGGTCGCCGCGCTGCGCGGCTACCGGTGCGTGTTCACCATGCCGGACAAGATCAGCGAAGAGAAGCGGGCAGTGCTGCGGGCCTACGGCTCTGAGGTCGTCGTCTGCCCCACGGCCGTCGACCCGGACGACCCACGCTCCTATTACTCGGTGGCGCGGGACATCACCCGCACGACTCCCGGCGCCTGGAGCCCCGACCAGTACTCCAACCCGGACAACCCGGCCGCGCACCGGGCCACCACCGGCCCCGAGATCTGGCGCGACACCGCCGGCCGGGTGACGCACTTCGTCGCCGGGATCGGCACCGGCGGCACGATCAGCGGCGTCGGGCAGTACCTCAAGGAGGTCAGCGGCGGCCGGGTCCAGGTGATCGGCGCCGACCCCGAGGGCTCGGTGTACTCCGGCGGCAGCGGGCGGCCCTACCTGGTCGAGGGCGTCGGCGAGGACATCTGGCCGGCGACCTTCGACAAGACGGTTGTCGACCGGGTCGAGGCGGTCAGCGACCGCGAGTCCTTCCTGATGACCCGCCTGCTCGCCCGCCGCGCCGGGCTGCTGGTCGGCGGCTCGTGCGGGCTCGCGGTCGTCGCCGCGCTGCGCGTCGCCCGCGAGCTCGGCCCGGACGGCCTGGTCGTCGTCCTGCTACCGGACTCCGGCCGCGGCTACCTCTCGAAGATCTTCAACGACGAGTGGATGTACGACTACGGCTTCCTCGAGCCACCCTCGGACGAGCCGGTCGTCGCGGAGGTCCTGGCCACCAAGCACGGTGAACGCGCTCCCGGCGGCCCGGAGCTGGTGCACGTCCACCCGGACGAGACGGTCGGCGCCGCGATCTCCTACCTGCGCGAGTACAACGTGTCGCAGATGCCCGTCGTTCGGCACGAGCCGCCGCTGCGGGCGGCGGAGGTGGCCGGCGCGGTGCTCGAGCGGGAACTGCTCGCGGCTGTGTACGCCGACCAGGCCGCGGTCGACGCCCCGGTGTCGGCGCACATGTCCGCGCCGCTGCCGACGATCGGCGCCGGCGAGCCCCTGTCCACCCTGGTGGGGGCCCTCGGCGGCGACGACCCGGCGGTGCTGGTGCTCGACAACGGCAACCCGGTCGGCATCCTCACGCGGGCCGACCTCCTCAGCTTCCTGGCCGCCCGGTGACCGCCGCGGACGAGGGTCACCGCGGCCCGCGGCCGGCGCACGGGCGCATCGATCACGACCAGGCTGACGATCCACGAGGCGAGCGCGGCTGGATCGGCTTCGAGACGCGGGCAGTGCACGCCGGCCAGGAGCCAGACCCGGCGACCGGCGCCGTCGTCGTCCCGATCCACCCCGCGTCGACGTTCGCGCAGGACGGGATCGGCGGGCTGCGGGCCGGCTTCGAGTACGCCCGTTCCGGCAATCCGACGCGGGCGGCGTTGGAGACGTCGATCGCGGCGTTGGAGGGCGGGCGGGTCGGGCTCGCGTTCGCCTCGGGCCTCGCGGCCGAGGACGCGCTGCTACGCGCCGTCTGCCGGCCTGGCGACCATGTCCTCATCCCCGTCGACGCCTACGGTGGCACCTTTCGACTTTTCGACCGCGTTTACGCGGAATGGGGCGTGGAGTACACCCCGGTCGACCTGTCTGATCTGGATGCCGTCAAAGCGGCGCTTCGCCTCGGCGCCGGCGACGGGCCAGCGGCGGGGGCTCGCCGCACCAGCGGCGCAGGCGGAGTCGGCGAAGCTGGCAGCACAGGTGGGGCCGGCGGAGTCCACGGGGCCGGCGGAGTCCGCGGGGTAAACGCGGTCGACGGAGCCGACGGAGCCGACGGGGTCGACGCGGTCGACGCGGTCGACGGCCTCCACCTCGTCGGCGGGGCCGGTCGGTCCGGCCAACCTGATGGGCGCACCCGGCTCATCTGGTGTGAGACGCCGACCAACCCGCTGTTGTCGATCGCGGACATCGCGGCACTCGCCGAGCTGGCGCATGCCGCAGGCGCGCTGCTCGCCGTCGACAACACGTTCGCCTCGCCCTACCTGCAGCGTCCGCTCGAGCTCGGCGCGGATGCGGTCATCCACTCGACTACCAAGTACCTAGGCGGGCACAGCGACGTCGTCGGTGGAGCTGTCGTCGTCGACGATCTGAATCTTGCCGATCGGGTCAGGTTCCTTCAGAACGCGACGGGGGCCGTGCCGGGACCGTTCGACGCCTGGCTGGTGCTACGCGGCATCAAGACGTTGGCGGTCCGGATGGACCGGCACTGCGCGAACGCCGCAGCGATCGCCGAGATGCTGGCTGAGCACCCGGCGGTCACCGAGGTCCGCTACCCCGGCCTTCCGTGGCACCCGGGGCACGAGGTCGCGGCCCGGCAGATGCGCGGCTTCGGTGGCATGGTGTCATTTCGGCCGCTCGGCGGTGAGCCGGTAGCCGCCGACATCTGCCGACGCACGCGGCTCTTCACGCTGGCGGAGTCGCTGGGCGGGGTGGAGTCGCTGATCGAGCACCCGGGTCGGATGACCCATGCCTCGGCGGCCGGCTCGCCCTTGGCGGTGCCCGACGACCTGATCCGGCTCTCGGTCGGGATCGAGCTCCTGGATGACCTGGTCGCCGATCTTCGCCAAGCCCTCGGCGCCGTCCCTGTCACCGAGACCTGAGCGTCGCGCCGCTAACCGGAGCGGCAGCGTTCCCGACTCGAGATGACCAGCCGTCATCTTCAATGTCGGCTACACTCCGCCACGATCAAGGGCAAGCGACGGCCGGTGCCACGCACCCCGTCTCTCTGCCGACGACAGCGCTACGCACCTCCAAGACGCTCACCCAAGGTAAGCGAATTGCGCTGGCGATCGCACGCCCCAGCCGCGCCGCCCGCTTGGGAGCACGTCGGCGCCAAATCCCTGGCCACCCCCCCTCGGTGGCACATCTCGCCCAAAAACCCAGCGAAGAGCACTGTGGGTAGCCAGCCTCGCACATGCCCGCCGTAACGGGCATGCCGATGATGTCGGAAACGGACGACGCACTACTGTCCCCCTAGGGGTCGCGACAGTGTCGCAGTCACGGATCGCGAGGACCGTCGGTAACGCAGAGCCATGCGAGCCACGCGGTCCACGTGGCCGGCACCGCCGGGGCCCTCATCAATGTCCGACCACGCAGCGCTATCGGAGGGGTGGGGCGTGGGAACTGGAAACCCAGCGATCACTGGCGTCTGGCCGGCGGCACCGCCGCCAGATCCACGAACGGACGGCGAGACCGCCGGCGGCGCTGCGCCGCCCGTCGGTGGGGCCGTCGAACAGCGCGGCTCGGGTGTCGGGCCGGCGCCGGCGAGCGACGAGGCGCTGTCCACCGGTGAACGGGCCGGTCGGCTGCTGCGCGAGTTGTTGACCGGCGTCGCGGAGTACCGCCGCATGTGGGAATCCCGGGTACGCCGAGCGAGTGCGCAACAGCCAAGCTTCGCCGCCGTCGCCCGGGTGATTGCCGAGTACCTATGGAACGCCGGCATCGTCGCCGAGGAGGACCAAGAACTCGACAGGGCGCTCAAGGACCGGGTGAGCCGCGCGCTCGGCGGCGGTCGTATCTCGGCGCAGACGATGGAATGGTTCATCGAGGCGTTTGGGATGCGCCGGCACGAGGCCGGGTTGTGGGCGGCGTTCGCCGGCCTCACCGACCCCGGGACCGACGCCGGCTCGGGAACGCTGCGCGGCGGCCCATCCATGATCATGCCTCAGCGGCACCGCACCATCGCGGTGTTCGAGCGCTACCGGTTCGACGCGACCGGCTCGCTCGTCGAACAGCACAGTTTCCAGGTGATCTCGGCGCAGGAGGACGGCGTCGGGATATACCCGTGGGTGCTGCGCACGGATGCGACGGACAGCCGGGTGATCATCGGTGGGAATCTCGGCGCCAGGCACGCCTACAGCTCCCGGCTGAGCCTCGTCGAGGTCGAGCTCGCCCGGCCGCTCGACCGGGGCCAGCGGCACGCGCTGGAGCTCGTCGCCCATTACCCGACGGGGATGCCGACCCAGGAGGTCCGCCGCGCCGCGCGCGCCAAGACCGAGAACGTCGACATCCGGATCCAGTTCGACCCCGAACGGCCGCCACAGGATCCGCGCTGGACGGTGTGGAGCACGCACGAGGGTGGCCTGATCGTCGACGAGGAGCCCGTGACGCTCTCCGCCGACGGCACCATCCACCGCTTCCTACCAGCCGTTCACCACGCGGTGGTCGGCTTCCGCTGGCAGTGGGGAGACCACTAGGCACCTGGTTGGGGCGGGGCTGGCGCCTCTGCCCCGGCTGGTCGCCTGGCGGGTTCGCCCGCCGGGATTCGGGCTGGTCTGTCAGGAGAATGCTTCCCGACAGACCGGCCCGCTGACATGGTGGGTCAGCGGGTGGCGGGTGGGACACGGGATAAGAGCGCGTCGACCTCGGTGCCGCGGGGCAGGGTGCCGAAGGCACGGCCACCGGCGTCGCCGAGCCTGGTGGCGCAGAACGCGTCCGCGACTGCGGTCGGCGCATGCCGAACGAGTAATGCGCCTTGTAATACCAGCGCGAGCCGCTCCACCAGCGAGCGCGCGCCGTACTCCAGCTCGTCCGCCCCGAGCACGCTGATCTCGTCCAGATCGGCGCGCACCGCGGACCAAGCGACATCGAGCCGCTTGTCCCCACCGGTGGCGAGCTCCACCTCCGCGCAGTAGGCGGAGAGCGCGAGCGGCTCCCGGCCGAGCGCCCGCAGGACGTCGAGGGCGTTGACGTTGCCAGCGCCCTCCCAGATGCCGTTCAGCGGTGCCTCCCGATAGCGCCGCGGCATTCCCGACTCCTCCACGTAGCCGTTGCCGCCCAGGCATTCCAGCGCCTCGGCCACGAAGGCCGGCTGGCGCTTGCAGATCCAGAACTTCGCCACGGCCGTGGCCAGGCGCAGGAAGGCACGTTCGCCCGCGTCGCCGCGCACACCCCGGTCGAGGGCGCCGGCCAGTCGCATCACCAGCGTCGTCGCCGCCTCCGACTCGAGCGCCAAGTCCGCCAGGACGTTGCGCATCAGCGGCTTGTCGACCAGCAGCCCGCCGAACGCCGTCCGGTGCCGGGTGTGGTGCAGCGCGTGGACGAGCGCTGCCCGCATGCCGGCGGCCGAACCGAGCGCCGAGTCGAACCGGGTCATCGCGACCATCTCGATGATGGTCCGCACGCCGCGCCCCTCTGCGCCTACGAGCCAGCCGACGGTGTCGTCGAACTCGGGCTCGCCGCTGGCATTGGAGCGGTTGCCCAGCTTGTCCTTCAGCCGCTGGATGCGGAACGTGTTGCGGCTCTCGTCCGGCAGCATCCGGGGGACGAGGAAGCACGACAGGCCGCCCGGCGCCTGCGCGAGCACGAGGAACAGGTCGCTCATCGGGGCGCTCGTGAACCACTTGTGCCCGCACAGGCGATAGCCGCCGTCCGGGTGCGCGGTGGCGACGGTCGTGTTGGCCCGCACGTCCGAGCCGCCCTGCTTCTCCGTCATCCCCATTCCGGCGATCAGGCCCAGCTTGGTCGCCGGCGCGCGCAGGCCCGGGTCGTAGACTTGGCTGGTGAGGAGCTTCTCGTAGGTCGCGGCGAGCGCCGGCTCCGCCCGCAGCGCCGGGATCACCGCGTAGGTCATCGACACCGGGCACATGTGGCCCTGCTCTACGGTGCCCCAGACATGTAACCCGGCGGCGCGGGCGACGTGCGCGCCGGGACGGGAACTGCCCCAGGCGGCACCGGCCAGCCCCTCGCGCACGGCGACCTCCATCAGCGCGTGCCAGGACGGGTGGAAGTCGACCTCGTCGATCCGGTTGCCGTACCGGTCGTGGGTCCGCAGCTCGGGCAGGTAGCGGTTCGCCTCGTCGCCCCAGCGGGCGGCCTCCTCGGAGCCGGCCAGCCAGCCGAGCCGGTGCAGGTCGTCGAGGTAGAAACCGGCACCTTCGCGCTCTACGCCTTCGGTGAGGACCGGGTCGTCAGCCACGTCGTAGTCGACCAGATCCGGCACCTGGTTCACCACCTGGTGCGTCGTCGCCGGGCGGGACCGAACCGCTTCCCGCCCTACTGGCGCGCCGGCCCGCCCGGCGAAGGCGGGCCCGACGGCCCGGCCCGACGGCCCAGGTGCCACGGGCTCAGCTCCCGCGGATCTGGGTGCCACGGACTTGGGTGCCACGGACTTGGGTGCCACGGACTTGGGTGCCACCGTCACGAGCCGCGCCTCCCACCCGCCCGTCACCTGACGATCGGCAACGCCGCCGACCGCCCAGACGGGCTCAGCGAGCCCCGGCGACGCGGGGCTCCGCGAACAGGGTATGCCGCTACGTCACCGATAGCTGAGGAACTCGCGCCCGGCCGTGTCGATATGGCTGTGTTCGTTGACCGATATCAGGCTCGTGCCGGATCGGCCGGCGACGATTTTGGTGACGCTCGCGTTGATCATTACCCGGTTGAGGGAGACGACGCCGTCGGCGCGCATGCCGAGCAGGCGGCCGCAGACCGCCGCGATCGGGCCGGCCGAAGAGAACACCACCGCGGTGCCACCGGAGCCGAGCCGGCGCACCAGCCCGTCGAGCGCGTCACCGACCGCGTCGCTGAAGGCGGTGAAGCTGCCCGGCCCGGTGTCCGGCCGCGCGATCCACTCCGCCAGCGACACGTCCAGCAGGCCCTGGAACGTCCGGGACGACACGCCTCTCGACGGCGGCACCGTCGCGGCCACCGTCGGCACGCCGCCGACGTCCGCGAGCCGGTTGATGAGCCAGTCCTGGTCGTACTCGTTCCACCGGCTGTCGGTCTCGATCTCCCCCGGCCAGCCTTCGGCGGCGAACGCGGCGAGCGCGGCGGCGGCGGTCTCGCGCTGGCGACGCAGGGCGCCGCTCACAGCAAGGTCGATCCGTACGCCGCGGGCTCGCAGCTCGGCGCCGACGAGCGCCGCCTGCCGGTGGCCGAGCTCGGAGAGCACGTCGTAGTCGGCGGACCCGAACGAGGCCTGGCCGTGTCGCACCAGGTAGATGACGCTCAAGCCAGCCAGCCCTCCGCCCGCACCCGCCACCCGGCACTTGGGGCCGAGCCATCCCGGCTGCCCAAGCTATCCGGTCGGCGTGCTCCGGCGCGATGACTACGGAGCCGGCCGGACGCAGGCCGGACGCAGGCCGGGACCGGGCCGGGGTCCCGGCCGGGGGCCTCGGGCGAGACCCCGCCAACCCCCGGCCGAGGCCCCGGCTCGATGGCGGTCAGCCGGCCGTGATCGTCTCGACCAGCAGGTCACCCTCGGCGTACTGGCGGCGGAGGCGCTTCTTGTCGAACTTGCCGACCGACGTCTTCGGAACCTCGGAGATCACTGCCCAGCGCTCGGGTACCTGCCACCGCGCGACCTTGTCACTCAGGAAGGCGCGCAGCTCGGGGAACCCCACCGCAGTGCCGGGGTGGGGAACGACGAGGGCGAGCGGGCGCTCACCCCAGCGCTCGTCCGGTACGCCGATCACACTTGCCTCGGCGACCGCCGGATGGGCCATGAGCAGGTTCTCCAGCTCGACCGACGAAATCCACTCGCCGCCGGACTTGATGACGTCCTTGGCCCGGTCGGTGAGCGTCAGGTAGCCATCCGGGCTGATGTGGCCGACGTCGCCGGTACGAAACCAGCCGTCGTGGAACTTGTCCTCGTCGGCCAGGCCGTAGTAACCGCCGGCGATCCATGGGCCGCGCAGCTCCAGCTCGCCGGTGCTGTGGCCGTCCCAGGGGAGCTCGGCCCCGTCCACACCGATCAGCCGGGCCGACACGTTCGCCGCGAACTTGCCCTGGGTCAGGCGGTAGGGCCAGGCCTCCTCGGGGGTCAGGCCCTCGGGCGAGCGAGCCACCGTGACCATCGGCGACGTCTCGGTCATGCCGTAGGCGTGCAGCAGCGTGATCCCGATCCGGTCGAAGTCCGCCATCAGCGAGGGCGGGCAGGCGGAGCCCCCGACGACAGCCTCCTTGAGGGAGGAGACGTCGGGGGCGTCCAGGTTGGCCGTGAGGTAGGCGTGCAGGGCCTGCCAGATGGTCGGCACGCCGGCCGCCTTGTTCAGCCGGGTCGCTTCGATCATCTTCGCGAGCGGCTCCGGCTGCAGGTACGGGCCGGGCAGCACCATCTCGACGCCGGTGAGGAAGGCGATGTAGGGCAGGCCCCAGGCGAGCACGTGGAACTGGGGCACGATCGAGAGCACCCGGTCGGCGCTCGAGAGGTTCATCATCGACGGCGCGGCGGCGGTCATCGAGTGCAGGACGATCGACCGGTGGCTGTAGACGACCCCCTTCGGATCACCAGTGGTACCGGAGGTGTAACACATCGCTGCCGCCGATCGCTCGTCCACCTCCGGCCAGTCGAACTGGGCCGGGCGGCCGGCGAGGAGGCGCGCGTAGTCGTGGACGCCCACGGGACGGCCCATGGCCTGGGCGACCGCCTCGAGGTCGGTGCCGGCGTCGGCCGGGCCGTTGACGACCGGGCCGTTGACGACGATGTGCTCGATCGTCTTCAGCGCCGGCAGTAACGCGCTCGCCAGCGGGAGCAGAGTGTGGTCGATGAGCAGGACCTTGTCCTCGGCGTGGCCCGCGATATAGGCGATCTGGTCGCCGGGCAGCCGCAGGTTCAGCGGATGCAGGACGGCACCCATCGAGGGCACCCCGAGGTAGGCCTCGACATGCTGCTGGTTGTTCCACATCAGCGTCGCGACCCGGTCGCCCTGGGCGATCCCGAGCTCGACCAGCGCGTGCGCGAGCCGGCCCGCGTTCGCACCGACCTCGGCGAAGGTCGCCTCGACCAGGCCACCACCGGGCTGCGCCGTGAACACCTTCTGGCCGGCCAACACGGTGGTGGCGTGCTCGAGGAGCCGCCGGATCTGTAGCGGCACCTCCTGCATCGTGCTGATCATCGACTGCTGCCTCCGGGTCCTTCGGGGTGCGGGACCGCTCAGGGCGTGACGGTCCAAGGTGCGACGGTCCAAAGTGCGACGGTCCAAAGTGCGAGGGTGCGACGGTCCGGGATGCGAGAATCCGAGGTGCGAGGCTGCGACGGTCCGAGGTGCGACGTGGATCCGGCAACCGACTTGATCGCCCCCCAGCCGGCCGGCCAAACCGGTGGCTCCGAGGAACCGCTGGTCACGCCTGCCCAGCCATGCAGCCCGGGCGCCCGCCGCGGCACGGCCGTCCGCGGCGGCGACGACGACGACGGCAAGCGCCGACACCGTCACCGCCAGGCACGTTCGAGCCGGAACCGATGTGATACAGGTCACCGATAGTGTGCCGCATCGCGACGGCGCGAACCAGATCCGCTGCCGGGGCGGTCGGACCGAATGCCTCTATTGACGAATCCAGATGGGGGTCATCGAGCGGGGTGCCTGGGCAGGCGCGACTGCCGTATGGTGTAGCCGATCCACTACCGTTACCGCCCGACCACCCGACGGCGCCACGCCGGTCCCGTATGTGGGCCACACGCGAGGCAGGCCGCCCGGGGCGTCGGGGTGACGGTGTCCTGGGGCGGCGTGCAGGTGCCGGAAGCACGAGCATGACGACACAGACAGCGTTCGAGTGGACATTCGGGGGCACACCAAGGCAAGCGAGGTGGGCTGGTGCGAGCTGCAGGATCTCAGCCGTTGTTCCCCCGGGAGCCGATGCGCCCGACAAGGAGTTGCGCGGGCGCGGGCAGCGCCGGCGGTCTGACCCAAAGTCGGGCCAGGCGTCGCCCGATCGGGCAGATTCGATGATCTACCCGGCGAGGCCGCGCTGGCCGGAGGTGGCGACGAACGGCCCGGCCACGACCGCCACGCGCCCGGTCGCCCGGGCCACCGTCGCGGCGTCCGAGGCGACCGCCAGACCCGTCGGCACCGAGCGCACGCCATCGCGGGCCCTCGTCGTCGACGACAACGACATGATCCGGGCGTTGGTCAGCCGGCTGCTTCGCCAGGACGGGCACACGGTGGACGTGGCCGCCTCGGTCGAGGACGCGCTGGCCTTTCCGATGACGGACTACCAGACGCTCATCATCGACGTGCGGCTCGGCGCCGGCAGCGGGACCGACCTCGTCGAGTGGCTGCGCGCGCAGGACCCCTCCACGCCCACCCGCTGCCTGATGCTGACCGGCGCGATCGACGACGAACTGCCGGCGGACGTCGCCGTGCTGCGCAAGCCGTTCAGCGCCGACGAGCTGATCACCGCCGTCCACAGCCTGGGGTGTCCGCTGCGGCCGGCGGCTGCGCCACCGGCCGCCGGCCCGGTCGCGGCGCCCGAGCAGGTCGGCACGGCCGCGCCAGACGTCGCGACCACCACGCTGATCGCCCCCTCGGCCGCCGGACAGGTGCCGACCGCCCGGTCGGCCGACAGCCCACGGTGGCCATCATGATCCGCCGAGACCCGGACCGCGGCACGCCGGCCGACCCGGCGGGCGAGGCCGACCCGGTCCAGCCAGCTGGCCGACTGGTCTCGCTCCCCACCGCGGTGGCGATCATGGACCGGGAGACGGGGGGCCACTACGGTTCGCCCGTGGACCGCGGAATGGCCGGCGCCTGGGTCAGGCGGCCAGCCGGCGTCGCCACCGCGTCGACGTCCGTTCCCGCCGACTCGACCGCTCCCGACTCGACGGCCGAGACCAGTACGGCGACGGCCGAGACGGCCAGGACGGTCGAGCCGACCAAACCAGCCGAGACGGCCAGGACCGACACGGCCACGGCGACCGACACGTCGGTGGACCCGGTGAGCGAGCGTTCCCGGCTGCTGCTGCGGTTGATGGTCGCGAACCAGGAACGCGCGCACCGCCATTTGTGCGACGTCTTCCACGACGGGCCGATTCAGGACTTCACGGCGGTGCTGTTGGCCTGCTCCGCGGTACGCCGGGCGCTCGCCGGGCCAGAGGCCGAACGGCTCGCGGACATCGAAGCCCAGCTACACAGCGCGATCGCCACGCTGCGCCTCCCGTCGCCGGCGTTCCGCGCGAGCAACGACGCGAGGATGATCCTCGAGTCGGCGCTGATGAACCAGGTGCGCGGGCCACTTGCCCGAACGCTGGAGATGGAGCTCGAGGTCGACGACGCGGCGCCGACGCGCGCCGAGGTCGCCGAGCTGCTCGGCGCCATCCAGCTCCTGTTGCTCGAGAGTGACCCGCTGCGGCCAGCGGCGCAAGCCGCCGTGACCGTTCGATCGGGACGCGAGCGCCTGGTGGTGGCCCTGCGCGTGACCCCTGACCCGATGTCGGCGGCGGCGAGCCCCGACGTCGACCAGGATGCCGAGGCCAGGACCGAGCGGCTGGGCCGGATCGCCGAGCTGACCGGCGCCCGGATCACCGAGGAGGCGCCGGGAGGCACCTGGCAGGCGGCACTCGCGTGGCCCCGCGCGGCGCCGCTCCCGCCGAACGCCCACTCCCGCATCGAGCAGCGTCCCGGACTCGCGGCCTACCAGGCCGGCAGGCCCAACGGCCTCACCTGACGACCGCTCCGGCCGGCCCGTCGCACACCGACAAGACCCACCGGCCCGCATCGCCGGACCAGCCGACGCGCGCATCGCCAGACCAGCGACGCGCGCGTCGACGGACCAGCGACGCGCGCGTCGACGGACCAGCGACGCGCGCGTCGACGGACCAGCGACGGGCGCGTCGACCCGTCGCCAGTGGGGCCGAAAAGGCCCAGGTCGGCCCCGCAGGCAATGCCCAGATCCGAGGACACCCGCCGAGCCGGCAGCCGGGACCGATGCCTGGTCAGATCGGGATTGTTCGGCTAGCTCGCTAGCCCGACGAAGACTGGCCGGGCCGGGCGAGCCCGGGGACCGGAAGCTCGGCGAGCAGGTCGAGGAAGGCCGCCGCCCGCGGCGGGAACGCCGACCTGGCATAGCCGACGACGGCCGCGACGGGGGTGTCGGCCAGCTCGACCCGGCACGCCGCCAGGTCCGTGCCCACCGCGGCGCTGGGGACGAGCGCCACCCCGACTCCCGCCGCCGCGAGCCGGGCGGCGGCGTCCACGGTCCGGGCCTCGACCGCCGCGTGCGGGCTGAACCCGGCCGCGTTGCAGGCCTCCAGGGTCAGCGTGCGCAGTCCGTGCCCGGGCGCGTACATCACCCAGATGGCGGCGGCGAACGCGCCCAGCGGCACGCCGGTGCCCCCCGCCCGCGGGTCGCTGGGCGGCACCACCAGCACATAGCGCTCGTCACCGAGCCAGCGCACCGGGCCGGCCCAGTCGGGTGGCCGGCCGCCTACCGCGACGTCGGCCCGGCCCCCGGCCATGAAGTCCTCCAGGCCGAGCCGGTCGGGATGCTCGGTGATCCGCAGGGGAATGTCGGCGAACAGCTCCCGGAAACGCGCGACCGCCGTGGGCAGCACCCACGTGGCCAGCGAGGTCAGCGTGGCCACGTGCAGCGTGCCGCCGTCGAGCCCGGCGGCCGCCCGGGCGCGGGTCACCGCCGAGCCCGCGTCCGCGATCAGGCCACGGGCGGCGTCGAGAAACGCCCGGCCGGCCGGGGTGAGCCGCACCCCGCGGCTGGAGCGCTCCAGCAGATCGGTGCCTACCTGTCGTTCCAGCGCGCGGATCTGCTGGGACAGCGACGGCTGGGAGATGAGCAGCCGCGCCGCGGCCGCCGTGAACGACCGCTCCTCGGCGACCGCCACGAAGTACCCCACCTGCCGTAGATCCAGCCACGGCGTCATAGGAAAAGCCTATAGCTGCAGCCGGGATCGCGTCTTGGACCCTGGCGCGCCAAGGCGCGAACATATGTCCAGGCGGTTCGCGACGACGCGAACGCCATGACCCGAAAACCGCGGCCCAACCGGTAGAGCGACGACGCCACCGGATGCGCCGCCAGTGGCCGCCGGTGCCGCGCCTGGCCCTCCCTCCCCCCGACGGACGGGCCGCGCGGCACCGGCCCGCTCAGCGCCGGAAGACCTGCGCTACCCGCGGGCCGCCCACGAGGCGGCGCAGGTCGTCGAACCTCCCGGCGGGCGAACCGGGCCGCTGTCCAGGAGCCCGCCGGCCACGGTCCCAGGATCACCAGCAGCTCGATCGGAGTGACATGCACGCCCCAGACCGCTCGGCGAACCAGCCGAACCAGCACGTGCCCCGCCGATCCGGCGCGGATCCCGGCGGCGGCGCGAAGGTGACCGTGCTCACCGGTGGCCGGGTGATCGACCCGGCGAACGGCCTCGACGCGGTCGCCGACGTGGTCTGCGCCGACGGCCGGATCGTGGCCGTCGGACCGGGCGCGGGCGCCGCTTACATGTCGCTGTCGATACCGGCGCCGTCGGTCACGGCGGCGCCGTCGGCCGCCTGGCGGGCCGTCGACGTCATCGACTGCGCCGGCCTCCTCGTCACACCGGGGCTCATCGACCTGCACGTCCACGTCTACCCCGGCCTCGGCGACTTCTGCGTGCATCCGGACCGCGCCGGCGTGGAGGTCGGTGTCCCGGTCGTGGTCGACGGCGGCACCTCGGGGGTGCGCACGCTCGGCATCTCCCGCGCGTTCGCGCAGAGCCCGGCGGTGCGCACCCGGGTGCTCGCCCTCATGGACCCGTGTCTGCTCTACCTGGCGACGAAGGACTTCATCGCCCACCGCCTCGAGATCGCGAACGACCTGCGCAACCTCGACCTGGACGCCGCCGCGGCGGCCGTCGAGGAGCACAAGGACTACGTCGTCGGCTTCAAGGTGCGCGCGACGACGACCCAGGACGACCGCGTCTCGCCGTTCCTCGAGGGCGCGAAGAGCATCGCCGGCAACCTGCCGATCATGATTCACCTGGGCAAGTACCCGTACACCAAGAGCCTGTCCAACCTGGACGCGCTCGCGGCGCTGCGCCCCGGCGACATCGTCACGCACGCGCTGCGCGGCCACTCCGGCGCGCTCGTGAACGACGGCACGGCGGTCCACCCGGTGTTCGCCGACGCCGTCGCCCGCGGCGTCCGCCTCGACGTGGGCCACTCGGGGTCGGACTTCCGGTTCGCCGCCGCCCGCGCTCTGCTCGACCTGGGCTACCCGCCGCACACGATCAGCACCGACCTCAACCTGTTCAACGAGGACGGCCCGGTCTACTCGCTGCCCGAGACGATGTCGAAGATCTGGTCGCTGGGCGTCGGACTGCCGGATGTCATCGCGATGGCGACGGTGAACTCCGCCGCCTCGATCCGTCGTTCGCACGAGCTGGGCAGCCTGGGCGTCGGCCGCGCCGCCGAGGTGAGCGTGCTGCGGGTCGACGAGGGACCGGTCGCCTTCTCCGACGGCTTCGAGACGATCGCGGGCGAGCGCCGGCTCGCCCCCGTCGGCTGCCTGCGTGGGGGGACGTGGATCGAGGCCACCGGGCCGTTCAGCGCCGCGAGCCGGGCCGCGAGCCGGGCCGCGGGTGAGGCGGGCCGCGGGAGCGACGGAGGCGAGGCGGGCGACAGTGGCGAGGCACCGGGCGGGCTGCCGCGCCGGCGGGCCGGGGTCGCCGCGGCTGAAGCGGCCGCCGAGTCCCTGATCTACCAACGCGGCACCGCGGGCGGGGCGGGCGCGGCGAGCGCGGTGGGAGCACCGGTCTCCGGGGGGCTCGGCTCGCGCGACGTCGAGGCCACCCGGTAGGGGGCGGGTAACGATGGCGTACGTGATCGGTGAGGCGTGCGTCGACGTCATGGATCGTTCGTGCGTCGACGACTGCCCGATCGACTGCATCTACACCGGCGAGCGCAAGCTCTACATCCATCCCGAGGAATGCATCGACTGCGGCGCCTGCGCGCGCAGCTGTCCGGTGGATGCGATCACCTGGGACCGGGACGTCGACCCGGCCGGCCCGGACGACGCCCACCGCGCCGACGCGGCGGTGTTCTTCTACCAGCCGCTGCCCGGCCGGTCCGCACCACTGCGTGAGCCGGGCGGCGCCGCGGGCCTCGGCCCGGTCGGCACCGACACCGCCCTGGTCGCGGCGATCCCGCGCCAGGGACCCGCGAGCGGGACGGCTGGCGAGACGGCGAGTAAGACGGCGAGTGAGACGGCCAGTCGGACTAGGGGGCAGACGTGACCAAGAGCGTCAAAGAGGGCGCCACGTTCCGGTCCGGCGCCACCGGCAACGCGTTCTATGACGAGCTGGTCGCGGGCCTCGAGCGGGCGCGGGCGGCGCTGCCGGCCGAGGAGGCCACCTTCTTCAACCGGCCGATGAGCGCGGCCGAGCTCGTCGAATGGCTGTGCTTCCAGGCGTACTACGAGAAGCGGGCGGCCGAGTTCATCGGCCGCTGGCTCGCCGACACACCGGAGCTCGACGCGTTCACGCTGCTCGCCCGGCAGGTGCGCGACGAGGCGCGGCACTACCAGCTGCTGATGCGCGCCCTGGACCGGCGCGGCGTGCCCAGCCTCGACCGGTGGCGGCCGGAGCCGGAGTGGGAGGAGTGGATCGACGCCTGGTACCCGTCCGGGGCCGACACCATCGAGCGGGTCGCCGCGCACAACGTCACCGGCGAGATCGGCGCGGCGAACGCGATGGTCGCGGTCAAGCCGCGGCTACCGGCGGACGTCGCCGCCGCGATCGACAAGATCCTGCCCGACGAGCAGTTCCACCTGCGCCTGGGCCGGACGGTGCTCGCCCGCCACTGCGTCACCGACGACGCCCGCGAACGGGTGCTGTCCCGCGCCCGGCGCACCTTCGAGCTGGAGCAGGCCGGCCGCGCCGCGTACAACCGGCGGATGGCCCGCCTCGGCCTCGCAGACCTCGACGCCGCCACCCCTCCCCTGGCCTGACCGGCGCGGGCCTGATGTAACCGGCGGAGCCCTGGCGTCGTTACCGGCACGGGTGTGAGAGACGCCTACGGGCGGGTGCCGGCCGCTCGGGAGCCAGCGGTGGACGACGACGACGGCGGCGGCACCCGCGGGCGGCGTGGGCCGGACGGCCGGGTCGGGGCGCCCTCGGGGCGCCGATGGGACGTCCACAGCCCGTCCGCCGCGGGTGGGTCCGCGGGCGAAGGCGGCCCGCTTGCCCCGGCTCGCCCCGCGGCAGGCCCACGAGCCACCGCCGTCACCGCCGCCGGTGACTCGCAGGCGGGAAACAGCAGGCTGACGGTGGTGCCGACGCCGACCGCGGAGGAGATCCGGGCCTCCCCGCCGGCCTGGGCGGCGACATCGCGCACGACCGCGAGACCCAGGCCGGTGCCAGCGCCCACCGGCTTCGTCGTGAAGAACGGATCGAACGCGCGCGCCTGCGTCGTGGGAGTCATGCCGGTGCCGGTGTCGGCCACCCGCAGGCTCACGAAACGCCGCCGGTACGAGTCGGGGTCCGAGCCTGTGCCGGCGCCGGCACCTTCGCCGGTGCCGGTGCCGGTACCGGGATCGCCGGCCGGGCCGGCGGTGCTCGTCTTCGGCGGCTGGGCGACGGCCGCTCCCGCCGGGCCGAGCATGACGTTGACGGCCGTCATCGTGACGGTGCCGCCGTCCGGCATCGCGTCCCGGGCGTTCACCGCGAGGTTGATGATCGCCTGCTCCAGCCGCGCCGGGTCGGCGCGCACCGGCCACAGGTCGCCGTCGAGCTCCAGGCGCACGTCGATCCGGTCGCCGAGCGGGCGGCGCAGCATTCCGACCGTCTCGCGGATCACCGCGTTCAGGTCGACCGCACCGATGACGGCCGGCTCGCGACGCACGACGGCCAAGAGCTGGGCCGTGAGCTCGGCGGCCCGGTCACCGGCCCGCTGGATCTGCGCCACGTCCCGGCGCATCGCCTCCCAGTCGTCATCGCCAATAGTCGTCGCGTCCGGGGCGGCTCGCTGGGCGTCCGCCGCCGTGTCCAATGCGTCGGCGACGAACGCGGCGTAGTTCCTGATCACCGCAAGCAGGTTGTTGACGTCGTGTGCCACGGCGCCTGCGAGCTGCGCGAGGTTTTCCGGGCCCACGGGGTCGGACGCCTGGCCTGGCTGGCCTGGCTGGCCTGGCTGGCCTGGCTGGCCTGGCTGGCCTGGCTGGCCTGGCTGGCCTGGCTGGCCTGGCTGGCCTGGCTGGCCTGGCTGGCTGGCGGATTGGTCAGCCGGTCGGTCAGCCGGTCGGTCGGCCGGCCGATCGGTCGGCCGATCAACCGGCGACAGACCCGCGGTGGAACTCAGCACGGCAGTTGCCGTCGAGGTTCCGGACATCGGCGAGCATCCTGCGGGTAGACCGGACATCTCGGCGACGGCGGGAAAGGCGGAGCCGTCCGGGCGTTGGCCGCCACCGGTGCGCCCATTGGGAGTGATCGCAACGACTGGCTTGCCGGCGAGATCATCGGTACCAGGGCCGAACAGCGCGGCGGCCCGGACGTTCACCGCAGCGATCTTGCCGTCCGCGCGCACCGCAGTGACTGGATCAGGCATCGCCTCCAGCCAGCCGCGAGCGGCGTTGTCGATCTCGCTGTTCAGCGTTACCACCCCGTGCGGTACAGGTTTACATGGCCCCGTCAGCTGCTGGCCTCGCGACCAGATCCAGGCGGTCCGCCACGTCTGTCGGGGGTTTGCCCCCCATCCGAGCTCCTTGCCGGAGCGTAGCGCGCCTACTACGCCGGAGCGCGGGCTCGAGGACCAACGTCCATCGGGACCGCACCGAGACGCCGCCCGACCGACTGGCTACCCGTTCATGTGCGCGCCGATCGGCCATCAGGGCAGATAGCCAGGCGAAACTGTTCTCCATTAACGCGGACGACCACTGGTCCGTCCAGGCACGGCGGCGGCGACCGGCCCTGGTCCGGGCTGGTCGGGATCGGTCGCTGGAGGGCGTTCTCCGCTGGTTTGCCTATACCTGTGGGGAATGCCGATATCAGGCGCTGCGGGCGTCACGGATCGACGACGGCGAGCCACCCTCAAGAAGAGTGTGGTGCTGGCACCACCGTGCCAGTGGTTCCACCGCCCTGTGCATCGGGTCACCAACAGGGCTGAATTAGCACCATGGAGCAGATCGGGGTGCTGCTAGCGGACGACAACCTGATTGTCCGCGCCGGAGTCCGGGCGCTGCTTGCCCGGGTACCTGGAGTGACCGTGGTCGGCGTCGCCGCCGACCGCGACGAGCTTGTCCAGCTCGCCCGTGTCCGCCGGCCACAGGTCGTCGTCACGGACATTCGTATGCCGCCGACCTTTTCCGACGAGGGGGTCGACGCCGCTCGCGAGATCCGGCTGCATGCCCCCGGCACCGGCGTGGTCCTGCTCTCCCAGTACGACGAGCCCGAGTACGCGGTCGGCCTGCTGGCCGGCGCCGACGCCGGTGGTTGTGCGTACCTCCTCAAGGAGCGCCTGGCCGACCCGGAGATTCTGGTGCGCGCGATCCGGGAGGTCGCGGCCGGTTCGACCATGCTCGACCCGGACATCGCCGCCGCGGTGCTCAGTCCCGTCCGGGACGCGGGCGACCTCACCGACGACCAGGAACAGCTGCTGCGCGACGTCGCCGAGGGCCGATCGATTCGCGCGATCGCCGAGCGCCGCGGTGACACCGCCGAGGCGGTGAACACCGCGATCGACGCAACCCTGCTGCGGCTCGCTCAAGGGGCCAGCAACGGCAGGTCTGGCGCCCTACGACAGCTTCGACTGCTGCATGCCGCGATCGTGCGCCGTGAAGAACAGGGTGAAGCGCTTTCGCGGCTCCTTCCGGGCGGACTCGCCGAGAAACTGCGGTCCGACGCCGGCGCGGGCCAGCGCACCGAACGCCTCGTCGTAACCGTGTTGATGTCTGACATTCGCGGTTACACGTCCATCGCGGAACGGACCGACCCGATAGTGCTCGCCGGCCTGCTCGACGCGCACCGCCGCGAGATGAACGCCGCGATCCTCGACGAGGGCGGAACCGTCCTGCAATACGCGGGCGACGCGGTCATCGCCGTCTTCGGCGCGCCCTATCCCCAGGACGACCACCAGACCAGGGCCGTGCGCGCGGCGGCCGCGATGCACGCGAGCCAGCGCACGCTCAACGCCCGCTGGGAGCTGGAAGGGCTCGCGCCCTTCGGCCTGGGCGTCGGCATCAGCACCGGCGAGGTCGCGGCCGCCCTGCTCGGCTCCGACGCTCGCCGCGAGTACACCCTCGTCGGCGACACGATGAACCTTGCCGCGCGTCTCCAGGCATTCGCCCACGCCGGCCAGTCCGTCCTGTCCGAGCCGACCGCCACCGCCCTCGGCGACGAGCTCGCCGGCCGGCTCATCCCGCTGCCGCCGCTGACGGTGAAGGGCCGCGCCGGCACCGTGATGGCCTACCTCATGGAGGGCCGGACCTGTATTCCGAGCCAGGCCCTGCTGCAGGCAGGGGGTCCCGCCCGGCCGGCGGAGCCCAGGGGGCCCGCCCGACCGGCCGCGCCGGCCGGGGGTTCCGTCCGGGCCGCTGAGCCACTCCTGGCCCAGTCCCCGGCCGTCGCCTCAGCCTCGGCGGTTGGCCCAGGCGCCGTGCTCGCCCAGCCGGCGACGCTCGCTGCCGGCGCCGCGTTGCCCCAGCAGAGCTCACTCAAGGCCGCCGTGCTGACCGGCGCCGCCACGCCCAGCGCCCATCCGTTCCCGCCGCTACGCCCCCGCTCCCACCCGGCCGCCCCTGTCCGCCCGAGCCGCCTGCCACTGTGACATTGGTCCGCTTCGTCCGGGCGCCGCGCTCCGGCCCCTTCCTCGCTTCGCTTCGGAAGGGACCTCCGCGCGGCGTCCTCCTCCGCGGACGTGCCCTCCGGCGACCTCC
>Ga0068859_100000139_pt1 | contig 68691 bp, 68 predicted proteins | sample KBSSwiS22_FD_66585 | JGI IMG/M metagenome (GOLD analysis project Ga0068859, IMG submission 66585) | Switchgrass rhizosphere microbial communities from Kellogg Biological Station, Michigan, USA - KBS Switchgrass S2-2 | ecosystem: Host-associated > Plants > Roots > Rhizosphere > Soil ...
ATTGAAATTGGCCTTCAACGTTTGCTAAAATTTCACAGTCGCAATGACCGCCGTTGTCCGCCAACCACTCTATTACAGCGGTTGTATTTTTAATACCGTTACTGTCTAAAAAGTTTCTTGTCAATACAGTGGTGTGGTTACAATTATTTTCTCCTAATGCTACATCTAAAAAGTCAAACAGGCGAGGAAATGTCTTCTCGTCAATTGGTAAGCCTTTTCTAAAGTCTGTTAAATTCTTTTCAGCAAGTTCATGTAATATTTCCTTTTTTCTTGCTTTGTCCATAGTAGAGTGTCAAATATAATTACCGCTAACGTAGACGGCTTGCTGCCGGGCTGGCTTCTGTGTTCCGTCCGCCCGGCCACTGAGCTTGGTTAATAAAACTAAACATTATTTTAAACAAAAACATCTTAATAAAACGTCGCACTAACAAATGCTGATAACGAACCCATGTTCAAAAAACTTCTTCGTCCGCCAGCCTGGCAGCAAAGCCGAATGTTAGCTGTGGTTTGCTGAAGCATCAACTTTCTAGTGTCATGTAATCCATTTTCGCAAGTTGGTCAGTAAAAATTACTACTAAATCATCTGTCAGTTTGCGGTCGACTGTGTAGTCAAAAGTAGCAAAACGTTCAATGCTGTCGGGATATAAGCCAAGGCGAACTAATTTGAAGACATTGACTAATTTTTGCTCAATACTTAAAGTCTTATCTTCATAAGCGATGAAGGGCAATAGTTCTTCTTCGTCATTATCTTCAATAAAATATTCTACATAAGTTTTAACCGTGTCGCAACTCTCATCTAAATAGTCTTGTTTAATTCTTTCTTTATTTATTTTGTCAAAATTATTTATCTGTCCCAAAAAATCCTTAACAGCAACCAGGCGATTAATGTCAATCACCTTATGTTCAAAATTTAAGTCGATTTGAAGTTTGTATCCACCAAAATCAATTTCGACGTCATAATAATCATTAAGATTTGAATGGTTAAGTTCTCCAAAGAAAGGCAATGTGAAAGTTGTCATATTTTGCATGTTTGGGAATTCATCGCTGCCGAAAAATCACGGCTAGCTCGTTTATTTATGCTATTAGACGCAGCCAGCGATAAAGTAAAACACTTAATGCCAATGGTTCAACAATCAACATTCTGTATTGTTATTGGCACAACCCATCGCAAGCCTATCCTTTTTAAAAAAAATTGCGCGCGGGTAGTCGCCCTTTAAAACAGGCATAGCTTCGCTACCCTCAGTCACAGGGAACAGGGGATTCTTGTGCTCGTTTATCCGGTTTTAAATATATAAAAGTTTTTCAAAAGGCTTAAAATATATTGTACGGCAATACATACCGCGGCTATGATAAATAAATTTTTTATTGAAATTTAGCTCATTCCCAATCGTGCGCGCAAGGATTCACGGTAAGTGACCCCAATAGGAATCTTTTCCCCGTTGATGGTTAGCTGGTGCATTTCGATCATCGTGATATGCCTGATGGCTACCACATAGGATTTGTGTACGCGTACAAAGCCGGCGGCGGGCACCAGCTCAAAAATATCGCTCATGTTTTCGCGGATCAGTATTTGTTTGTCCTTTACATGAACGGTAAGGTAATTGCGGTCTTTTTCGAGATACAGTATGTCTGCCAGTTTAACCCGGTAAGCCTGGGGACCGCTTTTAATAAGCACCGTAGCTTCATCTTCTGTTACGGTAGCATTTTTGGGTAAAATGGCCGCGGTTGCCTTATTGATGGCAACCATGAAACGTTCGAAGGCAATAGGTTTTAGCAGGAAATCCAGCGCATTCACTTCGTAACTTTCCACCGCATAGTTCCTGTAGGCGGTGGTGAAAATGATCAGGGGCCCTGGCGACAAAGTTTGTACCAGTTGCAGGCCGCTGATATCGGGCATGCTGATATCAAGGAAGATCAGGTCTACCTTTTCGCGCTGCAGAAACTCTATCGCTTTTACCGGCTCGCGGAAGGTTTCTTTCAGGCTGACCAGGCTGGTTTTTTCGCAATAGCGTTTGAGCACTTCCAGCGCCTTTGGCTCATCATCAATGGCAATACAGGTAATCATGCCAGGTTAATTTCAAGGTTCACCATATACTTTTCACCAGTGTTCGTAAACCGCAGCAGGTGTTTACCGGGATACAACAGCTCAAGCCGCCGTTTTACATTTTCAAGCCCGATACCGCTTTTTTCTATGCCCGTCTTTTGCAGGGTGCTGTAGTTGGTATTTTCACAGGTAAAGAAAAGGTTTTGTCCTGAAACTGCCATACTTATAACGATGGTTGCCGTTTGCCCGATAGCTACCCCGTGTTTAAAAGCATTTTCCACGAAGGGGATAAACAGCATCGGCGTAATGCTGATACCATTGGCCTGTGGGGGATAGTTAAATTGTACGATGACTTCCCCGTCGGCATAACGCAATTTGTTTAGCGTGATGTATTCTTCCAGGTAAGTGATTTCCGTGCTGAGGGAAACGGTTGCGGCATTGCTTTCATACAGCATATACGACATCATGCCCGAAAGCTTCAGTATGCCATCGGCCAGCTCATCATTTCCTTTGCCCTGCGCCATCGAGAACAGGTTGTTGAGCGTATTGAACAGGAAATGCGGGTTGACCTGCGATTTAAGGAATTTGATCTCGGCACTCAAATGATTCGCCCTTAGCTGGGTTTGGATGAGCTCGCTTTTTGTCCACTCTTTCAGGAAAAAATAAGCAGCGGATATGCCCAGTATAACAAGAAAAGCAAGCAGGATAACAGGCTGCAGGTGCTTCCAGCTGCTGATCATGAAGTTTACGGCATCCATATGCGGAAGGGGAGGATCGGGGTGCACGGGCTGCAGCCTGTCATCTTTTATGGTAGCATCTTTTTGAAAGGTAGGGGCCTGCGGCGGCGCTTCAATAGTGTGGTTGGCATTATCAAACAGGGGGCCAACGATAAAATAATCCGCACCAAATACCATCATAAACCATACAGCGCATATTGCCAGGCGGGTGGTTACATTTTTATACCGGATGGCTTTCCTGAATACCCAGCAGATATTGCCATAAAAAAGCAATGCCAGGAAGAGGAGGATGAGATAAACATAGGATGAGATGGGAATGTTTTCGTACTGATCGCTTATTATGAGGCGGTTTTTTTGCCGTATATGAATATGCGTACTGTTTAATGATGTAAGCACATAGAATACACCTGCCCAAAACACCAGGTGAAGCAATATTTCTATCCAAAGTTTTTTTCCGGTTGAAACCATATCATCAAATATAAAATATCGCAGTTGCCTCCGGATAATAATGTTACTAACCGGCAAAATTGTTATACAAATGCGGCGTATTTGAAATTCCAGGATGACTGTTGGCGGCATAAAATCGTTTTCTTCGATGGCCGCAGTCACCGCGAGGCTGGTATCGGCCTGGTTAAAAGCCAGCTCCCGCATGTATACAATCACGGAAACGCTTAACCGCCATCATTTTCGGCGGGCACCCATGATTCCAGGATGGCAAATAATGATGTATCATCACGACTTAACCGCTATTGGTACCAGCGCTTTTAAAAACTGTCGTCCCTGGAATAGTATTGCTTAAAAATAGCAGGAATTATGAAAAAGCAATTACTACTGTACGCCGCATTACTGGCCGTATTTTTTAACGCCGGGGCCCAAAAACCAGATACGGCGCGGGTGATGGTGCATTACAAGTTTATCCATCTAAGGGATACCACGGACCGGGCGCATCCCTATACGGAAAACATGGTATTGTTTGTAGGCAAAAACGCCGGCGCTTATTGGACTTACGATGGGATAGTAGCAGACGAGCAATTTAAAAAGGCCTGGGCCAGGGCGGCAGCGAGCAGTCCCGATGGCAATGTTATGATTAACCGGCGTGGAGGTGGCGGAGGTTTAAGCACCCAATATTACCAGTACCCGAACGAACAGAAATTCTTCACAAAGGAAAACCTGCTATTTAATGACTACTGGGTAGAAGGCCCTATGCCCGTTATTGACTGGAAGATAAGCGGCGACACGGCCAGTTTTGGCGGACTGCATTGCCAGAAAGCCACGGGCCATTTTAAAGGAAGGGATTATACCGTATGGTTTTGCCCCGATCTGCCGGTGCATGCCGGCCCATGGAAATTAAACGGCCTGCCCGGCGTGATAGTCGACGCCCATGATAAAAAAAATGAAGTGGTATTTAAGTTTGACGGTGTAGAAAAGGCGGCTGCAAGGAAAAGCCAGCCGGTTGGGGGTGTCAATGCAGATGAGAAGAACCTTCCGCCCATATTGCGGGGTTTGGATTACGACCCCAATTTGATACAACCACCCGCCAGTGCAATTAAAACTACTGAAAAGGAATTTGGTAAACTGAAGCTGGCCCTTCGGAAGAACCCGGAGGCATTGGCGCAGTCTGTGAGGGCGGGCAATAATGGCCAGGCCGATGCCGCCAAAATGGATAAGGCGGTTAACGCCCCTCTTCCTGGCCCCATTATCAATAACCCGATAGAATTACCCGAAAAGAAATAATACGGCTTATGAAGATGGCAGCAGTAACGCTTTTACTGGTTGTATGGGCAACCCGGGGGTATACCCAAACGGTAAAGGGAACGGTGAAAGACACTGCCGGCAAGGCGATACCTTATGCCACCGTTAGCCTGAAAAACAGCACCAGCAATGCTATTATAGCCTATACCGCAGCCGATAACAGTGGCAGCTTTGTATTGCATGTTCCTGCGAATACCGCTGCCAATAGCCTGGCTATTGAGGTGCACAGCATTGGTTATAAAACAGCGCTAAAAAACATGATGGGTTTTGACGCCCCGGTTGATTTTACACTGACCGAAGCGCCCAATCAATTGCAGGAAGTGGTAGTAAAAAACAGCAGGCCGGTATTATATACAAACGGTGACACGCTGAGTTACACGGTGTCAGTATTCGCCAGTCCGCAGGACAGGACGATAGGCGATGTGATCAAAAAACTGCCGGGCATTACTGTTGATGCCAATGGAACGATCCGTTATAATAACAAGCCCATTTCGGCCCTGTATATCGGTGGCGACAACCTGCTGGATGATAAATACAGCATTGCTGCCAATAGTATTCCGCAGGGAGCAGTAAGCCAGGTACAGGTAATTCAGAATAACCAGCCAATAAAAGTTTTGCAAAACAAGGTGCTGAGTGATGATATAGCACTGAACCTGGAAATAAAAAAAGGTGCAAAACTGCATTTGATGGGCCAGGAAAGTATCGGCGCCGGGCTGCCGGGCAATTACGATGTAAACCTGAACGCCATGATGTTTAAGGATAGTTACAAGGCTATCAATTACCTGGCCGGCAACAATATTGGTTACGATGTGCAGCAGGACCTGGTGTCGCATAACCTCACTGATTACAACCAGCGGATAGACCATGCTTTGCCGGCTTCGTTACTATCTGTTGGCGCGGTAAACACGCCGCAACTGGCGGAAAACAGGTATTTATTTAACCAGTCAGGCGTGCTGAACCTGAACAATCTTATCAACCTGAAAAATAAGCTGCAACTCAGGGTGAATGCTTATTATGTACACGACAAACAGCGACAGGATTACAGCCAGCAGACCACCGTATTTTTGCCCGGAGACACGGTGAAATACAGCGAGGTGCAGCACAACCGTTCCATACCCAGTATTTTGCATGCCCAGTTTGTGCTGAATAGTAACCGCGATAAATATTACCTGAACGATGTATTGCAGGTGGATAAAAAAAACATCAGCAGTTATTCAGGTTTAATAACCGACAGTTCGGCGGTCGGCCAGGTATTGAAGGATAATACACTGAATTTTTCGAATGAGTTTAACCTGATCCAAACCCTGAAATCGAATCGTATTGTGCAGGCCTGGTCTTATATAAGCCACTCCGCCGAACCGGAGCAACTTGCCATCAGCCCGGGATATAATGCCGCCCTGTTCAATAACAATGAGCCTTACGCGCAGTTGATACAAAATGTAAATATACCCGGTTGGTACACCAACAATTATTTTTCGTTCAGGATTCCCTCCAACTTCATAACCCAAAGTTACAAAACAGGTTTCAGCGTTCAATCGCAAACACTGGTATCAGGTCTGAACGTCGTGCAAAATAATAATCGTTCCGGCCCGGGTCCCGATAGTGTACTGAACCATGTAGACTGGACAAAGAAAAAGCTGTACGCCGAAGCGGCGTATGACCTGCCCGGTAAGATATTGAAGGCAAACCTTAGCCTGCCTCTTGGTTTGCAGCAGACCGATTATGCAGATAATTCCTATGCGTTGAATAAAAGCCTTATACGGTTATATTTTAACCCGCAGTTGAAAGCAAAATACCAGGTGGGTGCGGAGCATTATCTGAACCTTATGTACAGTTACCGCAATGAAATGGGCACGATAGAAAATGTGTACCCGGGATACATACTGGCCAATTACCGCACGCTGTACGCCAATAGTGGGGCGCTTACCCAGCAACAAATTCAGCAGGTGGGTGGCGGTTTTAACTACCGCAGGGCGCTTGTCCTGTTTTTTTGGAGCATCAACGCGCTTTACACCCATACCCGGGCCAATAACATCAGCTCCGGCATAATCACCAATAATATACAGAAAGGCATTGTATTGCCCTATGCCAACAGCACTGGTTCGTGGAGCGTCAGTGGCTCCATCAGCAAATATGCATTTGCGCTGCGCACCACTTTCAGCGCATCCATACAATGGCAAAGCAACCATTCGGTACAGATACAGAATAACGCCCTGCTGCCATTTAACACCAGCACCGAAACATACCACCTTAATGCCGATACCAAACTGAGCAAGGCGGTAAATTTTAGTTACAAGGCCACACTAACGCAAACCAGTAGCCGTTCGCCGGCGGAGGCTGCTGCTTACCGGGTTGGGCAATGGGTACAACAGGCATCGGTTAACTATGATCCCCTCAATTATTTGCAATTCAAATTATCGGGCGAGCATTATTTTACTTACCAGCAGGGTAGTCCCAACCTGAAGGTTTTTTTTGCAGACGCCTCCGTAAAATGCAGGGCAATTAAATGGAAAACCGACTTCGAACTCAGCGCGGTTAATTTCCTGAACGTAAAAACCTATAGTGCGCTTTACCTGTCGGCCAATACCCTAACAGCCAGTTCCTGCACGCTTCCGGGAAGAATTATACTTTTCAAAGTGTTGTTTAATCTTTGATTACTTTGGTTATTTTTTGTGTTGATTGGCGATTGGCTATGGAAATGGTTTAAGGCTGCGTTTTCTTTGGCGGGAATTAACGAGATATAGTTGGGGCGATAAAAAAAATCTAAATCAGTTTATTAAAAGAAAAAGCGGACGTTTTTGTCTACGTCCATGAACTATCAATAAAAGGTCAGTTATCTAGTTGCAAATCTTTTGTTATTTGGTGTACCGGCTATTTGAGACAATCATAAGTAAGTATTTTTTATTAGCCCCCTTCATCGCGGCACCTATAAAACCAATAAGCATTCCGTATTCATCCATCGTATTAGGGCGCCCGGTTTTGCCTATCCAAACTGAATAGTTGTTTTCCAGGTAATCAAAGTCGATTATAAATTCTTTGGAATCAGACAAGTCAAGAACATAAGCATAAGGGCCTCTATATATTTCTGTTACAATTTGTCGACCAGCAAAAAGAAAGTCGATAAGATGCTGAATGTCGTCCCGTTTATTAAATATTGTTTCTGCGAAAATGCTTTCCCCAAGCTCATTTAACATGTATTTTTCAGGAGGGGGATCCTCAATTACTTCGTCACTCTTGAATTCATCTGTGGGCAATAAAAGAATTTCAAATTTCATTAGATTAAAGATAAAGTCATGAAAATGCAAACGATAGGAAAACCCTGCCAGAGTTTGGTGCTGATTGCGACAATGTCAATCCAGTCTTGTAGAAGCCAAATATGCTATGTTACTGGCAGTTTCAATTTGCCCAGGCTAATGTCCGAATAAGCCAGCTATCGTAATCACTAAAAACAGTACTATGTTAATTATCAAATCAAGCGCTGATATATCTCTGTTTGCTTCCTGATGGTACCATTTGCGGGACTTAAAAGTGTTAATTACAAATAATCCCTGCTTTTTTAAAATTTTATTTAGTAACCAGTATGCAATTAAAAATAGCATGAATGATTTCAGGGACGACGTCGAAAAGTCGGAAATATTTCTGTTAACAGCATTGTATCTGTCATAAGTTTCATTTCTGTTAAATATAAACTTATCATAATTATATGAAAACAAGCTGGTAATAAAAATTAAAACTGATACTGCAAACCAAGTCAGGAAAATCTTAGTTTGATTAAGGTCTACAATTAAATTTGTGCAAAGAATGAAAAGGGGTAGCCCTATACCATAAAAAAAAATAAAAAGATTATTTAGTTGTTGGTCAATCAGCCCGAAAATCGAAGTTGTGGTCAGGATAAGACCGGCAACGAATGCAACAATAAGGAAATTTTTTTGACGACTGGGAATTTTCATGGGGATTGCTTGAAATTGCCCGTACTTAGATGGCTTGCTGCCGGGCCGGATTTGGAAATATATTAATCTTACAATTTTAGTGATTATTTTCGTCTCAGTAATGATAGGCCGACTAGTAAACCGATTAACCCAAAGAAAAAGTTAACTACCCGGATACCTGATCTGCCCGTTGGGTTACTTTCTCTGATGGACCACCAGAATAACCCACCTTTGTCAATTATTCCTGCTATAACAGATATAAACCCAAATGCGGTTAAAAATATTCCATCAAAGGAGACTATTCTCAGAAATCTATCCATGAATTATCAATATTTAAATGACTGAGTTAATAAACCCCACGGCTACTGCTTAATGAAGATTTGTTGTCCCTGGCTATTCATTTCACCCCGCTGGCTGCAAGAGTTCATGTTGCAGTCAGTACCGCTGACCGGCATATTTCTCTGAAAATTGTCTGTCTATCCTTTGCTTATTCGGTCTGTCATTGCAGCCTCAGGAAAATTCCAGTCAAAATAGCTGCCGCCACGTACAAAAAAGCGAATTCGTTGTCAAGAAATCCTCCTATTGTTTTAAAAGTAAGAAATATTCCCGCTACAGCAAGTATTATAAGTATACCTTTTTTCGCTGTAATATTTACCGGTGCGAGATTCAGGGAATATCCTGCAATAAAGTAAAGAACAGTTACAGGTAATGAAAGAGGAACAGAAACGAGTAATATAAGGAATCCGAAATCCAGTTCCTTCAATCCGGACAAGCCTTGTCCATGGAGTAGTGGCAGTAGGATGATTATTAGTGCAGCGCCAACGATTAGCGTGAGTGCCCAATGTTTAAGATGAAAGCTCAAGTCCATGGTAATCTGTCTGTGTACGCTGTTTCTTTACAAAATTCTAAAGGATAGTTGTTTCAAGCCATTTTCTTATCCTGTTCAGATGGCCGACAGTAGTCCGTTGGTCGTTTGGAGTGGTGATTATTTTTCGAGGATAGTTTTCAAAGTTGACAAACTAGTATCGATATCCTTTGGAAACATTCTTTCAACTAAGGGAATCATTATGTTCATGGGATATTTCAATGTGCCGGCATTGCTCGTGTATACTTTCGTTTGATTATCGGATAAAGATTCTGTCTCCATGATTACATCGGCAGTGGTTACCATAGGTCTTACAAAACGAATTTGGGTTTCAATTCTTTTTCCTTCAACGATGTTGATAATTTCCTTTTCTCCTTCACCGGCACTTTTATTTCCGCTCCAGGAAATGATGAATCCAACTGTTCCATCTGTTCCTTTGTACGCCCAGTTCCTGCCGGGGTCAGTCTTTGCCCATTTGTTGAACTTGTCCTGGTTTTTGAGCAGTTTTAAAAAATCAAAGACTTTTTGCCGGGGCACATTGATGACAATATCGCGTTTGACATAATGTTCTTTTTTCATGAAAACTGCTGCAGTTAAAAGCAGGGCAATGATACCCACCAGTACAAGAAGAATTGTAATTATGGTACTCATTTAGTGTTATTTTACGTTATAAACTTAAGAATAGGTATCATGGTAGCTGTGCTTCGTCCCGGGAAGACTGCTATAATTTATTATTTTTTTATTTTTACGGAACCAGCGCAGGCATCACCTTCTTCTATCCCTGCTAACCAAATTTTTAATTTAGTGATACGGTCTTCAGTTAATTCAGTCAAATATGAGCTCCAACACATTGGCTGTATGCTTCCGTAATAGCCATCTTCTCTGTCTGGATATCTTGCCTTCATTTCTGCGTCACGAAATTGAATCCATATCTTTTGTGCAATTTTTAGGTTCTTAATAAATGCGGTATCGGATTTGTATTCTTTTAAAATATTTTGATATAGAGAATTAAGTTCCTTGTCAGCTTTTTGAAAATTTCTATCGGCCTTTTGATTTATTTCTAATTGGGTCTGTCCGAAACAAAAATCAACTGTTACACAGAAAATAATTGAAAATAGTAATCGTGTCATGTATAATGTGTTTCTCAGTTTTCAGGATCTAAATGAGCTTGCAAGTGGCGTAGTACTACCGAACCTGGTTAATAAATTGACTTGAATATTCACAACATCATGAGATAACAAAACCTAAGTTTGAAAATGGTCACCTCATGACTATTGCTGATTATTGACAACTGCCGATCATTGCAACAACCCCGGGCCAACCTGGCAGCAAACAACTATGTCAGCGGTAGTCGTCGGATATGATGGTGTCAATCTTTAATTTTTTCAGTCGTGTAGTTGCCCAAATCCAAATCATAGCCTCGAAAAAGAAGGTTGAAAAAAATAGTTTTAAAGCCCGTTCTATCAAACCAGAGATTGGTATGTCAGATTTGGAGTCGTTCATTTTGATTACCGCCCAGGTGCTGAAATAAATAACGGTAGTGAGGGATATTAGAATTGACATGGATAATGATATCTGCCAGGTTTTTTTGTTTTTTATAATTATTTCAGTTGTCGCCATTCGGGATAAGAAATATGTCAAAAAATATAGGATTATTAGAAATATAATTGCTATTGGATTAATCATGCCAGCCAAAAAAAACAAAATCCCATTTGCAAAGTCCCCCCGGGTTTCTCCTATTAGCAAAAGCAATATAAAAAACAGCAATAATGCTGTCGTAGATAATAGGGTATTCTTTGTCGTCAATTTCTGTGCTTGTTCCAAATTCATACTATTCTTTTTGTTTTAAATAACCTCAATAACGTGTCGCTCGCGATTTCCACTTAACGTAAACGGCTTGCTGCCGGTCTGCTATTTCATAGTTGTTAGCCTGGCAACTGAAGCGGAATGATAAACCATAGTACAAATATATGCTGTTGCGCTATAGCACTCGGTCAGGCTGGAATTATGGCTAATAAACGAAACAAAAGCTGATGTTTCCTAATGTCAGCCGGCATGGTAGCAAGCCCCATGTAGGCGGCAGTTTATTTTCATTCAATGCGCTCTCCCCAATCCCCAATGAGTCAATATTCTCTTTCTATTCTTTATTTTGGATTATTAAAACCAATATACCTGACTTCACTTATCTGTATAACAGGTTGAATATTTGTATAGTTTTTAATGTCATTGATTACCGTTTCCCTGTTTTGGGCTATCGCTTTATTGTATTCGGCCACATCCTTCACATAAAAATAGCCAACAGCTAAATAAGGCAGTTTATCATTGGGCGTTCTGCCGGATATACCCTTGTCAATTTCATAAAATTTTAAATTTTTACCCAGCAATCCGGCTACCATTGGCATGTGTTTATGCTCATAATAGTCCATGTTGAAAGTCTTTTCTTCACCGTTCGGGTAAAGAATGGCGATTTTAAATAGTTCATTTCCCGGTGATGAAGCGTGTATAAGTTGACTGGTTTTGCAACTTAACAAGGCGGTAATGGCTAAGAATAAAAAGAAGGTAGTTTTGATTGTCATTTAGGTAGTTTTAAATAATTATTGTCTTTCTGTCTGATGAAATGCCGCCAACCCCGGGGTCTTGCGTTTGGCGGGGCATTTGGAAAATAGTCAGCCCGCAAAACCCGCTGCTGGCCAGCAGCATTATAATTTTCGGAAGCTGAGCGTCTTTTCCGGGGTCTTAATTTTAAGTATACCACCGGCTTCGAAACTGTACTCCCGGGAATTACGAATGTTGTTTACAAATTCATTGCCCCAATCCGTTTCCATTACTTTTGTCATAGCTAAACAGGGAATGGTCATCGATTGATTTGCTCCGGTTGAATATTGACTTTGCCAGATGTCGTTAGTAGGCGTATTCCCGGTAAAACTGCCATTTGTCGGACTGGTAGAAGTAAATAGAATGTCTACGTCTCCCTGGACAGCAGAAGGTTTGGTGGTCGTTAAACCCGAAACATTTTCTGTTACCATTACCATTCTCCATTTGCCGTCCAGCGATGCAGGTATATGGTCAAATGAACCTGACTTTTTACAGGAAAATAGTGTCAACCCGGATACAGCAAAAAGAAAGATAAACTGTTTCATAAAAGTTATTTATGTTATTGACAATTTTATATGCCGGAATGTTGCATAAGCCGACGCACCATGAACAGGTATTGCCGGCATTACCTGCATTCATATTCATACTGCCAGACATAGCCCGATCCAATTCCCTGCTGGATGGTCACAGATTCTATCAAACCATTGGTTGCGAAAGTATATATAAAGTTTTTCGGTTCCTCTGCCCAGCAGGTGGTTTCTTGTTTTGTAAGAAGGTGCTGACTGAAATAATAGGGCAATTTGTAGTTCACGTTATTGGTGTTGTCATCAACAAAATAAAAGTAATCGAATTGCCGGTTGGGATTTGAAATGAGGCCGTCATATGCAAAGGTGACAGTGCATTGTTCCTGCTGGTTAAACCGGTACACCACAGCCTTAATATCGTTGTCCTGCCAGACGATCTGGTAGTTGTCCCCAACACCGGGCTGACCCACGCCCACCATCTTTCCATGGTCATAAATAAACACTTGTTTTCCTTCATACACCCAGGCGCTGCCTCCCTGCTTCCCATAATACCTCAACTCATTCACCTGTCCCAGGTTGTCATAGCCAAGTTCGTAACGACGATAGGGATTCGTTACAGGCGTTTCTTTGCGAAGCAGTCTGCCTTGTTCGTTAAAGTACAAGGTATAGCGGAATAACCTTCGCCGATGATGGCTATCGTATCGCCGCCGGGATAAATCACAGGATATTTGGTACCACCATTACTGGCGATCTTTGCAAACCGGCAAACAGGTGCCTTGCTTTCTTTTTTACATGCTAATGCCAGCGTAAGAAAGGCAATCAGCATAAGTGGCCGCATGGTGTATTTTTATTTGATGGCAACATAAATCGGTTTGTAAAATTCCGGAATGTATAGGCAAATCATGTTTATCCTAAAAGGTATAAAACGAATTAGCCTATCCCTCAATGAAGATATAGCTAAAAACCAACTTTTGGCTCATATAAAAAAAGCTGACTTTCTGTTTAGCCTAACAAACATAACTCCTGGGTACGCTATTGTTGTTAGCCCTTAGAACTTAATAATGCAATTCGGGAGCGCCTTTTTAATTCTTTTTTGTTCTGTCTTGTCAATGTTGTTACCCATAAGCCCCAACTCTTTTAAATTTTTTAGGTCTCCTATATTGTCTGGCAATTTTGTCAATCCGCAACCATGGAGATATAAAAATTCAAGGCTTCCGCATTTGGCAATATTGTCAAAACTGGTAAGTCCGGCATTGTCCGACAAGTCAAAGAGTTTCAATTTTTTTAATTCCGTTAACTCGAATGGAATTACGGCAATAGCATCAACTGTCAGCCTTATGGTGGTTAAATCTTTTAAATTCTTTATTTCATTCGGGATTTTACTGATACTCCAGCAATTCTTGTTATCCCCATAGTCTCAGTCCATTCCACTGATTGCTAAATGTCGAAGCTTAGTCATGCGAAAAACACTGTCCGGAATCTTATCGCTTTTTAATTGTCGGGTCGAAATACTATAAACTGTGTCGGAATTTGTGCTGTCAGCCTGATTGGCTTTTCTTGTTGTTGTTGAACAAGCCATGAACGTAAGGAGCATCCAGGCAAAAATAATTGATATGAATTTAAGCGTTTTCATATAGTATTGCCTGCAGTGTAGACGGCTTGCTGCAAGGCTAAAATTTGTGATGAGTAACCCTAGCAAAGTTGGGTGAAGTTAATGCGTGTGACATAACTTGTTTCTTTGTATTATTTGTTCAACTAAGCCGAGGCTTATCTTCATAATAGCTGAGGGAAAGCGTTGTGGTTGCCTGCGCAAATTCTATTTTAGAGATTTTTAGTTTATGACATAGTATTTCGTTGCTGTGAAATCTCCTAGCCCATTAATTTCATATTTTGTGTCACTTGATCCGCATCCGCCGCTTTTATTGGTTTTGAATACTAACCACAAGTTCCACCCCTTTGGTACAGGGCTATCAGTCCAGGATGCGCCTTTTCCCAAAGTGCCGAGATCTACCAAATCCCCGCAACTTGGATGCTGGCCAACTTTAAAGCGAACACCATAAACTTCTAAAGTGCCCCAGTTATTTTTCACAGTTACGACACACTCTGTAGCAGTTGAATTCTGTGACGGTTTTGATTGTTCGGGAAATCCATTGCCTAATCCCATCCCATGAATGACTTCTAACGATTTGTCACCAAATGTTTTCTCTTTGGGAATAAAGGCGTAAGCGTGTACAAACATGTTATTATCTAATTTAGCGCCCCAGATTGATCGATCGTAATTCAAATAAATTATATTTCGGTCAATATGGGAGTTGCCATTTTCATCTGTGTGTTTAAATGATCCATCTTGCATTATACTTGCGGTCCATTTCGAAGAATTCCAGGTAAGATAGCTTAAATAAGAAACTATTTTTACAGTATTGTCAGCATTGCCCTCCCAATGTTGAAAATATGGCTTGGCAAGCGCAGCCGTCCAATGAGAGGAATTCCATGTAATGTAATAGAGAAAATGACTTTTGGAGGTTTGATTAGTGTTATGATTTGTAATAATAAAATCATCTCCACTTATTGTTGCACTGCATTCTGCATTATCGCTCTGAATGTAGTCCATGCGGGTATCTAAATGGGCATCACCCCAAGGTCCATTAGGAGTGTGATAAAATTTATCGCCATTCAGACTGGCAGTCCATTCCTTTTTATCGAAACTAATGTAATGAATGATAATGTCTTGATGATTTGCCTTTTTTGTAATTCTGAATTGATTGCCATTTACGATCGATGCGCTCCAGTCACCACCATCCGAACCTATATAATCAATAAAACTACCTGTATGGGATTTATTCCAGTCAATTACAACCTGTCCTTTTACATTTTTGGTGACAGCCGTGAAATACAATAACAAGGAAAAATAGAATCCGTACCGTGCAGCGCGTAGTTTTAGACAATTCATATGATTATTTATTTGGTACTAAAAGATTTTATTGATTTTATATCGGGATCGTTAATATCTATAGCCAACGTTAACGGCTTGCTGCTAGGTTGTCCTGCGTCATAAGGGATGTTCCGCCGGCCCAGTCACAGAACCAGGTTAATAAATTGAACCTGAATATCTACAGTTCCTATTTGAGTCCCCGGGTAATTAATGAAGCACTTTGATTTACTTCATAGTCAGCCGAAGAAACATTCTTTACGTACGGCCGGCTTACAACTGCTTTTACCAGGTCAGAATGCATAAAGTCTTCCATGGCGGTTTTGTTTTCCCATAAATAGAAGCCGCCAAAAGTATTTTTTTCTACGTCTGACAACCAAACTTTTGAGATAAGACCTTTAACTTTTGCTAAAATTGGTGCATCTGGTTCTACCATTTGCTTAAGATATTCCGGTTGGGAGATATCTTTTAATTGATAGGTGATTAATTGTGCGTGCATTGTTCGTTCGTTTATGATTAGTAATAGATTTTTATTTATAAACGATTTAAAAACTTTAGCAAAATTAGCAGGCCGTATGTTTAATTGCTTTCCGTAAAATTCAACCGGGTCTTTTTGTCTATAATGTTTGTTTAGTAAAGATAAAACAAGTTTTGGGTTTACCTCAGCTATATCAATACGCTCCATCGTATTAATTCTTACTCTTCTGTCGCACTAATTTAAAGCCGTTCTGCCAGATTTTGGCAATACCTCATTAGCGGTTCGTTGTTTTTTCTGATGCCGGTTCATAATAAAGGATGACTGCACCACCGCCAAACGTTTTGGTCTTTATGAGTGTAAGCGTAATTTTGTCGCCGATGTTCTTAAATAAAGGCAAACCGCCTCCTGCGATGACAGGGTGAACACAAAGTTGATATTCGTCTATTAAATTAAGTTTCGTCAAAGCTACGATCAGGCCCGGACTGCACACGAAAACGTCTTTACCCGGTTGTTGTTTGAGTTCCAAAACTTCTTTCTCAAGATCCTGGCTTGCTAATTTCGCGGTTTTCCAATCTACATTTTTCAATGTGCGGGAAAAAACAATCTTCGGGGTGTTGTCTATTGCGACTGCAAAGTCGTCCATTGCTTTATCGCCTGTTGGATTTTCCAGCACAGTCCGCCAAAATTCCATAAGCTGGTAGGTTATCCTGCCATATAAAACCGTACCAGCGCTTCTCAGCAGGTCAGCGTAATGTTGATGTATTTCTTCGTCAGGAACGCCTGAAGTATGGTCACAAAACCCGTCAAGCGTCATATTGATTGCTGCAATTAGTTTTTTCATACTTTCTCTTTTTTCAGCCTTTTTCGTGGATCGTCCTGCAATGACCGATAACCACCAGGGCCTTGCGCCGCAGGAAAACAGTATTCCGTCTGGTCGGGATTGAAGCCGAACAGCGAACTGCTGCCGAAGCTAACACGCCCAGCCACATTTGCAGCAACCCCCTGTTAGCGGCAGGCTTATTGCCTCAAATCACTGTTGGCTTATAGGTAAGCAATACAACGCTTTTGTTAAACTGCTTAAAATCTAAAAACTTAAGGGTGCAATCAATATCGGCCAAAAATAGCCGTTTGCCATTTCCAACTATTGAGGGGTTAACCAATAATTTCAATTCATCAACCAGTCCTGCTTCTAATAGTGGTTTTACCAGCGAAGAACTTCCCTGAACCAGAATATATCCGCCATCTTCCTTTTTAACTTTCTCTATTTCTTTTATGAAATTTTCCCTGAGAATGGTTGTATCACCCCAGGCGGCGTTTTTAAGTTTTGAGGATAGGACATACTTTTTGCAATTGTTTAATTGGTCTGCAACACCTTGCTCATTGTGTTTAAAAGAAGACCAGTAAGGATAAAGCATTTCATAAGTCCTTCTTCCGTACAACATGATTTCACAGTTGTTGATTGTGTCCTGTATGTATTCCTGACGGGCTGGGCTGTCAAACGGCGTCCACCATTTGTTCATTGAACTTGCATCAAATACTCCATCCAGGGAAATCCATTCGGTAATTATTAGTTTACGCATTTGTTTTATTTTTTGACAAAACTATAGACGGGGAGTTTTGAAAAATAGAACAAATCCGACAAAACTGTTCTTCAGGAATTGCTTAAATTTAAATAATCAGCCGGTGTAATAGATGTGAACTCTTTAAATGCCCTGATATAATGGCTTTGGTCTGCATAATTGTTATCAAATGCTATATCAGAAAGGCTTTGGAATTGCCTGTTGTTCAGCTGCTGGAATGCCTTATTGAATTGGCATATCCTGCGAAATAGATTGGGTGAAACGCCGACATTTTTTTCAAAAAGACGCTGAAAAGTTCTCTCGGTAACATAAAGTTCTTTTTGAACCTGTGACAAGATCTTACTATATGGATTTTGTGAAATTATCTCTGTTGCGTACATAATTTTTCCAGTACCAGTTTTTGCATTTTTTGCCAGGGCAATGATATAATCGTCAAGTAAAGAAAGTTTATTTGCAAGCGTTTTTGCAGTGAGCAGCCGCTCCTGCAAAACTGAATTCTTTGATATTAAAGTGAGTTCAATAGGATTGTCCGTCAATTCACTTGCCTGAATGCCGAACAAACTTGTTAACGAATGTGGCGTTAAGAAGTAAGCGATAAGCGTAAAGTCGCCTGTGATGAAAAGCTGGTCGGGTAAAACGGTCTGCCCAAAAAGTGTAAGATGGTTGGATTGATTTTTAATTTTCCCCTTTGTTGTTTGGAAAACAAGCGTTGGCGTTCCGTTAGCAAATAACGGCAAAGTAAAAGGTTTTATATTTTGATAATTTTCAATTACCAAAATTCCTTTTACATATTCAGAAACGCTATCGGCAATTACCGGATGTATTACTTTCATTGTCAGAATATGTTAAACTTTGTTATGCGTAGATTCTTCAGCCAGCATAGCAGAAACCCATTGTTATCGGTTCGGACTTTTTTCAGTGAATCTTTTATGAAAGATTGTCAATTGAGTTTGTCAAATGGTAGCCTGTTAATTCAGCATTTGTCTTATCTGGTTCATTTAAGTGCTTAAATGAAAATTTTTCCAGCAACTTTATGGAACGCTGATTATGGTTGTGTATGAACGCTTCAATTTCTTGAACTTTAATTGTATTGAACGCATAATCAATAACTTTTTCTGCGGCTTCCTTCATTATTCCCTGTCCCTGAAAGTTTGTCAAAAGTTCATAGCCGATTTCGCATTTGTCATTTTCATCTGAAAATCCAAAAAGGCAAATGGTCCCGACCAATATGTTTTTGTCACTCAAGATTATTGCCCAGTATAAAGCGTCGTTTTTAGTAATATTCTCATTAACCTTATTTATAAAATTCCTTGCGTCATCAATAATGGTGCTTAATTGTCTGTTAAGATATTTATTTATTTCACTGTCGGAACGTAAAGTGAAAATATCTTGTGCATCATTACTTACCAGTTGTCTGAGCGTAAGTCTTTCCGTTGTCAAAATTGGAAAGGGCGTGAAGGTTCTATTTAACATGCTGTCGTATTTGGCGTGTTAGCATCTAGGGTCATCAAGGCCTGGCCGCTAATGTAGCCGGCTCGCTGCCGGGCTATCCCGTGCCACTCCGGATGTGATCCGTCTCCCGCAGAACGTAGGACTGCAGCACCTGGTTGATAGATTGAATTTGAGTCTGGCAAAATCTCAGTTTTAAAACGGCGGCCCATTATCTGGCTTTCTGTGAATTTTGGCTTTTGCATAATGACAGTTTTAAAATTAAAGATTTATTTCAAATCTAAAACCGCCGAATTTTGGTACGCTCGCACGTACACATCGCTCCGCAAATCCCTAAACAAGAAAAAGCTCCCTGGAAAAATCAGAAACCTTGTTTTGTAGCGAGGATGGGAATTGAACCCATCACCTCAGGGTTATTGAAATCCAGCTGGTTAATGCTGCAGCAAGCCGTTTCTTAGTGTTTGATGTTTGATGTGTCACAATACATGCTAATCATTCTATCTGCTTCCAGCTTTTCGTCTTCTGTTACAGCTAACTCCTTGCTCTTGTGAAAAGAGATACAAGCTTTTTCCAAATTTCTCATTCTGATGTAAATTGACCCTTGCCAAAGTGTGCAATTGCTTTTTTCCCGGTATTCATTTTTTATTAACCATTGGAAATCCAACAATGACCCTCTAAGACTATCCAAATAAAATCTGGCTTGAGCCCGTTGATATAAGGCATCTTCGAATGGAACTTGAGCTTTTTGTTCGTCGGTGGCAAATGGTGAATCAGGATTATAAGAAACTTTGAAAGATCCGTCTTCATTAGTTTGTAGCGTCATCACCCTGTCAAAATCAAATAGTGCTTGTTTATACTGCTTAATTTTTAAGTAAATGATTCCTCTATTGTAAAAGGCCAGCTGCATTCTGTTATTTCGTTTTATGACCTTTGTGTAAACTTGAATCGCGACCTCATATTTCTTTTGCTTAGCCAATTGATATGCCTCGTCCAATAATTCTTCTTTTGTCTGGTTGCAAGATGCAGCAAACGTCAATAAAATTGTAATTAACCACAGGTAGATTTTCCTCATTTTGAAATTGATAGTAACATTTCAGGCTTAAAGCAGATTCGAAAAGATTTCCATTGATCCACAAGCAAACTAAGATAATAAACTGATTTTAGTTTAGGAAACACAGTAAAGGTTGCCTCAGATTGCTATATCACCAGTACACTTGCTGCAAGTTGAAAGTCATATTCCAAAAATAATTGTCACAAAGAATAAAACATATAAAGCCATATATCGGACAAGTTATTGAAGCCATATTTTACACCTCTGGTATATGCTGGCGATACTGTGTTAATAACAAAAGTGTCGCTACTTAAAAAGCGACCTGTCATGTCGTTACTGCTTAACAGTGTCACTTTTATTTGTAAGACTTCTTCTATTTTGGCAATTACCGACTCTCTTGATTGATTATATGAGTAAGTCAGAACAACAGGATAAAAAAATGTCTTAAAATGTTTAAGCATAGAGATTTCAAAATTGAATGGTCTATTATCGCAGCTGATGTTTATGTCTTGCTGTCGGGCTGGACTTCTGTGATCCGTTCTGCTGTGGTGGCAAGTTAATAAATCGAACTTGAATGCAACAAAATCTAGAGAGCAGGGATCCATTTTACACTGGTGACTGATCCTTTCGGAGCTGAAATCTTTACCCAAGACTTTGTTTGTTCACCTTTTTGATTTTTGAAATAAACAATCCGATATTTAGTTTGCTCTCTATTAGCTATTCGCCAAAAAGAAGGAGTAAGTTTGAAATGAACGGGGGTGAACGGGCCTGTTTGAAAAAACCTAGGCAGTTTTATAGAGACAAGTTCACAGTGATTCTTTTCAAGCTCGGTGGCAATTTCATTTTTATATTGATGAGGTGAATTGGAGAGCCACTTAATAGTGAGCACAATAAGAAATATAGGTACTAAAAATTCAACTAACTGAATGGTATCTTTATCCATGCTTATAAATAGGCAATGTATTTATTATCTCTAATAAAGTTATTTAATTTATCACGTAACTTCTACAGGCGCCTCGCAATTATATCGTCAATTACTGTTCTATTTCCGGCATTTCATCATAAGTCCTACCGTTGAGAATACGACCGTTCTTTTTTTTACTTCGCCCGCCCCATTGTTTGAAAAATAAGGCAACTCCAGATTTTGTACATTGGTCTTGAATGTCAATAACCTAGCGAAAAAAAGGAAGAGAATTTATTCGCTGCGAGCATAGCAGCAAAACCACATGTTAGGGCGCAGTTATAAAGTGAATTCAATTTCTTTTACTCCGTCTTCCGGCGGTCCAAAACGTAGTTTGACAGATGCACCTTTCATAAAATCATAAGAGTCCAATGTTGATTTCACACCTTTAAATAATGTTTCTGAATTTTGGCCATACATATATAAAATACCATCACTATAATCTATTGCGATTTCATGTCCATCATATTCACCAAGGTTGTCTGCTGTTATTACATTTTCAAGTTTTGTTTCAAGTTCGTGCAGCTGATCAAGTCCTTTAATACCATAATTAAAGCGAACAATAACAGCCTGCTCAGGGTCGCTTTTAGTCTCTTTATTATTTACTTTGCCAAACAATTTATTAAATAGTTCCATGATTATAAAGTTTGTTTAATTGCGCCTAATGTAGACGGTTTGCTGCCGGGCTGGTATCTGTGTTCAATATACAAAGCTACTAATCCTGAGATTGGTTTTACATCTGAACCGCATGTTAGTGGCCGCATTGTCGTCACTCAATCTTGTTGTCAGCATAGTCTTCGCATAGTCGCTCAAGATTAACCCCGAGATATGCTTTTGTGTTGAAGCCTTCGTATACCTTGCCATTAACCCAAAAAAAAATGAGATATATTAGTATAGAAAAGTAAAACAAGCTTAGCTTAATAGTAAAGAACCAATTGATAGGAAAGGATATAAGCTGGGCAGACTCATTTAGCCAATTCAAGAACGTGCATATGAAAATTATGTCCCATACCAAGAATGTAAGTTTTGAGACGGAAAATCTTCGGGAACGCGTCAAAAAGTTCTCATTTTTTGCAAGAATAGATCCATTGATATAATACCATTCTCCCTTTTCCGGATCTTTTAGTTTTTTCAATTTAGTAAGTTCGATATTTAATGCCCCTTCCCGGTTCATAGTCATGTATTCCCAGCGCTCCTGCCAAAATTTACTTCCCCTATTCATTAGACATTGTAAAAGTGTAGTGATCATTAATATGAAAGCTAGTGTAACTGGAGGAAACAGAGAGGTTGTCGATGATTTTACCTGATAAAAAGCTGCGACCATTGCAATCAGCAAAGCACCGAAGAACCAACTTCGTTTCCAAAAAAGATCAATTTCAAATGTGCGTAATTTTAAAGAATTTTCAAACTCGAGTGTTTGCTTGTTTTTATTGTTGTTTTCCATTTTAATGGATTTAGTTTCGGTTTGCATTGCAGGCAACTTGTTAATCGACGCTGTTGGCTACGGGTAGCGAAGGAAATGCTTATTGCCACCTCTTACTGTATTTTATCTTGAAACTTGCAAAAATCGGTCAGTCTTCAGGGAAAATTGTTTTAATACCTGCTATTTCTTTTTTTGCCTTGATTTTATATTCCGGGTCATTGTTTGTGAGACAATGCCAAACTGTTTGACCATCGTTACTAGTATAAGCAACCAAAACTCCTGCGTCAGTAAAAAAATAGCCATTAATTGTCACCAGGGATTTCGAGGGATCATCGTCATTTCTGTATTTGACTGACAGAACAATATTGCCTTCACTGTCTTCAACCTCTAATTTAGTATCTTCGTCATCTTGCTTGAAAACAACCGAATAATCCTTTAATGTCCAATGATTGAATTTAATTTTGCCAATTGTGGTCTCTCCTTTCAAGTCTTTAAATTCGACTGAAACATATAACCTCTTATTTCTAACGCCTATCACTAGACTTTTGTCATCTGAACAACGATCTTTAAAGGGCGCATTTTTTAATATATCTACTCCCCTTAATAAGTCTTTTGATGTACATTGATAATTGACCCCGGCAATTTGTATATTAATAAACCCTGATTTGACCCAGCTGCTGTCGTCGAATTGTTTTATATATATACCTTTAATTGAAGGGAATTTATAATTTGAACTGTCAAAAACAAAAAACTCTCTAAGAGGATCGTTTTTTATGACTAGCGGCGATTCACCGGTAGTGTCGGAGGGTTGAAGTACTGGGCCTTTTAAATTCCCACTCGGATGAAGTGCATCGGCCTTTTGCTGCGGTGTCTGGTGTAGCGAAATTAGCCACCATATCAAAGTGATCAGTGGACCAAGAATTGCGAACACTGCGGCAATATTATTTAAAAGAGGGTAGTCTTTGAGAAAGTTTTGAAGGAGGGATGTTTTTATATTTTGTTTGTTGTCGGCTCCCGAATTTATCGGATGTAAATTTTCTTGGTTTTTAGGTTTATGATTTTCTTTTTCCTGAAATTCCCTCCTAGCCTTAGCTTTTTGTTTTGCAAGCCTTCGCCTTTCTAGCTTTTTATTGGAAACAGTCGGTAGGGCTTCAACTGAATTGATAGCGCTTTGTTGTGACTGTGTTTTATCGTAATTTACCTGTTGGTCATTCTCTACGGAATTTGAATTCAACAACTCCTCGGGAGGATTTGGCTTAGTTTGGGAAACTTTACCATTTAAAGTGGATTTTTGATCCTTTTTTCTTTTTTCTTCATCAGGAAACATAGAATGTTTTTATAATGATTCGCGAAATATTTTACCGATGTACGAATTGGCAGAAAATGTTTTTTGACAATATTTAAGTTTCAATTTGATAAAAATAACTTCGCGTAGTCATCAATGTTGTGGAGTAGTCTTGTGTCTGATCTTTTTGTTAGACGCAGTGAATTCAAATGCTCAATTGAAAATATGTTGTTGAAGTTATGAGCTAAAGCCGATGGATATTCGTCTGACCGACCTGAAGCTGGGATTTGCAATTTAACGACGTTACAAGGCTATGCCCCACTAGCATAAAGCAACTATGTTGGACGAGGTTTTATTTGAATAAGCCATATAAAGTCAATGCAAGTGAAATAATGAAAAATATTATTCCCCAAACAAAAGATTGCCTTGACAACTTTAGACTTCTAGAATTGTCAGATGCTAATTGATCCATCGTATTTTGCCTAGTAACAATTTGCTCACTTAATCGAGTTAATTTGTCTCTAAAAATGCTGTTTTCCTTTTTTCCACTTAGCTCCAATATGTCAATCAACAAATTTCTTTCAATAGTGGGCACATTTTCAAAAGGTGTTTTGATTTTTTCTTCGTCAAGTTTAGCATTTACTTCACCAATCAGTTTATTTAGATTTTGTAATTCGTGACTTCCATCCTGGGATAATTTGTATTTTAGTTCTTGAACTATTTGAATTAAATCCCATGGAAGAGATAATCTCAATTTAGAGATTTGTGAAAAACCATTTATAAGATCATTCAAGTCAGAATATGTATTTAGGTGCTCCTTAATGAAAGCGGTCTGTAACCCATTAATTAGGTGTACCCTAAGGTTTTCTCTCTCAACTCGATTTTTTCTAATCCGAGATATTGAAAAATAAGCGCCAGTGAATATTATTGCAATAGCTAGAGTAAGAAATCCTAACAATGCTACATGTTCTCTTTGCATGAAATGTGTTTAAAGTTTTGCTTAACGTAGACGGCTTGCTGCCGGGCTAGTTTATTTGATCCGTCAGCCCAGCCACCAAACTTGGTTAAAGAAATGAACTTGAATGTAACAAAATCTAAGTTTTTAAACGCTGAAACGTAGCTAGTGCTGATTCGTAACAAATGTCGATTGTAACAACGTCTAACCAGCTTGGCGGCAAAGACCCATGTTAGCCGCAGTTTATCCGTGGTTTAATATATAGTCAAGTTCTGTGTATTCATTGGCAAAGTCTGTGTCATGATATGCTGTATTGTATCGGGTGTTGATAAACTTAAGTAGCCGCGATTTTGTTTTTCTATTACTAAAAAGCCAACTCAAATATGAATACATTTTAAAGATTTTAGTATTGGAAATAAGTATCATTTTTACTGGAGCACTCTCAATCTTACTATTTGGATCTATGTCGTTTGAATATATTGAAAGAGAGTTTTTTTCTTTCAGGAGCAACCACATTTTACGATTAAAAAAAGCATATGATACGGGGCTAGATTGATCTACGGAAAAGATGGTGACCTTTTTTATATTTTTAAATCGTAACCATTTGATTACTTTGCGCGTGTCACTTTTAAGACTTGTATCGCTCGAAAAGCCCATAAAGTTTGTTCTGTAAATTAGCCCCGAACTCCCAATAGGATAAAACAGAATATCTCCTTTCAAACTATCATTATTTTGTAAATAAATTACTCCTTTGAAATGTTTCCATACAAGCGTAGATCTAGCGCTGGTTGTTAAATATATGGTTAATGTCGCCAAAAAAAGTACGTAGAATTTTTTCATTTTTTTGCTTAGCTAGGAAATTGGCGCTAACGTTAAAGCATCGGCGATGTGGCGGTATTCTGTGTTACGTCAGCTCAGCCACTGGGCTTGGTTTTGAAAACTAATCTGTCGGTTTAAGAAAACATCAATTGAAACTATCGTCACCAGATGCTGCATGGCAATGAAAACTGCTGATTGCACATCCGTCAAGCCACGCTCTTAGCAATACCAATGTTGTGCGTTCGTGCTGCTAATTAGAAAAGTTTGTCCAGCTATTTTTACCGTCTTACGTCCATACCAAAAGTCGCTTGAACAGCATTGTACCATTCTTCATCAGTTTGTGCATTCCAATCAACCCATTGCTCATCTGTCATAGATGCCCGCCACCCTAGAAACGGAAGTGCAGTTGGTCCGACAGGATGTTTTAATTGCCACATGTCACTATTTGCGATTTCAAGCATTGTGTCAGCTACTAATGAAGGCGGTGTTGGTTGTTTGAGCGACTCTTCGAACATAGCTCCAAAACGAAGTACCTGTGGATATTTAGAGTTGCTATCCACACTAATGTCATGAGCCATTTTTGTATCGATAATCCCCGGTTCTAAAATCGAAACTCTTATATTAAACGGTTTCACTTCTTGTGCTAAAGATTCTGAAAGCGCTTCCAACGCATATTTGCTGGCACAATACGCACTTAGAGGTGTACAGGCAATTTTTCCTGAAACTGAACCAACATTAATAATGCAACCATTTTTATTTTCTCTCATTTGAGGAAGCACTGCTTGTATGCACCTGATTACACCAAAATAATTGGTTTCCATTACTGCTTTAAAATCAGCCATTGGCAATTCTTCAATTGAACCATGTCGCTCAATGCCGGCATTGTTAACCAAAACGTCAATTGTTCCATGCTCCTTAATAATAGTTTCAATGCAATGTTTAACTGATTCATCTGAATCAACATCCATTTTGTAAATTGTGACTGACAAAGATTCGTCAGCGATATGGTTTTTTAGAATTGTTGCAGCTTCAAGATTTCTCATGGTTGCAAAAACTTTATAGCCCCCACGAGCAAACGAAAGGACAGTTTCAAAACCAATGCCTTTACTTGTTCCTGTAACTAATACTGATTTCATAATGATTTAATTTTATTGCCTACTTTAAAAGGGTTTCCGCTTTCCTTATTTGAAGTCAAGATAGTCTTATTAAATCATTATATGTGAATGTGGTGTCTAAATGGCATGACGCACAACGTAGACGGCTTTCTGACGGGTTGTTCTGAATGTTTAGGTAGCTAAGAAGGATCTTAGATTGCTTTACATAGGAGCCTCATGTTACACGGCGTAATAGACAATACTATTTTTTTGTCGGGTCATAAAAGCAAACTAATAAGTAGACATTGAACCCTCCCAAAGGAAGAAAGTATTTTCCAATAGCATCTACTCCGTTACCATACTTATAAATGTTTTTGACACTGCCTGTATTACTAACAATTTTTTGAAGTTTACCTTTTTTAAATTTTACCTCCCATGTAGGATAGTAAATTATATCCTCAACGTTCTGTATGTTACGGTCATATGCGTATGGTAAAACTGGTATTTTTACCCAACCACTTATTTTTTGTCTAAGAGGGTAAGCTCGTTTATACAAATTATCAATAAATGCACTAATTATTACTGAATTTTTTATTATCAAACTTCTTTTATCTGACATGAGTTTTTGGAATTCAATATCTGACATCCAACCATATTCAGGGTAGAAACTCTGTCCCGGATGCAACAAACGCTGTCTATTTAACTCTGCTTCATATTGGCGGTTGCCCTCATCAATTATCTTGTAGATCTGGTCATAGTTTGGGTCAAAAGGCTTGAATTTATATGAATCATAGTCAGGCTGTCTGTGATAAACATCGGTACTTTCACTCTGGTCGGCAAGAAGAGCTCGGATGTTAATGTTAAGAGCTGTCCACCTAGACTGATTTAGAGGATGAAGTGGCTCAAGTTCAGTTATGTCTTTTAAAGGCAATAGTTTTTTTATTTCTTTAAGTGGTTCAAGTTCTGTCAATTTATTTGGCATTGCAGCTTTAATGAACCCAGATACGTTTCCGTCAATATCTCTGAAAAGTCCATTCTCAAACCAAGCTATAAATTTTCCTTTAAAAGTGTAAACTTTACTCGACTCTAAATATGCAAATGGGGTGCCATTCCAGCTATAAATTATGCCGCCAGTGGCTATATAGCTAATTGGATTACCATTCATATCAAAGATCGTTGTTTCTTGTCCACTTGATGAAACTGACAATAAAAGACTTAGTAGTAAAATTGTAATTAATTTCATATTAGACGTATTGTCTTAATATATGCCATGTAATGAGCAGGGTTTTACGCAGGTTTGGTTTCTTTAAAACCAGACATAGCTTCGCTACCCTCAGTCACAGGTCTAAGGCTTTGGAAATGGGGCTATCTGATAAATATATTGAAAATTGACAATTTCCACAAAATTTTGTGCGGCAATACGGTTTGCGGTTCAGGATCAACAAAAGCCTAAGTACTAATCATGTTTTATGTGTTTCCTTTAAGGCAATACTGGCGAACTTAATTCAATATGCGATATTTATTCTCGTACTAAGATTTGTCGGTGAGAGCCTTTCTTTTCAGGGAAAGTAGTAAGAGCTGCGAGAGGGATAAGCCCTTAGTTTGTTGGTAAGCTATTTTGGGACTAATATGTATATTTGAGATAAGAGTATTTGATTTGCATCCTTACAATCTCTTCCTTCATTGGGAGTTTTTTTTGTAGAAATAACTAACATTTGGAATATGCCGACTTACAATTTAGAAGAACAATTGACGGAGTCTATAAGGAGAATGGATAACGAATGGTACGAATTAAAGAGGAAAGAACAAGATGAACTAAGAAAAGCACAAGATATTATTGATGAACTTGCAAAGAGTTATGAAGAGGACGGATATTACCTTGAAGGGGATAATACTGAAGTGTCACACAATATTTCGGATATGGCTTTTGATGATATGCATGAGGAATTAAAAAAGGCAAAAGATTCATACAACATTTTTCAAGAAGAATCTTTCTTTGAAACACCTCTTGATAAATACTGTTGGATGGGCAATGAGAAAAGAGGGTATAATATTTTTCGAGCCGAAGACCTTAAGGTTGTATTGCAAGCAATATTTGAAAGGTTAGAGCAGATTGGAAAGAGATTAACATATAAACAACAAAATGTAGTTGATACCGCATTTAAAGAATTGCAGAAGGATTTAAGAAATACTATTAAATAACTTCAAAAGACCTACGTTAAATAATGTGCCTATGCCATTCACATCCTGTTTTAGTAGCCATAGTTTCATTGAAAGTGTTTTTCAGGGGGTCAATTTGAAATGGCCAAAGGGGGTCAGTTTTGCCGGTTTTTACATAAGGACAGATGGATGCTTTGTGTAGTAACTTTATAACCATATCAGAATTGGGCGAGCCTCTGAGATAGCTTTACATAGGGACCCAATGTTAGTGGCCGTTTTTAATAGAGGCCTGGTATTGGAAATCTATATCCGATGAAATACTTTTTTCCATTGATTTCAAAAGCTTGTTTTTCCCGCCTTTTTTTTATGAGTTTTGTCAACTGGCTAAAATATTTTTTGTCTAAGTATAAACTTGTCACGTAGCCTTGTTGCTTTCTTGTGTCTGGACTATTTAGGTCAGGCCAATTTGTAGGCCATTGAATTGGTGTGTCTGGTGAATGGCTATAGTCAGACAGCATTACTTCAATTTTGTCTGGTATCCACTTCATGTATTTGTCAGCGTCAAAGCTTAATACGAAGTCGTGAATTTTAAGAACTGGCGATGGAAACCTCTTCCGATAATCCTTTGATGAAATATATCCGTAGACTGAAACACAAACCAAAGTGTCAAGCTTTACAAAAACGCTATAAGATGGATTGTCTGTCGCCATTATTTCACCATTAGGGTCTAGATTTGTTGCATTGTAAAATCTGTTTTTTTGAAAGAGGGTGTCTTTCAAGTTTAGTTCATCAATGAGTTCCAACTTTTCGCCTTCGTCAAGTTGGGTTACATTATAGCCTCCACCTCTCCAAAATAAAACTTTGCCATTGTCATATAAAATGAAGGGTGGGCCTTCCGCTCCCATGAACATAGCCCATGGGTCGCTAACACGATACCAAAAGATTGGTTTACCAAAACTTGTATCTGTTTGTCCAAATGAACTTTGTCCGATAAAAAGTAAGATGAGAAGAAAAAGTCGTGTCATGTTTTTGTTGAAAGATGCAATAATTGGGGTGGTTGCATAAAATGGCCACTAACGTCGGGGTATTTATGAAGTTGGGCATTTGAAATACGTCAGCCCAGCCACCAAACCTAGTTTTGAAAACGAATTTTGTCGGCTTACCAAATTAGCATTCTGGAACGGTCAACCAACAGCCGCTGCCCGATGATATACAGATGCCCATTGCAACTCCGTCAGGCCCAATTTCATAAATACCTATGTTGCCTGCAGTTTTATTACGTAATAACCGTGTCCACCATTGAAAAGCACACTCTCACAGCTTCCCCGGTAGTCAATTATTAGGAAAATGGAATTAGTCGTCAACCCGTCGCCAACCTACTGCAAGGCCGCTCCCCGTGTCCATTCCGACGCCTTTTGCAAGCACTTTTCCTTTTATAATCCATGAAACGCTGTAAAACTCGCCTGTTTTCTCAATCAATAGGTCGTACTCGTCAGAGAAGTCGCCATTTTCATAAAAATAACGTACATGAAAACGTCCGACAAAGCCTTCTTTTGGTCCACCCGTTGCTATACCAGGTCCACTCCAGATGTTCGCGTAATTCCATCTCGCATAAAGTGTCCCTGGTGTACTGCCCTTTGTATAGAGCACAAACCCAATATTCAAAGTGTCCTTAATCTTTGATGTTTGACTAGTTTGAGAATTTACAAATGTCGGCAGCAAAATAGCTATAGCAAACAATATGATTCTAGCAGTAAGAACCACTTTAATTTTATTTGTCATTGTATTTTCTAGTTAAACTGATTTTCAATAAAAATTGCAGGCAATACCAATGTTAGCGGTAGTTATTATGCGTCAACTTGAATGTAGTTTAAAAGTTTTATAAACTCTTTGAAGTCGCTCTTGTGTCTGGCTGACCCCGTCTTCATTCTTAAAAACCATTTGTCTGTCAAGTTACATTTGAACCAATAGAAAACTGGTATCCAATTTTTTGATTTTACAACAATACAAGAATAATTGTCAATTGCTGGTCGCTCAGCTGTCAAGCCTTCAAGGTTGTAATTTAATTCTGTCTCGTTAATCCACAAATCTAACCAATATTGGTCATTGTCAAATTGGTTTGTTGGAAATGAAGTTTCTAAACTTACGACGCAATCGCTTCGTTTGCCGATTTGAAAATTGTAAACTAATTTGTCGCTCAAAATTGTTTCTGTCAAAACCCACGGTGAGGGAACTTTGCCTATGCGAAAGCCATAGTCTGTTTTTAAACTATTAAGTTTTTGTTTTTTAACCTGTGTGTTATTTACTGGCTTTGATATTGGCGGATTTAGATATTGAAATTGGCCTTCAACGTTTGCTAAAATTTCACAGTCGCAATAACCGCCGTTGTCCGCCAACCACCCTATTACAGCGGTTGTATTTTTAACACCGTTACTGTCTAAAAATTTCCTTGTAAATACTGCGGTGTGGTTACAATTATTTTCTCCTAATTCTACATCTAAAAAGTCAAACAGACGAGGAAATATCTTCTCGTCAATTGGTAAGCCTTTTCTAAAGTCTGTTAAATTCTTTTCAGCAAGTTCATGTAATATTTCCTTTTTTCTTGCCTTGTCCATAGTAGGGTGTCAAATATAATTACCGCTAATATTTGTATTGTCGTATATACGAAAGTAGCCGGTTTCAATGAAAAAAATATAACATTTTATTTTCAAGTAAATATAAAGATTTTGAAAGATTTTTGTCGGATTTAAAACTAGCGACAATACAACAGGTGGAACGTTTTATAATTCCACCTGTTATTTACATCAGCTTTTTCATATCATCAGCTATCTTCAACTCTGTAACTTTTGAATAAATCTGCGTAGTACGCAAATTCTTATGACCGAGCATTTTGCTCACTGTCATTATATCCACCCCACGTCCTAAAGTCACAGTCGTTGCGAAGGTATGCCTTGCCAAGTGCATAGACATCCTTTTAGTGATACCACACAGTACAGCGACCTCTTTGAGGTACTTATTCAAATTCTGATTGGAGATTACAGGCAAAAGCCTCTTTTCCGGATTAGTAGCAGGATATTTACTGTATTTATCCAATATTTCCCTTGCTCTCGGAAGAAGAGGTATCACTGAACGGGACTTTGTTTTGGACCTGTTTAACCTAATCCAGATTATACCATCTTCACCAATTTCAATGTGGCTTTTGCTCAGCTTTGAGACATCTGCATATGCCAAGCCTGTGTAGCAACAGAAGATAAAAATGTCCCTCACATGGTCCAGACGATCACTGGGTAGCAAAATCTCCTCCATGGTCTTCAACTCTCCCGGAGATAAATATCCTCTTTCTGTATCATCCAGCCGGAAGCTATAGTAAACGAATGGATCTTTTTCCAGCCAACCATGTTTCATACAAACCTTTAGCAGACTACGAAAATTCTGCATGTTCTTGACAACTGCATTGTGCTTTAACCCCTGTTTCCTTATGTACAGATCAAAATCTGCAATGATATCCTTATTGAGCTTCGACAAAGGAATATCTGCACTGCCAAATTTCAAAGGAATGTAAAGCTCCAGTTTCCTTTGGACCGACAGGTAATTATTAATCGTTCTGGCAGCTACATCCAGCCCAATCCTAAGCTTCAAATTGGCAACGTGAAACTTGAATGCCTCCAAGAGACCATTTTTTGGTTGGTCCTTGTTTAAAATGAAATTCTTTACGCTGGCTGCTGTAATTACTTCCTTATTTGTTATGGCTTTACTGTAACAGGTCCATGCCTGCGTTGCAAAACCTACAAGAGTCGCATTATATTGTTTTATGAGAGGACTACTACCAGAGATGGATTGTGATTCTTTATCCCATAATTCAGGTTCAATGGTTACACCTGTTTTTACTTCTGCTCTTTGTCCATTAATCGTGATGCGCATGGTGATAGGTGCTTTACCTTGTTTATTAGTAAGTGCTGCGTGTATCCAGAAAAGTATTTGCATATAAGTTTGATATTAAATTGTTTGTGAGAAAATTCGGTGATGGTTTTTAATAGCGAAAATGTGTGTGATTTTTTTAGCCTGTAAGTGGCTCTGGACATAGCTTTCCTCTCTCGTAGATTCATATCAGTAAAAGGTGATGATGAAATAAAACAACTCTAAGGAGAATGATAAATAGAGATGATCTGGCACAAAAAAGCCCTTGGAACAACTGCTCCAAAGGCTGCATACAATAAAAAAAGGCCTTCTAATTTAATAGAAGACCTTCACGTAGCGAGGATGGGAATTGAACCCATCACCTCAGGGTTATGAATCCTGCGCTCTAACCAACTGAGCTACCTCGCCGCCTGTATACCCATTATCTTAAACGGGGTGCAAAAATATAGAAATCGGGTCAAAATCTGAAATTGGTTATGCACCAATTTGGAAATACCCGGAATGCCGGTAATTGCATCACCAGCAAATGATTATACATGACAGTCCAGGGGCTAAGAGGTAAAAAGAGTAAACGAGGCAGGTATCGCGCAGAACGCTGATGCCTGGAAGAAAAAGGTGCCCTGTGCATACTATTGAACGCCAAGCAGGAAAGCCGGACCGCCCGTATTACCAGGACAAGATTTAACCGGCTTTTCATGTATTATTTACGCCATATCATGTGTGGGAATTACATTTGCACAGTTTTTAAGCGGTTGCAGGACAGCGGTAAACATAATGAATAAGCTTGTTGGCATTTCCGGGCAATGGATGGCATTTTGTGGCTTTGCGTATTGATTATAACGTGATTATTGAAAGGCCCTTGTTTTTGCTAGTTGACAATTTTCTTATATATTTGGCAATCGCAATCCTATAGACTCCTGACAGACCTTTACGCACCGGCCCCATACACAGTAAAATTCCATATTCTTTATCTATATCTTGCCAAATTTGCTGGTGTAACCCCCTGACAGATTGCCTTTTTACACCTCAATAAGCTATTGATTCGGAAACCGTTTGTGTATACGCCCAATGAGATTAAATCTGTGTAAAAATGGAACAGACCAGCAATGAAAATTGCAATGGCCACCAAAAAAACCTATAACTTGTTTTTTATTCCCGGCCGGCTCAAAAAACTGGCTTAGAACCGCTGTATTTGGAAATTAATTGAAATATGAAAAAAAGAAAAAAGATTCTTATCTGGGTGTTTTCTATATGTTTGATCTTACTTATTGCGGCAGAATGTGTGGGCAGGTATTATGGTTTAACCCAGCAACCCCTGTTCCGGGAAGACAAAGACTTTGAATACATTGCGCAACCCAACCAGCGTTGCCTTATCTACCGAAAAAAATTTTCTACCAATGAGTTCTCCATGCGCAGTGATCCCATCCTGCCGGAGGATACCGTGACCGCGCTGATGATGGGCGACTCCATTTTGTATGGCACCACGCAAAACGACCAGGACAGCCTGGCTTCTTCTATACTGGAGCGGATGCTGATGGCAAAATTAAAACGCCGGGTAAGGGTCTTGAATATCTCCACTCCCTCCTGGGGCCCCGATAACATGGCGGCCTATCTTAAAAAATATGGAACCTTTCATGCCAAAATACTTATCCTGGTTACCAGCAGTGCCGATGCACACGATGACATGACCTTTCAGCATGTGCTGGGTAAAGGTGTATACTTTGAAAAAAATAATTTTTTTGCGGTTACGTCCATTATTCAAAAATCATGGAACCTGTTAAGACTGAAATTCACCCATGAAATGTCCTTGTCTGAACAAATTTCCCTGGAATCGCCTCTGTTTAACCCCGGCTTCGGACAACTGGACTCCATCTGTAAAGCCAATCACATAGAATACTACAATTATTTACACAGTATGATAGACGAGCAGAAAGCGGGCGATTACGTAGAAAGGGGGCATGAAATAATTGATTATTGCAACAAGACCGGGATTCCGTTGATACAGGGCATCAAAATGGAACACCCCGATATGTACCAGGATGGCGGACATTTCTCCAACAAAGGCCAAAAATTCCTGGCCGATTTATTATACCCAATGATATTAAAGGCTTTTGAAAAATAATATCGCAATTGTTACATGGCGCAAGCATCCGCGCACTGGCGCAAGCATTCTCCGCGACTCGCGCAATCATTCGCTTGTGCCTCCGCGATCTAATCTCAATTGAATTAAAGAAATACTAAAATGCGGACACAGTAAAAGATACTGTACCCGCATTTTTGTTGGCACGCACCACATAGCGCAAGCATTTGCTTGTGCTCTTCCTGGCCACGCACTGGCGCAAGAATGAGGCGTTGGCTCGCGTGCTGGCTTCTTGTGCCCGGCATCCGCGAGCTGCTTCAATCCTGCATGACAGGCACAAGTTGTCCCGCAGACAATAAGATCAGATTATCAAATAAAAATTATATGAATGTCTGCGGGAACACTTGCGCCAGGTTCCTGATTATTATTTACATGTGCCACATCAAATTCTGCCACACTTACTTTCTTATCAGTGCTACTGTATTGGGGTTCAATCCCGGGCTTACTGAAAATGAAAACTTCTTTTTGCCGGTTTTATCAAAACAGAATACTTCTCCCGATGAGATATAATCTTTGGCATCCGTAACATATACATCGCCGGTTAAATCATCCACGGTAATGCCATAGGGCAGTTTGATGGCGGTGCCATCTGTTACAAAATTGGAACTGGCTGCTGTAAAATCTGTCGTGTTCAATGCCCTTACTTTGGATGAACCCAGGTAACCGCCTGTTGCATACAATTTGCCATTGTAAAAACGCATTTTGCCTACAGCGGTATCCGCCGTTTTTATGATGGTGTTGCTGGCCGTACTTATTTTTACCAGGCGGGGAGGGACGGTGGTATAATTACCGATACAGGCAACATAGATATTACCTGCATCATCGGCCGTCATGCTGCCGGGGCCCAACGGCACTTTTATTTTTTGTATTTCTGTAAACGTGCTCAGATCGATCACTGAAACAGTGGAGTCCGGAACGGGTTGTAAGCCGCCCGAATTGGCCACATACAGTTTGCTGCCCGATACCACCATTTGTTCGGGGTTGGCGCCTACGGTAATAAATTTATCAATGGTCAGGGCGGCCGTATCAATAACAGCCACCGTACCGTCATAAGAAGATACCAGCACCTTGTTTTTATATGCTACGGCATAACGGGGTTGCCTGGCCGCAGCAGTGGCGGTTTTAAGATCAATTTTTTTTATGTTTTTGGCCGTTGTGGCATCGGCTACTTCCAGGTAGCTGGATTGGTTCATTACAATATACATTTTGCCCCCGTAAATAATCATATCATTACCTGTATCGCCCAGGCCGCTGCCATTTGAACTGGCAAAAAAATCGGTGGTAGCTGTACTGGTAGCAAAATTATAATAGGTAAGGGTGGTGTTATTGGAATTAAACAATCCCTCGCTTAGCACATATACACCGGTGGTTACTACAGGAACAACCGGGGCAGGACTATCATTTTTTTTGCAGGAACAGACGATAAGCAGTGTAACGACCAATAAAAAGCCGGCGTTTTTTTTCATTTTTTTGTTTTATGAATTATTAAGTAAAATACTGATGGACCAGGATCTGCCCGGCATGGGATAATACCTGATAACATCAAAGTGTTGGTTTGAAATATTGTTAAGCGCGCCTTTAATTTTTACTTTGAAATGTTGGGTATTTAGCGCGCGCGAAATAAAAATATCCTGGGTGCCCCATCCGTCCAGTTGATTGTAGGGATTGTTTTCGCCCAGGGTATAGCGCGTTCCTGAAAACAGCATATTGTAACCCGCACCCCAGTTGTTAAAGGAAAAGGAAACCAGCCCCGAACCAGCATTGTTGGGCGTATAGGGAATGTTGTTTTTATAAGAGGGGCTGGATGGGTCTGTAACATCCAGTGCCTGTTGCCAGGTATAAGCAATACGGCAAAACCAATCCAGCTTTGTAAAAATAGTTCCATTAAGCTCGGTGGTAATATCAAGTCCCTTAATATGGACCGTGCCAAGATTTAACATGGTCCATACAAAAAGGTTCTGGTTGGGCACGGCAATGATTTTATCCTTCACCGTATTGTAATAGGCATCTGCGCTTATACTGAACTGTTTGATGGCTGTATTAAAATGCTGGGAATAAGTAGCGCCTGCATTGTATTGTTTGGCATATTCCGGTTTCAGCAGGGAATTACCAATAAAGTTATAATACAGGTCGTTAAAGGTGGGCATACGAAATACCACCTTATAAAAAGCGCGAAGCATAAAAGGGCTGCCGGCGCGGGGTTTCCAGCTAACAGCCAGCGTGGGCGTAAATTTATTTTTGGCCGCCGCCGCTGTACCGGTATCGGTTTTATCGCTGACATGCGTATACAACAGCGAACCATTTACCTGCCAGCCGCCCTGCACGTAATTCAGCGCAATATTGTTCCAGTTACTAAACCGGAAAGGTTTTACGAAACCACTGGTATTGGCGCTTAGCCATGCCGGTGCTATATCAGCAGCAGCAGATACTATAAAGTCTTTGCCAAGCTGATGATTGGCAGCTATGCTCAGGTACAATTCATCCTGTTTGTAACGGTTATCAAGCCCCCCCTGGTTATTCAGGAAATCGGGATCGGTATACCTGGTATAGGTGTGACTGTATTTTGCAGACAGCAGCAGGGCGGTAGTGGTTGTTATTGTTTTGGTGTAGCGGCTCTGCACAAAAACATCCCTGTTCCATAATTGCTGTGCCGACCGGTTGTTAAAAAAAATAACAGCACCCGGCAGCCCCCGCTCTGAAACATAACCCGCAATTTTTGTTTGCAGTGTTGAACTGTCTTTAAACTGCTTTACGGCATTTGCTTCTGCCTGGAAAGTTTGAACGGCTGAATTATTACGATTGGTTTTTTCTGAAAAATTGCCATTGTTAATATAAAAAGGGTAATCGCCTTTTGAAAAAATAGCCTCCGCATTACAGCTAAGTATCCAATTTTTTTTCAGGGGCTGGTAAATACCTGCAAAGGGTTGCCATAAACCAAATGAACCAGCTTTGATGCCGGCCTGCCAGCTTTGCTTTTGTGCTACCGGGTTAAATGTATTGGTAGTAATGGCCAATGCGGATGCGCTTGCATAAATTCTTGCCGGTAACAATGAATGTTGAATGCTGGCCTGGTGCAGCGAAAGTGTTTCAACAAAAGTGGAAGAAAACCGGCTGAGATCAATCTGCCCTGTCTGCACATCACTTACCGGAATGCCATCGTATATAATGCCGGTGTGCGATGCGCCCAGACTTCTGACCGAGATAGTTTTCAACCCGCCTACGCCGCCATAGTCTTTTATCAGTACACCCGAAAAATAACGCGCCGCATCTGCTACGGAGCCTGCGCTGATATTTTGCAGGGTCTCGTGGTTCAGCGATTGCACAGGGGTAGCCGTTGTAAAACTATTTTGTTTTTTCAACGCTTTTATGGTCACTTTCTTCAGTGTTTTTGCCGTGTCGGCCACCTGCGCTCTTGCCAATGAACAGGAACCTGCCACCAAAAAAATGGTGGTAATACAATGCATGATTGTTATTGACAGTACCTGGTTGCTATATTTATCTTTCCTGCGCATCAACCATAATAAGCAGCGGGCTGCCCATGTTTTTATAATTGTATTGATTACTCGTGTTTACCACCTGTATTTACTGCTGCTATTGTTTTCGTATTTGTAAAAAGACAGCACAAAATTTTGACAGTGCTGACTGCGACGATCTCCGCAGCCGGGGGCCTCACCGGCAACATCAATTGCCGTTGCCATCTCCGAGGCTGGTGTCCTCACCAGCCACAGCGATCGCCCTTGCTGCATCGTTCTTTAAACAATGGAAAAAGTATAGAAACAAAAACGGGTGAAAAATTTGCCTGCCGGCTAATTTTGTTTCCCAGCCTTTTTCCACGAAAGCTGATAACGCATATTTGTTATGGCAGGTCTTCTGGCTAGAAGCCCAACTTACTTGCCTTCCCGTAGCGATAGCGCCACAGTGGCCTGTAGAATAAGTTGTTTCACTTTTTGTGAAGCTTCACACAGCTGCGGGACAGCTCCGGATTTACACCGGATTCCCTTTTAATCCAGGTTAGCAACCAACTAACCGGAACCAATAACAGGCGACAAATGTAAGGAATTTAAGCTTTCATCAGTTGAATATTACAACCTGCTGTGCATTGCTCCCTGATAAATATTTCCGCTATTTTTACGCATGGATCACCTCCTTGACAACCCTGTTTGGAACGCCCTGTCATCGGGTAATAAAAATGTGGCCGAAGGAAACGAACGGGTAAAATGCTTTCCCGCCAGCATTGCACCTTTTACCGGTCTGAAAGCAACCGATCAAAATGGTTTCAAGGCTTTGCATGAACTTATTCCCGCAGGAAGAACGATTGCCCTTGTTTCGCCGGACGATATTGCCATACCGGATCAATGGAAAGTGAAGCATCAAATAAAAGTATTCCAGATGCTGTATGAAAACAATTACCCGCCAGTCACCGCCCAACACGAAATGATTCCGCTGCAGGCAAAGCATATACCCCAGATGCTGGCCTTAACCAAACGCACCAACCCCGGGCCTTTTCATGAAAGAACCATTGAGCTGGGAAATTATTTTGGCATATTCAACAAAGAGCAACTGGTTGCCATGGCAGGTCAGCGCATGCATGCCGGACCCTATCTTGAAATAAGTGCGGTCTGTACGCTGCCGGGTTATCATGGTAATGGTTATGCCACTTCGCTGATGAAACATTTGACAGCCATAATAAAAGCACAATCGCGTACACCTTTTTTGCATGTAATTACTGAAAACGAAAAAGCCATCAGGCTGTATGCATCCCTGGGTTTTGTTACCAGGCGCGGGATGCTCGTGACTGTTCTGCAGAAGAAAGAAAGCTAAACAGTTCTTTAAAATAATTGCCACCCATCCCCGCACCCGGATTATATCGAAGCCAGTTCCCCGTTGGTCGAAATAATTTTTGCCGGCTGGCCATGGCGGTAGTTTTGCAATATGGTTAAACGGTAGCGTTTATACCAGCAGATTTCAATAAATTCAATCATCAACCCCCAAACCACTGCCAGATGGAATTCGATAACGACAGGATTGTAAAGGGCACATCAAAAACAGAAATGTATTGCTGGATAGTTTTTGCCTTGATGTATCCGGTCATCAACAGCCTGGGTAGCTTTCCACATCTTCGTGCCGCATGGTATCTTTTGCTGACAGTAAGCCTGATTGTTTTGCCCCTGTATATCCTGTATGCAAGAATCGTTGTTCCGCGTTTTTTATTTACAAAACGATACCTGTTTTATGGCGGGCTGACCAGTTTACTTTTTTTGCTGGTGCATGGTTTGGTTTTCCTGTTATTTGCAATAGCCCTCGTATTTGATCACGACCCCTGGACAAATTATTTTAAGTATTCCGGCAGCGCCATTGCCCGCGAAACGGCCTGGATAATTATCAATACCTGCCTGGCAGTTGCCATTGCCTGGTACAGAAAAAAATTGGAGGAAGAAGACCTTATACAAACGCTGCAGAAAGACAATACTTTTTATAAACTGCGGTATTTCCGCACGCAGTTAAATCCGCATTTTCTTTTTAATACCCTCAATAGTATCTATTCTCTTAGTCTTAACAACGCCGCTAAAACGCCTGAAGTAGTCATCCGCCTTTCAGATATCATGCGTTTTATGATATACGAATGCAATGAAGAAAAGATTCCGCTTGAAAAGGAAATTGAGTTTATCCGGAATTATATTGAGATAGAACGCATCCGGTACGATGCAGATATTCAGTTTACCGTAGAGGGCTCTGCCGAAGGTATTATGATTGAACCTTTTTTATTTATTTCCTTTATTGAAAACGGGTTTAAGCATGCCATCGACACTTCTTTTGCCAGGCCATTTATTTATATTACGTTGAAAATAAGTGAGGGCCAGATTGCCTTAAACGTTATAAACAATACCAGCCTTGAACTGGAAGCCCAGGCCAAACGCATCCGCGGCAAAAGCCTGGAAAACAGCAAAACCGTACTTGAATTGTTGTATCCCGAAGCCTATGCACTGGATATTATTCAAACAGAAAAAGGAGAAAGAAAAGAAAGTAAAATGCGGCTGAAAAATGCCCAGGAACGATTGCAAAGCCTGTACCCCGATACACATACCCTTGATGTAATTCTAAGTAACAATACCTTTACCGTATCATTAATCCTAACAACTGCTTCCCTTGATAAGATGCATCATTATAGAAGATGAAAGACTGGCCCAGGATGTTATTAAAAGTCACCTGCAAAAAGTGGCCGATCGGTTTTACCTGGCAGGGGTGTACCGCAATGCGCCGGAAGCAAGGGAAGCACTTGAAAAGGACGAAGTGGATCTGATATTTCTTGATATCCAGTTGCCGGGCATGACAGGGCTTAATTTTCTCCGCTCCCTTGCCAACCCACCGCTGGTAGTGTTTACCACCGCCTACCCCGAATATGCACTGGAAAGCTATGAATTCAATGTAATCGACTACCTGCTGAAGCCGGTTTCATTTGAACGCTTTTCCAAAACCATCGACAAAATTGTAGATGGAAAAATTTTCAGGACACCCGACAGCGTAATACAGCCATTTTACCGCGAGCATATCTTTATAAGATCCAACAGCAAATTCTTCAGGATCAGTTTTGCCGACATTATTTATGTGCAGGGCATGAAGGATTATCTTAAAATTCATACCGCAGAGCATGTAATCATTACCCATCAGACCATGGGCGAAATGGAAAGTATATTGCCCGCCGGTAAATTCATACGCATACACAAATCTTATATTGTGGCTTTCGCACACATAAAAGCTGTATTTGGCAACTCAGTTGAAATGGAAAAAGCCCTGCTCCCCATTGGGCTTGTTTACAAAGAAAAAATTATGGGTTTTATAGCCGGGAAATAGTCCTGGACATTTTTTCAGCATCGCACCGAACCATTTCTTTGCAATACCGTTATAGTTCATTCACATCATGAGGTGAAAAAGAACGCGTGATTGATTGCCACCGTTGAGAATGGAAGAAAGGAAATAAGACGATTGATTTTGAATAAGTTGGAAATGGATACACAACCTGGTGTGGTATTGTTCTAAAAAAAAGTTAATGCTTTTTTCCAGGACAATTTTATTGCAAAATATTTGTTTGGGCTATATTTCCTTATCATATTTTCAACTTTCTACCGTAGATGAAAAAAGCAGCTTCCCTTTGTTGTGTTGGCCTTTTATTAACAATGGTCACACCGGGTTATGCCCAATATACTGATAGTCTTTCAGTTAAAAAAAGCGTCGATAGTTTGCCCTCCACGATCCGGTGGAATAGCCCTCCGCTAAAACGAGTTTTCCCATACAAACAATTTATTGTTCCGGCAGTGATGGTGGTATATGGCGTTACCACCCTGCACAGCGACGGATTGCAGGGATTGAATAATAAAGTAAAGGAAGAGTTGTATACCGAGCGGTCCAATAAAAGCGCGATGCACCTGGATAATTTCCTGTTGTACACCCCCGGCGTAGCGGTATATGCTTTGAACGCCATGGGGATTAAGGGTAAAAACAATTTCAGGGACCGTACCATGCTGTTTGCCATGTCTCAATTGATACAATCGGCCATTGTTTATCCTGTAAAATCCATTGCGGCCGAAAACAGGCCCGATGGAAGTAATACCATGTCTTTCCCTTCCGGGCATACAGCTTTTGCCTTTGCTTCAGCCGAGTTTATGCGGCAGGAATACAAAGATGTTTCTCCCTGGTATGGTGTTGCCGGTTATGCCGCAGCAGCCGGCACCGGTTTTCTGCGTATGTATAACAATAAACACTGGCTGAGCGATGTGGTGGCAGGTGCCGGCATCGGTATCATGTCTACCAAAATAGCTTATTGGATCTATCCCACCATTAAAAGAAAATTATTTAAGGATAAGGATGTAAGTACCGTGGTAATGCCTGTCTACCAGGATGGCTCGCTGGGGCTTGGGTTGGTACATCATTTTTAAAATCAGTAACCTTTTTTTGACTGCACAAAAATAAAGTGGCCAAACTTTATCTAATCTAAGACTGCCTTAGTTAACAGGCCGGCGCCCGGCCTTATAATTTTTTGCATATCATTATTCTGGCTAAAAGCATCCAGTCGCAATCAACCCTGAAAATGTCGTTTCTGCCCGGCGTTTAATTTAAAAAGTTTAATGAAGTTTGCATTGTCAAAGAATAATGTCATAATCATTAAATCTAATTAACATGGAAACAAAAGAAAAAACAGTGGTTACAGTAAGTACTGTCATCAATGCACCGGTAGCAAAGGTTTGGGAATACTGGTCAAAACCGGAGCATATTACCCAATGGTGCAGCGCATCAGACGACTGGCATGCGCCAAAGGCGGAAAATGATTTGCGTACCGGCGGCAAGTTTTCTACAAGAATGGAAGCAAAAGATGGCAGCATGGGTTTTGATTTTGGCGGCGTATATGATGAAGTAAAAAATAATGAGTACATCGAATACACGATGGGCGATGGCAGAAAAGTACAGGTAAGCTTTGCCGCCAAAGGCAACACTACTGCAATAGTGGAAAAATTTGAGGCTGAAGAAATGAACCCGGTAGAAATGCAAAGAGGGGGCTGGCAGGCAATCCTTGATAATTTTAAGAAGTACACCGAATCGGGTAAATAGCAATCGTACAGATGTGGGAAAAAATGGTTGTTACACATAAAGCTGACAGCCATTTTTTTATAAGCCAGTCATGGGACGTGGCCGATTTGGTGTAACTGCAAAAAAATGTTAAAGCGTTTATCCTGATAGTAAATGACAAGTGGCCGACAAACACTGCACAATTAGTTCTATACTTTCATTGCCATAATTGCCAGGCGGATATCAGGGTATAAAATCTATTTTATTGGCCAATCATTTCGAACACCATATGACGAATGCAAACGATCAGGTAGTATTATTAAGGCGGTGCAGCCTGTGGTCTGAGCTTTCAGACGAAGAATATAAAGAGCTGGACGTAGCCGATAATTTCAAACAAGTGAAAAAGGGCGCCTATGTTTATTTTGAAGCCTTTAATCACAACGTTATTTATTTTATAAAAAAGGGATACATTTTGCTGGGCCGGATAGATGAGTCGGGACTGGTGATTACCAAAGATATATTGCAGCCCGGTGATTTTTTTGGGCAGTTTATTCTTGAAAAGAACAGTCTTGACGGTGAGTTTGCACAGGCCATTAAATCAGATATCAGCCTGTGTTCATTTACCACCGAAAATTTTGTCAGGTTGCTGAAGAATAACCCGGCCCTGTCGTTAAAATATACAAAATTGGTGGGATGGCGGTTGCGAAAATTTGAAAACCGGCTTATCAATATTATCCAGAAAGATACCAAATCGCGTTTGCTGCTTTTTATGAAGGACCTTTTGTACAATACATTGGGCAATAAACCAGCAGCCATGGATATGGAGATTCCAAACTATCTTACCCAGGACGAAATTGCCAGGCTGATAGGCAGCAGCAGGCAAACAGTTACCACGCTGCTCACAGAACTAAAGGACGAGGGAGTACTGGAATATTCGCGCAAATCGATAAAGTATCTGAATATCTCGAAAAACTTTTCAGGGAATTAATCAATACTGCATCATAAACCGAGGCTATTGTTCTTCCATCACGGACGGCCCCGTCCGTTTATGTGGCAGTATAAGTGTCGTTGGCAGTTGTCTTTACTTAAGACAGCAGCTGTTTGTAAAAAAAGAAAACACAAAGAATACTACTAAAGTTGTATAGTTTCTTTTTTGATGTACCTGTAATTTTATTGTTCTGCAGATCAATCAAATCATTATTCATCTGTAAAACATTTAACATGGCGGGGATTACAAAAACAAAACATGTACAACGTGGCGACTGGCGCACTTTAGAAAGCGGATGGAATGCCCAGTTCTGGGTAAGTTTTTTTAACCCAAAGGGCGCCCAGATAAAAGTGCGTTATGGCGGTGGATGGCCTTTTGGATGGGACAGCCAGAAGCAGACACTTGACGGAGAACGGATCAAGTATGTAAAAGTTACCGGTTCAAGCATTGTGTACGCGCGTGTGCAGGTATATGTGCAGCATGATACGGATATCACATATACTTATTATTCGGGTCCTTTTGATGGATTGCCTGCGTAAATGAAATGCAGGGGCCTTCAGGCGGTAACAATATTAGCCGTATTATTAATTACCGTATAAAAATTTTGTTCATAGCAGATACCCAGCGGTATCTCGTACTTGTCAATATAAATGACCTTGTTTCTTACAAAGTTTATCTTGTTTACAGGCACTATATAAGATCTGTGCACCCGCGCAAATTCATTTTTGGGTAGTTTTTCTTCCAGGGCCTTCATGGTCATGCGGGTAATAACCGGTTTTTGGTCCTGCATATGAATACGTATATAATCATCCATCCCTTCAATATACAGGATATTTGAAAGCTGCACCTTCATTAAAGAATAATCAACCCGCAGTGAGATGCTGGCGGGGCCACAGGACTTACGCTGATGCACAAACGTATAACTGGCTTTTGCTTTTTGTGCCGATTGCAGGAAACGGTTAAAGCTAAATGGTTTAAGCAGGTAATCGACGGCATCCAGGTTAAAACCGTCTACTGCAAATTCACTGTAAGCCGTGGCAAAAATTACCATTGTGCCAGGCGGCACCAGTTTCCTGAACTTTAACCCCGAAACAGACGGCATGTTGATGTCAAGAAACAGGAGATCTACCGGGTAATTATTGAGGTAGCGTGCGGCCTCTTCTGTTTTTGTAAAAGTCTTAGTTAGATCAATATAGCCGGTTTGCCCGCAGAATTTTTTTATTAATTCCAGTGCAGGTGGCTCATCGTCGAGGGCAACAGCTTTAATCATAGCATATTTATTGACAGTTTTACGGAATATATTTTCCGATCTTCCAGTATTTCCAGCTCATGCCTGGAAGGATAAAGCATATTCAGCCTTTGCTGTACATTTTTAATTCCGTCACCACCCGTGATGCAATTTTCCGGCGAAGAAACCCTGTTATTAATGACCTGCAGGCAAAACCTGTTGTTTACAATAGCGATGTCAATACGGATGGCTGAATCTTCATTGGGGTTTACACCATGTTTAAAGGCATTTTCTATCAATGACATGGCAATCAACGGTGCTATCTTGCAGTATCCCTTATAAGCCGGAATGGAATAGTGCAGGGAAACCGTATTGCCCAAACGGCCTTTTTGCAGCAACAGGTAATTTTTTATATACGCAAGTTCTTTTTTGAGATCAATAAAATCGGAGCCTGATTCTTTTAAAATATACCTCATCAAATCTGATAATTGAATAATGGCCCCGGGTGTTTCCATGGATTCTTCAACAGCCAGCAGGTATATCCAGTTAAGCGAGTTAAATAAAAAATGCGGGTTGATTTGTGTATTGAGCGCCGTTATTTTCATTTTCCTCATTTCTTCCTTACCGGCATTTACAGCACTGTGCAAATGCATGATCACAGATGAAAATGTACTGATGATGAGCAGAAAAAAAGTATAGATTATTTCCGGAAAAAAAATATTACCTGCCCGCTGGAATGAAGGCTGCTGAGCACTCAAAAAAGCATTTTCTGCCAGGTATTGAAAGCCAATAATGATGGTGATAAAAGCAAACAAACACAGCACATACAGGTAAAAGCTCTTCCTGGTTAGCAAAGCGGGTACCAGCCAGTAATGATTCAGGTAAGCAAAAATGACGACCAGCATAAAGGTGAGCAGGTAAACCGGGTTAAGCGGATCGAAAAATACATGTGTTGCCGTACCGGGCATGACGAAAAAAATCATGGCAGGAAAAGAATACAAAAGCAACCACACTGCACTATGTATAAAATAATTTACCCAGTTGTGTTTGGCCATTTGCAATACCAGTTGCGGAAGATTGGAGGTGTTATATTGATTGCCGGCAGCGCCATGGCCGGTCTTTATTTGCATATGATAAATACGGTAAGACGATGAATTGATCATACTGTTATAACCTTTTAATTGGATAATGCAGCGATTGCAATTGAAATGGCGAAGGTTTAAAAAATGGCTCCCGGGTAAAAACCCCGGAGCTTAGCTAATAAAAAAACCACCCTCTATGAAATCGTTCTGGTAAGAACCAGTGTTTTACAGGCTTGCCTGCTGCTACTGCCTGTACATGGCCTTACAATAACTGTAATAAGATTTTGACGGCACAAAATAAAAACGGGTCATTTGTGCGGTATGCCTGCTGCCGGTGGCAGCCATGCGGGCCGGCAATAACCATATGGTATGGTTACCGGAATTGCCAAAACCTGCAAATTGTATATTGCCAGTGGTTGAAAAACAAGGCCTTACTGCTGTAAGACCGGCAATAACTGCAGTCTTTTGCAGGCAGGCCAGGAAACCAATCACCAATAGTATATAAACGGGCAGTGCTGCTTTTTTCATAATTGATTTTTACATTTGCAGGTACTTATTTCGCAAGATGCCCGGCGTAAATGAAACGTTGGGTTGCTGATGAAAAAAAGATTTTTTTATTTATTCTTATTTTGACCCAACCATCTGTTTAAGCCTGGCATCTCAACTTGATTAATAAAACCATCTGTTATTTTAAGTAAGACCATTGCTAGTTGTCTGAAGGGAGACCGTTCTTCCCAGAATGCACTTTATCATGCGTTTGCAGATAAAATGTACAGTGTCTGCCTGCGCTTTAGCCGTTCGGGGCATGAGGCGGAAGAAATTCTCCAGGAAGGCTTTATTAAAGTTTTTTCAGCGCTGCACCAGTACCGGAATGAAGGCTCATTTGAAGGGTGGGTGCGGAAAATTATGGTGAATACGGCTTTGCAGCGGTTTCGCAGCCGCGCTCCAATGCATGCGGTGGTATCGCTTGAACTAACCGAAGAGCAACCGGTGGCGGACGAGCATGACGTAGTGGCCCGTCTTAGTGCCAAAGAAATGCTGGCCATGGTGCAGGAATTACCACCTGCTTACAGAATGGTTTTTAATTTATACGTTTTTGAAGGTTATCAGCACAAAGAAATTGCTTCGTTACTGGGTATATCAGAAGGTACTTCCAAATCGAACCTGTATGATGCGCGGCGATGGCTAAGGGAAAAGATACTCAGGGAAGGCAAAGTAGATAATTTGAAAAAACTTTATTCATGAAGAAAAATTTACAAGACGTAGATAAACTTTTCAAAGATGCGTTGGATGAGCATCTTGAACCAGCACCACCCGGTGCATGGGATGCCATCAACAATGACCTTGATAAAAAGCAGGCATTTCAGTTTAAAGAGAAATATTTCAGGCTGAAAAGATTTGCTTTGGCGCTTTTATTATTTATTTTCTCAGGAGTTGCTTACCTGCTTTATTTTGTACAACCCGGCAAAAACAGTTTGATAACGCAAAAAAATGTTGCCGTTTCCAAAAACAATGCAGGCAGTTCTGCTGATGCTTCTTCCGGGCAACAGGTGGTTGGTGAAGACACTAAGCATGGGAGTAAAGTGGTCGGTGAAGACACCGACCATGGAAGTGAAGAAACCAACCATGGAGGTAAAGACACCGACCATGGAAGTGAAAACGCCAATCATGGCGCCAACGCTACAAATGAATCTTCCGTTGCGGTAGCTACCACGTCGTCCCAAAAAACGGTGGCACTAACTAAAAAACCTGTTCTGAGTGCCAATGACAGGGAAGTGATTATGGCTGAAAAAACAACAACCGCCAACCGGTTTTCACATCAGCCAAACAGCATGAAGCCTTTTAACACACGGTCTGCAAAAAGAAATTTGCTTATCCAAAACAATAATCCGGCATCGCCTGTAGCAATCGCTGGCCACGCAAAAAATCATGTTATTAAAGGAGCGGCAAGAACAGGAAATGATAACTATCTGCAGGGCGGGCAATACAGCAATGCCACGGGCCGCAGCGTAAAGGGCCAGTCGGTAACCACTAATGACAATAACCAACAGGCATCGTTGCTGACGACTTATCTATATCAGCCGCCATTATTAATAACACCCACCGAATACGGAACGCCCGGCGTTGTTACAGACCTGGCTGCCGGTTTTCTGTCTGGTCATGTAATTAAAAACGACAGCCTGCTAAAAGCAATGGCGGTGCTGCCAAAGAAAGCGCCTTACAGGCATGCTGTTTCACTGAGCGTCTTTGGATCGCCCAATCATAGTTTTACACGTTTGGTAAACGACGACCTGCTGGCGGGCCCGGGCCGGAATAAAAATGCAGCCGAAAGAGAAGAGCACCAGGGAACTTCATACAGTGCAGGCGTATTGGTCAACTACGGTCTTACAAAAAGCATCATCCTTCAATCGGGTATGGTGTTTTCTTCGGCTAAAACAATTATATCTCCCAAAACAATTTATGCCCGGCCCGGTAATAACGGTCATGCAGAATATGAATTCAATTGTTCTTCGGGTTACTCTTATATTACACCAAAAACGGGTCCGGCGCCTGCTGTAGGCGATAGCATACGGGCAATGGGTTCGAGTTCCGTCATTTCGTATATTGGTGTGCCATTGTCGCTGAATTATGTTTGGCAGCGCGGGCGTTTTTTACTGAAACCAGGTATCGGCCTGTCTGTAAATTTTTTAACCTCGGGCAAATCCAGCACCAGGTTTAATAGCCTGCCTGGCAATGAAAAAACAACCAGTAGCATTGCCGGGCTAAAAACTGCGTATATGGATGGCTCAGTTGCCCTTGGGGCCGAATGGATGGTTAACAGGAAAATATCAGTGGGTATAAGACCGATGCTTAGAATGGCGCTTACCACTATCAATAAAAACACACCTGTAAAAACTTACCAGAACTATTTGAGTTGGGAAACAGGCATTAGAATAAATTTATGATCACCGCCGGTGTAGAATAATTGCCCCATTATAATCATCGCCCCGCGCATTTTTGGATGTCCGGGGCTTTTTTATGCATCCTTCAGCCATATAAGAAACATTTGTACTTCTTTTATTAGTGGTTGTAAAATTGATATATACCTCCGGACAGGACGTGTGCTCAAGGCTAATTTTATAACCCGCAAAAATCCATGCCGCGCAGGTATCATATCATACTGGTCTTTGCTATCACATTTTTGAATAACGGTGGCTCAGCTGTACAAGCCCAGGATTCGTTGCCTGAATCAAAACATGCAGCCATTGTATTTCCCTATCCCATGTACAGGGAAAAATGGCGATCCTCCATTGGGTTTTCATTGTTAACCACGCCAGAAGATATTACGGAAGAAGTAAGGGTTCGGGTTCCGGCTATTGATTTCCGTGTTTTGCGCCGGCTAAACAATCATTTAATTGCTGCAGGAAGAATCAACGCACAGATTCTTCAGAACCAGCTGCTGCTGGGTCTTTATTGGATACAGCCGCTTTCCAGTAAACTTTTTTTCTCGGTGGGCAATAATATTGGCTATTGGTTTGGTTTTTTAACCACGGAAGGATTCAACAGCAGGGCAAGGGGTTGGCTTTCCTATCCCCATGCATCGCTGGGTTACAGAACAAAACGTGATCTGTTAATTACGCTGCAGGCACAGGTTTCCGTGAATTTAGCGTATAAGGCTTTTAATGGAAAAGAAGAACTTTCCAGTGGCCGCGTTTTTTACAACGGAGAAACTTTTACCATCGCCATTGAGCAGCCATTTTATCATCACAAACATGTAACACTGGCATTGTCGGCCATCAACAATTATTTTTTCTGGCAAACCTGGTCCTTGTTTTACCGGGTGGATCGCAAAATCTTTTACCCACAGATAACCGTTGGATTTATTTTATGAGGATGATTTTTATCATAGCAATTGTATGCCTGTTTTCTTCCTGTAAAAAAGAATACAAAGCCCCTGTGCCCGCTTATGATAACTGGGATGCATTTACAGCCGCCGGGCCGCTGACACTTTCCACACCATCAAGGACCGCTATGGAAGGTGTGTATAAACTAACCGACGGTGCCGGCGTTTTTGGAGACAGCGTAGCAGTAAAATGGAACTATGTTATTACGGGCGCCGATACCACCTGGCATCTTTCTGTTTTTTGCGGAAAAGACATCGCCTACCTGATTTGTGAAGGAAAAAGATCCGGCGGCGATATACTGTTAAATGGTTACTGGCGAAAAATGGTGAGTGTGGAAACAGGTATCGTGCGGTTAAAAATTACAGCCGCACAAGGCGCAGACCTGGTAAGAACAAATGGTGCTGTTGGTCCGGGTTCCATTGTTATCAGTGGCGTATTTGGCAATGGGCAGGCAGTTCCTGCCATGCCCATTGGTTTTGTGTATGACAGGAAACTGTATAATAAAGGCCCTTTCCAGATTTTGGCGCACCGCGCTGGCGGAAGAACATCTGATTTATTACCCGCTTCAGAAAATTCAATAGCCATGATCAGGAAAACGCCGGAATTTGGGTCTACCGGTATAGAGACAGATGTGCGGTTAACCAGCGACGGTATACCCATATTATACCACGACAATACACTGAACCTGCGCGAAACACAAAAAAGTGGTTTATTGGGCCCCATTGAAAATTATTCCTATGAACAGCTTTCCACTTTTGTGCGGCTGGTACATGGAGAAAAAATACCCACCTTACGGGAAGCACTGAACGCAGTTGTTTACCAGACAGGTTTACAATTTGTCTGGCTCGATACGAAATATTCGGGTTCGCTGCAGGTGATACGGGACCTGCAAAAAGAATACCTGCAAAAGGCCGCCGCCGCAGGCAGAACGCTGAACATTGTAATTGGCCTTCCCACAACGGATGCAAGAGATCATTTTCTTGCATTGCCCGATTTTACAGCCGCGCCCAATTTGTGCGAATTAAGCCTGGAAGATGTAGACAAAACAAATGCAGAAATATGGGCCCCCCGGTTTACACTGGGTATACAAAATGATGAAGTAGCCAAAGTACATGCGGCCGGCAGGCAGGCGTTTGTGTGGACCCTTGACGTGCCCGACCTGGTACAGCAATATTTGCGTGATGGTCATTTCGATGGCATCCTGACCAACTATCCTTCAAACACTGCATTCTACTATTATGTGCAACAGTAAGCCATTGATAAATATCATATTTCTCTGTACGTTATTTTACAGTGCAAAGCTGGCTGCGCAGGATAGCACGGCCAAAAGCACCCGGGACTCAACGGAAGTAAATGTGCAGCAAAAAGGGAAATATGCATTTGTTTTATACGCGGGTGGCGGAATGTTTTCCTATTTATCTTCAGTAGGTTCTTCTTCTGGTGGAACAGGTATTAACTCCGCTATTATGCGGCACCATGGTATTGGTACTTTCCGGGTCATGTGGCATCCGGATCACCGTTTACGCATTGGTCTTGAATCCGGTTATACCAATTTTTATTCTTATGAATTAAAAAATGGCAATAAGACCGGAACAGTAAGCCTGACGGCGATTCCCATTTTATTTGTCTGGTCGATGGCAATTACCAAAAGGCTAAACGTTTTTGCCGGTGTTGGCTCTTATTTTATGACTACACACCTTCATTACGACAGCAAAGTAACATCGGGCGCGTTAGGTCTTGGTTTCAATGTGTCTGTCAATTATATACAGCCGGTTTCTTCAAAATTTGGTATCGGCGCAGAAATAAAATGGACGGAGGCTACGCAAACAAGAGATTACGGGTTATCTGCCCATTTGATGCTTGAATGGAAATTTTTTGAATGGTAAGGTTAGCACATGAAATGCCGTTTTATAATTATTGGTCTTGCTATTTTTTTCACACCTGTGAAAGGACAGCCTGTTATGCCGGATTCTGCTGCTGCGGTACCCATCGACTTTGTAAGTGATACACAACAGCCCCTGGGCGTTGAAAAAATTTACCTGAAACCCGCACAAAATGTGCGGGCTACCGAAATGATTTTCGCGGCCGTATTGCGGGATAAACCATCTGCACTTTTTATGCTGGGCGATATTGTATCACTGGGTTACAGCAAAAAAAAATGGCATAGCACCGACAGGTTTCTTGACAGCGCCAAACAGCAGCATATTGGCGTGTATGCTGTGCTGGGCAATCACGACGTAATGATCAGGGACAGGAGGGGAGAAAGAAATTTCAACAAAAGATTTCCGGCACACCGGCGAACGGGCTATGTGGAGGTCATTGATTCCATAGCCATTGTATTGCTGAATTCAAATTTTAGTAAACTGTCTGTGCAGGAAATTGACCAACAGCAGCAATGGTATATCAGCACAATAGACTCGCTGAACCACTATACGGGGATAAAAGGCATAATAGTGACCTGCCACCATCCGGTATTTACCAACAGCAATATGGTGAAACCATCGGCAGGGGTAAGGCAACAATTTCTACCGGCTTTCCTGGCTGCCAAAAAATGCGTGCTCTTTATAACAGGCCATGCACATGCATTTGAACATTTTGTGTACCAGCAAAAAAATTTCCTTGTTATTGGCGGCGGTGGGGGGCTGCACCAGCCGCTGACGGTAAAAGCCGATATGCCGGCAGATATAGCGGCTTCGTATAAGCCATTATTTCATTACCTGCAATTAAGGCGATACGGAAATTTTTTGCAGCTGCGTTCCCGGAACATCAGGCCCGATTTTTCAGGGTTTGCCGATGGGTATTCTTTTTCAATTAACTTATAACAGCTTTTATTATGTACATTATTATTTTGGCTGATGCATGATCAAATCGTTTAGCACTTTCTCTATCTGATCCTTTGGCATTTTCTGAACCAGGTAAAGATCGCGGCTGCCTGCAGGGTCCCATCCATTGCTTCCATCGGCATTGCAGATGATTTTACCTTTTACTGCATCAAAGTATTTTTCATAACCTCTTACTGCCACCAGCACAGCAGTCTCGTCCCAGCTCATCCGGCCGTTTTTATCGTTGGGGTCCATGGGTATGCTGCGAGCAAATACATCTTTCACCGGTGAATGTTGTATGGCGGGATTGTTTACAATGGGCAGGCCCGTGAATATTTTTGCACCAATTTCAAAACCACTGAACCAAACGGGTACCGGCCAGTTATTAAAAGCTGTTACAGATGCTGCGGCGTCTTTCACCACATTGAATTCTTTAAATTTTCCCATGTCGCCATCAAAACGTCCTGCCATGCTTACCAGCATTTTTACTTTCTGCTTTATCAAATCACGGCCGCTTTTGGATGAATATTTATCCGGCGCAGATTGCAACAGGTTGGCCATATTGGTAAGAAAACCCACCGTTACAATGGTTACGCTTTTATCGGGCGCTGCAGCCAGCAACTTACGGTAAAGCACCAGCGCATCTTCTGCCTGCTGGTTCGATTGAATGGTATGCGGGTAACCGACGGTGAGCAATGAATCCCATTTTTGAAAAGAACCAATATTTACCGCATTGCCGCCCACCACGCCAACAGGAATGCCTGGCCGCTTAAAATAGGTATTCAATACATTTAATACAGGAGCAATGCGGATATGCTGGTTGCTGGCAATGGTGGCCAGTATGGTGCATTCGCCGCTGTCGGCCATGGCATGCAATAAAGCAATTGCTCCCACATCGTCGTAATCGGGACCCATATCTGTGTCGAATATGATGGAAACAGGCGGCTTTTGCTGTGTGTAGGCAGGCGCATATACAAATAGCGTTAAAACAGCAAGAATCAGGACAGATTGTATACTTTTATTCATCTGGCGGGTTTTATAAATCAGCAATCGGGTTAGTATGTAAGCAAATCGATAACCGGTCGGCAATGGCTAACGAAACGGTCGTTTAAAATTAATTAAATAACACAGTAAAACTAATGCATATGAAAGTGCCGGTAATTTTTTTTGCAGGTGTGCTGGTGAGCTTTTTTTGTAATGGACAGACACCAAAACACGCACCGGCGGCCGCCGGGCGGGTAAAAAAATCAATGGCGGGTGGTTATAAACTGGTATGGCAGGATGAATTCAATAAAGAGGGTGCGCCGGATACGGCATACTGGCGTTTTGAAAAAGGATTTGTGCGCAACCAGGAACTGCAATGGTACCAGGCTGACAATGCGTACTGTAAAAACGGCTATTTAATTATTGAAGGCCGTCGTGAGGCCAGGCACAGTCCTGTTTATGTAAGCGGCAGCAAGGATTGGAAAAAGAAAAGGGACAGCATTCAGTATACATCTTCCAGCATCAATACAGCCGGAAAGCTTGCCTGGAAATACGGCCGCTTTATCATGCGTGGCAGGATCGACATCAGCCCGGGTATGTGGCCGGCCTGGTGGACATTGGGTATTGAAGGCAATTGGCCCGCCAACGGCGAGATTGATATCATGGAATACTACAATAATAAATTACTTGCCAACATAGCGTGTGCCGGCCCCGATCGCAGGGCTTTATGGTTTAGCAACACAAAGCCTGCCGATTCGCTCGGTGGCATGGCATGGGCTTCGCAATTTCATATATGGCGGATGGATTGGGATGAGGAATCGATTGCCTTGTACGCAGACGATCAGTTAATGAACAGAACAGCACTGAGCAAGCTGCAAAACCGGGATAGCACTGCTATCAACCCATTTATGCAACCACATTATATGTTGCTGAACCTTGCCATTGGCGGCACCAACGGTGGCGATCCTTCGTCTATCAGCTTCCCCCGGAAATTTGAAGTAGATTATGTAAGGGTTTACCAGAAGCAGGATAATAAATGATTAAAAACACCGGAATGATTCTTGCCGGTTACCTTTGTGATAATAATAATATACCGGCCATGGCTATTAACTGCGGTTAATAAAAATGGATAACCAGCACATAAAACTTTGCAAGAGCAGCTATAACCTGTCTTAGCTTTGGCAAAGTTCAAAGGAATATTGAATTTTTAAAATAGCATTATTATGAAACAAATGATGTTCGCTTTTTTTATGTTGGCAGTACTATGCACAACAAATGCACAACTTGCTGCACCAGATGTGGTGGATACAAAAATGGGTGCTTTAACCATACAACCCGTGCAACATGCCAGCCTTATACTAACGGTAAAGGGCATCACTATTTATGCCGATCCTTCGGGCGCAGATAATTTTAAAGGCCTTACGCCGCCTGGAATCATTATCATTACAGATATCCATGGCGATCACTTTGATATAAAAACCATTGATGCCATTAAAACGGCCAATACGATTTTGGTAGTACCCCAGGTAGTAGCCGATAAATTGCCCGAAGCTGATAAAGCACATGCAGTGATACTTAAGAACGGAGATGAAACTACGCAGTCTGGAATTTCCATCAGTGCCATTCCCATGTACAATCTTCCGGAAAGTGCCACGGCCATGCATACAAAGGGCCGCGGCAATGGGTATATACTGACTATAGGCGGGAAGCGTATTTATATTTCAGGCGATACACAGGGTATTCCTGAAATGCGTTCGCTGAAAAATATTGATGTGGCTTTTGTTTGCATGAACCTGCCTTATACCATGGACATAAAAGAAGCCGCCGATGCTGTACTGGCTTTCAAACCGGCTATTGTTTACCCTTATCATTACCGTGGCAAAGATGGTTTAAGTGATGTAAATGCATTTAAATCGCTGGTGGATGCCGGTGGTCAGAAAATAGAAGTGAGGTTGCGGAACTGGTATCCGGGGTAAATAGGAACAAACAACCGGTTTGTGATCCCGGTGCATTTGTCATCCCAACGCCTTTGTCATCCCGACGCAGGAGGGATCTGCGATCCATGCAACAATTTCAAGCAACGAATCTATATTCATTAATGCGCTGTTTTAATAGAATCGCTTTCATGCATGCCGCTCAGATGCTTCCTTCGTCAGCATGACAAACAACCGGTTTGTCACCCCGACGTTCTTTATCATCCCGGCGTTCTTTGCCATCCCAACGTTCTTTGTCATCCCGACGCAGGAGGGATCTGCGATCCGGGAACAACAATTTCAAGCAACAAATCTATATTCATTAATGCGCTGTTTTAATGGGATCGCTTTCATGCATGCCGCTCAGATGCTTCCTTCGTCAGCATGACAAACAACCGGTTTGTCATCCCAGCGTTCTTTGTCATCCCGGCGCATTTGTCATCCCGACGCAGGAGGGATCTGCGATCCGGGAACAACAATTTCAAGCAACGAATCTATATTCATTAATGCGCTGTTTTAATGGGGGATCGCTTTCATGCATGCCGCTCAGATGCTTCCTTCGTCAGCATGACAAACAACCGGTTTGTCATCCCGGCGTTCTTTGTCATTCCGGCGCATTTGTCATCCCGACGCCTTTGTCATCCCGACGCAGGAGGGATCTGCGATCCAGGAACAACAGTTTCAAGCAACGAATCTATATTCATTAATGCGCTGTTTTAATGGGATCGCTTTCATGCATGCCGCTCAGATGCTTCCTTCGTCAGCATGACAAACAACCGGTTTGTCATCCCAGCGTTCTTTGTCATCCCAACGTTCTTTGTCATCCCGGCGCATTTGTCATCCCGACGAAGGAGGGATCTGCTATCCAGGAACAACAATTTCAAGCAACGAAGCTATATTCATTAATGCGCTGTTTTAATGGGGGATCGCTTTTATGCATGCCGTTCAGATGCTTCCTTCGTCAGCATGACAAAACCAATGCTTCCTTCGTCAGCATGACAAACAACCGGTTTGTCATCCCAGCGTTTAAGCCGCGGATTGACTGCGATCACGAATCCTGTAAAAAATGTTAAGGTTTCGGATTTATTGAAAAACTTCAATAAATGCATTATATATTTGTGCTGTAATTATTTTTTATGGACGCAAAAAAGGCTGAGAAGATTTCCAAAGCGCTGGCCGACCCCAACCGCCTGACGATTTTGAAAGAGATTAAGAAGAGCAAGTCTTGTTTGTATTGTGTTGACCTGAATAATACCATTAATCTTGCCCAACCCTCTATAGCCCATCACCTGAAATTATTAATAGACAGCGAACTGGTAACATCTGATAAGGAAGGACGGAATGTGCGTTATTATCTTAACAATAAACTGATGGATGAGTATATCAGTTTCCTGGAGACCCTGAAAATCTAAATTTTTTTTTGGATTATTTATTGAATTATTTAAATATATCTATACATTTGTATTCTTTTTCAATTCCGCCCCGTGAAGTTCGCAATTATTTATTGAATTATTTGAATAAATCTAATAACAATTATCATGTCAACGCAAAATTTAACCAAACACCAACTCATTTCCAGGCGTTTTCCGGCAATCGGGCTTTATTTATCGCTGATTGTGCTTATCAGTGGCTGCTATGCAAACGCAAGGGAAAATGATAAAGTAACATCACCTGCAGCTCCCGCGGCTGTTCAGGCAACACCGGTAGACGGCATAATTATTAAACCGGCCGTTTTAAAAGAAGAGCTGGAAATAACCGGTTCGCTGGCTGCCAACCAGCAGGTGGATATCGTAAGCGAGCTTACCCGCAAAATTGTCCGGGTAAATGTTAAAGAAGGCGCTTATGTACAGGCCGGTCAATTGCTTTTTGAACTGGATAATGCCGACTTACAGGCGCAACTGGAGAAACTTCGCCAGCAGGAGAAACTGGCTTCATTGAATGAAGAACGTCTGCGCGACCTGATTGCACATGAGGCAGTAGTACAACAGGATTACGACCAGGCATTTACCAACCTTAAAGTATTGCAGGCACAGGTGGCTGAACTGCAGGTAACCATCAGCAAAACACGCATCAAAGCGCCATTTGGCGGACAAGTGGGTATCGTGCACGTTTATCCCGGTGCTGTTGTTTCAGTAAATACCGTTCTTACCAATATTGAAGACAATAGTATTGTAAAGCTCGACTTCCAGGTGCCCGAAAAATATGCGCAGGTAATAACTACCGGCAGCGAGCAAAAATTTACCGTAACCTCCGATACAAAACAATACACCGCCAAAGTAATTGCCAGGGAAGCCAGGCTTGATCAGAATACCCGGACCCTGCTGGTAAGAGCCATCAGTACAAACCCCGGCAGGGTATTACTGCCCGGTCAAAGTGCCCGTTTGCACCTGGCTTTGCATTCTTCTGCAGATGCATTGGTGGTGTCTTCCCAGGCGCTGATGCCTTCTTCCAGGGGATACAATGTGTATACTGTAAAGAATAACAGCGTACAGTTATCACCGGTAGAGATAGGCCAGCGCGGACCCTACACAGTAGAAATATTGCACGGTTTAAACAGCGGGGATACGGTTGTTACCAGCAACCTGTTAAGACTGGTGCCGGGTTCGGCCGTGCAGTTTGTAACCTTGAAATAAGAAACCGGTTGAATAGTTGATTGGTTGAACGGTCAGGGGAATGGTCAAAGAACAATCAACAGGTAGTACCAGTCGGCTATTCAACTTTTTTTGCAAATCACTGAGCATACTATCATGAGACGCGGTGTGTCAACCGCGGGTGGATTGTATTAATCACCCAATTACTAATGGCTAAAAGCTTATGGCTGATAGCTCAAAATTCAAACACAATGAGTGCTATTTCACAAGTGAGTATATCCCGTCCTGTACTGGCAGGCGTAATGTCGGTGCTGCTGGTACTGTTTGGCATAGTTGGATATACCTTTCTGGGAACAAGGGAATATCCCGTAACAGATTCACCAATTGTTACCATTACTACGGTTTATCCGGGCGCCAGCGCAGACATTATTGCTTCGCAGGTTACCAAGCCGCTGGAAGAAGCCGTGGCGGAGGCCAATGGTATCCGCGCCATGTCATCACAATCGCGCGAACAGGTAAGTATTATTACCGTTGAATTTAACCTGAATGCCGACCTGGAAGCTGCGGCTAATGATGTACGTGATAAGGTATCCAAATCGCGCCAGCAGCTGCCGGCCGATATTGAGCCAACCATCGTTGAAAAATCAGGCCCGCCCGATTTCCTGGTGTTCCTGACTGTGCAGAGTGATACCAAAAGCCTGGAAGATGTGACAGATTTTGTAAACATCAATATTAAAGAGCGTTTGCAATCTATACCCGGCGTGCGGTTGGTAGATTCTTATGCCGGCCGGAAAAGATCCATGCGCCTGCGGATGGATCCTGTAAAACTGGCGGCCTACCAGCTTACCCCTTCAGATGTACAGGCTGCATTGCAGCGGGAGAATGTCGATTTACCCAGCGGGCGTATTGAAGGACAAAATACAGAAGTAACATTGCGCACACAGGGAAGACTGGTTACAGAAGATGATTTCAATAACATGATACTGCGCGAGCAGGGCGGCGCCATTGTTCGGTTTAAAGATATTGGTACCGCTATTATGTCTTCGCAAAATGAAAGAACGGCCATGATTGTGAGCGAAGGCAATACGGCACGCTACGGTGTTGGTACCGGCGTGCAGCCACAACGCGGCGCCAATTCACTGGCCATTGTAGATGAATTCAGAAAACGTTTTGATGATATTGTAAAAACGGCACCCAAGGATTATATTATTTCTCTTGGAAAAGATTTCACCGTTCCGGTACGTAACTCTTTATCGGAAGTAGGAGAAACACTGGTGCTCGCATTTGGCCTGGTGGCCATCATCATATTTGTCTTTCTCCGCGACTGGAGAAGTACCATTATTCCGCTGGTGGCGATACCGGTTTCCATTGTTTCTGCTTTTTTCATCATGTATATTGGTAATTTTTCCATCAACGTATTAACCCTGCTTGGGCTGGTACTGGCCATTGGTTTGGTGGTAGACGATGCCATCGTGGTGCTTGAAAATATTTACAGCAAAATAGAACAGGGTATGACGCCGTTGGAAGCGGCACGCAAAGGCGCCAATGAAATTTACTTTGCAGTAATATCTACTACGGTTACACTGGCGGCCGTGTTCTTACCTATTTTATTTTTGGGTGGCATTACCGGAAAATTATTCAGGGAATTTGCAGTGGTGGTATCCGGTTCTGTATTGATATCGGCATTTGTGGCGCTCACCTTATCGCCCATGATGAGTGCTTATTTATTGAAGGCCGGCTCATCTCATAACTGGCTGTATAAAAAAACCGAGCCCTGGTTTATTGCACTCAACAATGGCTATGAAAAAACATTGCGTGCATTCTTCAGGTACAGGTGGCTGGGTTTTGTGTTGCTGCTGTTATCATTTGGCGTGGCATATTTGCTGGCCCCCAAATTGCCTTCTGAACTGGCGCCACTGGAAGACCGTTCAATGGTAGGGCTGGCAGTGATTGCGCCAGAAGGCACTTCTTATGAAAGCATGGAAGAAACCATGAAAGCCATCAGCAATTATGTATCTGATTCCATTCCTGATTTAAATGGCAACAGAACCTATGCCGGTATTGCCGCATCCATAGGTACCCTGGTGCAACCGGTTAACGGTGGTTTTCAATGGATCTTTTTGAAAGATCCCAAAGACCGGAAAAGCGGTTTAACGCAAACACAGGTATACCAGAAGCTGGTAATGGCATCGCAAAAATTCAGAAATGTAATATGTATACCCATCCAGATCCCAACCATCGGGGGCTTCTCCAGTGATCAGCCTCTGGAATATGTAGTACAGGCGCCGGATTTGCAAAGCCTGGTAGACGTTATGCCAAAATTGATGGGCGAAGTTTTCCAGAGTAAAAAACTGGTTTTTCAAAACCCTGATTTTAAAGTAGACCGTCCTGAAATAGGCATTACCATCGACCGGCAACGTGCGGCACAATCTGGTATCAGCACCCAGGAAATAGGCCGCACTTTACAACTGGCCCTCAGCGGCAGACGATACGGGTATTTTATTCATAACGATCGTCAGTATGAAGTAATTGGACAAATGGACAGGCAGGAACGTGCGGCACCCGCTGATTTGCGTTCATTGTTTCTGAAATCTTCTACCGGCGAAATGATTTCCCTGGATAACCTCGTAAGCATGAAAGAAGGCGTTAGTCCACCCGCCTTGTACCGTTACAACCAGTCTTACAGCGCTACCATTTCGGCAACGCCTGCACCCGGTGTTAGTTTGGGCGAAGCCATAAAAGAAATGGATGGAATAACTGCCAGGGTATTGCCAAAAGGATTTCGTACAGCATTGGCAGGACAAAGCCGTGATTTTGCAGAGAGCAGTTCCAGTTTAATTTTCGCTTTCATATTTGCGATACTGCTTATCTACCTGGTGCTGGCGGCACAGTTTGAAAGCCTTATCGATCCTTTCATCATTCTTTTAACCGTACCAATGGCAGTAACAGGTGCATTGCTTAGCCTGTGGATTACGCACCAGTCTATTAATGTATTCAGCGAGATTGGTATCATTATGCTTATCGGGTTGATTACCAAAAATGGTATCCTGATTGTAGAATTTGCCAACCAGCGCAAAGCTGAGGGAATGAGTGTGCGTGATGCGGTGCTGGCTGCTGCCGTTTCAAGATTCAGGCCCATACTTATGACAACGCTGGCCATGATATTTGGTACGCTGCCTATTGCATTGTCATTGGGTACTTCATCGGGCAGCAGAACTTCACTGGGTATTGTAGTAGTGGGAGGTTTAATTTTTGCGGGTATACTTACGTTGTTTGTCATACCCGCCGTGTATTCTTATTTCTCACGCCCTTATAGAAAAAAAGCGGAAAACAATACGGTTATTAACACATTGCAGGTGGAAACCATTCCTGCTTAGTTATAACAAACCGGCCATGCCGGAGTGAATTTTAATTTTTGATTTTTGAATTTATTTTTTATGACACACAAACAAGCATATATCTATACGTTTATGGTATTTGCGCTTATCTGTCTTTTTTCTTACCTGGCAACGGGGCAGAGCCGCAAACTATCATTACAGGAGGCGCTTTCTTTAAGCCTGGCCAATAACAGGGAAATAAAAGTTACTTCATTTGATGTTGACCGATCGCAACAACAGGTAATAGTTGCCAGAAGCCAGCAGCAACCCGTTGTTGGCCTGGGGGGGCAACTGCTGCATTATTTTCAATCTCCGGTATTTTTTGGTTTTGGAAACAGTACCGGCAGCAATGACAAAATACCCTATGGCAGGTTTGGTGGAAAAGACCAGGTAGCAGCTACTTTGTTTGTAACACAGCCGGTGTACAATGCGGGTATACAACCCGGAATTCAGCAGGCAAAGTTGCAGGAACGTAAAAACCGTCTGCAGGTAACCAATAAGGAAATCAATATAGCCGCTGCTGTAAAACAAACCTATATACAGTTGCTGGTTTTGCACGAACGCATCAGGCTGCAGAATGAAAGCCTGGCCCGGAATGAGAAAGCATTAAAAGATGCAAAATCATTACTGGCGCAGGGAAGGGCCTTACGGGTAGACACATTGAGGGCCTATACATCAGTAGAGAATCTTAAACCGGATATATTAAAGCTAACCTATGCCATTGGTGTGGGCAAACAACAACTGAAAACATTGATTGGAATAGACTCGCTGCAGGAAATTGAATTGAGTGATTCATTGCGGTTACCCGCCGCAGGCGGTCCCTTGTTGACAGAAGAAGAAGTGTACAATGAAGCCAAACAGCACAGGTCCGATTTGAAAGCATTGGATATGGAGCAACAGATAGCCGAGCAACAAATCAGACTGGCGGCGGCAAACATGAAACCGGTGGTTTCTTTAAATGCACAATACCTGTTGCAAACGCAGACCAGCAATTTTAATTATTTCAATGCCAATTATCCGTCTACTCCGTTTGTGGGTGCACAGGTAACGGTACCTATTTTTAATGGCAATAGTAACAAGGCCAAAGTAAAACAGGCAAAAATTGAAAAGGAGCAATCTGTAGTGCGTTCCAAAAATGCCTATGAAGAATTAAAGGCAGAAATAAAACAAGTGGTGGCAGATGTAAGTGAAACGGCTGCGCGTATACAAACCAGTGCCAATGTAAAAGAAACTGCCTTGCTGAGTTACGATATTACACAATACCGGTACGCCAAAGGTGTAGCGTCCAGGCTGGAGCTGACAGATGCCGAACTGGCATTGACCACAGCGCAGTCCAATTACCTGGAAGCGGTATATGATTATCTCTCAGCAAGGATTGCATTGGAGCGGAGTATGGGCATAACAGGACAATAGCATATTGTTATTAGAATCAAAAAAAGAGACAGGCTAAAAAGCTTGTCTCTTTTTTTATGTGGTTTAAAACGCCTCTCCCAGACCAATATAAATGGCTTTGTATCCTTTGCTGAACCCGAAATCAATGCCGATATTGGTGCCAGAATTTTTATTGAATTTAATTCGCAATCCTGCTCCTGCCGCCGGGTGTAGATAAGCGAACTTGCGCCTGTCCTGCGGCTCCGTTACCGTATTCAGGTTGGCAAATACCACAAAGCCAAACAATCCGTTTTCCGTAAGTTGCCTGCGGTATTCCGATTCCAGGTACCAGAGTGTTTTGCCGGAATAACGACGGTTATAAAAACCGCGTCCCGAGCGTTGGTTGGCATCCCATCCGGTAGCGGGCAAATCAAGATAGGGCGAGTGACTGCCAAGTGTTGTCCACAAATAAGACCAGATGGCCAGCACATTTTGTTCCTCCCTGCTAAAGGGTATGTATTTGCGTACATCTGCATAAAGCGAATGCCAAAAATCATCGCTTCCAAGAAATTTAGGATTTATCCTGTAAATGATATTGTAATAAAAACCGGGCAATGGGTTGATGGTATTAACCCTTGCATCGTACAGGAAATTAAGCGTCAGCCCCGAAGAGAATGAATTGGAATGATTGGATGTACCATATTTATATCCTGTAAACTGTTGCAGGTCTGCGGTGTCATTATCCGGATGAATGGCAATATGATAGTCCATGTTATAACCAATGCCTGCAAAAAGATAAGGCTTAATCCTTTTTAAAGCGCTGAAGTAAAAACGTACATAAGAATAATTGATAAGTAATTTATGTGTTTCCGGCTGGCGCCCACCTAATCCCCATGTATACTGGGGAAAATAGGAATAACGCATATCGCCTTCAAAATTCCACTTGTTACCGGGCGACCATATATTGGAACTAAAAGGAAAGTTAAATGCTCCTTTAAAATTGGTACTGGGAGAAAATGTTACGGTCGATAAATAGGTGGTCTGCCTGTCGTCTAAATAGAAACCAGCCTGTGTGGCGGTTACCAAAGCGGTTCCACCACCAGGTACCGTGGTACCAATCGGCAGCAATGAATAATATATTTTTTTCCCCTTTACCCGCAGCGGCTTTTTAAAATGGATATGGGTCAACTTCGCAAGCACACCTACCAGGTCTTTCTGACCAGTGGTATCCAGTGCATGGCTTTTTTGCGGGGTAATCATACCTGCCGGGTTTTGCGACAGCAGGCAGCACGGTAAAAGGCAGAGGGTTACAACATACCAATTCTTCAACATGACCTATATAAAACCAATATTTATGCTACAATTCAGGGGGAGGTTTTTCCCCAAATGAATGAATAAATAAATTAATAAGGTTTTAATTTGTCGTAGCTGTATAACGCAGAAAATCGCGAACATAAAGTTTTTTATGCAATAAAAACTTAATAGATTGCGGCATCCTTCCTTTGTAATTCCTGCCTTGGTTTAAGACCTGATTTTGTAGCATAACCCCTTTTTAAATCCTAAACTTTGTTTATGAAACATGCAATTACTGCTATTGTGCTCTGTATTTCCATGGGCATACAGGCCCAAAATGTAGGCATCGGTACTTCTTCTCCAAACGCCAATGCAAAATTGGATATAACGGCAACGGACAAGGGACTATTGATACCACGCATGGACTCCGTTCACCGCAAAGCCATCCCCAATACAGTAGGTCTGTTGGTGTATGACAGCACCACCAAATCTTTCTGGTATAACAATGGCGCCGCCTGGCAAAGCATGGCAGCATCTGCTTCAGCATGGTCATTAACCGGTAACAGCGGTACAACTGATAATAATTTTCTGGGCACTAAAGACAACAGGCCTTTAAGTTTTATTACCGCCAATATCCCCAGCGGAAAAGTAGACAGGGATGTAACTTCTTTGGGACAGGGTGCTTATTCCATCTCTTCGGGTGTTTCTCCGGGAACTGTAAGGGGCACTGTGGCAATTGGAGACAAAGCCCTGGCAAATGCAGACGTCAATTCGGTTTTCAATACGGCTGTTGGGAGTGCGGCTTTATCAGCCAATACTACCGGCACCTATAATACGGCGGTAGGTGCTAAGACGCTTACAAGTGCAACTACTGCAGATTACAACACCGCCATTGGCGAAGCTGCATTGGGGGCTACCACTACCGGCGCTTCAAATACGGCTGTAGGCTTTTCGGCGATGGTATTGAATACAACAGGCGGTGCTAATACGTCATTGGGGTTTAATACTTTGGGAACGAACTCAACCGGTTCCGGCAATACGGCTGTAGGCCATAATTCACTGTCAGCAAATACCGTAGACTATAATTCAGCCTTTGGTTACAGGGCCTTGGCGCTCAACTCAACAGGTATACAGAATACTGCACACGGTGCTGAAGCACTTTCCGCAAACACAACCGGCATTGCCAATACAGCAGTTGGCCGGTCAGCGCTTTTGACCAATACAACAGGCGCCTATAATACCGCGGTAGGCGCCGCTGCCCTTAAGAGCGCAACTACTGCAGATTACAACACCGCCATTGGTGAAGCTGCAATGGGGGCCACCACTACCGGCGCTTCAAATACAGCAGTTGGCTTTTCGGCGATGATACTGAATAACACAGGAAGTGCAAATACGGTATTGGGATTTAATACTTTGGGAAACAACACCACAGGATCCGGCAATACGGCTGTAGGCCACAATGCATTGCAGGCAAATACAGTAGACTATAATGCTGCTTTTGGTTATAGGGCACTTGCGCTTAATTCAACCGGTGTGCTAAATACAGCGCACGGTTCTGAAGCACTTGCCGCAAATACAACTGGCTTTTCCAATACAGCAGTTGGCCGGTCAGCCCTTTTGACTAATACGACGGGCAACAGTAATACCGCAGTTGGTGCTCTGGCACTTGTAGCCGCAACCACTGCAAATGACAATACTGCTGTCGGTACGGCTACGCTGGGGGCAGCCACTACCGGCGCTTCAAATACGGCGGTTGGTGCTTGGAGCCTGGTACTAAACAACACGGGTGCTGCTAATACGGCATTGGGGGCTAATGCTTTGAGAAACAACTCCACGGGATCCGGCAATACGGCTGTAGGCGGTAGTTCACTGTTATCAAACACCAACGGAACCAATAATACTACCATTGGTTTTTTTGCTGATGCAGGCGCATCGCTTACCAATGCCACCGCTATCGGCGCCAATGCAAAGGTGGATGCCAGTAATAAAATAAGACTGGGCGATAATAATGTAAACGTGGTAGAAAGCAACGGTGTATTCAATACGGTTTCTGACGGAAGGTTTAAATATAATATACAGGAAGATGTAAAGGGCCTTGATTTTATTATGCGATTGCGCCCGGTAACCTACCAGTTTGATGCAAAAAAACAGGAAGATTTTACTAAAGGCCTTATCAGCGCAGCACAATTAAACAGCCATGCAATACCTGCCGCCTACAATGAAAACAATGGCATTAAAAGAACCGGTTTCATAGCACAGGAAGTGGAAGCCGCGGCACAAAAAACAGGCTATGATTTTGATGGGGTGAAGACACCTGCCACCGATAAACAATATTACAGTCTTAGCTACGCCAGCTTTGTTGTGCCTTTGGTAAAAGCCATGCAGGAGCAGCAGGAGGTGATAGATACCCTGAAAAAACAAAATGAATTATTGCAGCAACAAAATGAATCGATCATCAAACGGCTGGAAGCGCTGGAGAAAAAATAGCGCGCTTTCACGCATTAATGACATTGATATTTTCATCATTAAACAGTTTGTATGAAAAAAAATATTTTTTTACTGCCGCTCCTTTTTTTGGGTGTAACTGCCTATACCCAGGAGGTGCTGAAAGTACAAAACGGGGCTTCTATTACACTGGAAGCAGGTGCTGAAATGACGGTGGCCGGAGGTGTAACACTTGATAACGGAAGCACACTTGCCAATAACGGCATATTTACGATTAAGCAGAACGGTGCTTCAGGTACCGGCGATTTTTTTGATAATACCAGTACCGGGTATAATTATGGTACCGGTAAATTTGTTTTTAACAGCACAGGCAAACAAACGCTGTACAGCAACAATAATTTTGGGCGCATCGATGTCAGCAACAGCGGACTACTGCTGAACAGCAATGTAAGTGCAGTTAAATGGTGGCTTGCAAAAGGCGATGTTAATACAGGTAATTACAAAGCCGTTGTATTGGGTACAGCCAGTAACGATCTGGAAGCTGGTCCTTCCAATACAAATTTTGTAAATGGCTGGGTAAATGGAAGCCTGCGCAGGTATATCAACCCCGCAACAGTTAATAAATACCAGTTTGCTATTGGAGATACCTCTACCCGGCATTTTGCCGATTTAGATAACCTGCAGACCAACCCATTGACTGGTACTCAGTATGTGGATGCGGTTTTTGGACCCAAACAGGGTAGTGATGCAGGTTTATCCGTTAGCGAAAATGGTATGCCCTACATAGCTGTTCACAGTGCCGGGGTATGGCATATTGTGCCGGACGCAACCCCCACCAGTGGTAAATATGATTTGAAATTGTATGACAGCACATTCAATGGTCTTTCCGATAATAATTTTGCGATACTGCAACGGCCCAATCAATCAGCCAATGCTGCAGAATGGGTAGTACCTGCGGGTAGCAGCATCAACCCGGCGGGCGGTGCAGGCAGACTGGTGGCCGATGGATATGCCTTACGTAAAAGCATAAGCGATTTTGGTCAGTTTGGAATTGCATCTGCAGTACCATTGGGCGGACAGGGCACGGGTTTACAAGGTGTTTATTACTCCGGCAAATACCTTTCGGGCAATCCGCTCCTCACCAGGGTTGATTCGACCATTAATTTTGAACTGACTTATTCAAAACAACCACTGGTATTATCGCCCGCACCGGGCATTGTGCCGGAAGATGAATATTCTGTACGCTGGACCGGCCAGGTGCAACCATTGTATTCTGAGACCTATACTTTCTATACGGTTAGCGATGATGGTATAAGACTATGGGTGAACGGCGCGCTGTTGGTGGACAACTGGACAAACCAGGGCGCTACTGAAAAGAGCGGAACGATTACACTGGTTGCGGG
>Ga0068859_100000140_pt1 | contig 67968 bp, 43 predicted proteins | sample KBSSwiS22_FD_66585 | JGI IMG/M metagenome (GOLD analysis project Ga0068859, IMG submission 66585) | Switchgrass rhizosphere microbial communities from Kellogg Biological Station, Michigan, USA - KBS Switchgrass S2-2 | ecosystem: Host-associated > Plants > Roots > Rhizosphere > Soil ...
GTCGCCCCGGACCTCGGCGAGCTCAGCCTCGATCAGCTCCTCACGCTCCGCGTCGACACCGTCTTCGGCGCCTCGAGATACGAGCAGAAGCTGACGCGCGCGCCTGCCTCGGTGACGATCGTGACGCGCGAGGAGATCCGGCGCTACGGCTACCGCACGCTCGCGGACGTTCTGCGTTCGGTGCGGGGTATCTATGTCGGCGACGATCGCAACTACTCTCAGATCGGCGTCCGCGGCTTCGCCCGGCCTGGAGACTTCAACACCCGCGTGCTGCTGCTCATGGACGGCCACCGGCTGAACGAGAACATCTACAGCTCCGCGCTGATCGGGCGCGAAGGTTTCCTCGACGTCGACCTGATCGAGCGCGTCGAGGTGATCCGCGGTCCGAGCTCCTCCATCTACGGGTCGAGCGCGTTCTTCGGGGTCATCAACGTCGTGACGCGGCAGGGGGGCGCCGTCTCCGGCGTCGAGGCCTCCGCGTCCGCGGGCAGCTTCGGCTCGTACGAGGGGCGGGCCACGTTCGGACGGAAGCTCGCGAGCGGGGTGGAACTCCTCGCCTCGGGCACGGCGTACGAATCCGATGGGCAGCGACGGCTCTACTACCCGGAGTTCGACACGCCCCGGACCAACAACGGCGTCGCGGTCGACTCGGACGGCGAGTCGTCGCGCAGCTTCCTCGGAAGGGTCGGCTACAAGGGCTTCACGTTGACGGGCGGCTACTCGGTCCGGGAGAAAACGGTTCCCACCGCCGCGTACGGCGCGGTCTTCAACGACGGCAACCTAGTCACGACGAACGAGAAGGCGCTCGCCGAGCTTTCCTATTTCCGGGCCCTTTCGGCCCGCACGCGTTTCACGGCGCGCGCCTACTTCGACCACGACGCGTATCAGGCCGACGTCTCGCGAGGCCTGACCCGTCCGCCCGCGCCCCCGATGGCGCTCGCGGTGCACGTCGACAACCGCGGCGACACCGCGGGTGCCGAGGCGCAGGTGACGACGGAGCTGTCCGGCGGGCACACGCTCGTCTACGGCGGCGAGTACCGGCAGGACCTGCTGATTCGGCAGAAGACCACGACAGGTCAGCCCTTCCCGTCCCTGAATCAGACGGAGAACGAGGGCCGATCGATCGGCCTCTACACGCAGGGGGAGGTCGCGCTCCTTCCACGGCTGCTCCTCAACGCCGGCGCCCGATACGACCACCACGACGTCTTCGGCTCGACGCTCAGCCCGCGCATCGGCCTGATCTGGGGCCCGGCGCCGGGCACCGCGCTCAAGGCGCTCTACGGCCGCGCCTACCGCGCGCCAAATGCCTACGAGCTCTACCTGGATGCGCCCGGCAGCCGGAGGGCGAACCCGTCGCTCCAGCCCGAGACCGTCGATACCTACGAGCTGGTTGCCGAGCAGGAGCTCCCCGCCGGCCTGAGGGTCGCTGCATCGGCGTACGTCTACGACGTCGACGATCTCATTTCGCACACCCGCGACGGGGCCGGGATCCTCATGTTCGAGAACGTCGATTCGGTGCGGGCGCGCGGTTTCGAGCTCGAGCTCGACGGCGCCTGGGCGTGGGGCTTCCTCTTCCGGGCGAGCTGGGCGATCCAGCGGACGGAGGACGGGCGCACGCGCGCCGAGCTCGACAACTCGCCGAGACACCTCTTCAAGCTCAACGCGAGCCTTCCGGTCTATCGCGACCTCGTGCACGCAGGCCTGGAGGCCCAACTCGGGAGCGGGGTCGAGACGAGGGCGGGCAATCAGACGTCGCCTTCGTTCCTCGTCAACACCACGCTGCGCGGAAAGACGCCGCTTCGCAACCTCGAGTGGTCGGTCTCTCTCTACAACCTCCTCGACGACGCATACGCCCAGCCCGGTTCCACCAACCACGTGCAGGACGAGATTCCGCAGGACGGCCGCAGCTTCCGCGTGAAGGCCGCGTACCGCTTCTGATCGTGAGGCCGATGTCGATTCTCCGCCGCGTGATCCCGATCGCGCTGATCTGCGGCGCGTCGATCACGCCGGCCGCCGAGCCGCGCGTCTTCAATGAATTCGAGATGAAGGCCGCCTTCCTCTTCAACTTCGCGAAGTTCGTGGAGTGGCCGGGGGAGAAGGGCGCGCAGGGCACGCCGATCGTCCTTGCCATCCTCGGCCCGAACCCCTTCGGTGTGCACCTCACGAACCTGGTGAAGGGCCGCCGCATCAACGGGCGGGAGATCCAGGTCAGGCAGCTCGACAGCCTCGACTCGGCGCGGGGGGCGCACGTTCTCTTCGTGACCAAGGGTGCCAGGAAGACGGCTGAGGAGGTCTCGGCGGCGCTCGGAGGCGCCGGAGTGCTGACGGTGGGGGAGCCGACGGCATTTTCGGAGGTGGGCGGGATCATCACCTTCCACCTCGAGGCCGACCGCCTCTCCTTCGAGATCGACATGGGCGAGGCGGAGCGCGCAGGACTGTCGATCAGCGCCCAGCTCCAGAAGCTCGCCAGCGCGGTGAGGCGGCGATGACCGCGCGCCTCGTCGGCGTGCCGATCAAACGAAAGCTGGCGGCCGTCACCATGCTCACCAGCTGCCTCTCGCTCCTGGTCGCCTCCGCCGCGCTCGCCGTCTACGACCACTTTGCCTTCCGCAAGATGCTCGTCGAGAACCTCGTCAAGACGGCCAGGATGGTCGGCGAGAACACCAGCGCCGCCCTGGAGTTCCGGGATGTGAAGTCGGCGGCGGCGACGCTCCAGTCGCTGACCGCGCACCGGCACGTCGTGGGCGCGGCCGTATACGACCGCGAGGGCGTTTCGTTCGTGACCTACCGGCGCAAGGCGGGCCTGGGACGTTTTGGCGTCCCGCCGGTGGAGCCGGAGGGGTACCGAATCGAGGGAAGCGCGCTGAAGCTCTTCCACCCGATCGACCTCGTCGGCGAGCGGGTCGGCACGGTCTACATCGAATACGACCTCGAGGAGCTCCGGGTTCGGCTCTGGAGGTACGCGGGGGTCGTGTCGATCGTCATCCTGGCCGCCTCGCTCGGCGCGTTCCTGCTCTCCTCGCGTCTCCAGGCGCACCTCTGGGAGCCGATCGCCGAGCTTTCGCGGGCCGCCGGGCACGTGGCGGCGGAGCGGGACTACTCGGTGCGCGCCGTCCGGCGCGGCGACGACGAGGTGGGAAGGCTGGTCGACGCCTTCAACGAGATGCTGCGGGAGATCGAGACGCGCGACGACGCGCTGGAGGAGGCGCGGGGCAACCTGGAGCGGCGGGTGGACGAGCGGACGGCGGAGCTGGAGAAGACCCACAAGGAGCTGGTGGTCGCCTCGCGGCAGGGCGGGATGGCGGAGATCGCCACCAACGTCCTCCACAACGTCGGCAACGTGCTCAACAGCGTCAACGTCTCGGCGAGCGTGGTGTCGGACCGGGTGCGGGCCTCGAAGGCCGCGCGCCTGGCCCGCGTGGTGGCGCTCCTGAAGCAGCACGAAGGAGACCTGCCCGCCTTCTTCTCGAGCGACCCGAAGGCGAAGGGCCTTCCGGCCTACCTGGCGCAGCTCTCGGAGCACCTCACCGCGGACCAGGAGGCGACGCTCGGCGAGCTGGACCTGCTCCGCAGGAACATCGACCACATCAAGGAGATCGTGGCCATGCAGCAGAGCTACGCCAAGGTCTCGGGCCTCAGGGAGCTGGTCGACGTCCAGGAGCTCGTCGAGGACAGCCTCCGGATGAACGCCGGCGCCTTGAGCCGGCACGGGATCCGGACGATCCGCGATTTCGGGAGCGTGCCCACGATCAACGTCGAGAAGCACAAGCTCCTGCAGATCCTGGTGAACCTGGTGCGGAACGCGAAGCACGCCTGCGACGAATCGGGACGCGACGACAAGTGCCTCACCGTGCGCCTTACGAACGGAGATGGGCGGCTCCGCATCGCTATCGAGGACAACGGGATCGGGATCCCCGCCGAGAACCTCACCCGGATCTTTCAGCACGGCTTCACCACGCGGCGTGAGGGGCACGGGTTCGGGCTGCACAGCAGCGGGCTCGCCGCCCAGGAGATGGGCGGATCGCTCCTGGCGGAGAGCTCCGGCCCCGGGGGCGGCGCCACCTTCACGCTCGAGCTGCCGGTGTCGGCGCAGGTCGCCGCATGAAGGGCACCGGCGCCTTCGCAGGACGCTTCCTGGTCATCGACGACAACGAGGCGATCCACCAGGACTTCCGCAAGATCTTCGCGCGGGAAGGGCAGGCGGACGCGGACCTGGCATCCGCGGAGGCGGCGCTCTTCGGAGACGAGCCGGCCGAGGACGTCCGCCCCGCCTTCGAGATCGACTCCGCGTTCCAGGGGCAGGAAGGCTTGGCGCTGGTACGCCGGGCCAAGGAGGCCGGGCGCCCCTATGCGATGGGCTTCGTCGACGTCCGGATGCCGCCCGGGTGGGACGGCGTCGAGACGGCCGCCCGTATCTGGGAGGTCGACCCCGACATGCAGATCGTCATCTGCACCGCGTACTCGGACCACTCCTGGGACGAGCTGCTCGACCGGCTCGGGCGCTCGGACCGGCTGGTGATCCTGAAGAAGCCGTTCGACAACATCGAGGTGCTTCAGCTGGCGAACGCGCTCACCGAGAAGTGGCGCCTCTCGCGGGAGTCGAGGTCGCGCCTCTCGGACCTCGAGGGGATGGTGGAGGGCCGCACTCGCGAGCTCTCGTCGGCCAACGCGCACCTTTCGGCGACCAACGAGCAGCTCACTGCGGCCATCGGGCATGCGAAGGAGATGGCGGCCGCGGCGCTGGTGGCCACCAAGGCGAAGAGCCAGTTCCTGGCCAACATGAGCCACGAGATCCGCACGCCGATGAACGGCATCCTCGGCATGACGGACCTCCTCCTCGAGACGAGCCTCTCGGTCGAGCAGCGCGATTACCTGGAGATGGTCCGCGGCTCGGCGGGGAACCTCCTGGAGCTGATCAACGACCTCCTCGATTTCTCGAAGATCGAGGCGGGGCACCTGGAGCTGGAGCACCGTCCGTTCGCGCTGCGCCGGACCATCGAGGATGCCGTCCGCATCCTCGGCATCGCGGCCGCGCGGAAGGGGCTGGAGCTGTCGTTCCGGGTTGCGCCCGACCTTCCCGACCGCCTGGTCGGGGACGGCGGGCGGCTCCGGCAGGTCGTCGTCAACCTCGTCGGCAACGCCATCAAGTTCACCGAGCGCGGCAGCGTGGCGGTCGCGCTGGAGAGGGTGCCCGGCCGGAACGGGCGCGTCGAGCTCCACGCCGTGGTGACGGACACCGGCGTCGGCATTCCCGAGGATCGCCTCGCCGCCATCTTCGAGCCGTTCACGCAGGCCGACGGATCGACCACGCGCCGGTTCGGCGGCACCGGTCTGGGGCTCAGCATCTCGTCGCAGCTGGTCGGCGCGATGGGAGGGAGGATGTGGCTGGACAGCGAAGTCGGCCGCGGCAGCGAGGTGCACTTCAGCGGGTTCTTCGACGCCGACCGGGACGCTCCGTCGGACGATCACGCTCCCCGAGGCACGGGCCGGTCCTCCGCGACGTCCGCGGCGGCGACGCGGCCGTTGAGGGTGCTCCTCGCCGAGGACAACCTGGTGAACAGGCGGCTGGCGACCGCGATTCTCGAGAAGCGCGGCCACACGGTCGTGCCTGTCGTGAACGGACGCGAGGTGCTGGCGCAGGTCCTGGCCGCGGCCTACGACGTGGTGCTGATGGACGTCCAGATGCCTGAGATGGACGGCCTGCAGGTGACGGCGGCGATCCGCGCCTCGGAGGAAGGGACCGGACAGCGCCTGCCGATCGTCGCGCTGACGGCGCACGCGCTCGCCGGAGACCGCGAGGCCTGCCTCGCCGCCGGCATGGACGACTACCTGACGAAGCCGGTGGACACGCTCGAGCTCCTCGCCGCGCTGGCACGAATCGGCGGCCGGGCGCCGGCCTCGCCGCCGGCCCCGGGTGTCGCGGCCCTGCCCGGGATCCAACGCGACCGAATCCTCGAGCGCCTCGGAGGGGACCGCGAGCTCCTGACCGAGCTGGTGGACCTCTTCCGCGCCGAGTCGCCGCGCATGCTCGCCGACGTCCGCGCCGCGGTCGAGTCCGGCGGCGGTAAGCGCCTGGAGGAGGCCGCCCACGCTCTGCGGGGCTGCCTGCGGAACTTCGGCGATACCCCGGCTTCGGCCGCCGCGCTAGCCCTGGAGGCGATCGGGCGCGGGAACGAAGCCGGCGCCGCGTCGCGGCTTCCCGAGCTGGAGCGTGAGGTGGACCGGGTCGCGCGGGACCTGGAGCTCCTGAAGGTGGAGGCGCCGCGAATCCGCCTGTAGACTGACGGCCGAGCTAGAAGTACCACCCCCGCACGGTCGCCGTGCCCACACGTGGTCTATGGGGATGTCAGGAGTCGATCCATGCATTCCCCGGCCACGAGCCGTCGCGCTGCCGCTTTCGTTGTCGCTGCGCTAACCCTGCTCTCCACCGTCGTCCTCTCGCCGAGCGCGTCCGCCGCTACCAACGGCCGCATCGTCTTCCAGCGCGGCGCCACGGCCTACGGGAGCGTCCCCTTCAACAGGTTCGGGAGCCTCCAGCTCACCGACCTGGCGACGTCGACCGAGAGCCTCTTCGGCGGCGGCAGCCAGCCGCACTACTCGCCGGACGGCACGAAGCTCGTCTTCCTGAGTGACAGGATCCTCAACGTGAGCGCCGCCGACGGCTACGCCCCGCAGGCGATCCTCGTCGCCGGGGGCGGCTCGCTCCAGCGCGGCCTCCACCCGAAGCTCTCGCCCGACGCCACGCAGATCGTCTACCAGGACGACGGCAAGCCCTCGCGGATCACCGTCACCAACGTGGCCTGCACCACCGGCCACGAGTACGACACCAGCGTCTGCAACTTCACCCAGATCGACCCGTTCGGCACCGCCGACGGGCTCCATCCCGCCTGGCATCCCGAGCTGATCGTCGCCGGCAGCACCCGGACCGGGAAGATCATCTTCGTGCGCAAGACCGCCACCGCCAGCGAGATCGCGGTCACCACCGTCTCGATCGCCACCAACGGCGTGGTGAAGGCGCTCTCGACGGCGACGCTGGCGAGCTCGTCGAACGCCGACCTCTCCTATCCCGCCTACTCGCCGGACGGTGCCACCATCGCCTTCGGCAGCGGCGGCGGCCTCTACACGATGCGCGGCGCGGGCGGAGGCGTGCAGCGGATCGTGAACGACGCCACCGGTCTCGGGCTCAGCGGAGACCACCCGGCCTGGTCGCCGGACGGCACGCATCTCTGCTTCGCCGCCGGGGGCGCCGACGGGCGGATCTACGTGGCCACGATCTCCATCGCGGCCGACGGCACGGCCACTGCGAAGGACGTCCACGCGGTCTCGGGCTCCGACGGCGCCTTCAACGGCGACGAGTTCCCCAGCTGGCGCGCGGGCGGCGCCGCGCCGTCGAGCCAGGCGGATGTCTCGGTGCGCTTCCTGCCGCCTCCGCCGGTCACCCTTCCGATCGGCTCGGTGGTCCCCTACGACGTCCTCGTCGCCAACGCCGGCCCCGACGTCGCCAGGGGCGTGGAGCTCGTCGACACGCTGCCCATCGGCGTCGACTTCGTGCGGGCGGGCAGCTCGGAGTCCTGCGCGCTCGCGACCAGCACCAGCGTCGTTTGCGCGCTCGGCGACATCGCCGCCGGCCCGGTGGGCGCCACTGTGGGGACGTCGGTCCGCACGCTGCGGATCTTGGTGCGCGCCCGCCGGCAGGCGGTGATGGTGAACCGCGTCCGCGTCACCAGCGCGAGCCCCTCGGACCCGGACGCGTTCAACAACACCGCCACCGCGACTTCCACCGCGATCCCGCGGCTCTCGCTGATCGGGCTCGAGGTGACGCAGGGCATCCAGGACCTGAAGAACGGCTCGCCGCTGGTCGCCGGCAAGCACACGTTCGTGCGCGCCCACGTGAAGGCGGCCGACGCGCTCTCGGACGGCGCGCGGATCACCGGGACGCTCACCGCCAGGGACCTCACCAGCGGGGCGGTCCTCGGGACAATCCCCAACAGCAACCTCGGCCATTCGATCGCGCTGCGGCAGAGCCCCGACCGCGGCACCCTGGACCACAGCCTGGCCTTCGAGATCCCCTACGGGCTCTTCGTCGGGGAAGCCGACTGGACGCAGGGACCGATGGAGTTCCAGCTCTCGGTGAACGACGCCACCGTCCTCTGCGCCGAGCCGGACGGCACGCCGGACTGCAAGGCCCCGGTCACCTTCTTCGCGCGCCAGCCGCTGAGGGTGAAGATCGTCTCGATCACCTGGACGGACGCGATCGGCACGACGCACACGCCGAACGATGACGACGTGTTCCAGGTCGCCAACGAGCTGGCCGGCCTCCTGCCGGTTTCCAGCTTCGACTTCGAGACCGGCTCGACCACGACCACGACCAACCCCTGCGGCGGCAGCGCGGCCTTCGTGACCATCAGGGCCGAGATCGCCAAGCTGCGTCAGAACGAATGCGCCGGAGGGCCGTGCAAGTCGGTCTACCTGGGGCTCTTCGCGGACCAGGCGAACTGCACCGGCGCCATTCCGCCGAACGGGTTAGGGACGTTCCCGACACCCGACCCCGATCCGAACCTCTCGTGGGGGCGTGCGGCGGTGGCCTTCGTGGCGCGGAACGGCCTGATCGAGGACCCGCGGACCGCGACGAAGCCCATCATCGACTTCGTCGCCAGGGCGCACGAGATCTCTCACTGCAGCGGCAACTACCACACCCTGACGACGAACAAGGAGCCAGGCCCCGACGCCTCCTACACCCCGGCGGGCGGCAACATCAGCGCGACCACCGAGCCGTTCACGCCCAGCACCGCCTACGGCTTCGACGTGAACAACGTGACCCCGTCGCGCGTCTACGGTCCTTCCACCAAGGACTTCATGAGCTACAGCCGGCCGCGCTGGCTGTCGGTCTACCGCCACGCCCAGCTCTTCAAGTTCTTCGCGCCGGCCAACGCCAACGCGATCGGCGCCCGTGTCTCGATGGAGCCCACGGTCGCCGCCGAACCGATCGTGCTGGTGAGCGGGCAGGTCTCGACCACTTCGGAAACCGGCTCGCTCGACCCGCTCACCGTGCCCAGCGCTCCCGGCATCGCCGTGCTGCCCCAGGCCGGAACCTTCGCGATCCGCTTCGAGGACGCGACGGGCACACCGCTGGTGTCCTACAGCTTCGAGCCGTACCGCTCGACGGACGACGACTCGGCGCTGGTCTCGCTGACGCTGCCGTGGAACGCCTCGGCCCGGCGCGCCGTGCTGCTCCATGACGGGCGGGTGCTCGCTTCACGCCAGGCCTCGGCGACCGCGCCGGTCGTCCAGGTGACGTCGCCGAACGGCGGCGAGACGCTGGGCGCCGGCCCGACCGCGTTCCGCTGGACGGCGAGTGACGCCGACGGCGACGTGCTGACCTACGTCGTCGAGTACAGCGCGGACGGCGGGGCCTCCTGGAAGACGCTGGCCGTCGACTGGCCGGCCACGACCTATCCCGTCGACCCGGGCACGCTTCGAGGGAGCACCACGGCGCTCCTGCGGGTGACCGCGCTCGACGGGTTCCACGCCACGCGCGACCAGTCCGACGCGACGTTCACGGTGGCGCCGCACGCGCCGGCCGTCAGCATCTCCACACCGGAAGAGGGCCACCTCTACGTGGCGGATCAGAGGATCCTCCTCTCCGGGGCCGCCCGCGATCTCGAAGATGGAGCGCTCCCGGACGCGAGCTTCACCTGGAGCTCCGGCCAGCAGGGGGACCTCGGCAATGGAGCGCGACTGTCGCTCCTGGCTTCGTCGCTCCAGGAAGGTATCCACGTCATCACCCTGACCGTGCGCGACCGCGGCGGCCTGACCGGGGCGAAATCCCTCCGGATCCGGGTGGCCCGGACGCGTCCCGCGGACGTCCCGGTGGCGCTGGTCGTCCCGATCGTCCTCGACGTCGACACCGGCGCGGCCCACTTCACCACCGAGCTCGCGATCACGAACCCGGGCACGGCGGCGGTGAACGTCTCGCTGACCTACACCGCCTCGCTCGGGACCGGGGAGGGCTCCGGCACGGTCGCCGAGTCGGTGCCGGCCGGGCAGCAGGTCCTCTTCCCCGACGTCATCGCCTACCTACGTGGACGCGGCCTGGCGATTCCGTCCGGCAGCGGCGGCTCGCAGGGGGGCACGCTGGTCGTCACGCCGTCGGGCGGCTCCGCTCCGATCGTCGCCACCGCCAGGACCACCACCGCCACCAAGGCGCCGCTGACCATGGGAAGCGCGGGCCTCGCCTACGGCGGCGTCCCGGCCGAAGCCGGCATCACCGGGACGGCCACGATCTTCGGCCTCCGGTCGACGGTGGACGATCGCTCCAACGTGGCGGTCTTCAGCTCGTCCTCCGATCCGGTGACGGTGAAGGTGACGGTGATCTCCGGGCAGGGGGACGGCAAGACCGCGGTGATCTCGGAGGGGGAGACCCTTCCTGGCTACGGCTGGCTCCAGCATTCGCGGATCTTCGACGGCACCGGCATCGCCAACGGCTACGTCACCGTCGAGCGCGTGTCGGAGACCGGCAGCTTCGGGGCCTACGGCGTCATCAACGACAACGTCACCAGCGACGGGTCCTTCGTGGCGCCGCTCACCGGCTCGGCCAGCGGCGACAGCCTGACGGTCCCGGTGCTGGTCGAGACGTCGGCGTTCCGGAGCGAGCTGGTGCTGACGAACCGGGGCAGCACCGCGGCGACGCTGGTGCTCCGTTACGTGGAGTCGCTGACCTCGGCGACCGGCGCGGGTGGAACGGTAACGCTGGCTCTGGCGCCCGGTGAGCAGAGGATCCTCCCGGAGGCCATCGACTATCTGCGCACGCACGGGGCCGTCATCGGCGCCCTCGATGCCGCGAGCTACGGCGGCTCGGTGCGGGTGACCGTCACCGGCGCGCTCCTCGGCGACGTCTATGTCGGAGCGCGCACCGCGGCCCGCTCGGCGGGCGGGGGGCAGTTCGGTCTCTTCACGCCGCCCGTCTATTCGGGAGACGTCTCGTCCGGCGCCGCCGTTATCTACGGTCTCCGCGCCGACGACGCCAACCGCTCGAACGTGGCGGTCTCGCACACCGGCGCGCCAGGCTCCGGATCGATCGCCCTCACGCTCCAGGCGTACGACGGCTCGGAGGGAGGCGTCGCCAGCGGCGCGCCGCTCACCGTGACGCTCGAGCCCGGCCAGTGGGCGCAGCCCGGCGGGTTCTTCGCGGCGTCCGGAGCGCACAATGGCTACGTGAGGATCACGCGCAGCGCGGGCTCGGCGCCCTGGCTCGCGTACGGCGTCATCAACGACGGCGGGCAGCCGGGAAGCCGCACCGGCGACGGCGCCTACATCGCCGCGGTGCCATGAGCCGCCCTTCGCGTCCGGCGTGAGCGGCAGCCGTCATGTCCGCCCGTCCGATCTCCGCGGGTTCGCGCGGCTGGCGGTGGAGGCGACGGCCGGCTTGACCGACCTGGTGGAGGCGCTTCACGGCACCATCGCCGCCGGACCGCTGACCGGATTCGTCTACGGCAGCGTTCGCGGCGTGACCCGCCTCGTCGGCGGCGGCCTGGACGCGGTCCTCGGGCGGCTCGAAGCCTTGCTGGGCGACCAGGGCACGTCACCCCAGCGTGAGGTCGTGCTCTCCGCCCTGAACGGCGTGGTGGGGGACTACCTGGCGGCGACCTCGAACCCGCTGGCGATCCCGATGACGCTGCGCGAGCGCGGCCCGCGGGGCGGGCGCAGGATCGCGGTCTTCCTGCACGGCCTCTGCATGAGCGACCTGCAGTGGGCGCCGTCGTGGAACGCGCTGGGCTACACACCGCTCTACCTGCGCTACAACACCGGTCTCCCCATCGCCGAAAATGGGGAGGCCTGCGCGGATCTCCTCGAGACGGTGATCGCAGGGTGGCCCGGGCCCGTGGACGAGCTGGTGCTCGTCGGCCACAGCATGGGTGGCCTGGTCGCCCGGAGCGCGCAGCACCACGCCGCGGGAGCCGGACGGCGCTGGTCGTCACGCCTCTCGGCGATGGTCTTCCTCGGCACGCCCCATCAGGGCGCGCCGCTGGAGCGCCTGGCGAGCTGGCTCGGCGTCCTCCTCGGCGCTGTGCCCTACTCCGCGCCGTTCGAGCGGCTCGCCAGGATCCGCAGCGCCGGCATCACCGATCTGCGCCACGGCAACGTGGTCGGGGACGCACGGCGCGCCGTGCCCTTGCCGGCGGGGGTGCGCTGCTTCGCGGTCGCGGCGAGGCGGGACGGTTTGGTGCCGGTCGCCAGCGCGCTCGGGCTGCACCCGGACGCCGATCGCGCCCTGCGCCTGCCGGAGTCGCATCGATGGATCGCCGAGGACATGGACCACCTCGACCTACTGCATCGACCCGAAGTCCAGGAGCGGGTCCGCAGATGGCTGTCGCCTGAATAGAATGCCGGCATGGGCTCACTGATTGAAGCGATCGAAATCAAGCGCAAGACGTACTTCCAGGTGGACGACGCTCCCTACCAGTGTCTCGACGTCTCGGTCTCGACGCCGACGGCGCGCGGCGGCCAGACGCTCGTGCGCGTCAAGATGAGGAACCTGGTGACCCAGGCGGTCTTCGACAAGACGTTCAAGGCCGCGGAGAAGTTCAAGGAGCCCGACCTCGACATGGTGCCGGCGACCTATCTCTACGGCGACGGCGAGGGGCACCACTTCCTGGACCAGCAGTCCTACGAGACGTTGACGCTGTCGGCGGAGACCGTCGGCGATAACCGGCTGCTGCTGGTGGAGAACGTGCCGGTGCAGATCCTGAAGTTCGACGGCAGGCCCATCGACCTGCAGTTCCCGCCGCACCTGGAGCTCACCGTGACGCGCACCGACCCGGGCTTCCGCGGCGACACCGCCAGCGGCGGCGCCACCAAGCCGGCCACGCTGGAGACCGGCCTGGAGATCCGGGTGCCTCTCTTCATCAAGGAAGGGGAGAAGGTCAAGGTGCACACCGAGACGCTGGAGTTCGCCGGCCGCGCCTGAACCTGGACAGGTGAGACGATCGGGGCGAGTCAGGAGCCCCTTCATGAGATCCGTCTGCCGCCTCCTCGTCCTCTCCGCGTCCCTCTTCTCCTGGCCGCTCGCCGCCACGACGTTCCACGTGAACAGCACCGCCGACGCGGTGGACGCTGTGCCGGGCGACGGCATCTGCGCGGCGGCGTCGGGAGCCTGCACGCTGCGGGCGGCGGTGATGGAGGCGAACCAGGCGGCCGGCGGGCCGCACGCCGTCGACCTGCCGGCGGGGCTCTACGTCCTCTCGATCGCCGGCGTCGGTGAGAACGGCACCGCACGCGGCGACCTCGATCTCACGGCCGGCATGACCATCGCCGGCGTCGGGGCCGCCACCACGATCGTGGACGGCGGCGGCCTGGACCGCGTCTTCGAGGTCTTCTTCGCGACGACGGTCCGGATCTCGGGGCTCACGGTGCGGAACGGCGCCGCGCTGGCGCCCGGTCTGAGCGCCGGTGATCAGTCGGTCAACTTCGTGGGAGGCGGCGTGCTCAGCACCGGCACGTTGACGCTCGCCGACTGCGTGGTCGCCGGGAACCAGGCGAACGCCGGGGGCGGGATCTGGAGCAGCGGGACGCTGACCGTCGAACGCTGCGCGGTGCGCGACAACGTCGCCGCCGACACCGGGTTGACGAACGCCGAAGGGGGAGGGCTCCTCCTGCAGGAGGCGACCACCGTCGGCAGCAGTACGGTCAGCGGGAACCGGGCCCGCAACGGCGGCGGCATCCACGTCCAGGGTGCGCAGCTGTCGCTCACGAACGTGACCCTCAGCGGCAACACCGCCAGCGGCCCGGGCGCGCTGAGCAGCACGAACGGCCTGGTCACCATGGTGAATGCCACCGTCGCCGGCAACGTCGGCTTCCCGGGCGTGAGCCACTACAGCTTCGACGGCATGCGCCCGATCACCTTCCGCAACACGCTCTTCGCCAACAACGGCATCCAGAGCTGCGAGGCGACCGCGGGAACGGCGGTCTCGCTGGGGGGCAACGTCGATGTGGGGACGAGCTGCGGCCTGACCGCCGCGAGCGACCGCACCACGACCGATGCCCGCATCGGGCCGCTGGCGGCGAACGGCGGCGCGACGCTGACGCGGGCGCTCCTCGCCGGCAGTCCGGCGATCGACGCCGGCGTCGCCGAAGGATGCCCGGGCGGCGACCAGCGCGGGGTCGCGCGGCCGAAGGGGAGTGCCTGCGACAGCGGCGCCTTCGAGGCCGAGCCGGCGGCGCAGTTCAGTGCCGCGCGCACGATCCCGATCGTCCTCGACGTCGTCGGCGGGACCGGCGCGCACTTCACGTCGGAGCTGACGCTCGCGAACCGGGGGACCACGGCCGCCAGCCTCCAGCTCGTCTACACCGCGGCCACGGCCCTGGGCGGCTCGGGCAGCGGTCCGGTTTCCGAGACGCTCGGGCCCGGGCAGGAGCTCGTCGTCGCCGACGCCATCGGGTATCTCCGAGGCAAAGGACTGCCGATTCCGGCCTCCGGCAATCAGGGAGGCACGCTGCGCGTCGTCTTCAGCGGTCTCTCCTCCGCCGACGCCGGCTACGCGGGGGCGCGCACCACCTCCGCCTCGGGGGCGGGACGGGCGGGGCTCGCCTACCCGGGCGTGCGAGCCGAGGACGCGGCCAGCGGCGGCGTCCATCTCTTCGGCCTGCGCGACGACGCGGCCGACCGCACGAACCTCGCGCTGGTGAACGCCGGCGCCGGTTCCATCGAGCTTCGGTTGTCGCTCTTCTCGGGAGTTGCCGGCGACGCCCGGCGCTCCGACCAGCTCGTGACACTGGCCGCCGGCCAGTGGACCCAGATCAACGCGCCGCAGCTCCTGCGCGCCGCGGGGATGACGAACGCCTGGGCGCTGGTACAGCCGGTCTCCGGCGTCGCGCCCTTCCTCGCCTATGCGGTCTTCAACGACAACCGCACCGACGACGGCTCGTTCGTGCCTGCCGTCCCGGCGCTGCGCACGTCCTTCGAGCAGGTGCTGCCGGTGCTCGTCGAGAGCGATGCGTTCGAGAGCGAGCTGGTGCTCGCCAACCCCGGCGACCAGGCGCTGCAGGTGACGCTGACGTTCGACCTCTCGCTCGGCTCCTTCGCCGGCTCGACGCGGAGTACCACCGAGACGCTCGCGCCCCGCCAGCAGCGGATCATTCCGTCGGCCATCCAGTACCTGAGGGAGCGCGGGCTCTCGATCGATTCACGCGGCGCCGGCAAGACCTTCGTCGGCATCCTGCGCGCGAGCTTCAGCACTTCTCTCGGACCGTCGGACGGGTTCCTCGGGGCGCGCACCGCGTCGCCGGCGCCCTCGGGCGGCGGCTACGGTCTCTTCTACACCGGCGTAGCGGCGGCGGAAGCGGCCTCGGGCGAGGCCTGGGTCTATGGACTGATCCAGGACGCGCAGAACCGTTCGAACCTGGCGATCCTCAACAACGGCTTCGCAACGCTGGGACTCCGCGTCGACGTCTTCGACGCCGCGAGCGGCGCGCTGGCCGGAGGCCAGGACGTGACGCTCGAGAGCCACCGCTGGACGCAGCTGAATACCGTCCTTCAGACCTACGGCCTGACGGCGGGATACGCGCGGATCACGGTGATCTCCGGACCCGGGCCGTTCGTCGCCTACGGCGTCGTCAACGACGGCGCGGTGCCGGGCAGCGGCACCAGCGACGGCAGCTACGTGGCGATGTCGGTCACGCGCTAACCCGCCCGACCGCCTCGTCGCCCCAAAAAGACTCGGGGCCGCCCCGCGAAGGGCGGCCCCGAGAAGGACCGAGGGTGGAATCCGAGTTAGGCGAGCTTGACTTCGACGTGCGTGTTGATGCCGCCACGCGCGTTGTTGCAGTTGTTGTCCTTGAAGCCACCGGCCACCATCTCGAGGGCGTTGTCCGAGAGCTCGGCGCCCTGCGCCGGGGTGTAGGGGACGACGACGTAGATCGTGTCGGCGGTCTCCTGGACAGCCTTGACCGTCATGCCGGCCGGCAGCGAGGTGTTGAACTGCTTCTCGACGATGCTCTTGGGGTCCTTGAGCAGCGCGTCGCGGTACTGCGGGTTGTTGCTGGCGTACTTGGTGAGAAGGTCCTGGATCTCTCCACGGCTGATTCCGGCCATTGTCATGTCCTCCAAATTGTCATTCAGCTTCGTTAGCTGTTGTTTCCTGTAGCGCACGATGCGTGCCACCAGGAGCAGGCTGCTAACTCACAGCATTCCGGGTTTATGGTGTGTTGCCGCACACCCGCCGAGGGGGTGCGGCTCCATGCAATAGAGGTAGGGCTCCAATTGGGCTCAGTAGCCGCAGGCGTCGGAGATGCCGCCCTCGCACGCCTTGCGCGCCCAGCGGCGCGCCTGCTTGCCGCGCCCGAGGTCTGCGGCGTGCAGCGCCCGCGCCCAGGCGATGCGGGCTGACTCCGGCGCGCGCTCCTCGGCCTTCCGCAGCTCTTCGTCCAGGTCGCCGCGCACGTCCGAGAAGGCCAGGCCCATGATCCAGCCGCCGTCCGGTCCCGGCTGCGGTCCCAGCGCGTTCAGCTGCGCGCCGACGAGCCGCGCCTTCTTCCCCCTCCTCACCTCGCCGGGCGCGTCGCCCATCGCGGTGCGCAGGAGCTGCCAGGCGTCGGTGGTGCGGCCGTCCGCGAAGGCCACGCCGGCGCGCGCATAGGCGTCCAGGAAGCGCACCTCGGGCGTGTCGCGGCGCGACATCGCCCGGCGCGCCTCGCCCATCGCCGAGACGAAGTCCTCACGCTCGAGCCGGCCGTCGCGCTTCCTGCTGGCGTTCAGCGACTCCCAGGCGGACGAGAGCGTGGAGTCGGCGGAGAGGCTGGAGCCCTTCAGGATCGACTCGCCACGCGGAGCCGGACCGCCGGTGTCCTCGCGCTCCTCGCGGTCGTAGCCGCCCTGCCTCGGCTCCTTGTCGCGCCGCTCGGCGGTGCGGTCCTCGCGAGGAGGGGTGGGTTGCCGCTGCTCACGCGGCTCCGGCGGTTTGACCGCTGCCGTGGGCGCGACCACCGCCGGTGTGGGGGGCGGCTCGGTCGTCTCCGCGGCCGTCGGTGCCGGAGCCTGCGTCGGTTCGACGGCGACGGCGAGCGGAGTGACGGTGGGGGCGGCGGGCGCCGCGGTCGGCTGGAGGTCGGCGGTCTGCGGCTCCGCCTGCTCGTCGCGGTTCCTCAGCAGGAGGACGCCGAGCAGGCCCAGCGCGACGAGTCCGGCGATCACCGCGAACGGCAGCCAGGGGCGCCCCCCCGTGCCGCGCACGACGACGGACGGCGGTGCGGTCATGCCGGGTCGCTCCCCCTGCTCCGGCATCGGGCGCGTGGGGATCGCCGAGCCGCGGGGCGGGGGCGGCGGGATCGGCGGCGGCGTTTGCGGGAGGATCTCGGTGGGCTGCGGTCCAGCCGGCGACGCCTCCCGCATGTTGATGGCGTCGGTGCGGTCCTCGAGCGGGGGCGGGCCGTAGAGCGCCGTCGGCACCAACGACGAGAGACCGTAGGCTTTTCCGAGCGCGGCCACGAACGCCGCGCAGCTCGGGAAGCGCTGCGCCGGGTCCTTCTCCAGCGCCTTCAGCAGCACCTGGTCGACTTCCGACCGGGTGCCCGAGAGGACCTCGGAGAGCGGCGGCGGCGCGGCCGTCATGTGCTGCGCCAGCACGCCGAGCGGCGAGTCGGCGTGGAACAGCATCTCGCCGGAGAGCATCTGGAAGGCCGTGACCGCCAGCGCGTACTGGTCGGCCGCCGGGCCCACGACCTTGCCGGTCGCCTGCTCGGGCGCCATGTACCAGGGCGTGCCCATCACCGCGCCGGAAGCGGTGAGTCCGGAGACCGAGGACATGCTGCGCGCCAGGCCGAAGTCCGCCAGGAGCAGCCGGCCGTTCGCATCCATCAGGACGTTCGCCGGCTTCACGTCGCGGTGCATGACGCCCTTGCTGTGCGAGTGGTCGAGCGCCTGGGCGACCGCCATCAGCCAGGGGACCGCCTGGGCGGGCGGGATCGCCGTCCCCTTCATCTTGTCCTTCAGCGAGCCGGCGACGAGCGGCATCACCAGGTACGAGAGGGTGGTGCCGTTGATCTCGGCGGTGCCGAAGTCGTAGACGGGGAGGATGTGCATGTGCTCGAGGCCGGCCACCAGGCGCGCCTCGCGCAGGAAGCGCTCCACGAACTCCTGGCTCTGCGCGATCGGGTCGTGCATCACCTTGACCGCCACCGGGCGGTGGAGCGTCTGGTCGTCGGCGCGCCACACCTCGGACATGCCGCCGGTGCCGATGCGTTGGGTCAGCCTGTAGCGCCCGAGGATGGTGCCGGGGGTGATGGCCACGGGCGAAGGATACTCGCCGAGTGATGTCTGAAAAGAGGGTGGCCCGGGCGCCCTATCAGGCGCTCCGGAACCGCGACTTCCGGAGCATCGCCGGCGCGCTGCTGGTCTCCTACACCGGCACCCAGATGCAGAACGCGGCGGTGGACTGGCACCTCTGGCTGCTGACCCGCTCGCCGCTGGCGCTGGGGCTGGTCGGCCTGGTGCGGGTGGTGCCGATCTTCGTCTTCTCGCTGTGGGGCGGCCTGGCGGCCGACCGCTCCGACCGGCGCCGCCTGCTGCTGCGCGCGCAGGTGGTGATGGCGCTGGCGGCGGCGCTGCTGGCGCTGGCCACGTTCACCCACCGCGTGTCCGCTCCGCTCATCTACGCGGCCACCGCGCTGGGGAGCGCGGCCGCGGCCTTCGACAGCCCGGCCCGCAACGCGCTGGTGCCCCGCCTGGTCCCGCGCGAGGACCTACCGGGTGCGCTGACCATCCTGCTCAGCGCGTTCCAGGCGGCCAACATCGGCGGGCCGGCGCTGGCCGGGCTGCTGATCGCCGCCGGCCACGGAGAGGGGACCGTCAGCCTGGCGTTCCTCTACCTGGCCAACGCGCTCTCCTTCCTGGCGGTCATCGCTTCGCTGCTGACGATGAAGAAGAGCTCGGGGGCGGTGGAGGAGACCGTCGGGCCGCGGCCCTCGCCGCTGGCCTCGCTGCGCGAGGGGGTCGCCTTCGTGCGGCGCACGCCGCTCCTCGTCTGGACGATGACCCTCGACTTCTTCGCCACGTTCTTCGCCGGGTCGATGTCGCTGCTGCCGGTCTTCGCCGACCAGGTGCTGAAGACCGGCGCGCTCGGCTACGGCTGGCTGCGGGCGGCGCCGGGGCTGGGTGCGCTGGTCGGCTCGCTCTGGAGCTCGGTGCGGCCGCTGCCGCGCCGCCAGGGCTGGGTGCTGCTCTGGGCGGTGGCCGGCTACGGCGTCTCCACGGTCGTCTTCGGGCTCTCGCGCTCCTACCTGCTCTCGCTGGCGGCGCTCTTCCTGGTCGGGCTCGGCGACGTCGTCTCCACCGCCATCCGCGTCACCGCGCGCCAGCTGGTCACGCCGGACGCGCTGCGCGGACGGATGATCTCGGTCAACATGATCTTCTTCATGGGCGGGCCGCAGCTCGGCGAGCTGGAGGCCGGCTTCGTGGCCTGGCTCTTCGCCTCGGCGGCGACGGGCGCGACGGTGGCCGTCGTCACCGGAGGGCTCGCCACGCTGGTGGTGGCGGGCGTGGTGGCGTTCGCGACCCCTGTGGTCAGGGAGTATCGGGGGCTGCCGGAGGCCCGGACCTGAGGGAGAAATCGCGCGTCGGGTCGCGCATGCGGTCGATGAAGAGGATGCCGTCCAGGTGGTCGAGCTCGTGCTGGAAGATGACGGCCTCGAAGTCGCGCAGCTCCGCGGCGCGCGGCTCCCCTTCCACCGTCAGCCACGAGGCGGCCACCCGGCGCGCCCGCTTCACCGTCACCAGCCAGTCGGGGAAGCTGAGGCACCCCTCGCGCCCGTACTTCCACTGCGAGGCGCTCTCCAGGACCGGGTTCACCATGACGCGCAACCGGTCGCGCGTGGTGCGAGCCGAGTCGTCCAGCACCAGGACGCGCAGAGCCTGGCCCACCTGCACCGCCGCCAGGCCGACCGCGCCGGGCTGCGCGTAGAGCGTCTCCACCAGCTCGGTCGCCAGGCGCCGCAGCTCGGGGCTGGCGAGCTCCTTCCCCTCGACCTCGCGACAGACGGCCCTCAGGAGCGGGTCGGGGTAGAGGACCAGGCGAAGCGTCAGAGGCGGAACTCGTCCATCGGCTCGGCGTGGATGGCGAGCCCCTCGCGCTGCGCCAGCGCCGCCAGCGCCCCGGCCAGGTCGGCGGCGGCCGCCTCCGGCACCTCGGCCTCGATCGACATCAGGAAGACCGGCCTCCCGTCATCGCCCGGCAGGCGCCGGGAGGAGAGGCTGCCGACGTTGATGGCGCGGCCTGCCAGGAGCCCGGTGACTTGGTGCACGATGCCGGTCTGGTCGGGGCCGGAGACGGTGACCAGCCACCGCGCGCCGCGCGGCCCGGCGACTTCCCGCGCGTCCACCGGGTGCACCGACAGCTGCAGCGCGAAGCGCTGGCGCGCCGGCGCCAGCAGCTCCTCCATGCGGGCGCCGGTGAGGTCGTGCGGCGTGGTGACGATGAGGAGCATCGCGAAGTGGTCCTCCAGGCGCGTCATGCTGGTGTCCTCGAGGTTCGCGCCGGCGTCGAGGAGCGCTCGCGTCACCTCGGCCACGATGCCGGGCCGGTCGAGGCCGGCGGCGGCGATCAGCCACTTGACCAAGCGCCGACACTAGCACTGGCGGTTCGTCGTGCGGCCGAGGGGGGCAGGGGGGGAACGCCGCAGGCGTGCCCCCCAGCATGGCAAGCTGCCGGCTCGCACATCTCCGGTCGGATCGCGAAGCGAATCCGGCGGGCCGGCACGGTGTACCGTTCGCGCGTGCTGGAGCGCCTCTTCGGACACCGCTGGCCGCTGATCGGCGTGGTGCACCTGCCGGCGCTGCCGGGCAGCCCGTTCGCCACGCTCTCCTTCGACGAGGTTCGGGCGAGGGCGCTGGCGGACGCCGAGGCGCTCCTCTCCGGCGGCTTCGACGGGCTGATCGTGGAGAACTTCGGCGACCGGCCTTTCTTCCCCGACGCGGTCGAGCCGCACACCGTGGCGGCCATGGCGCTGGTGGTGCGCGACGTGGTGGCGCTGGCCAAGGGGCGAGCGATCGGAGTGAACGTGCTGCGCAATGACGTCCGCTCGGCGCTCGGCATCGCCGCCGCCACCGGGGCGGCATTCGTGCGGGTGAACGTGCACGTCGGGGCCATGGTGACCGACCAGGGGATCGTCGAGGGGCGCGCCCACGAGACGCTGCGCTACCGCAAGTCGCTGGGCGCGCCGGTGGCGATCCTGGCTGACGTGCTGGTGAAGCACGCCCGTCCGCTCGGGCAGGAAGACCTCGAGGCCTCGGCGCGCGACACGTTCCGCCGCGCCGGCGCCGACGGGCTCATCGTGACCGGCTCGGGCACCGGCGAGGCGGCCGACCTGGAGCGGGTGCGGCGGGCGCGGGCGGCGGTGCCCGAGGCGCCGGTGCTGGTCGGGAGCGGGGTGACCGCGGAGACGATGGTGAGCGTCGTGCGCGCGGCGCACAGCGCTATCGTTGGGACGGCGACGAAGCACGGCGGCCGCGTCGAGGAGACGGTCGACCAGCGGCGGGTCGCGGAGCTGGTCCAGGCGCGGGACAGCGCCTTGATGTGAAGAGGAGGTCGCGATGAAGACGATGTCGTGGATGGTGGTCGGGGCGATGCTGACGGCCGGGACCGCGCAGGCGCAGACGGGGTCGCTGGTCAGCACGCTGGTCTCGCAGCTCGGCGTCACCGACAAGCAGGCCTCGGGCGGCGCCGGCAGCATCCTGTCTTACGCCAAGAGCAACCTGAGCGCCGACGACTTCGGGAAGATCACCAAGGCGGTACCCGAGACCGAGGGCCTGGTGAAGGCCGCCCCGGCCTCCAGCACCGACGCGCTCGGCGGCAATCTGGGCGGCACGCTGGGGTCGATCGCCGGCGCGGCGAGCCTCACCGACTCGTTCCAGAAGCTGGGGCTCTCCGGCGACATGGTCATGAAGTTCGCGCCGGTCGTGGTGAACTACGTCAGCGGCAAGGGAGGCTCCTCGGTCGGCGGCGTCCTGAGCGGCGCGCTGGGCGGGATCCTGGGGGGCGGCACGTCGGCGCCGGCCGCCGCGGCGCCTGCGCCTCCCGCGGCCCCCACCGCGGCGCCGGTCACGAAGAAGACGACCACCACCACCAAGAAGACGACCACCAAGAAGAAGTAGCGCTACTTCCCGGCCGTCCAGGTGAACGCGGACGCCGGCCCGGTGCAGGGGCTGCTGCCGTTCACGATGAGCGGGACGGCGGCATCGCCCGTCGCGCTCGACGGAGAGAGCAGCGTGCCGGAGAGGTCGAGGCTGTAGGTCGTCGCGCCGTCCAGCACCGAGAGGCTGCCCGAGAACACGCCGTTCTGGACCACCAGCGGGGGCGTGACCCTCAGGCCGTCGAAGGACGTGCTCAACGAGCAGCCGCCCACGCTGGCCGAGAGGCCCAGCGAGAGCGCCGTCAGCTCGTTCTTCGCGATCGTGAAGCCGATCGTCCGCTGCTGCGAGGTGGTGCCGGTCCAGCGGCCGTCGTAGGGGCCGGGGGCGTCGCCCAGCTGGGTGACGGCGAGACTGCGCCCGGCGATGCGCAGCGTGCCGCTGCGTTGCGTCGGGCCCGGGTTGGGGGCCACCGAGTAGGAGGCGTCGGCGGCGCCGTTGCCGTCGCCGTTGAGGACGGCGATCCAGGGGACGTCGCTGGCGACGCTCCAGTCGCAGCCGGCCGGAGCGGCCACGCCGACGCGCACCGCGCCCCCCGAGGGACCGAAGGCGCGCCCCGCCGAGGAGAGCTCGTAGACGCAGTCCGGCTGTGCCGGCACGAAGGCGCCGTCGCCGCTGCGCAGGCCGGGGCCGGCGCCGTCGTTCACCACCGTGTAGGCCAGGAACGGGTTGGAGCCGGAGGTGCGGGTCACCCTGGCGTAGGCGGTCTGCACGCCGGGGGCGATCTGAGAGAGCACCGCGCCGATCTGCATCCAGCGGCGGGCGCCGAGAGGGATGCCGTCGAGCACGCCGGCGCGCTGTCCGGTGGCGCCGTCGTAGACCTCGATCAGGAAGGTGTCCGTGGTCGCGTCCTCCTCACCGGTGTTCACGATGGCCAGGTTGGTGCGGTTCTCGGCGTTCTGCTGGAGGCCGTAGACCCAGGCGGCGTCCTGGATGGCGAGGCCGGCGGGCACCGCGGTGTAGAAGACGCCGTACTTGCCGCCGCCGCCGGGTGAGGCGGTGCGGCCGCCCAGGAAGAGACCGCTCACGTCGCCGCTGGCCACGCTGAGGAAGACCGAGCCCGCCAGGGTGACGCCGCGTGCCGGGACGCCGGCCACCCCGCGGGCGCGCAGCGCCTCCACGAAGTCGGGCAGGAGGAGCTGCTGGCCGGCGGCCAGCGACAGCGGTAGATCGGCGGAGGGTGCGGTCAGGTTGTCCGAGACGAAGGAGAGCGTGAACGACCGCGCCGTCGCCGTGAGGTTGGCGACGACGACCTCGGTCGCGAAGCTCCCCGCCTCGACGGCCACCGGCAGCACCAGCGTCTTCCGCCCGGCGCCGCTGCCGGCCGGGAGCGGCGGCACGAAGGAGCCGTCGGAGTTGCCCTGGTCGTTGATGGCCGCGTAGGTGTACCAGGGGGCGGTGCCCTTCACGCGCTCGACGGCGACGTAGCCCGAGGTCAGCCCGGCGTCGCCGAGGATCCCGGAGAGCTGCGCGAAGCCTCCAGCCGGCAGGGTGACGTCGCGGGTCAGGGCGGGCGCCGCGCCGGCGACACCGGAGAAGACCGTGACCCGCAGGATCACGTCGGCGTCGCCGTCCTGTCCGGCGTGGACGAAGGCCACGTTGGAGCGGTCGGCGTCGTTCTGCCGCAGGCCGCCCAGGGTGGCGAGGGACGTCACGTCGTCGAACGTGAGCGTGAGGTCGGCGGCCGCCTCGCCTCCGCCGGCGTCGGACATCAGGACCGCCGTCTGCCCTCCCGGGGCGGCCAGCAGCACGTCGAGATCGTCCGGCCAGGTGTGCGAGAGGCGCTCCAGCGTGACCCGCAGGCGGGCGATCCGGCCGCCGAGGCCGCCGATCGCGATCGACGACGGATAGAGCGAGGCCGGCGCGCCGGCGGCGCTGCCGGTGCCGGCGCCCGGCAGCAGCAGCGAGGCGGTGTTGCACTGGCGGCGCACGGTCCCGTCGGTGGTGGTGACCTCCAGACACCAGCCGCCGGCGAGCTGGCCGGTGTCGTTGGGAGCGTCGTCCACGGCATAGAGGCTCCAGGTGCCGTTGGGATCGGTGCCCTGGAAGACGCCCAGCGAAGCGGAGGCTGCCGGTGCGGGCGCCGGCGCCGGGAAGGCGTCCACCTCCTCGAAGGCGCTGGCGCGCGAGCTGCCGGTGGCGAGCGGTCCCTCGTCGAGCAGCAGCGGCGCGTTCAGCGCGGTGGCCGGCGTGACGCCGCTGTAGGCGAGGCCGGCGCGCCCCTCGGGCACCGAGGTCGTCGTGCGCACGGTGACGAAGGCTTCGGCTGGTGAGGCAAGCCCCAGGAAGCGCACCGTCAACGTCCCGCCCCGGTTCCCCTCCGCCGGGATGTCGACGCCGAGCGCCCGCAGGTAGCCGATGGCGTCGGGCACGATCTTCTGCTGGCCGGCGGGGACGGTGTCGCTGGCCTCGCCGCCGCCGCCGCCGAAGGCCTGCTGGTAGCGCAGCGTGACCCGCGCCGCCGCCGAGCCCCGGTTGGTGAGCGTCAGCTCGGACGTGAAGAAGGACCCGCGGGCGCCGGCCGAGGAGAGCACGATCGGCACGAAGAAGGAGCGGCTCACTCCCTGCGCGAAGACCGGCGCCGCGCACAGGAGCGGAAGGAAAGCGAGCGCGGGCCGGCGCATCAGCGGAGCGGGCGGGACTTGTAGAGGCCGATGCGGTTCGTCCCGCCCTGCAGCGTGCGAGCCGTGAACCAGACGTCCCCGTCGTCGCTGATCGCCGCGCCGAAGAGATCGAGCCACCAGATGCCGGAGGCCGACTTCCGTCGGACCGAGGTGACCTCCACCGTGGTCCCGTCGCGGCGCGTGACGAAGATGCCGTCCGCGCTCTCTTCGGCCCGGTGGTAGACGACATCCCCCTGCGCGTTGGCCGAGAGCATGTCGGGCTGCAGCACACCGCTCGCGATGACCCGCTTGCCGCCGGGCCCGATCTCGGCCAGCTCCCAGACCGGTTGCTGACCGTTGGGCCCCCAGGTGCCGTATTGCAGCATCGCGTAGAGGCGGCCTCCGGCGGCGACCACGCGGTGCACGGTTTCCAGGCTGCGGCCGCCGGGGCCGGCTTCGCCGGTGCGTGCCAGCGCCACCAGAGGCTTGCCGCGCTCCCAGAGCACCAGCGTGGCCCCGCCCTCGCTGTGGTACGACACCGTGGCCACACGGCCCGCGTCGTCCAGGGCCAGGGTGCTGCCGTTGCTCCCGGCGGCGTGGCCGCCGCCGGGCAGCTCGGTGCCGTCCTGCACGACGACCTCGGCGCTGGAGCTTCCGTCCCGGAAGAGAAGCAATCCGCCCCGGGGGCTGCCGTCGGACGCGGACCACTGCGCGTTCGAGATCACCTCGCCGGCGCTGTTCGCGGCGACCTGCCAGCAGCAGAAGCTGTTGATGCTGCCGCCGCCGGGCAGGGTCGTCCTGTTCTGGTCGGCGACGGCGTTGTAGGCGCCCGAGCGCCAGCGGTACACCGTCTGGCCGCCCTCGGTGCCGAGCACCAGCGCGACCGAGCCGTCCCGCGCCGTCTCCACGCCCTGCGTCCACATCCAGGTGCGCGCCTCAGGCAGCGCGTCGCCGATCCCCAGGACCGGCTGGAAGAGGCCCCCGGAGAGCCGCCCGGCGACGTCGCGCCCGACCGCGAAGAAGAGCGCGTCCTGCGTGCGCCCGATCGGGGCGAGCGGCCGCGATTCCAGCGCCGTGGCCGCCGGGCCGGGGAGGCTCTGCCCGGCGAACGCCAGCGGCGACTCGCGCGGATACACCTGCATGAGCTGCGGACGTCCGGTGCCTCCGATGCCGAGGAACGCCACCGTCGTGGCGGCCAGCGCGCCATTCATCACCTGGCGCCACTCGTCGACGCGGTCCCCGATGGCCCCCAGCGGCTCGAAGCGGCCGCCGTCCACCTGGCCGTAGAGGCCGCCGCGGTTCGTGCCCACCGCGACCAGGGCGGTCGTGCCGCGCACCGCGTAGAGCGACCAGACGTTCTCCACCTCGAGGCCGAAGCCGGCGAGCTGTCCCGGCACCAGCACGTTGCTGCGGGCGCCGCCGGCGCCGTAGCGGAAGATGCCGTTGCTGCCGTCGGTGGCGTGCCCGTGGACGAAGACCTCGGTCGAGGAGAGACGGCCCGTCGGCAGCGCGCACCACTGCAGCGGCGCCGGCAGGAGGCCCACGTCGCCGCTGCCGCAGAGGCGCCGCGTCGAGGTGCCGTCCCAGGTGAAGACGGCGTTGTCGGCGCCGCTGACCGCCTGGAACGCGACGGTGCCGTTTTCCAGCAGCTTCACCGAGTCGAAGCGGTCGAGGACGCCCAGCCCGGGCATCGTGTCCCCCTGCCGCACGACGGTGACGAGAGCACTGCCGCGCCGCAGCAGAACGTCCTGGCCGTTGTCGCGGCCGGCGACCATCAGCAGGTCGCCCGCCTCGTTGAGGCTGACGTCCTGCACCCAGCCGTGATAGGGGCGCGGGGGCGTGACCGAGACCGGCGCGCCCGACGCCGGGAAGAGCGTGGGGCGTGCGCCGTCCACCGTGCTCAGGTACGCGAATACGTCGCCGCGCAGGTTCGCGCGCACGATGCTGATGTATTCGATGACCGAGGAAAGACCTTCGGGCGTCGTCAGCGCCGTCCCGGTGGTGGCCAGCGTTCGCGACCCCTGAGCGTCGAGGAGGCGGACCCGGCGGGTGCCGGTGGCCAGGACCTCCTGGATCGCCCACACCCCTTCACCGGCGGCCTCCACGCCTTCGACGCGGCGGAGCGTGGGCGAGGGATCGCCGTCGCCCGAGAGCGCGGGCGCCTCGAGGAAATCGGGACGCGGCCGCACGCTCACCGGCGCCGATGCCGCGAACGCGGTGGAGACCCCGGCGCCGGCCAGGCGTGCGGTGACGGTGGCGGTGCCGGCGCCCACGCCGTGCAGGAGCCCCTGGGCGTTCACCGTGGCCACGCCCGGGCTCGAGCTCTCGAAGGTGATCGGCAGGCCCGGGATCGTGCGGCCCAGCGCGTCCACGGCGCGCGCCGCCAGCGGCAGGTCGGACCCGGCGGTGAGCTCGGTGGCCTCGGGAGTGATCTCGACGCGCAGCGGGTGCACCTCGAGGCGCGTGAACGCCGAACGGCCGCCGGAGCGCACCGTCACCACCGCCAGGCCGGGGCGCAGCCCGGTCACCGTGCCGTCCGGCGAGACGGCGGCGACCTTCGGCGAGGAGCTGGTCCACGTCAGCGGGGCCGCCACGTCGACGCCCGAGGCGTCGCGGGCCGTGGCCGTCAGCCGCAGCGTCGCGCCGGCGTACACCCACCGGCGCGGCGACTCCAGCTCGAGCGTCGCCGCCTGCGAAGAGACGGGGGAGACCGGCGCCGGATTCGAGGCGCCTCCGGAAACGGGGCGCGCCTCGAACAGCACGGTGCTGCCGTCGACGAGACGCGATACGAAGAGCACGCTGCCGGCCGGGCCGAACGCGAACTCCCCGTTGCCGAAGCCGAACGGCAGGGCTTCGAACGAAGCCGAGTCGGCGCCTGCCACCAGCTGGAACTCGTCCGCCTTGCGGACCATCAGGATGTCCTGGCTGCCCGCGTGAGCCGGGAGCAGGAGGTCACCGCTCGCGGAGATGTCGATTCCGCCGTACGAGCACACCTGGCGGTTGCCGGTCGGAAGGAGGACGTCGGCGGGCACGGCGATGGTCCAGGCGTCGCCGCTGCGGTACTCCGCCACGAACGAGTTGCAGGTGCCTCCCTCGTTGAAGGTGGTGAGGAAGCGGGAGCCGTCGGCCACCACCGTGTCCCCGGGGTAGAGCTGCGTGGTCAGGGGCGGGCGGGGCGCGATCCACTTCTGGCCGTCGTAGAGCACGAAGTCCTGCCCGCCGCCGCCAGGCCGGTCGAGGACGGCCATCACGCGGCCCGCTTCGTCGATGGCGAGGTTCCGCACCGACTCGAAGACCCCGCCGGCGGGGCTCGGCGTGCCGGGCACCCCGTGCTCGCTCAGGGTGGCGATGACGCGCCAGCCGCTGCCGTCGTGGAGCAGGATCGCGGGCGGATCCGAGATGCTCTTGCGCCCCACGCCGGCGACCATCCCCCGGGAGTTGACCGCGACGACGCCGTCGATGCGCGTGTCGCGGTCGGCCGGGAAGGCGAGCTCGACCTGCGATCCGTTCAGCTTGTAGAGCCGGTTGCCCCCCGAGATCACTCCCGAGATCACCCAGGTCGTTCCGGCACCGTGGACCGCCGAGGCCACCGAGCTCACCCTCTCGCCGGCAGGCAGCGTGTCGCCGACCAGGAGACGCGGCACCAGGCCCTCGGGGGTCAGCTCGAAGAGGCTGCGCGACCGGCTCCCCAGGAGGAGGTGGATCGCCGAGCCCGGGCCGCGCGCCACCGCGCCATAGGAGCCGATGCTGAGGCCGGCGGTGACGTGCACCGTCGAGCCGACGCCGAACAGGAAGCTCGGCTGGGCGCCCAGCCGGAGGACCGCCGTGCCCGTCTCGGCGAGCTCCACCTGGGCGATGACGTCGCCGTCCGCCAGCAGCGCCGCGGACACGATCCAGCGGATCGGCTCGCCGTTCGGCGCCAGCGCGGGCAGGGACTGGACGGTGCGCACGATGTCCCCCGACCAGACCTGGAGGCTCCCGCCGCCGGAGCCGCCGCTGAAGAGAACGCCGCCGGCGGCCAGGTCGAGGACGTTCGGGTTCTCGGTGACCCGCGTGCGCACCTCGCCGCCGGGCAGCCGCAGCACCAGTCGCGAGGTGCCGTCGGCCAGGTAGAGACTGTAGGCGAGGCGCCCGTCTTCGGTGACGTCGAACCTGCCGATGCCGCTGACGGTGGTGCCCTCGTACGCGTCGCCGCTGCCGACGATGCGCTCCAGCGCGGTCCCGTAGCGGTAGAGGCGCTGCCGCTCGCCGCCGGTCGCGACGTAGACGGTGGACGCGCTGTCGATGGCGATCTGGTTCATGGAGAAATCCGGGTCGTCCTCCGGCGCCGTGGCCTGGCTCACCAGCATCTCGGGACGGCCGTTCTTCACGCGGAAGAGCCCGTTGTAGTTGTCGTCCAACCCGCGGTACTGGAACTGCGCCTGGAAGACCAGGTCGCCGCGCCCGTTCCGGCGCGGCTGCTGGCAGCAGACGCGCACGCTGTCGGCGTCGGCCACCGAGATCCCCGAGAGCACCGCCGGCGAAAAACCCGAGGCGCCGGCCAGGAAGATGCCTTCCCGGTCCGACACCAGCACCGCGCCGCTCCCGTCGATGACCGGGTCGGCGAAGACGCCGTTGCCGAAGGAGAAGCGCTGGTTGGCCGTCGGCAACGGCTGCGACGCGTCGTACACGCTGCGGAAGGTCCCGCGGTCCCAGACCAGCAGGGCGTCGGCCAGGCCGTCGAGGTTCGCGCCGAAGGCGATCTGCCCCGCCTCGTTGACCGAGACCTGACCTTCCATCCGCCGCAGCAGGAACGAATGGCGCACGTCGTCGCTCCCCAGGCGGCGGGTGACCTGGTAGGAGGGGCGCGGCCGCACCTGGATGGTGGTCTCGACGGTGAACGTCAGGCCGTAGGGGTTCAGCATGTCGAGCAAGATGGCGCGGACGCCGTCGGTGCCGACCGTATACGCGGTGAAATGCCCTTCGCCGTCGATCGTGCCCATCCCGTAGCCGCCCAGCGACTGCCAGCCGACCCGCACGTTGGGGATCGGCTTGCCGGCGCGGTCCAGCGCGCGGACGCTGAAGGTGAGCCGGTCGCCGACGTAGAGCTCCGGCTTCGCCGGAATCACCTCCACCTTGGCGGGCACCACCAGCAGGCTCACGCCGGCGCTGGTGCTCGGCGAGCCGGCGTCGGCGCCGATGCTCACCTCGCCGACCTCCAGGCCGCGCACCACTCCGTCGGCGTCCACGGTGGCGCGCTCCGGGCGCGCCGACCTCCAGTTCACCTTCGCCCCCGGCACCGGGCGGTCGTTGGCGTCCACTACCAGCGCGGTCAGCTGCAGCCGGTCGCCGGAGACCACCGTCGCCGACGGGGCGCTGACCAGCGTGCGCGCCGGCTGGGCATGAGCCGTGCCCGCCAGCAGCAGGCCGAGCGCCAGCACGGCCGGGCGGCTCATCTCAGCCGAAGACCTCGTCGACGGACGTGTACGTTCCGAAGGAGGCTCCGTCGACGTACTGGAAGATGCGGCCGGTCGGCGTCTCCAGGATGCGTTTGGTCCAGTTGATGCCGAGAGCCGAGTAGATCGTGGCGGTGAGGTCCTCCGGGAAGATCGGGCGCTGCTTGCTCCACCCCGGCTCCACCACCCGCGCGCCCTGGGAGTCGCTGGCGCCCAGCGCCCGCCCTCCCTTCACGCCCCCCCCCAGCATGGCCACCGGCATCACGTCGCGGTGGTGGTCGCGGCCGCCGCTGGCGTTCAGCGGACCGGGGGTGCGGCCGAACTCGCCCATGATGATGATCAGCGTCTGGGCCAGGTCCCCGGAGGCCTTCAGGTCCTCCACCAGCATGCCGACGCCGCGGTCGAGGACCTCGGTGAGCCGGTACATGCTGTTGAAGCTCGACCTGTCGAACATCGACTGGTGCGTGTCCCAGCCGCCGTTGGTGATCTGGATGAAGGCGACGCCGAGCTTCGCCCTCACCGCGTTTCGGGCTACGACGCAGGCGTTGCCGAACTGGTTGTTGCCGTAGCGGCTGCGCTCCTCGCCGTTGATCTGGAAGACCGCCTCCACCGCCGGGTCGTACATGAGCGGGCGGGCGGCGTCGTAGAACTCGATGTGGCGGGTCAGCAGCGGATCGGACGGCGAGGCGACGACCGGCGCCTCCAGCGACTTCAGCAGCCCGAAGCGCTCTCCGAAACGGCGCTGGCTGTCGTTGCCGAAGTAGTCGTGTCTTATCGTGTCGAAGCTGCCGGTGGGCGCGTCCAGAGGCTCGTGCCTTCCCCCCAGGAAGGTGGCTCCCTGGATGCCGCCGCCGCCGCCGCCGTCGAGCGCCATGAACGCGGGGAGCTTGCCGACCACGCCGGCCAGCGTGCGCTCGTGGCTGACCACCGAGCCGATGTTGGGCGTCTCGGCCACGAAGGCGGGGTTCGCCTGGTGCGCGGTCTGGATGTAGAACTGCCCGCGCTCGTGGGCGGCCTCCCAGCTCGAGACGTTGTGGAGGAGCAGCAGGTCGGAGCCGAAGCGCGAGAGCTGGGGGAAGAGCTTCCGCGAGAGGACCAGCCCCCCGCCCAGCGGCTGCAGGTCGGCGTCGTTCGGGTTCCAGGGACCCTCCTTGGGGTCGAAGGTGTCGAGCTGGCTCGGGGCCCCCATCAGGTTCACGAAGATGACCGCCTTGGCGGTGGAGCGCAGCGCGACGTCGGCGAGCTCGACCCGCACGCCGGCGTCGCCGCGGCGGGCCAGCGCCGCCAGCGCCCCGAAGGCTCCGGCCCCGGCGAGGAAGTCGCGGCGGCTGGTGCGGCTGCAGGAAGCGCAGGTCTTCATTGGTTGAAGATGAAGTCGACCTTGTTGAAGAGCGCCCACTGCAGGTCGCTCAGCCACGTCTCCAGCGTGCGTCCGGCGCGGTAGCCGAGCGCCACCTCCACCTCGGCCGGTGACGGAGCGCGGCCGATCGACGCCAGGAAGAGATCGTCCACGAGGTCGCGCTCCGGCCGCCCGGAGGCGGCCAGACGAGCGACCCGCGTCGCCGCCGCGCCCTGCGAGCTGCCGAAGGTGCGCTGGTTGACCTGCCCGTCGTTCATCAGGGTCAGGACGCGCACCACGCTGGTCTCGAGGCTGCGCGGGGTGCGCCACCAGTCGCCGCGCCCGAAGCTGACCAGGAGGCGATGGACGTTCCGGTCCTGCGGCTCGTAGGGGTCGGGGAGCTGCACCGCGCGCGATACCGCCGCGCCGCCGGTCACCGGCAGCGACACCTCGAGGCCGCTGGCGGCGTTCAGCGCGTCGTAGAGCTCCTCCGGCAGCAGCCGGCGCGGCCTCTGCCGGGCGAAGTACCTCGACAGCTCGGGGCGCGGTCCCTGCGGATGGCGCACCGAGAGCTGGTAGCCGCTGGAGGTGACCAGCCGGCGGATCAGCGGCTTCAGCCGGTAGCCGCCGCGGATGAAGTCGTCGGCCAGCTCCTCCAGCAGCTCCGGGTGCGAGGGCTGCAGCGGCCAGGGTGCCGGGGGCGGATTGGCGGCGTCGATGCGGTCCATGTCCCAGGCCTCGGGGGGGTCCACGATGCCGGCGCGGAAGAAATGCGCCCAGAGGTAGTTCACCGCGGCGCGCGCGAACTGCCGGTCCCTGGTGACCAGCCGGGCCAGCTCCTTGCGCCACTCGCCGGTCACCGGCTTGCCGCCGCCGAAGAAATAGGTCGGCTCGTAGAGGCCGATGCGCGGCGGCCGCGGCCCCGGGTTCATCGGGTCCACGACGCCGTGGTAGGTGCCGATCGATTCGTCGGCCACCACCACCCGCACCTGCTGGTTGTTGGCGTCGACCGCGAGCTCGGTGGTCTTCAGCCGCGACAGGAACGCCGAGATGCCGAACAGCTCGGTGCGCCGGCGGCGCGCCAGGTGCAGGTTGATCGGCTCCAGGTGGTGGGCGCCGTCGTGGCAGGAGACGCACTGCGTCTGGACTCCCAGGAACTGGGTGGTGATGGTGTTGGTGAGCGCGTCCCAGGTGTCCTGCACCGGGTCGCCCTGCTGGATGCCGCGCACGATGAAGTTGACCGCGCCGACCCTGTAGGAGTCGCCGGAGGCGGCGATCAGCTCGCGCGCCAGGTCGTCGAAGGGGCGGTCGCGGCGCAGGAAGTCGCGCAGCAGCTCGTGGAAGAGGGTGCGCCCGGGGATGCCGATGTAGTTGTAGTAGCGGCTGGTGACCTGGAAGCGGTTGCCGAAGTAGAGCGTGAAGTAGTCGACGTAGGCATCCGAAGCGAGGAGGTCGTCGACGATGCGGTCGCGCTTGTCGGGTCGGCTGTCGGCCAGGAAGGCCCGGATCGCTTCCGGCGCCGGGATGCGGCCGGTGAGGTCGAGGCTGACCCGGCGCAGGAACTCGGCGTCGCCGACGAGCGGCGCCGGCTGGATGCCGTCGGCCTCCATCTTCGCGAAGAGGAGGTCGTCCACGAAGTTGTTGCGGGGGACCTGCGGGGCGATCTCGGCCTTCCCGGCGATTCGCGAGGCGGTCTCGGTCGCGTGCGAGGAGACCGGCCCGGGAATGCGGGCCCGCTTGAGCAGCCGCTCCTGCTGCAGCGCGGCCTGCCATTCGTTGCGGACCGAAGGAGGGTAGGCGGGGCAGGCCATATCCGACGCCCTCGCGGGCGCCGCCATCAGCGAGGTGATCGAGAGGACGAAGGTGGCCGCTCCGCGACCCACGATCCTGTGGACTCCTGAACCGAACGATATAGCCGCGGCCGAGTGCATATCAAGGGTTACGATTCCCGTCCACCCTATGCGTCCGGCCGCCGCGCTCCTCATCGCTTCAGGCCTGGCCCTGGCGGGGTCGGGGGGCGCAGCGCCCGCGGAGCCCCCAATGGGACAAGCCTCTCCTGCCGCCGAGCGGGACGGGCGACTGGCCGCGGCGCTCCGCTACCGCGAGGGACTCCTGGCCAGCGTGCGCTACGCGCGGGCCACTCCGGCGCTCTTCCCCGAGACGAAGCTGAAGGAGGCACGCGTCCTCTCGCGCGACGAGCGCGAGGCGGTCTGGTCGGTCTGGAAGACGTACCTCGATTACGCGCTGGCGCTCGACTCCCTGGCCAAGGCCTCCCGGGGCAGCCTCGACGAGCTGGAGACGTTCGCGGTGGCGACGCTGGGCTCCTATCGCGCGGCGCTGGAGCTGATCGAGCGCGTGGAGAACGACCCCGGCCTGGACAGGCTGCTGAACGAGTCGGTGCCGGAGCTGGGGCTGCCGGCCGGCACCTACGCGGGCTTCAAGCTGCGCTACCTGAACGTGGCGCGCGCCGGCGAGCTGGGTGCGCTGACCACGGCATTGAAGGCGCGGCGCGTCACCGATCCGGCCATCGAGGAGGACACGGCCCTCCTCGTCCGGATGGGCAAGGGGAGCGGCGAGGTGATGACGGTCAAGAACGCCTTCCGGGTGATGAAGCGCGCCGGCTTCGCCACCTGGCTGCCGGTGCAGGCCGGGGTGGCCGAGTGGATGGGGGATACCAAGGTCTGGCGGCGCCACCGGAGCCTGGTGACCGGCGAGCAGGCGGCGGCGCTGGTCCCGCGGCTCCGCCCCGGCGACCTGATCCTGGAACGGCGGGAGTGGTACCTCTCCAACATCGGCCTGCCGGGCTTCTGGCCGCACGCCGCGCTCTACGTGGGGACGCCGGAGGTGCGCCGCGCCTTCTTCGACGACGCCGCTCTCAGATCGTGGGTCTTCTCGGAAGGGCGCGCCGATTCCGATTACGAGGCCCTCCTCACGGGGCGCGAGCCGAAGGCGTACCAGGCGTCGCGCGCCGGTCCGGAGCTGCGGGTGATCGAGGCGGTGAGCGAAGGCGTCGTCTTCTCCACCGTCGAGCACACCGCCGCCGCCGACTCGGTGGCGGTGCTGCGCCCCCGCCTTCCGAAGCTGGAGATCGCCAAGGCGTTGCTGCGAGCGTTCCATTACTTCGGGCGGCCCTACGACTTCGACTTCGACTTCGCGACCGACGACCAGCTCGTCTGCAGCGAGCTGGTGGTGAAGTCCTACACGTCGGGCCTCGACTTCCCGACCGTGGAGATCCTGGGGCGCAAGGCCACGCCGCCGAACGCGATCGTGCGGCGCTTCGACGAGACCTATGGCACGCCGGAGCAGCGCTTCGAGCTGGTGGCGTTCCTGGACGGCGACGAGCACCGGGGCGTAGCGAAGGAAGCCACCGTGGAGGCCTTCCGAGCGAGCTGGAAGCGTCCCAAGTGGGACGTGTTCGTCAAGCGCTGACCCTTTACAATCTCCCTCAAGCTCGTGCTGCGTCGATCTGCCTCGCTCGCGCTCTGCCTGGGCACTCTCGGGGCCTTCGCCCTGGCGCTCTCGGCCGCGCCGTCGGCGCGCTTTGCCTTCCGGCGCATCCTGAGGGTGGCGACCGGGATGGTCGAGACGGTGCCGCTCGAGGAATACGTCGCCGCGGTGCTGCCGGCGGAGATCGGCGGTGGCGCGCCGCAGGCCGCGCTGGAGGCACAGGCGGTGGCGGCGCGCTCCTACGCGCTGGCGCACCCCGACCGCCACGACGATCACGAGGCCGATCTGTGCGACGCCGTCCACTGCCAGGTCTTCCGCGGGCTGGGCACCGCCACCGACGCCACCCGCCGCGCCGCGCTTGCGACCCGCGGGCTGGTGCTGGTGCAGGACGGCCGCATCATCGCCGCCCCGTTCCACGCCGCCTGCGGCGGGCACACCACCCGCCCCACCGACGTCTGGGACGACGAGGAAGTCCCGAACCTGACGCCGGCCGCGGACGACGCCTGCCTCTCGGCGCCCGTCTCGCACTGGACCTTCAAGCTCTCGCGTATCGGGTTGGCACGCCTCGGCGCGAAGCTCGGCGTGCCGGGCGCCCGCTTCCTCGAGGTCTACGGGAGGAGCGACGACGGCCGGGTCTCGATGCTGCGCCTCCACGCACCCGGGCAAGGAGTGAAGGTGGTGCGCGGGTTCGACTTCCGGCGCGCCGCCGCCTCGCTCTGGGGTTGGCAGTCGGTGCGCTCCACCGCCTTCGAGATCGCCGAGACGCCGGCGGAGTACGTGCTCAACGGACGCGGCAGCGGCCACGGCGCCGGGATGTGCCAGACGGGCGCCATCGGCCGGGCGCGACGCGGGGAGACGCGCGACGCGATCCTGCAGCACTACTACGCCGGCGCCAGGGTCGCGCAGCTCCAGAGCCTCCGCTGATGCCGGCGGAGCTGCAGGTCGGCCTCGACCGGCTGCTGCGGGACCCGTCGGCGCTCCGCGGCAAACGGCTGGGCCTGCTGGCGAACCCGGCCTCGGTCACCTCCGGCTTCGTCCCCGCCTGGCGCGCGCTCCCGGCCGCGGGCCTCAACCTGGTGCGCCTCTTCGGCCCCGAGCACGGCTTCACCGGCGCCGCGCAGGACATGGAAGCGGTCGGCTCCGGCGGCCCGCCCTGCCTCCCCATCGTCTCGCTCTACGGGACGACGTTCGAGGATCTCACCCCGCGCCCCGACCAGCTCGATGGCCTGGACGCGGTGGTCTGCGACCTGCCGGACGTGGGCAGCCGCTACTACACCTTCGTCTGGTCGATCGCGCTCATGATGAAGGCCTGCGCCCAGCGCGGCCTGCCGGTCACCGTGCTGGACCGCCCGAACCCGCTGGGCGGCGTCACCATGGAGGGGAACCTCCCCGAGGAGCCGCTCCTCTCGTTCGTCGGCCTCTACCCGGTGCCGGTGCGCCACGCGATGACCCCGGCCGAGATCGCGGTGCACGTGAACGAGACGTTCGGGCTCGGCTGCGAGCTGCACGTGGTGCCGCTGCGCAAGCGCTCCGGCGTCCCGTCGCGCGCCGAGCTGGGCGAGCCGGCCGCCTGGGTGCTGCCGTCGCCGAACATGCCGACGCCCGATACCGCGCTCGTCTATCCGGGCATGTGCCTGGTCGAGGGCACGAACCTCTCCGAGGGGCGCGGCACCACGCGCCCCTTCGAGCTGGTGGGCGCGCCCTGGCTGGGCTCGGAGTCGGCGGCCGACATCGCCAACGCGCTGGCGCTGCCGGGCGTCGTCTTCCGGCCGCACTCCTTCAAGCCGACGTTCCAGAAGCACGCCGGCAAGCTCTGCGGCGGCGTGCAGCTCCACGTCACCGACCCGGCCGCGTTCCGCTCCTACGAAACCGGGCTGCGGCTCATCAAGGCGTTCCGCGACATGGCGCCCTCGGAGTTCCGCTGGCGCACCGAGGTCTACGAGTACCGCGACGACGTGCCGGCGATCGACCTCCTGGCGGGGACGGCGACCTACCGCCAGCTGGTGGATGGCGGCGAGTGGCTGGACGGCTGGATCCGCACGTTCGACGCCGACCTCGCGCGCTTCGGGGCGCAGCGCGAGCGTCACCTCCTCTATCCCGACCGCCCCGCCGGTCCGCCGGCGATCCTGGTGGTCGGAGCGCACGAGGCCGGCAAGACGACGCTGGCCGCGTCGCTGGTCGCGGCGCTCACCGCGCGCGGGTACCGCGTCGGCTCGGTGAAGCACACCGACCACGAATACGACACCGACCTCGCCGGCAAGGACTCCCACCGGCACGCGGCGGCCGGAGCGAACCCGGCGGTGCTGGTGGCCGGGCGCCGGGCGGCCCGCCACAGCGTGGAAGAGGCGCCGCGGGTGCTGGAGGGCTTCCTGGCCCGCGAGCTGGCCGGCGCCGACGTGGCGGTGGTGGAGGGCTACAAGCGGGCGGCGCTGCCGAAGATCGAGGTCGTGCGGGGCGCGGTCGAGCGCGCGCCGGTGGCCGCCGAGGACCCGCACCTGCTGGCGGTGGTGACCGACACCGAGACGCCCCACCCGGCCGAGGTGCCGCGCTTCCGCTTCGACGAGCTCGAGCGGCTGCTGGGGCTGGTGGTCCGCACGCTGGGCCTCGAGCCGAAGTAAGAAGCAAGGCGTGAAGGCGATCCTGGTCCCCAGGCCGGGCGGTCCGGAATCGCTCGTCTACGGGGACGCTCCCGATCCGATCGCCGGCCCCGGCGAGGAGCTGGTGCTGGTGCACGCCGCCGGCGTCAACCGGGCCGACCTGCTGCAGGCCGCCGGCAAGTACCCGCCGCCACCGGGCGCGTCGCCGATCCTGGGAATGGAGGTGGCCGGCGAGCTGGCCGCCACCGGCGAGCGCGTCTTCGCGCTCCTGGCGGGCGGCGGCTACGCGGAGAAGGTCGCGGTGCCGTCCGGGCTGCTGATGCCGATCCCGCACGGCCTCTCGTTCGTGGACGCCGCCGCGATCCCGGAGGTCTTCTTCACCGCCTACCTGAACCTCTTCCGGGAAGGCGCGCTGGCGCGCGGAGAGCGGCTGCTGGTCCACGCGGCGGCCTCGGGCGTCGGCACGGCGGCGGTGCAGCTCGCCAAGCGGGCCGGCGCCGAGGTGATCGGCACCACCCGCTCGCCGGCCAAGTGCGACGCGGTACGCCTGCTGGGGGCCGACCTGGCGCTCTATGCCGGCAACGGACAGTTCGCCGAGCGGATCGAGGCGCATCACGGGCAGCAGGCGATCGACCTCATCCTGGACCCGGTCGGAGGCGCGAACCTCGAGCAGAACATCCGGCTGCTGCGGCTCGGGGGACGGCTGGTGCTGATCGCCACCATGGGAGGGCGCGAGGCCTCGCTCGACCTCGGCGCGGTGCTGAGCCGGCGCCTCCGCATCATCGGGTCGACGCTGCGCTCGCGCCCGTTGTCGGAGAAGATGGAGCTCACCCACGCGTTCCGCACCGAGGTGCTGCCCGGCTTCCTGGACGGCGCGTTGCGGCCGGTCATCGACTCGGTCTTCGCGCTCTCCGAGGCGGAGGCCGCGCACCGCCGCATGGCCGCCAACGAGAACATCGGGAAGATCGTGCTGCGAGTCGCCTAGTGGTATTTCGCGCCGCCGTCTTCGACCTCGACGGCACGCTGATCGACTCCTACCAGGCGATCCACGAGTCGCTGAGCCACGTGCTGGCGACGTACGGGAAGCCGCCGGTGACCGCCGCCGAGACCCGGCGCATGGTGGGACACGGGCTGGAGAGCCTCATCGCGCAGGCCGTCGACGCCGCGCTGGTCCAGGACGGCGTACGGGTCTTCCGCGAGCACTACCGGGTCGTGGCACCCGAGAAGACCTGGCTTCTCGCCGGCGCGGCCGAGCTGATCGCTGCGCTGGCGGAGCGCGGCGTGCCGATGGGGATCGCCTCCAACAAGCCGTCGTATTTCAGCCGTCAGCTGCTGGAGCGGCTCGGGCTCGGGGAACGGTTCGTGGACATCGTGGGCCCCGACCGCGGGTTCCCGCCCAAGCCGGCTCCCGACATGGTGCTGGCGCTGCTGGCCTCGATGGGCGCCGCGCCCGCCGAGACGCTCTTCATCGGCGACATGCCGGTCGACGTCCAGACCGCGCGGGCGGTGGGGATGCCGATCGCGGTGCTGCCGACCGGCTCGTCGGATCGGGAGGAGCTTCAGGCCTGCGCGCCCGATTGCCTGCTTGGCGGGTTGATGGACGTGCTGGATCTGTTCTGAAAAGACCATCTGGATAGAATCCGGCCCCTTATGAGCAGCTTCGATTCGACGTCTGGTCAGCCCGGTCAGGTCAAGTTCTTCAACCCCGGCCCCGTCTGGGTGCGCCCGCAGGTCCTGCAGGCGCTCACCGGGCCGATGATCTCGCACCGCTCCCAGGCCTTCATGGACCTCTACGGCAGGATCCTGGACAAGCTTCCCAAGGTCTTCCGCACCAAGGGCGCGGCGCACACCCTGGCGACCTCGGCCACCGGCGTCTGGGAGTCGGCGCTGGTCTCCTGCATCGAGGAGGGGCCGGTCCTCTCGCTCTGCAGCGGAGCCTTCTCCGACAAGTGGGGGGAGATGTCGCAGCGCCTCGGCCTCGAGACCGACATCCACAAGGTGGAGTGGGGCAAGGCGATCCGTGCCGACGAGGTCAGGAAGAAGCTCGGCGAGAAGAAGTACAAGGCGGTCACGGTCGTCCACAACGAGACCTCGACCGGCACCATCTCCGACCTCGAGGCGATCGCCAAGGTGGTCCGCGAGAGCTCCGACGCGCTGCTCCTGGCCGACGTCGTCACGTCGCTGGCCGGCATTCGGGTCGAGGCCGACGAGTGGGGGCTCGACGTGGCGGTGTCCGGCTCGCAGAAGGCCCTGGCCCTGCCGCCGGGGCTGGCGCTCTTCTCGGTCTCCGAGCGGGCCATGGAGGCGGCGCGGAAGAAGAAGAACCGCGGCCTCTACCTCGACCTCATCGACATCGAGTCCTTCGCCAAGAAGAAGCAGACGCCCACCACCCCCTGCCTCTCGCTCCTCTACGCGCTGGACGTGCAGCTCGACCACGTGCTGCAGGAAGGCATCGAGGCGCGCTGGGCGCGCCACCACGCGATGCTGGCCGAGGTGGAGGCCTGGGCGCCGAAGAACGGCTTCCGCTTCTTCCCCGAGGAGGGCGCGCACTCGCCGACGGTGTCGTCGCTGATGCCGCCCGAAGGCGTCTCGGCCGAGGACCTCAACAAGGCGCTGCGCAAGATGGGCTACGGCACCGGCTCGGGCTACGGGAAGCTGAAGCCGACGAACATCCGCATCGGGCACATGGGGGACGTGGACGTCGCCTCGGTGAAGGCGTACCTCGCCGCGCACGAGCAGGCGGTATCCGAGCTGAGGAAGTCGTCTCCCGCCCCCGCCGGGGCGAGCGCTTGAGCGGGGCGCAGCAGGGAGCCCGCGGCAAGAAGGTCCTGGTCGCCGAGCCGCTCAGCGAGAGCGGCATGGCGCTCCTCTCCGGCGCGGGCCTCGAGGCCGACGTCCGGACCGACCTTTCCCGCGAGGCGCTCCTCGAGACGATCGGCGGCTACGACGGGCTCATCGTCCGCTCGGCCACCAAGGTCGATCGCGAGCTGCTGACCGCCGGCAAGCGGCTGACCGCGGTCGGGCGCGCCGGTGTCGGTCTCGACAACGTGGACGTGAAGGCGGCCACCGAGCGCGGCATCCTGGTCGTGAACGCTCCGTCGGGCAACGTGGTCTCCGCGGCGGAGCACACGATCGCGATCCTGCTGGCGCTCCTGCGCAAGATCCCCGAGGCACAGAACTCGCTTAAGGCGGGTGAGTGGAAACGGACGAAGTTCGTCGGGACCGAGCTTCAAGGGAAGGCGGTCGGCCTGGTGGGGCTCGGTCAGGTCGGCGCCCGCGTCGCTGTGCGGCTCCGGCCGTGGCATGTGCGGCTGCTGGCCTACGACCCCTACATCTCCGAGGAGCGGGCTTCGGAGCTTGGAGTGGAGCTTTTTACCTTGGAGGAGCTGCTCCGGCAGGCGGACATCGTCTCGCTGCACACCCCGGTCACACCAGAAACCACGGGGCTCCTCAACGCCGCCCGCCTGGCGACGATGAAGCCCGGGGCGCTGCTGGTGAACTGTGCTCGGGGAGCCCTGGTCGATGAGGCGGCGCTGCTGGCCGCCCTCGACTCCGGGCAGATCGGCGGCGCGGCCCTCGACGTCTTCGCGCAGGAGCCGCCCAAGGACTTCACCCTGATCAACCACCCCAAGGTGCTCTGCACGCCGCACCTCGGCGCCTCCACCGTCGAGGCCCAGGACCGCGTGGCCGCGGAGACGGTCGAGATGCTGGTCGAGGCGCTGGCCGGCTCGCCCTTCGTGGCGGCGGTCAACCTGCCCTTCCCGCCCGGCGGCGACCCGCACGCCGCGCTCCCCTGGATGCGGCTGGCCGAGAGCGTCGGCGAGTTCCTGGGGCAGGCCCTGCACTCCGCCCCGCGCAGCATCTCCGTCTGCCTGGCGGGAGTGCCCGACGCCTACCGCAAGGCCTGCGCGGTCTCGGCGGTCAAGGGAGTCCTGACGCCGTTCTGCGCCGAGGGGGTCAACATCGTGAACGCGCCGACGCTGGCGCGCCTGCGCGGCATCTCGGTGACCGAGACGGTGCGCGGGGAAGGCAGCGGCTACGCGAACCTGGTGCGGGTGGTGGTGACGACCTCCATCGGGGAGCGCAGCGCCGCCGGCACGCTCTTCACCGACCGCCACGGGCGCGTGGTGGAGATCGACGGGCTGCCGCTGGAGTTCACCCCCGAGGGGACGCTGCTGGTGATCGCCAACCAGGACGTGCCCGGCGTGGTGGGGCGCATCGGGACGCTGCTCGGCGAGCGCGGCGTCAACATCGCCGACTTCGCGCTGGCGCGCGGCCAGGGCGGGCACGCGGCCGCGGTCGTCAAGGTGGACGCCGCCGGCGCGGACGCCCGGGCGCTGGTCGAGGCCGTGTCCGCGCTGCCCGGCATCGAGTCCGTGCGGCTCGTCGACCTGTCGTGAAGAAGCGCGTCGCCGTCGTCTTCGGCGGCCCCTCCCGCGAGCACGGCGTCTCGTTCTTCTCGGCGCGCTGCCTGCTCGAGAACATGCCGCCCGACAAGTACGAGCCGGTGCCGCTCTTCGTCGGCAAGGACGGGTTGTGGCACGGCCCCGACGCCTCGGCCGAGGAGATGCGCGCGCAGATGGCGCGCCCGTCGCGCGACCTGCTCCTGGACGGGGTCGTGCCGGGGGAGACGACGGCGCCGGCGGAGGAGCTGGCGGCCTCGTTCTTCGAGACGTTCCGCGCCGCCAGGCCGGACGTCGTCTTCCCGATCGTGCACGGCACCTACGGCGAGGACGGCACGTTGCAGGGGCTGCTGGAGTGCCTGGGCATCCCCTACGTCGGCTTCGGCGTGGCGGCCTCGGCGGTGGCCATGGACAAGATCTTCATGAAGGCGGTGTTCGCGGCCGCCGGGCTCCCGCAGACCCGCTACCACGCGGTGGAGGGCAAGGAGCTGCGCTCCTACGGGCGCCGCCACCTGCTGATGGAGCGGCTGGAGATGATGCCGCTGCCGCTCTTCGTGAAGCCGGCCTGCGCCGGCTCCTCGGTGGGGGTCAGCAAGGTGAGGGAGCACGGCGAGCTGGAAGGGGCCCTGAAGGAGGCGCTGGACATCGACGTGCGGGCGCTGGTGGAGGAAGGGGTCGACGCGCGGGAGATCGAGTGCTCGGTGCTGGAGGGGATCGACGGCGGCCCGACCGAGGCCTCGATGCCGGGGGAGATCGTCCCCTCGCGCGAGTTCTACGACTACGAGGACAAGTACATCGCCGAGGGCTCCTACAGCGTGATCCCGGCCGACATCCCGGAGGACGTGCGCGAGGAGGTCCGCGGCCTGGCGATCGCCGCCTTCGACGTGCTGGGCGGGTCGGGCTTCGCGAGGGTGGACTTCTTCCTGGAGCGCGGCGGCGGGCGGGTGCTGCTGAACGAGCTGAACTCCCTGCCTGGCTTCACGCCGATCTCGATGTTCCCGAAGATGTGGGAGGCCTCCGGCCTCTCGCTGCCGGCGCTGCTGGACCGCCTGGTGAAGAGCGCCTTCGCGCGGCCGATGCGGGGACGCTGAGACCTCGATAGGAGTCGCGTCCGTCTAGAATCGGCGGCCACGCCACCGGCACTTCGGCACGGGGGGTCACATGTCGTCACTCTCCTCGGACTTCGGCAGGCTCTTCGACTCGGGGGTGCTGGGCGTCTTCCACGCCTCGGCCGAAGGCGCCCTGCGCGACGCCAACGGCGCGTTCCTGGCGACGGTCGGCCGCGGCGCCGACGAGCTGCCGGGGCTGGCCCTGCGGCTGCTGGTCTCGGCAGAGCACGCCGTGCTGCACGAGGAGGCGCAGGCCAGGCTTCAGACCGAGGCGCCGGCGTCTCCCTGGGAATGCGAGCTGGTCGCCAAAGACGGCACGCGGGTGCCGGTCCTCATCGGCGGGACGCTGCTCCCGGACTCCGGCGGCGACTGGGTGGGCTTCGCCATCGACCTGCGCCAGCGCGAGCGCCGCCGGGTCGTGCGCGAGGTGCCGGCCCCGCCGAAGGCCGACGACCGCACCTCGGTGATGGACCGCGGCGGGATCCTGGAGTTCCTCGACCAGGAGCTCCCGCGGGCCCGCAAGAGCGGCTTGCCGCTGGCGGTGATCCTGGCCGGCATCGACAGCTTCGCCGAGGTGCGGCGCTCGCTCGGAGATGAGGCGGCGCTGGAGCTGTTCTGGATGGTCGTGGACCGCACCAAGCTCGGCCTGCGCGGCTACGACGGCATGGGCAAGTACGGCGACCACGGGGAGTTCCTGCTGGTGCTGCCGGAGTGCGACATGGGGGGCGTCCTGGCGGTCGCCCGGCGCATGCAGTCGGCGGTCGCGCGGGAGCCCTTCCACCTCGGCGAGCGCCCCTTCACGCTGACCCTGAGCGCCGGGGCGGTCTCCTCGGAGGACCGCGGGACCTGCAGCCCAAGCGAGCTGATGCTGGCGGCCGACGCCGCCCTCCTCAGGGCCCACAACCGGGGAGGCAGCCGCGTGGAGCTGGTCACCGCCTGACGACGCTCCTCTTGCGCTAATCTCGGGGCGGTCGAACATGAGTAGGTTCTCGTCGTTTCCCCGTGTTTCCTGTGTCTGAAGACACCGGGCAGCGCCGCACGTCGCGCGAGGAGAGGCGCGAGTGCGCGGAGACGCTCCTGCGCGGGCTCAACCTGCTGCTGGCCGAGGCGCGCGCCCGCCAGCAGGAGTCGCTGACCCTCGGGCTGGGCGGCGTCCTCTCCACCGCCGAGCGGCTGAAGGGCCTGGTCGAGGCACCGCTCCGCGAGGAGGCGCGCCGGGCCGTGACCGACCCGCTGGGCCGGCCGGCACAGCCGCCCCCGGCCGCGGCCGCCGGGGCGGCCCCGCGCCCGGAACGGCGTCCCCGGGCGGCGCGCGCGCCGGGGGGCGCCTCGGGGCGCCTGCTGGTGGTGGACGACAACCCGCTCAACCGCGAGATGCTGGTGCGCCGTCTGGGGCAGCAGGGCTACGTCGTGGACGAGGCGCAGGACGGCATGGAGGCGCTGGCCAAGCTCGAGGAAGGGAAGCACGACCTGGTGCTCCTGGACATCATGATGCCGGGCATCTCCGGCATCGACGTGCTGAAGAAGGTGCGCGAGACGCTGTCGGTCTCGGAGCTGCCGATCATCATGGCCACCGCCAAGGACGCCGCCGAGGACGTCCTGTCGGCGCTCAAGCTGGGCGCCAACGATTACGTCACCAAACCGCTCGACTTCCCGATCGTGCAGGCGCGCGTCGAGGTGCAGCTCGCCTACAAGCGCGCCAAGGACGAGGCGCAGCGGCTGGCCACCGACCTCAGCGCCAGCAACCGCCGCCTCGAGGAGGTGCAGCGCCGCATCGTGGAGCTGCAGTCGGGCGCCACCGGCGCCACCCAGGGGCTGGCCGCCTGGTCCAAGAGCATGGCCGAAGGGATCGCGCCGCTGGTCAGCGTGGCCGAGATCGCGGTCTACACCCTCGAGGAGCAGCAGCGGGTGCGGCCGCTCTTCGGCAGCACGCTGCGGGCGCCCTCCTTCTCCGAGCTGGAGGCCTCGCGGCGCGGCTCGCTGGAGCGGGCGACGCCGAGCGGCGGCGTCGAGACGCTGCTGCCGATCCTGGGATCGGCGGGAGAGCTCCTCGGCGGGGTGCTGGTGCCGGCGCGCGTCTCGGTCTGGGCCGACACCGAGCGCGGCCTGCTCGAGAGCTTCGTCCGCAACCTCGGCACCGCGCTCGACCTGCAGAGGGTGCGGGGGCGGCTGGCCGAGGCCGAGCAGCGCCGGGCCGCCTCGCGCCAGGAGATGCTCGACAAGGGCGTCGAGGTGCTGCACGTCTGCCCGGTCTGCAGCCGCTGCTACCCCAGCAGCGTCGCCAAGTGCGAGGTGGACGCCTCGGAGCTGAAGCTGCCGCGCCTCCTGCCCTTCCGCATCCACGGCCGCTACCGGCTCCAGCAGCTGGTGGGCGAGGGGGGCATGGGGACGGTCTTCCGCGCGCTGGACGAGCGGCTCTCGCGGCCGGTGGCGCTGAAGGTCCTGCGCACCGAGCTCTTCAACGACAAGGAGGCGCGCCAGCGCTTCGCCCTGGAGGCGCGCTCGGTGGCCGGCATCGACCACCCCGGGGTGATCCGCATCTTCGACTCCGGCGACCTGGACGACGGCTCGGCCTACCTGGTGATGGAGTTCGTGGAGGGGATCAACCTCAAGGAGCTGCTGGACCGCGACGGGCGCGGCTCGCACCAGCAGGTGGCCACGCTGATCCGGCTGGGCGCCGAGGCGCTGGAGGCCGCGCACCGCGCCGGACTGGTGCACCGCGACATCAAGCCGGAGAACTTCATCTGCATCCCCGAGGGGCGTGGCTTCACCGTCAAGCTGCTGGACTTCGGGATCGCCAAGCCGGTCGACGTCGTCGACACCGGCATGACCCAGGCCGGCACGGTGCTGGGCACGCCGCGCTACATGTCCCCCGAGCAGGTGCAGGGCAAGGCGCTCGACCTCCGCAGCGACCTCTACTCCTTCGCGGTCGTCTGCTACGAGGCGCTGACCGGGGTGCCGGTGGTGCGCGACCTCGCCGCGCTGCCGGCGGTGCTGATGGAGGTGGCGTTCAAGAACGCGCCGCTGGCCTCCACCCACCTGCCGGACCTGCCAGAGGACTTGGACCGGGCCTTCGAGCGCGCGCTCGAGAAGGAGCCCGACCTGCGGCCCGACAGCGTGCGCGACTGGGCGGTCTCGTTCGTGGCGCTCCTGGACGACATGCCCGACTACATCCGCGGCTGGGAGATGTCGACCCAGCCGGACCGCGGCTCCGAGCCGACCGCGCCGCACCGGGTCTTCGAGTCGTCGGTGCTCAGGCCGCGCTCATGACGCGATGAGCAAGATCCTGGTCGTCGAGGACAACGAGCTCAACAAGGAGGTGCTCTCGCGGCGCCTCAAGAAGGTGGGCTTCGAGGTGGTGATCGCCTCCAACGGGCGGGAGGGCGTGGAGATGGCGCTCTCCGAGCGCCCCGACCTGATCCTGATGGACATGAGCCTGCCGATCATGGACGGCTTCGAGGCCACCCGCCGCATCAAGGCGGCTCCGGAGACGAGCGCCACCCCGATCATCGCGCTCACCGCGCTGGTGATGCCGGGGGACCGCGAGCTCTGCCTGGCGGCGGGCTGCGACGACTACGACGGCAAGCCCATCGAGTTCCCCGGCCTCCTCTCGAAGATCAAGGCGCTGATGCGGTAGTCTTCCCGCGAAAACTTAACGTTCGCGGACGAGGCGGGTCTCTCCAGATGAAGTTCCGGGACCGTCCCCTGCAGCAAAAGCTGAGGCTGCTGCTCCTGCTGACGAGCGGCGTGGTCTTCGTCCTGGGCAGCCTCGGCTACTTCGCCTACGACGTGGTGACGCTGCGGCGCATCCGGCTCGACGACCTCTCGCTCCTGGCCAGGACACTCGAGGTGAACGCCGCCACCGCCCTGGTCTACAACGACCAGCAGACCGGCGAGCTGGTGCTGGGCGGCCTGAAGGCCAACCCGCGCCTGGTGGCCGCGGTCATCCTGCGCCCCGACGGCACGGTGTTCGCCCGGCACGTCCGCTCCGACGCGGTGGAGAGCTTCCGTCCGCCCGCGCCCGGGCCCGACCGGGTCCGCTTCGAAGGGGACCGCATCGTCGCCTCGCGCGCCATCACCTTCAGCGGCAAGCCGGTCGGCACGCTCTACCTGGCCAGCGACACCGAGGAGATCCGCCAGCGGATCCGCAACTACATCCTCTTCCTGAGCGGCGTCCTCTTCGCCGGCTTCCTGGTCACCTGGGGCCTGTCGACGGTGCTGCAGCGGGTCATCTCCGGGCCGATCCTGCGCCTGGTGGAGATCGAGCGGCGGGTGGCCGAGCGCAAGGAATACCACCTGCGCGCCAAGAAGGAGACCGGCGACGAGATCGGCCTCCTGATGGAAACCTTCAACGAGATGCTGGACCAGATCCAGGCGCGCGACCGCGAGCTGCAGGTCGCCAAGGAGAAGGCTGAGGAGGCCAGCCAGGCCAAGAGCGCCTTCCTGGCCAACATGAGCCACGAGCTGCGGACGCCCCTGAACGCGATCCTCGGCTTCTCCGAGATCATGGCCGAGAACGCCGAGGAGGAAGGCCTCACCGAGTTCGTCGACGACAACAAGAAGATCCAGTCGGCGGCGCGCCACCTGCTGGCCCTGATCAACGAGATCCTCGACCTGTCGAAGATCGAGGCCGGCAAGATGACGGTCTACCTGGAGTCGCTGCACCTGCCGATGACGCTGGAGGAGACGCTCGGCACGGTGCGCCCGGTGGTGGAGATGGCGGGCAACAAGCTGGTCGTCGAGTACCCGCCCGACCTCGGCACGATGCGCACCGACGCCAAGAAGCTGAAGCAGATCCTGCTGAACCTGGTGTCGAACGCCTCCAAGTTCACCGACAAGGGGACGGTGACGGTGCGCGCCTCGCGCGAGCGGCTGGCGCCGGGCAAGGACTCGCCGGGCGATTCCGTCCTGTTCGACGTGTGCGACACCGGGATCGGAATGACCGAGGAGCAGATGGGGCGGCTCTTCCAGGCCTTCTCGCAGGCCGACGCCTCCACCACCCGGAAGTACGGCGGCACCGGCCTGGGCCTGGTGATCAGCAAGCGCTTCGCGCAGATGCTGGGGGGGGACGTGACCGTCTCCAGCGTCTTCGGCCGCGGCTCCACCTTCACGATCACCCTGCCGGCGGAGACCAAGGAGGCCGGCCCGGCGACGTCGGCGCCGCTGCAGCCGCCCGGCCGGCATCCCTCGGGCGTGGTGCTGCCGGTGGACCGCAAGTCGCTGGAGGCCCTGCCGCTGGCGCTGGTCATCGACGACGACCCCAACGTGCGCGACATCCTGGCGACGCTGCTCCAGAAGGAGGGCTACCGGGTGGCCCTGGCGGCCTCGGGCGAGGAGGGGCTGAAGCTGGCGCGGCAGCTCTCGCCGGCGGTGGTGACGCTCGACGTGATGATGCCCGGCATGGACGGCTGGACGGTGCTGCGCACCATGAAGCTGGACCCGAAGCTGGCCGACCTGCCGGTCATCATGCTGACCGTCGTCGACGACCGCCAGGCCGGCTACGCGCTGGGCGCTTCCGAGTACCTGCTGAAGCCGATCGAGCGCGACCGGCTCAGCGCGGTGCTGGCCCGCTACCGCAACGGGTCGCACCCGCTGGCGCTCATCGTGGAGGACGACCCGGCCACGCGCACGCTGCTGAAGCAGGCGCTGATGCGGGACGGCTGGCGGGTGAAGGAGGCCGAGGACGGCCGGGTGGCGCTGAAAGCGGTGGAGGAGGAGCAGCCGGCGATCATCCTCCTCGACCTGATGCTGCCGGTGCTCGACGGCTTCGGCTTCCTGCTGGAGTTCCGCAAGCACACCGAGTGGCAGCACGTGCCGATCGTGGTGATGACCTCGATGGACCTCACCGACCAGGAGCTGCGGCTCCTGCACGGCGGCGTCGAGAGCATCGTGCAGAAGGGCGCGACCACCCTGACGAATCTCTGTCAGGACATCCGCGAGCTGGTGCGTGTGCACCGCTCGCACAGCACCGATCCGGCACAGGCAGGAGGGGAGCGGGCATGAAGCGAGCACTCTCTGGTTTGCTGGTCCTGTCCATGGCTGCGGGAGCCGCGGCCCGGGCACAAGCCCAGGCGCAGCCGCAGACCGGCAAGCTCGGCGAGGTGGTCCTCTTCGGCGAGGAGGACGTCAAGGTCCAGTCGGCCACCAAGACCGAGATCCCGCTGTCCAGGGCGCCCGCCTCGGTCACCGTCATCACCGCCAAGCAGATCAAGGAGTCGGAGGCGCGGACGCTGGTCGACATCCTTCGCCTGGTGGCCGGCGTGAACGTCCGCTGGAACCCGATGGTGCCGACGATCGACGTCCGCGGCTTCGGCGAGAACCCGTTCTCGAACCGGATCCTCATCCTCATCGACGGACAGCCGATCAACTCGCTCGAGACCGGCGGCTTTCCCCTCCTCTACATCTTCGACATCTTCCCGCTGGAAATGATCAAGCGGGTGGAGGTCGTGCGCGGACCGGGCTCGGCGCTCTACGGCGAGAACGCCTACTGGGGCGTCATCTCGATCGTCACCTGGTCGGGCGAGGACCTGGCCGGCGGCAACGCCAGCTTCCTGGGCGGCAGCCGCCGCACGCTCTGGGGCTCGCTCTCGTACGGGCAGAAGCTCGGCGACTTCTCGCTCTTCGGCTCGGGGCGTCTCCTGCGCAGCCAGCCGGTGCCGCGCATCTGGCGGGAGAGCGGCTCGGACATCAAGGCCAGCGACGTCTACGTCAAGGGCACCTGGAAAGGGCTCTCGGCGTCGTACTACCAGCACCACGACCACCAGGACGGCTTCCGCGAGGAGTTCCCCCCGGAGACCGGCTTCCCGCCGGGCTCGGTCTTCAAGAGCGCCGAGTCGCTCGGCCAGACGCTGCGGATCGCGGCGCTCCGCTACGAGAGCCCGAAGAACAAGCCCATCACGTTCAACGCCGACCTCGGCTACTCGGGCCGCTTCGGCATGCACTGCGCGGGCTGTCACGCCTCCGCCGAGAAGGCCGACTACGCGATCCCCGAGAACCACGGCTACCAGCTCACCGCCGACCTCCGCGTCGGCATCCACGCGATCCCCTCGCACGACATCCTGGTGGGCGTCGAAGGGCGCAAGCTCGACGTCGGCGACCACAAGGAGGAGCTCGACGCGTCGCAGCCCGGCAGCTACAAGACCGGCGCCGTCTACGTGCAGGACCAGTGGTCCCTCTTCGGCGGCAAGGCCAGCGTCGTCGCCGGCCTGCGCTACGACGCCAAGTCGAAGCTCTTCGACGACTACGTCTCGCCCCGCATCGCCCTGGTCGTCAACCCGTCCAAGCGCGTCGTCCTGCGGGCGGGCTGGGGGACGGCGTTCCGCTTCCCGGGCTTCTCCGAGCTCTATGCGAACTCCTGGTTCCTGACGATCCAGAACGAGCAGCTCCCGATCCCCCCGTTCCCCATCGCCGTCTTCACGCCGAACCCGACGCTCCGGCCGGAGGAGATCCGCACCTTCGACCTGGGCGCCGAGGTGCAGCTCACCCCGCAGCTCTCGGCCAAGCTCGACCTCTTCCACTCGCGGGTGAAGCACTTCATGGTGGTGAGCTTCGCGTTCGCGCCGCCGCCGGCGCCGCCGGGGCTCCAGATCGTGAACCACCCCGCCCAGGGGAACGTCGAGGGAGCCGAGCTGGAGCTGCGCGCCAACGTCACCAACGTGGTGACCGGCTTCGTCTCGTACGCCTACCAGAACGAGTCGCAGGTGGGCGACGAGGTGGACCCGACCGGCAATCGGCTGGAGTTCGTCTACGCCCCGAAGCACAAGATCAACCTGGGCGCCTACGTGGGACCGTTCGCCGGCGTCCGCGGCGCGGTCGAGGTGACCTATCGCGACCGCTACGTCGCCCCCTCGTTCTGGTACCAGATCACCGGCGACCCGACGGTGCGCCCGCTGCCGAGCTACACGTTCCTGAACGCGCGCCTGAGCTACGAGCTGCCCTGGGTCCTTCACGGCAAGAAGCCGGTGCGGCTCTCCGTCTACGGACACAACCTCCTCGACCGGACTCCGAACGAGACCCTCGTCGGGACGCCCTCGCAGGTACCCGGGCGCGAGTTCTTCGGGCGCGTCGAGGTGTCGTTCTAGTACCCTCTGCCGCGTGAGTCCCAGGATCCTGGTCCTCGCGCTCGCGGGCGCGGCGGCGCTGCTTCGTCCGCTCCCCCTGCGGGCACAGCAGGACGTGCCCGAGGCGGCTCGCGCGTACGTCGAGGAGGCCGAGCGCCAGGCGGCGGCCGGTCGGCCCGACGCCGCCGCGGAGAGCTGGCGGCGCGCCATCGCCGCCGCACCCGAGTACGTGACCGCCTACGTCTCGCTCGGTGCCCTCCTGGCGGAGACCGGAAAGCCCGAGGAGGCGCTGGCGGTCTTCCAGCAGGGGCTCGCCAAGGACCCGACCGACACGACGCTCCTCTTCAACGCCTCGGCGGTCTCGCTGCGACTCGAGAAGCTGCCGGAGGCGCTGGCCTTCGTGGACCGCGCGGTGAAGGCTTCCCCGAAGGAGGCGCGCTTCCACCTGCTGCGCGGCACCTTGCTGCGGCGCCTCGACCGCAAGACCGAGGCTCTGGCCGCCTACCAGGAGGCGGCGCGCCTCGACCCGCGCTCGCCGCAGGTGCACTTCAACCTCGGGAACCTCTACGTCGAGCTGGGCCGGAAGGAAGAGGCGGTCGCCGCGTTCAGGAAGGCGCTGGAGCGCGACCCTGCGTTCCTGCGCGCGCAGTACAACCTGGGGACCGTGCTCTTCGACATGGGGCGCGACGAGGAGGCGATCAAGGCCTACGAGGCCGCGCTCGACCCCATCCAGAAGGAGCTCACCCGCGGCCGCCCGGTGGAGGCGGTGCACGCCCGCGCCTTCGCGAACCTGGGCGCGCTCTACATGAAGCGGAAGGCCTGGGAGAAGGCAATCGAGGCGTACGAGCGGGCCAGCAAGATCGAGCCGGGTGACGCCACGATCACCTACAACCTCGGCTTCCTGCACTACCAGCTCGGGCACGACGACAAGGCGGCGCAGCTCTACGAGACGGCGCTGAAGTCCAACCGGGCGCTACCCCTGGCGCTGCTGCACCTCGGCCTCATCGCCGAGCGGCAGGAGCGCCCGGCCGACGCCCGCCGCGCTCTCGCCGAGGCGCTGCCGCTGCTGGAGAAGGAGAACGCCCGCGAGGCGCGCCTGGCGCTGGCGCGGCTGGACGAGAAGAGCGGCGACCTGGCGGCCGCCGAGACACACCTGGCCGCGGTCCTGAAGCTCGCCCCCGACGACGGCACGGCGCTGCTGGCGCTGGGGCGGCTGCAGCGGCGGCAGGGGCGGCTGGCGGAGGCGCGGGCCACGCTGGACAAGGCGCGCCAGACCTCGCGGGAAGGGGGCGCGGTGCTGCTGGAGCTGGCCGTCCTGGCGCGCGCCAGCGGCGAGCGAAGCCGCGAGAAGCAGCTCTACGAGGAGCTCCTGAAGGGGAGCGCCCGCAAGGAGGAGCTCTGGGCGGTGCGGGTCAACCTGGCGCTCTTCCGGCTGGAGGAGGGGGCCTCGCCGGCCGAGACCCGCCAGGCGCTCAGCGCCGCGCTGTCGACCGTGCCGGGCGGGCGCGAGGAGGTCTCCCGCTCGGTGCGGGCGCTGATCGCGCTCTGCCTGGCGCGCGAGGGGAAGCGGGACGAGGCCGCGCAGGCGCTTCGCAAGCTGGCCGCCGAGAAGCCCGACGACGCCACGTTGCGGCAGGCGCTCTCGGCGTTCGACGCCGCCGGCGGACGGGCGCCCGCCGCAGCGCCCGCGGGTAGCGGCGCGCTCCAGGACTACGCGCTCGCGAACCAGGCGCTCTCGTCGTGGGCCGCGGCCGGTAAGCGGCCGGCCGACGCCGAGCTGGCCGCGCTGTCGAGGACGTTCCCGTCGTGGTGGGGCGTCGAGCTCGCGCTCGGTGAGGCGGCCCTCCAGCGGGGTGAGGTGCTGGACGCGGCCAAGCGGCTCTCCACGGTCCTGCAGGCGTGCCGCTCGCCTCTCCGTCCGCCGTCGCCGGCGCCGCGGGAGGGAGTCTTCGCCGCGCTGATCGCCGGCGACGCGGGCGCGCCCGGTCTCTGCCAGCGGGCCCGGCAGATCGGCGGCACCACCCTGACGCAGGCGGCGCTGGGCGCGCTGGCCGAGGCGCGGCAGAGATCGGGGCAGGCGGTGGCCGCCGCCGCCCGCGAGGCGCGTTCGCTGGCCGAGGCGGCGCTGGAGCTGACGCTGGATGCCTCCGGACGCGCGGTGGCGCTCTTCGTGAAGGGCACCGCCGACCTGGCGCTGGGGAGCCCCGAGGCCGCGCGCGAGAGCCTCTCCTCGGCGTTGGCCGGCAAGCTGCCTGCCGGCCTGGTGCCGCCGGCCCGCACGAACCTGGCGGTGGCGCTGGCGCGGACGGGTGCGGCCGAGGCCGCCCTGCGCGAGCTGAAGGCGGCGCGCGCCGCCGGAGCGCCGGGCGAGGCGGCGCTCGACGAGGCGACGCTGCTCGACGACGCGGGGCGCCACCAGGAGGCGCTGGCGCTCTACGACGAGTACCTGAAGGGAACGCGTTCGCCGCGCGAGGACGTGCTGGCCCGCGCGCAGGCCCTTCGGAGTGCTTATCCATGATGCGCGCCTGGCGGCGCGAAGATGCGCATCGCCTTGCGGCGAGCGTGGCCATGAAGCCGCTGCTGGCCGTCACGGTCCTCCTCGGGGCGTTCCAGGCCGCGGCGCAGAACCCGGCGATGCTCGTCTACTTGCCCGGCGTCCTGAACCAGAGCCCGCAGGAGGTCGCCGCCGCCGTCACGTCGCTGGGCGCGGCGCTGGCGCCGGCCCTCGCGCAGAAGCAGGTCGACGCCAGCCTCTACCGCCGTCCCGAGGACGCCCTCGCCTTCCTGCAGGCCGAAGGGCCGCGGGTCGCGCTGGTGCTGTGCGACGCGCCCTTCCTCCTCGACCTTCCGCAGGACAGCTTCGTACCGGTCGGGCGCTTCGTGGTGGCGGGCTCCGAGACCTATCGCAAGCTGGTCGTCGCCAAGGCCGACGGGCGGATCAAGAGGCTGGCCGACCTCAAGGAGAGAGCGGTCTCGGTCGTGCCGGTGCCGCGGACGTCGCGCGACGCCTACCTGGCGCGCATGGTCTTCGACGACCTCTTCACGCCGGCGTCCTGGTTCTCGCGGATGGACTCCGTGCCCGACGACTTCGCCGCCACCGCCAGCGTGCTCTACGGCGGCCTCGACGCGGCCATCGTCTCCGAGCGCAACCCGCTGCTGGCCTCGAAGCTGGGCAGCGAGCTGAACGCGGTGCACGCCAGCGCTCCGCTGTCGCTGCCGGTGCTGGCGGTGCGCCGTGCGCTGCTGACGCCCGGCGTGGAGCAGCTGCTGGCCAAGGCGCTCGAGTCGCTCTCGCGTTCCGAGCACCGCGCGATCCTCGGTGGCCTCCGGATCGACGCGCTGCGGACGATCCCCGACGCGGAGCGGACGGCGCTGACGCGCCCGCCGGTCCGGAGAAGCCGCCCGCTGGAGCTGGTGCTGCCGGAGGCGCTCACCCTGCCGGCGCCGGAGGCCTCGGCCCCCAAGGCGCAGGAGCTGCCGTTCGTGGCGGCGGTGCCGATCCCCGACGTGCCGGTCGAGCCGTCGCGGTAAGGACCTTTAGCGCCGCCGCAGAACCGTGGCCTCCTGGCCGCCGCCGCGCAGCCGCAGCTCGAAGCGGTAGTCGCGGGCGATGGCCGCGGCCAGCTTCTTCGCGTAGTCGCGCCCCGGCTCGGCGCCGCCGTACTCGGTGAACGGGCGCTTCACCCAGACGACCCGCTCGGGGCGTAGCGCCTCGAGGCGGGCCACCGCGTCGGCGTCGGCGCCGTCGTCGAAGAGGCCGGGCAGCAGCTGCTCCACGCGCAGCGGGCTGCGGACGCCCATGAGGAAGTTGACGGCGCTCGCCTCCGGCAGCGCGACCAGGGAGCGGTCCTTCACCCCGACCTTCTCGAGGTGTCGCACCAGCTCCAGGAAGAGCGCTCCTTCCAGGCCCGGCGGCAGCCAGGTGCCGCGAGGCGCCACGACCTCGTAGCGGGGTGAGCGATAGAACTCGTAGAGGCGCGGGAAGGCCAGGAGCGGCGAGGCCAGGAACGGCAGCAGCGCCACCAGCAGCGCCGTCGGCTGCGCGGCGGCGGCCCGCAGCGCCAGCCAGCCGGCCGCCGGAAGCAGCGAGAGGGCGGCCAGCGGCGCGTAGGAGAAGACCGGCACTGTCCAGAGGAAGGTGCGCCATGCGAACGCCAGGCCGACGATGGCCGCGGCCAGCGGCAGGCGCTCCCCTCGCAGCGAGAGCGGCAGCGCAAGGGAGAGGCAGAACAGGCAGAGGAGGGGCAGCCCACGCACCGCCGTCGTCAGCAGCGGCTCCTGCGAGGAGCGCAGCATCACCGCGCCGGCCAGCAGCAGGACTCCGCCGGCCGCCGCCCAGGCGCTCTTGACGCCCAGCGCCCGCGACAGGAGGAGCCACCCTCCCAGCAGCGCCGCGCCGGCCACCGCGCCGGCGAGCGCGCGCGGGAGGAGCGAGGGATGGAGCCCGGAGACGCGACGGTAGAGCTCGGCGAACTCCGGCGGCATGCGCAGGTGGCGCAGCGGGCCATAGCGGATCAGCTCCTCCAGCGGGATGCCGGCCAGCGCGATCGCGTAGCCGGCCAGAGCCAGGCCGCCGCCGATCGCCACGAAGCGGAGGCGCGCCCGGCTTTCCAGGAGGAGCAGCGGGCCGAGCAGCGCCGGCGCGCTCTCCGGCTTGGCGAGGAGCGCCATTCCACCGGCGACCGCCGCCGCGCTGGAACGGCCCGACGCCGCCAGCCAGAGCGACAGCCAGGAGAGCCCCACCGCCATCAGCGCCGACTGCGAGTAGCAGGCGATGAAGGCGCCGTTCTCCGGCGCGAACGCCAGGACGCCGACCGCCACGCAGGCCACCGCGCAGCGCGCCAGCGGCGGCAGGAGCCGGCGCGTCGCCAGGAGGAGCGCCGCCAGCGTCGCGGCCGCGGTGAAGATGCCGAAGCCGATCGCCGTGCCGACGCGCGCTCCGAAGAGGCGCATCGCCGCCGCCTCGGCGTAGGGCGCCAGCGGCCCGTAGTAGAAGGCCACGTCGCGGTAGAGCCGCTCGCCGGCGGCCAGGCGCGCCGGCGTGGACCACTCGCGGTTCAGGTCGCCGTGCAGCGAGGCCCAGCGCCGCCAGGAGACGGCGGTCAGGAGCGCGAAGAGGACGAGCGCGAGGACGAGGTCCGCCGAAGGCATCCGCTCGCGCGGGGGCGGCACCCGTTCGCGAGCGCTCACGGCTGCGGCGTGGGGGGGACGCGCGACCGTATCGCCGAGAGCAGGCTCGCCTCGAAGTAGGCGGCCGGGATGGAGCCGTAGGAGAGGAGCTCCTCGTGGAAGCGGCGCTCGTCGAAGCGTTCCCCTTCCAGGCTCCGCGCCTTCTCGCGCAGCTCCAGGATGGCCGCCTTGCCGAGGTGATAGGTGATCGCCTGCGTCGGCCACTTCGAGTAGCGGAAGATGTCGCGCCGGGCCTGCTCCACCGAGGCGCGCTCGGCCGCCGAGCCATTCGCCGCCGGGTCGGTCGAGACCGCGCCCTGCACCTGATAGACGTTGCGGGCGAAGAACGAGACCGCGTCGTCGAAGCCGATCACGCCGCAGTGGATGCCGACGTCCGCCACGATCCGGGCGTCGCGCAGGAGCTGGTTCTGGAGCTGGAAGAGCCGCTCCTCCTTCGTGTAGAAGCCCTCCGGGAAGCCGGGCCGCGGCTCTCCGACGAGCCGCTCGCAGTAGAGCGCCCATCCCTCGGAGGACATCGAGTCCTCCCACATCGAGGCCGAGTCCTCCACGCCCCCGGGCGTGAGGAAGCGGACCGGCGAGATGCGGTCGGCGCGCGCCGCCAGCACCTTGTAGTACCAGTCGTGTCCCGGGAACCCCTCGTGCGCGGCCAGGCTGGCCACCGCGGCCCGCGCGTGCGCCCGCAGCGCCGCCGGGTCGTCGCCGGTGGGGGTGACGTAGAACTGCCCGACGCCGGTCTTCTTGAAGATCGGCGCGGGGTAGTAGGCGGCGTCCAGGGCGGCGCGCAGCGGCGGCGGCGTGAAGACGACCTCCAGCCGGTAGTCGTCGGGCGGCACGAACATGCCGGTCGTGCGCCCGTACTCGACCAGCCGGCGGCAGGCGTCGCGGTACCAGGAAAGCATCTCGGCGTCGGTCTTGGGGGTGTCGTCGGAGAGGCGCGTCATCACCGCCGGCAACGACGTCTCGGGCCAGGCGTGGGCGGCGGCGATCTCCTTGGCGAGCGCGCTCATCTGGGCCAGGGTGTCGTTCACCTTGGCGCGCCCGTAGGCGAAGAGCTCGCGCGGCGTCTTGGCGACGCGCAGGTTGTTCCGCAGCGCCCAGGCGTAGCCTTCCTCACCCAGCGCGAAGCGGTCGCGGTCGAACTCCTTCTTCAGGGCGTTGCCCGCCTGGTCGAAGTAGAGCGCCCGCAGCCCCTGGCCGAAGTCGCGGAAGGCCGTCCCGGCGGCGGCCGAGGCGGCCAGCGCCGCACGGCGCGTTTCGCCGTCGATCAGAGGCTCCTTCCGGAGCCGCTCCGGCAGAGTCTTCTCGAAGTATTCGGCGGTGGTGGCCGCGCCCTCGACGCCGTGGCGGATCATCCGCCGGTCGGGGAACGACCCGGAGGTCGCGCCGCGCCGCAGGTTCGCCAGCGCGGTCTTCAGGTAGGCGGGCACCGAGCCGACGCGCGCGGCCAGCGCCTTCCATTCCGACGCCGTGCCGAGGCCTCCCTCGCGCGGCGTCATTCCCTGCAGCAGCCACTCCGAGCCGCGCAGCGGCTCCTCGAGGTAGACATCGATCGACTTCTCGTGCAGCTCGCGGTCCAGGTTCCGGAGCAGGAAGGCGATCTGCGCCGCCATCACCTCGGCGTCGATGCGGTCGGCCTCCGAGAGGCTGGTCCGGTCGACGCGCTTCAGCTCGTCGCGGAGCGCCTCCCAGAGGCGCCGCTCGGCGGCCAGCGCCGCCGGGGAATCGTCGCGCAGCTTGCCGTCCAGCCTCGCGTTGGCCGGGTCGAGCCCCTCGGCGCCGAAGTAGGTCGCCGTCACCGGGAAACGCTTCCAGAACGTGTCGACGTACTGCGCCCGGAGGGCGGGGAAGCCGCGCTTCTTCGGTGCCGCGCCGGGCTTCGGCACCGGCGTTGCCGCGGCCAGTAACGCGAACGTCAGCAGCGCCGTCTTCATGTCCAGGGCATGCTCTCACGAGTGGAGGACGACAACCGGGAGTAGGCTGGGCGCGTCCTGAGCTGAGATGACCGATCCCATCGGCAAGACGATCGACGGCTACGTGGTCGAGGGCCTGCTCGGAAAGGGGGGCATGGGGGCGGTCTACCGCGCCCTGGACTCGGCGCTGGAACGGCACGTCGCGCTGAAGATCGTCTCCGGCGAGCACCTCGACGACGCCGGCTACCTGGCGCGCTTCGAGCGCGAGGCCAAGGCGGCCTCGTCGGTGTCGCACCCGAACGTGGCGCACATCTACGGCACCGGTCGCTTCGAGGGGCGCCCCTACTACGTCATGGAGCTCGTCGAGGGGCAGTCGCTGGCCGACCTCCTCGCCCGGGACGGGCGCATCCCCTCGGAGCGCGCGCTGGACTTCCTGCGGCAGGCCTGCCAGGGACTGCGCGCCGCGCACCAGAAGGGCATCGTGCACCGCGACCTGAAGCCCGACAACCTGATGGTGGACACGCAGGGGCGCCTCCGGGTGGTGGACTTCGGGCTGGCGCGGCGGATGGAATCGGGACACACCATCACCCGGATCGACCGGGTCATGGGGACGCCGCGCTACATGTCTCCGGAGCAGGCGAAGGAAGGGCGCGGCGACCACCGCTCCGACATGTACTCGCTGGGCGCCACCTTCTTCCACCTGCTCGCCGGCGTGCCTCCCTTCGAAGGCGACAGCTCGCTGTCGGTGATGCTGAAGCACGTGAACGACTCGCCGCCTCGGCTCGCCACGCTGGCGCCGGACGCGGCACCGGGTGTCGTGGCGCTGGTTCACCGGCTGCTGGCGAAGGCGCCGGAGTCGCGCTTCGCGACCTATGACGAGCTCCTCGGTGCGATCGACGCGATCAGCGCGCGCTCCGCCCCGGCGCCGGCCGGCGGTCGCAGCACGGTGCCGGTGGCGCCGGCGAAGCCGCAGTCCGCAGCCACCGTGCTCCTGCCGCGCGAGACCCATCGGCCCTCCGGTTGGCTCTGGCCGGCGCTGGGAGGCGCGGCCGCGGCGCTGGGCCTCGTCCTCGTGCTCGGTCCCAGCCGGCGCGAGGAGCGCCCGGCGGCGCCGCTCCCCACGCAGGCTGCCGTCCCGACCCAGTTCCCGACGCCGTTCCCCACGGTGGCGCCGCCGCCGACTCCCAGGCCGAGCCTCTCGGCGCCCGTCGCCGACACCCTTCCCGAGCCCACGCTGCCGCCCCCGGGCGACCTCGATCGTGGGCCGCTGTCCGCGATCGGCACCGTCCGCGACCGCGGGCGCGAGCTGCTCGTCACGCGTGAGACGCTCCGGTCGCTCGCCGGCAGGCTGGACGACTACACCCAGCGCAATGGCGAGCCGCCGCGCGGCCTCGCCGACGTCGGCGAGGGGAGCGCCAGCGACGCCTGGGGGCACCCGATCCACTACGAAGCGTCAGGCGCCGGCTACCGGCTGGCGTCGCCAGGTCCGGACGGGCGCCTGGGGTCGGAGGACGACGTGCTGCCGCCGCCGCTCCGGCCGCAGCTTCCCTCCGGACCGCTCCGCAAGCACCTCTTCCGTCGCTGAAGCGCCTACCAGTCCGCGAGCCGCTGCGCGCTGCCGACCACGATCACGTTCCCTTCCCTCACCGCGGCCAGGCCGTGCGACGTGAGGAGCAGGTCGAAGACGTGATCGGCCGGCACGTCGTGCAGGGTCACCGTGACCGAGCCGCGGATGCCGGGGTCGATCACGATGTTGCGCGCCAGCATCTTGCCCACGTGCTGCAGCACGTCGACGAGGTCGGCGTCCTTGAGGTTGAGCGTGATCGGCTCCGCCGAGGAGCGCCTGTCGAACGGGGAGAGCATCCCGAAGCGCCGCTGCTGGCCGAGGACCACCGGAGAGTAGCGGGCCGGCGCCGGAGGCGCGGAGAGGAGGGTGACGAGGGGAATGAGGAGGACCACCGGCTCCAGTCTACGCGCGCTTGCGGCGCCGCGCGCGCCTCGCGGATACTTCGCCGCCTCAGGGAGGTCCGCCATGCAGCGATCGATCCGCGTCGCCTCCGGTCTCGTTCCCGCTCTCCTCCTGGCCAGCCTCTCCGCCCGCCGCCGACGCTCCGCCGGCCAAGGCGCCCACGCCGCAGGAAGTGATGGCGGCGTTCCAGAAGGCGGGCGCCGTCGGCGAGGAGCACAAGAAGCTGGAGGCGTTCACCGGCTCCTTCAACGCCAAGATCAAGATGTGGGCGGACTCCAAGGCGCAGCCGGAGGAATCGACCGGCTCGGCCGAGGCGAAGATGGTGCTCGGCGGGCGCTACCTGGAGCATCGCTTCCAGGGCACGCTGGCGGGCCAGGCGTTCAGCGGGGTCGCCTACACCGGCTACGACAACGCCAAGAAGGTCTACGTCGGCGTCTGGATGGACGACCTGTCGACCGACCTCCATTACACGAACGGCAAGTGGGACGCGACAGGCACGGTGCTGCAGTCGGCCGGCAAGGTCGAGGACCCGATCACCGGCAAGCCCAAGTCGGTCCGCACCCAGGCGAGGAAGATGGAGGGGGGCCAGCACATCTGGGAGATGTGGGAGCCGGACGCCGCCGGCACCTACTTCAAGTCGATGGAGGTCACCTACTCCAGGAAGTAGGCCAGCGGCGGGCGATAAGGGCCCGCTGGCGGCGTGGCGCGGCCCTTTCGGCCCCCATCGAACCCGCGTTCGCCTTAAGTTGTCCTTCAGCAGGCGAAAACCAGGGCGTGCAGCCGTCTACTGATCGAGGGGACCCTTCGATGGCAGATCTGCGCCTCGCTCCGGAATCAACCGCGATACCCGGTGATATGGTCCTGGTCAACATCACGACGTCAAGGACACGCAGGATCTGATCGCCGCCGCGCGGGTTCGCCCTGTGCCTCGATCGGCCGTCAGCGCCGAGAGAGGCCGTGCCCTGCTTCATCGACCTCAGCGCTCGAGAATCCACATCAACTCAACCTTCTGAATCTTCCCCAGTTAGCACGGCTTGGCAGGTTTTCTCGTTGCCCCGACTCCTCGTCGGTATGTATACCGAAGGGCGCGGAGTGTCGCGTAGCAGACTTCCCACGACACAAACATTCGCCCGAGATCTTCTGACCGCACGGTTGTCAGAGAGTCTTCGTGCGACTCGCCGCCTAGATCATATAGTCCGACGAGGTGCCCGAATCGGATTAGACGTTCGCATCGGTAACGCGGTGGTTTTCAGCCGCATAGAACGTACATAGATGTTAGGCGCCGAAGGAAAGGTGATAACTGGTGAAAGTCTTCATAAGCTGGTCGGGCGAGGTAAGCAAGGACACGGCGGAGATGTTGCGTGAGCTACTTCCGTGCACCTTGCAGGGTCTCGAGGTGTTTCTGTCCGCTCATGATCTCGAATCGGGCAAGCCGGTGGGGTCTTTCCCTTGCTCGCGAACTCGAAACTACATCCTTCGGCATCGTCTGCCTAACCCGCTCCAATCATTCGGCGCCGTGGCTCCTCTTCGAAGCTGGCGCACTGACAAAGCATCTAAACGCGCGAGCGTGTGGCTTACTCCTTAATGACTTGTCACCCGCAGACATTTCTGGGCCTCTTGCCCAGTTTCAGCATCGCCGGTTTACCAAGGAGGGCGTCCTTCATCTGATTTGAGACCTCAATTCCGCGCAGGCTCAGCCCTTGGCGAGCGATATGTTGGCGATCGTGTTCGAGAAATGGTGGCCCGATATGGAGGATCGATACTCTGCAATCCTTGCAGCGGCAACACGTCCGGCTGCCGCACTCCCTCAGCGACCAGACCGTGAACTGCTGGAGGAACTATTGGAGAGAACGCGGGCGCTTACGTCTCAAGCAGTTGTCGCTGATCAACTCGCAGTAATCGCCATGGCGAGAGGTGCATTGCAACGTATCATTGACGCGCTGCCACAGGCGCTTCAGCAGCTTCTTCGGCAGATTGCTGCATTCAAGAGTGCCGGAGCGTACGCGGATGCGGAGTCTCTGTGCCGCCAGCACCCCGAGGACACGGAGCGATTGATCGCGATGGGGTTTCTCCTGCGAGGCGACGACGGTACTGTAAAGATGAGCCAATTCCTCTCACGAAAGGTCCTGGGTCGCCTCGAGCCTATCGGCGCCTAACAACCGTATCTGGACTCCTCCTGTCAAGCGGGGAGGCGCATCATGGGCCTCTTTCTCTGGGGTGAACATCCGACTGGCGCAGTAGCAGGACTGTGGGATCGGTGTGAAGCGCGAAACGATGTTACACGGATCCCACAGGCGGGTCCAGGGCGCTGTGAACCTTGAGGTGCTGTGAGGATGGTCGACGGCACTCGTATCTCCGGCCTGTGTGTGGGTGCGTCTGCGCAAACCCCTGGCCATGATGAAAGCCGAGCACGGGGAGCCAATCGCTTGCACGGCCTACCCTGGTCGCGCTTGTTAACGGCTTGACCCCGTGACGGTCGGATCGGTGTTCTCATCATCTCGTCGGTTCAGAGCGCCTTCTGAGGCGGGGGCGACCCGTTCTCGAAGAGTTCAGTCACAGGCGGCGAGGTTGACCGTTGGAACCGGGCTAGGAGCGGCACTGTGGTAGACGTCCTGGTGGGCCAAGCACCGAGACGCTCGGCTCATCATCCGCGCCGCCCTGCACGCCATACGCCGGCGCAGGCCATCACCGGGTGTGATCCTCCACTCCGACCGGGGCCTTTGAGCATGCCGCTCATGACCTCGGCCGCACCCTAGCCCGCCATGGCCTCGTCCAGAGCATGAACCGGCCCCATCAGATGAACGACAACGCCCATACGGAGTCGTTCTTCCACTCGTTGAAATCCGAACGTCTTTATGGCCTGACGTTCGCCAGTGAAGCCGACCGAACACGCGAGCTCTCGAGCTACTTGAGCTTCTACAATCACGTCCGCCTGCACTCATCGCTCGACTACTCGTCACCGGCGCATTTCGAATCCACTACACTCGCCACGTCGGGTGGCAACTAAACCGGGGCAAGGTCCTCGCTTCGTTCGCCGGTGAAGCGTAGGGTTAGGCCGCCGATTCCGTGAATCAGACACGCCAGCCGAGTTTTCTTAGGTGATTGGAGTATCGCTGTATGGAACAACGGTTCGCTGACGCGCTGCTGAGGGCCCACGGTCGCTCGGAGTTTGTTATCGTCGTAGTGGCCGACATCCGAGGGTTCTCCGCCTTCAGCAGGCATAACGAGTCACCAAACATCGCCATGTTTATCAAACGCTTCTACCTCCGTCTTATGCAGGACTACTTTCCCACGGCAAGCTTCATAAAGCCCACCGGCGACGGCCTTCTCATGACATTTCCATACACCGAAGAGACGCTTCTGCCTGTGGCAAAGGATGTGCTCGAAGCATGTCTTCGCTGCCTGACCGATTTTCCAACGCTCTGCAAGGACGATCCAATGATCAACTTTTCCGTACCCGATGCTCTGGGGTTCGGCATAGCCCGTGGGACTGCATGCTGCCTATATTCTGGAGATGAAACGCTTGACTACTCTGGCTACCTCCTCAATCTCGCCTCCCGGCTAAATGACTTGGCGCGGCCCAGCGGAATCGTCGTAGACGGCAGCTTCCTCCTGACAGTTCTTCCGGAGAGTTGTAAGTCGCTATTCGGAACGCAGCAAGTGTACGTTCGAGGCATCGCTGAGGAAGTGCCGATACCCATCTTCTATCTCGACAACTATGTCGAAATACCGGACGCCGCATTGGTGCCTATGCGGGGCGAGCAATGGCGTCGTGTTATCGAGGAATTCAACTATAGACGCCTTCTTAGGTTGCCGGCGCGCTATCGTGTAACCTTGCCGCTGCCAGCCCAGTCGCCAGAGAAGCTGAAGATAACCCTCATCTACCCATCTAATGTACGTGGCCTCATTCGCTTCGCTTACTTTACCTCCTTTCAGTATAAGGAGGAAGGCGCAGAGTCAATCGTGGTACTTGACCTTGACAAGGCTCGGCAGACGCTTGCGCCTGCCAAGCTATCGCTCGCCAGAAAGCTTCAGTTTCGAATTGAATTCGTTGCGAGATCCCTTCCGAAGACCTAAGAGAAACAGGGCGGGCCTAACGGAGCGTTGCAGCCGGCCTCGCTCCCCTCGCGGCTGAACTCCATGCGGTCGGTTCCTTCCAGCGGGCAGAATCGAACGGCGTTCCGTCGTCGCTGTCGACGGGCCCGGATGAAATGAGAGTCGAGTATGTCAGAGCCTACCGCTGTAATACCAGCCACATCGGCCGCGCAAAGGCTTGTCTCGATCGGGAGACGGGGCGCAGTCAGCTTCGCTCTGTTACTAATAGGGGCGCTCGTCGGATACAGCATTAGCCCGGTTCTAGTTCTTTCGCGTACCCTTCCGCGCTGGCCCATCGTGTCTATCCTGCTGTGCGGTATCGCATTAGTCGGACTCCCAATGTGCGTCTGGAGGGTCCAGAGACTCCTTGATCCACAATCCAATCATATGACGCCCAGTCCGGTGCGGATCGCTTTCTGGTGCTTACTGGCAGTTCTACTGGGCACGACACTCAGCATTGTGAATACTCGCGAAGCCATCGCGGAGAAGCCTGCTGGCAATCCGTGCATCGCGGCAACGCAGGACTGCCTCTACGCTGAGTCGATAAGCGGTTCAGTGTCATGCACTGTGCCGCGAGACGTCATAATTACACGATACCAGCTTAACCTAACGTTCTCTCAAGGCGGTGACGTCGAGCTCGATGGTAAGACTCTCGCGTCAATAGCGCCTACCGATATCGGCTACTCACGCGAGTCGCTTGTTAACATTAGCCTTGAACCAGGCGATCACTTCCATTTACGCGTGGTGGCACGTGGAAGCCCTTCGATGACAAGACCCAATTATGCGCGTGCTCAGCTTCAGCTCTATGGTGTCGACAAACGCCGCTAGAGGTAGACCGACTTGACTAGAGTGTGCCGCCTACCGACCGCATGCAGCCGGCTCGCTGCGCTCGCGGCTGTATGTTCCAGGACAGTCGATAGCAGTCGGGAGACAGTAGCAGCAGTAGCAATGTCTCACGTTCCTGTATCGCAAGCGCACCGCGACTGTCGCGTGTCTGTTGAGTTAGTGAATGCTCACCGGACACATCTATTCCATGCAGACTCTCACCGGGAGATTCCTGATGCAACAGCTCATTATTGGGGCCCTTCTCGGAGCGGTACTCGGTCTAATCCTGGATGTCTTCAAGAAACACTACGAGCTCCGCTTGGCCACCCAACGAGACGTTACTGTACTGCTCGGCGAGCTGGCGGCTGGCATATCGCAGATGACCCACTTAATCTGGCTGTCAGAAGGCCGATGCCGGGGATCGTCTGGAGCCGCACCACGCTGTCTATCTCTCTTGCTAGGTTCTTTAGCTGCTTATCGGCCTCGGCGATGCTCTGCTCGAGCTGCCGGATCTCGTCCAGCGACGAGGTCACCAGCGTCGCTAACGGCTGCGACACCTGACCCGCTCCGAGCACCTCCAGCACGCGGCCTTCAACATGGCGGGCTCCCACCGGTATCGTCAGCCCGAACTCGCGCAGAATGCCTCGCAACGTGTTCAAGCGAGCCGTCCTGGTGCGTAGCCAACCGGATCGCAACCGATGCACGGCGCTCAGCGCCTGCTGTCCCACCGTCTTCACCGGCACCGGCATGATCTCTTCGTTGCGGCTCGCTTCCAGCAGTGCCCGGGCATCGGTTCGGTCTGTCTTATTCCGTAGCACGTACGGACGCACGTGCTTGGGAGGCAGGAGCCGTACCTCGTGCCCCATCCCTCCCAGCTCGCGGCCCAGTGGGTGGGCCGACCCGCACGCCTCCAGCACAACCACCGCCGGTGGCCGCTCACGGAAGAACGCCACCATGCTCGCTCGCGTCAACCGCCGACGTTCCGACACGTGGCCCGGCCGCTCCGAGACGGCTATTTCGAACACGCTCTTTGCGATGTCCCCAGCGATCGTCGTATGCTTCTTCACGGACACCTCCTTCGGAACCTCGAGTGTCAGGCGTTTGGCACTTCGATGCCGCACTATCGCCCGGAGGAGTCCATTTCATCATTGCGGCCGACTCGCTGCGCTCGCGGCTGAACTCCGGTGTTAGGCGTCGGATAGCACTCATACGACAGTGTGTCAATTAGAGTAATTCAACACAACTTGGAGGTGCCAAGTGCCTTGGAGCACGATTGGTCTTGTGGGCAGTGCGGTCACGCTTGCCGCGTTTCTCGCGGCCTTGGGTGCTTGGAGCTACAGAAGGCGGCTCGAACAGATCGAGAACATCCTCAAGTCCGCGCCAGCGGCGGATCGCGTCCGAGCTCTCGAATCGGTAATCGCGACAGTACGAGTGAATACTTCCTCACTCACGAGGGAGCAACAGTACGACCTTGCGCTTAAGCTGCTTGCGGAACGCAGCGCCAGCACCAGAACAGCGGCGACCGCGGTCGTAAGTATTGCCGTATTGGCGGCGGTCGTAGCCCTCGTAGCGCTAACGCAAGGGGCGGGTGGCACTTCGACGACCCCTTCCCAGAAGGTGACAGCAATCGCCGCGTCACCAAACGCAACTCTCACTTCCTCCGGCTCAACAATCAAGGATGACCTGATCACCGTCCGCAAGACAGCGCCCGCGCAATTCTCGCGCGCCGCACCCGATTCCGGGTTCACCATAGAGGTCGTGTATTTCTATCAGATTACGAACGCCAATCCTCAAAGTGCGGCGTGTCGGGTCGAGTTCACGTGCATCAAGCAAGAGATCAATTCCAGTAACGTGCTCGAGCGCTACCAATCACGGACGCATTCGATCTTTCTGAAGGCTGGGGCAACGGAGGATATTACCGGTATCCTCCGTTGTAATGGCTACACCGACCACCGCGGCCAAATCGCACTTCATTCGGAGACTATCGGTTGCTCCGGATTCTGACCAACAGGCTCTCTGGCCCAGCATTCGCCAGACCGTGTGAACTGTGCCGCAGGACTTGTATTGCCCAATGCCGCTTACATACGAAGGCGTGGACGTGGGCCGGATGCGCGCAGCCAACTCGCAACCAACGTGGCCCTGACGCGGTGGCTACCCCAGTTCATCGCAGACTAATCCAGTTCATGGCAGGTCCAGTCGTGAGGCCAGTCGCCGAGGAACCCACAGTCAACGCACTAGTTGAATGTTCGGGGCAGCAGCAGTGGGGTGGACACAGTGCGAGTCGTCAGTGCAGTGCAGGGCGTTCCACAAAAGGCTAGTTGAAGCGATTCGCTCCTTCCACGGGGGGGGGTGTTGCACTCAGTGTGTGAACCGGCGCCGCCTAACAGCCGTATCTGGACTCCTCCTGTCAAGCGGGACGGCGTATCAGGGGCCTCTTTCTCTGGGCTGAACATCCGTGTGGCGCAGCAGCAGGACTGTGGGATCGGTGTGAATCGTGAAGCGATTTGCACGGATTCCATAGGCGGGTCGTTCAGGACGCTGTGAAGCTTGTGCGGTGCTGAGAGGATGGTCGACGGCAGTCGTATCTCCGGCCTGTGTGGGGTGCGTATGCGCAAACCCCTGGCCATGATGAAAGCCGAGCACGGGGAGCCAATCGCTTGCACGGCCTACGATGGCCGCGGTTGTTAAAGGCTTGACCCCGTGACGGTCGGACCGGTGTTCTCATCATCTCGTCGGTTCAGAGCGCCTTGTGAGGCAGGGGCGACCCGTTCTCGAAGAGTTCAGCGAGTACAGTCGGCGAGGTTGACTG
>Ga0068859_100000141_pt1 | contig 67772 bp, 61 predicted proteins | sample KBSSwiS22_FD_66585 | JGI IMG/M metagenome (GOLD analysis project Ga0068859, IMG submission 66585) | Switchgrass rhizosphere microbial communities from Kellogg Biological Station, Michigan, USA - KBS Switchgrass S2-2 | ecosystem: Host-associated > Plants > Roots > Rhizosphere > Soil ...
GCTAGTCGTGTTACCACACTTCAGACGTCGCGAGCCCAATTTCCATGGTCGACAACCCTGCGACCTGCACCTTCACGTCAGCGATCTCCGCCGTGTGCCCACGAACTGCGGAACCCGGGTTCCCGAGGCCATGGGCGCACGGGATTCGGCACCATTCACGAGCAGCACGGTCGGCATTGACCATCATCACGGGCGAGCATGCCCTCGCCGCAGCCGACGTCGAGGGCGCGCTGGGCGTTCTCGGGGATCGCGCCCAGGATGCGGCGGTGGTAGTGGATGTTGTGGTTCCACCGCCTACCGCCCTTTGCCGCCACGGGATCATTCGGGCGGCCGAGGTGCACCGGGCGGTGGCAGCGACCGGCCGCAGATGCCGACGCGCGGACGGGAAGCCGGCTCGGAACACCGCGTGGTGGTCAGACTGTCCAGTCTTGCCAGCTCAGACCGGCGACCCGGCCGAACTCAGAGGTATTGGCCGTAACCACGGTCAGGCCGCGCCGAAGCGCCTGGCCAGCGATCAGCACGTCGGAGGCGCCGACCGGCTTACCGTCCTTCTCCAGCATCGCGCGGACCTGGCCGGCGGTCCGAGCGTCCTCGTCGTCGAAGTCCAACAGCTCCAAGTCGCCGGACAGCAACACCCGCAGACGGTCGGTGTTCTGCTGAACCTGGCTGCTCTTCGCCACGCCATACCACAGCTCGAAGACCACGACCGACGACAACGCAAGCGAGTCACCTGACGCCAGCGCAGCCCGATACCGGTCCCGCACAGCCGCCGGCTTGTCGCGCAGCAACGCCACCACGGCGTTGGTATCGAGCAGATAGGTCACTCGAAGATGTCCTCGCCCGCAGGGGTCGGCTGCTGGTCCCGGCCGTCCTCGAACAACGGCACCTCGACGAACCGATCCAGCTCCGCGAACCACGCATCGACGTCCGACGCGATCGGCTGCAACAGCACACCATCCCCGACATGGCGGACACGCACCCGATCACCGGGTAGCCGGAACTCCTTGGGCAACCGCACCGCCTGACTCCTGCCATGCGTGAACAGCCGCGCGATCCCAGTTTCCGACATAGCCGCCCCCATCCCCAGCATGGTAGCTACCAAAAATATACACCACTTGTGCGAGCCGGTTCCGCCGCGCCGGGGAAAGCGGAGGCCGGCGATGCGGGAAGCGGCTACGACACCTCCTGTAGACCGCCTTCGCGGACGTCGATGACGTGGCGTTGTAGGTGCTCCCTGAGGCGGCTCGTCGCGCCGACCGCGTCGGGCCGCTGCACGACGTCATATTCCGCGAAGCTGGCCAGGGGGCTCAGGCCGACGTACTGCTGGGTCAGGTGGAAGGAGGCGAGCACGTCGTCGGGTGTGCGGTCGCCGAGGATCGTCGCCGCTGACTCGAAGTCGCTCGACGCCGCGTTCCACGTGGTCGAGAGCAGGTAGGCCTTGTCGCGCAACAGGCCGCCGCGGCCGTAGTGTTCGGTGGCGCCGAAGAAGACCCCGTACGCATAGACGTCGTCGATGTACTTCTTCATGCTGGACGGCAGCGAGAACCAGAACACCGGCGCCTGGAAGATGACGACGTCCGCCTGTTTGAACTTCCGCTGTTCATCGCGGACGTCGTAGCCATCCCGGATCACCGTGGTGAGGATGGCGTGGGACGGGCTCAGCGCGGCTCGAGCGCTCTCGACCAGCAGCGTGTTGAGACTCCCCGAAGCCATGGGTTCACGAGGCTCGGCACCGTTCACGAGCAGCGCTGTGGGCACTCGACATCATCCTTTGGTGGAACCTGTGGCTCTCTGTAGGCGACGACTAGTTACGCTAATAACGTTATGCGCATAACTAACTTTCGTCAACGGGAGTCCCGGACTACGGCTCCGCCCGCAGGCCGGGCTTTCGTCGATCCTTCGCCAGCGGCGGGCGGCGGGTGTCCACGTTGAACGTGAGCCGGGCCAGGACCCCGGGCAGGCTGGCCACGATCTCCGGCGCGACGCCGGCGACCGTCTCCTCGGCGAGCTCGAGCCACAGCGCCTTAACCTGCTCGACGAGCTCACGCCCGCTCGCCGTCAGGTCGACGACGCTTGCGCGCTTGTCGTGCGGTGTGGGCGTGCGACGCAAGTACCCGGCAGCCTCGAGCTTGCGCGTCATCAGCGTCACGCTCGGCGGCTCGACGCTGAGCACTTCGCTGAGCTGCGCCTGGATCAGCGGGCCCGACTTGTCGAGCGCGAGCAGCAGGGCCTCCTGACCCGAGTGCAGGCCCAGCGGCGCGAGCAGCTCGGAGATCCGCGCGCGATGACGCAGCGCCAGCAGGCGGATCGCCTGGTTGATGGCCGTGGCCTGGTCGAAGTCCACGAGCACCCCCCTCGACTGATCTGTTATGCATATAATGTTATGCGTATAACAGATCTTACGCGAGAGGAGGGTGTACTGGCGAACGTCACCATGACCACCGCCGGCTTCGCAGTGGAAGCAGCCAGGTCAACCTGACCATCTCGCTACGGGGCGGCGGCGGGACGTCGCCAGATGATGGAGTAGCGCAGCAGCAGGTGGCGGCGGTACTGGCAGCCAGGCAGGAGCTCCCTGACCAGCGCCTGCATCTCCCGGTCGGTCACGGGCGGTGGCCACACGAGCGGGACGGGTGCTGGCTGTGGCCTTTCCTGGCCCGGTGGAAGGCATCGGCGGCGATGCTGGCAAGGTCGCGCGCCAGGTCGTGAGGCATGGTGCTGGGGGCGAGGCCGACGAGGGCGAGGACGCCGCCGGCCGCAGCAGGTCACGCATGCAGGCCAGCCCGCAGTAGGCGAATTCAATGTCGATTGCAGCGGATCAGCCCATCGACGTCCTCCAATGGCCAGTGGCGGGGGCTGTCCTTCGGTTCACTTCTGTTTCACCCGGCTACACTGCCGACAATATGGGATCGGTGCCGTAGAACAGTGGCACGCCGTGCCGCCGCTCACACTCTTCAAGTCCGGCGAGGACGGCCGGCAGACTGAGGTCGATCTCGTCCATCCTCGCGGCAACCTCCGCTCGTCGCAGGCGTAGCGGCCATGCCAGGCTCAAAATCACGATTCCGTCGAGGAGGTCTTCGAGGTCGACTTTTCCACCGTCCAAGATGGTGATTAGGCCGTCCGGCCCGAGCATTTCCTGGGCGCGACCTCTTAGACTTCTTGGAACGTTCATCAGGCTCATGTTCATGGTGACAGCCGCAGCCGCCTGGACCGCCAATTCGCGCATTTCTTGGATACCACCTAGCGACGGACGCTGCGAGAGCACAGAGTCGGTGTAATCCCGCATCTCCCGACTTCCGTCCTGCAGCGTCCGCATATTGGTCTCAAATGAACCAAAACGCGTACGGGCGGCCTGCGTGAGCGAGTCGGGACCAGCAATGGCAAGGCCAACACGTTCTGTCCCGCGATAAACCGTGCACACACGCGCTTTCACCGACGTCATGATCGAGAAGAAGAGATCGATCCACCCCTCGCCTCTTCCCGGACTCACGTCCGGGAGAGCGCCCAAGGTGTGGATCAAAGATGTGTCAGTGCTCACCGAGCAGCGCCCCGCGTTGTCCACGTCAACATGGACACCGAGGCTGCCCAGGTACATGACATCACGATTGCGAAGGATGTTCGCGTCCCAGACGGCCAGCAGGCCTTCAACTCTGTCGAGATCCGGGTTATCGAGATCGGTGTTTAGCTCCTCAACTCGAGCCCTGCCGGTCTGGTAGACCTCGTCATCGACGAGAAGCGCCCGCGCCATCTCCTGCCGGTCACCGTCGGGTCGTTGCAAGATGCCGTCTGCGCTGGAGTGCTTTCTGCTTACGATATCGTCGTAAGCCGAGACATTCTCCGACCCCACCAACGCGAACTGGTCGAGCCGTTCAGCGATGTGCCTAATCACTGCATGGCCGGCCTCGCTTGCACCCAGGCTGTCGTCGAGCAGTAGGGCGACCAGCCCCCAGTCGTCGTAAAGGAAGCTTCGCATGTACATCATGAAGAGATCGGACTCGTTCAGTATCCGCCGATCCGATTGAGCTAGGTGCGTCCACATATTGCGGACCGTGAGATATCCGGGAAGGTATCCACCATCCTCCACCCCGAAGCTCTGCTGAAGGAGATTGCGCTTGCGTTCGACCAATTGGGAGCTTCGACGTATCGTAAACAGGGGTCGACGATGCGCCTCACCAGTGAAATGGAGCCCAGTCGCGGGATCTTGAGTGTCGAGCATACCGAAATAAAGACCCGTCAACTCGGCAGGCAGGGACATAGATCGCGACTCCGGACCGCTGATCGCGTCGAACTCCGCAAACAGCGCGAGCCCCTCGGCCAGCGGCCGGAGCATTGCAGTGGCGGTCTCGCAGCGGACCAGATCCTGACGGAGCCGCTTCTCCAACCTGGCCGCATCGCCCACGTCGTTGAAAAGCAGAACACCGGTTCGTCGCGCGCGCAGATACAACATCGACATCACGTGGCCCACCGGAGACAAGAAGCACCAGTGGTGGGTGAGCTCGTGGAGGAAAACGGGGAGCATGTCGGTTGGCAGCGTTCCCCATCCCGTCAGAGCATCGAGATCTTCGTCCACACGAGTGGTGGCGAGCCGCACGACATTTGTAACCATGTCCGTCCAGCTTCGATCTACACCGAGCGAACAATGACGATCGTACATCGGAATCATGGGCGTGACCTAATCCGCGGCGCCGACAGCTTCAGCGAGGGACTCAGGTGAGACTTCCAGCAGAGCGGCAAGCTTGTCGAGTACTTCGCCTGACGGAGCCTCCGACGATGACTTTTCAAGTTCCAGCGATTTCCGAACCCGGCGGCCGTCCGGGAGTTCCACCTCGACAGTGAACGCCAGCCGCCGACGGCGACGTTCCTTCATCAGCCATGCCGCAAGCGCCCGAATCGCAACGACGCTGACTGTGACTAGAGCTACGATCGTGGCCGGTTCTCCCGCTTGGTCCGGAGCCAGTTCCTTCTTCTCGAACCGGACATCTTCTCTGAGCGAGTCGCTTAGCTTCCGCTGGCCGAGCGGATCGACGCCGTAGATGTGCAGCGTGGTGCCCGAGTCGATTTCCACTAGCAGGTTCTCCGCTCTCATGGAAGCCGTCATCTTTATGCTCTGGTCATTCTCCGCCTTCGAGGTTGGCCACGCCAAGGCGTAGGGCGAAATATGCTCTATCGTCCCAGTACGCACGGATGGGCCGAAGCTCCGGCGACGTCTCCGATGGCCACCAGCCGCTCGTGCGCGAGGATGTGCATCGCGACCCGCCAGCCGCCGCCCAGCTCGCCGACGATCCGCGCCGAGGAGACGACGACGTCGTCGAAGGTGACCTCCGCCAGCTCGTCGGTGCCGTTCGCCTGCTCGATCGCCCTGACCTCGACGCCGGCGAGCGCAGGTCGACGGCGAATGCCGTCAGGCCCCGGTGGCGCGACTCGGCCGTCCCGGTCCGCGCGAGGACCAGGCACCACCGGGCGTAGCGGGCCCAGCTCGTCCCGATCTTGCGGCCGGTGATGGCGTACCCGCCGTCGACCAGGACGGCACGGGTACGGGCACTGGCGAGGTCGGAGCCGGCTTCGGGCTCCGAGAACGAACGGAGGGCAAGGCACAAGGCGGAACTAAGGCAGACCTGGCAATCTCGTGCTGGCCATTCGGGCCGCCTTCGTATATCAGCCGGACGCACGCCACCGGGCTCGGCGCCAAGCCTGCGAGCGATCTCCGGCTGGTGACTGCCAGCGCCTAGAGTCGCGAGGGTGACCCCTGGGGAGCGGCGGACCCTCGCGGCCGTGCGGGGCGAACTCGCCCGGCTCGCGCGCTACGACGACGAGTCGCTCGTCCACGACGTCTGGATCAGGCAGCGGTACGAGCGCGGGTTCGCCGCGAGCTTCGCTCCCGCCCGGGCGGAAGCGGTCACCACGGCGTGGCACGAGGCGGGGCACGCGGTGGCCGCGCTGACCATCCGGGCACGGTTTAGCTCGGCGTCGATCCGCGCCGGCGGGCGTAGCTACGGGCGGGTGCATTCGATTACCGACGCCGGCGCGGACGCATTCATGGTTGCCGCCGGCGGGCGGGTCGCGGAGGGGCTGCGGCGCTGGACACTGCCCGCGTCGGACGCCGAGGTGCGGACCTGGCTGGCGTCGTGGCGTAACGACGGCGGGGACGCGCGACGGTTTCGGGCCGGACTGGCCGGAACCCGGTTCGCCGCCGACGAGGCGGCCGCCTGGCGGCATTGCGTGGCCAGGTTGACGCCGTTACGCCCGCAAATCCGGTCGCTGGCGCGCGGCCTGCTGGTGTGGCCACGGCACCTGCCGTACGCGGTGGTGGCCGCACTCGCCGATCCGCAGACATCCTGACGTCGCCCGACCGCCTGCCATCCGGCGGCCGGGCGACGAACTCCGCCGGCTGACTATCCGCTGGTGATCAGCGTACGGTGGCCACGGAGCGCATCCAAGAAGATCATTAAGGCGGGTCGCCGGCTGCTCAGCCACCGAGGGCGGCGAGCGCCTTGTCCGCGTGCACGTTCATGTTCAGCTCGCTGGAGATCACGTCGATGAGCACCATGTCGGTTCCGATCACGAAGGTGCTGCGCTTGACGCGCAGCAGGTCGATCGACCGCTTCACGCCGAACGCCTTCGACACGGTGCCGTCAGCGTCCGAAAGCAGCGGGTAGTCGAAGGCGTGCTTGTCGGAGAACTCCTTCTGCTTGGCCACGGTGTCCGTGCTGATGCCGATCCGCTGCGCGCCGACCTTGGCGAACTCCGCCGCGAGATCACGAAAATGGCAGCTCTCCGCCGTGCAGCCCTTGGTCATCGCCGCCGGGTAGAAGAAAAGGACGACCGGACCGTCCTTCAGGAGCGTGGAAAGCTTGCGCGGAGTATTGGTCTCATCCGGCAGTTCGAAGTCCGGCGCGGTGTCACCGACACGCAACATGAGTGCGCTCCCACCCTCGGGCCGGGCATCGGCCCGGCGCCCCAGGCCGCCGGAGTGGCAGCCTTTTCTCTCACGATAATCCGACCCGGTCTCGAGCCGCGTGCGGTAGCAGGCCGGCCGGCCGGTAAGCAGCCGGTAAACCGCCGGCGGACGGCCCGGTCACCGCCACTGGCGGCGGACCGCTTGTACTGCTCGGACGCCGTCCCGGGCGGACCACGACGACAGCGATGACCCTCGATGACCCTCGACGGCCTCGACGGCCTCGACGGCAGCGGACCTCACGCGCCGCCGAGTGGCGCCCGGTCCGAGGTCAGGCCACCGAGTGGGTCAGCACGCAGCTGTACATGCCGGCGACCGCCGACGTGGGGATGCTCACCGACAGCGTCGGACGCCAGGACAGCGTTCCAGAACCAAGAATGAGGGCCGTCGCCGAGTAGGCGGTGTGCGACGTGCGCAGCGAGACCGCGTCGGCGGCGGTCAGCGGCCCGGGGGTGGACACGGTGAGCAGCCCCGTCATATCGGTCGCCGTGCCCGACCAGTAGGTCAGCAGCGAACGGGAGATGGTCTGGTTCGCCGTGCCCGCACCGGTCGTGCAGTCGGTCGCGGCGACGGTGGCGATCCACGAGCCGAGCAGCCCGGTGAACGTCACCGTCACCGTCCCGTGCGGCCGGCCCTGAGGCGGCGCGCGGCCCCGGTCGGGCCGCTGCCAGCGGCGACCAGCATGACCGTCGCGCCAGGCGGGGCCCGCGGCGGGCCCTGGGCCGGCCGGACGGGCAGGCACGCATCCGCCCGACGGCGAGCCTGGCGGGCCTGGTCGGCGCGCAGGTGAATCTGGGTCGGCGTTTCCCAGTCACCCGGCGGATCCGTAGGAACGGCCCGACGGCCCGCAGAACCGCAGGTCACCACCCCGAAATCGGACGGCCGGCACCGAGTGCCGAACTAGAAGTCCTAGATCCACGCGGTTTCCGTCGAATAGCACCGATCTCTTCGGGTACGCCGAGACGCGATCGCCTCCGGCCGGGAGGCACGCCCGAAGGGAGCACGCGATGGGTATCGGTGCCGGCATCTTCCTCATGGCGCTCGGCGCAATCCTCACGTTCGCTGTCGACGTCACGATTTCAGGTCTCGACATCGCCGTGATCGGGGTGGTGCTGATGGTGGCCGGCGCGGTCGGGATCGTTCTCGACATCTTCCTGTTCGCCCCGCGCCGGCGGCAGCGCGTCCTCTACCAGGACCGGCAGCCCGACGTCGAGGTCTACGACGACCGCCCGGTGGCCCACACCACCCGGGTGCACCGCCAGGTGACGACCGACTATCCGCCGATGCGCTGAACCGGCCGCGCCGGGCTCCTCTCCGCGGGAGCTCGGACCCGGCTGGGAGAAAGCCTCGGCCGTGGCCGGTCACCTGCCCCGCACCTGGGCGGGCCGGCCACGGCCAGGGCCATCTCCAAGCAGGACAGGACCGGCACGGCCCCAACCAGACCGGTGGGCGTCTCGGCACTTCCAGGACCGGGCCGCCTCGTCGAGGCCCGAAAGCTGGGTGCGCCAGTACCCAGAGCATGACCAGCTGGTCCGATTTGGCGCTCCTGCCCGCTGAAACCGCCGACGCCGGCCAGGGCGGCGCCCGACGACTCGTGACACATGTTCGAACAGTCCGGCAGGTTGTTCGTGCCGAACGCGCGGACAGCCCCGCCCGCGCAAACCGAGTGGACCTGACTCGATGGGTGCCGCGGGTTCAGTGGACGTAGTCCTCGCGCGTCGGAGGTTGCCGCCGTGCCCGGACTGCTGCACCGGCCACATCCGTGCGCGCCAGCCGACCGGGACGGTCGAGAATCAACACAGGTTCTGGCTACTACAGGAAACAGACCAGCGCGGAGGCAGGATGAGCCCGGTCGAGGCCGGCGTGACCGACGGCACGGCCATACCGGCGCAGGGGGGTCCGTCCAACCCGGCGGCGCGGCCGACGCCCCCGTCCACGCTGGCGGACCAGGTGGTCGTGGACGGCGTGCCGATCCGCTACGCCGTCTCCGGCTCGGGGAAGCGGGATGTACTGCTCGTGCACGGCTACCGGGCACACCACCTGTGGTGGTACCGGATGCTGCCCGCGCTGGAGGAGCGCTGGCGGGTGATCAGGCTTGACATCAGCGGCCACGGTGACAGCGGACACCGCGACCGCTACGACGTGGACACGTGGGCCGCCGAGCTGATCGCGGTGCTCGACGCCGCCGGGTCCCGGCACGCGCTGCTGGTCGGCCACAGCATGGGCGGCGGGATCGCGGCGGTCGCCGGGGCGACGCACCCGGAACGGTTCGGCGGGGTCGTCCTGCTCGACTCGATGCTCCGGCCGTCCGGCCCGCGGCCACTGCCGCGGCAGAGGTCGCTGCCGCCCGGCCGCGAGATCGTCTACGGCTCGCGAGAGGAAGCCGTCACGCAGTTCCGGCTCAAGCCGCCGCAGCCCGAACCGCCGGCCGAGGTGGTCCGCCCGGTCGCCGACTACGCCGTGCGCCCGAGCACGAACGGCCGTGGCTGGACCTGGAAGTTCGACCAGCACGCCCTCACGTGGACCGACAACGACCGGGTGGTGGAGTGCGCTGCGCGGCTGCGGATACCGACGTGGTTCGTGCACGCCGGGCGCAGCCTCGTCGTGACCGACGAGGTGGCCGCCTACGCGCGTACCGCGGCACTGCCCACCGGATCGACCTTCGTGACCGTCCCCGGCGCCCACCACCACCTCATCCTCGACGCTCCGGACGAATGCGCCCGGCTGCTGGCCGACCTGGCCGCCACCGTCCGCCCGCACGGCGCCCGCATCTGACAGCGCCGCCGCCCCGCCTCGTCAGGCGCGCAGCGGGTCGCGGGCGAAGGCCGCCATCCCGGCGGCGAAGGTGACCGACGCCTGGTGGCCGAGAAGGCTTCGGGCGCGGTCGGTGGAGGCGACGATGTGCCGGACGTCGCCGGCCCGGTACTGGCCCGTGCGGACGGGCGCGGGACCGCCGAAGGCCTCAGCCAGCGCGTCCGCCATCTCGCCGACGGTGTGCGGCTGCCCGGAGCCGACGTTGACCGGGACGAGCCGGCCCGGCACCGCCGCCTCGTGGCTCGGCTCCGCCGCCTGGTGATCCAGCGCCGCCAGGTTGGCCCGGGCGACGTCGTGGACGTGGACGAAGTCGCGCAGCTGGCCGCCGTCCTCGTAGACCCGGGGCGGCTCGCCCCGCTCCAGGGCGCTCCGGAAGATCGACGCGACACCGGCGTAGGGGGTGTCGCGCGGCATCCGCGGGCCGAAGACGTTGTGGTAGCGCAGCGCGACGACAGTGCCTCCGGTGGCGCCAGCCCAGGCGGCGGCGAGGTGTTCCTGGGCGACCTTCGTGGCCGCGTAGACGTTCCTCGGGTCCAGCGGCGCCTGTTCGGTGACGGGCATCGAGCTCAGCTGCCGGCCGCAGCGGGGGCAGGGCGGTTCGAACCTGCCGGCCGCCAGGTCGGCCCGCAGCCGAGGTCCGGGACTGACCGGCCCGTCGGTGGCGCAGCGGTATCCGCCCTCGCCGTAGACGACCATCGAGCTGGCCAGGACGAGCCGGCCGATGCCGCGGCGGGCCATCGCGGCGAGCAGGACCGCGGTGCCGACGTCGTTGTGGGTGGCGTAAAGCGGCAGATCGTCGAGATCGACGCCGAGGCCGACCATGGCCGCCTGGTGGCAGACCGCGTCCACTCCGCGCAGCGCCGACTCCACCGTGGCCCGGTCGGTGACGTCGCCGACGACGAGCTCGGCGGCGTCGTTGACGACGGGTTTCGCGCGGTGCACGGCCGGCAGCAGCGCGTCGAGCACGCGGACTGTGTGCCCCGCGCCGACGAGCGTGTCGACGACGTGGGACCCGATGAAACCGGCGCCGCCGGTGACGAGAACCTCCATGCCCGCGACGCTAAGGGCCCCCGGGCCCACTGGATCTTACGAGCTGCGGAAGCCTGCCGGCCGGGCCTCAGGCGGCGGCGGGGAGGGCGACGACGAAGCGGCAGCCGCCGTGCTGGTTCTGGACGCTGACGTCACCGCCGTGGGCCTCCACGATGCCCCGGACGATCGCCAGCCCGATGCCGGACCGTACCCGCGGCTGATGCGGGTGATCTCCCCCGTCGCCCGGGGTGCGGGCAGCCTCACCCCGGAACCCGAGGTCGAACAACCGGGGCAGGTCCTCCGCGGGTATGCCGCCGCACCGGTCCGCCACCGCGACGATCGCCCGCTCGCCCGCCGGCCCCGCCGCCGCTGGCGCGCCTTCGGACGGCGTCGCGCGGTCGCCGCGCTCGACCTGGACCTCGACCGTGCCGTCGTCCGGGGTGTGGCGGATGGCGTTGACCAGCAGGTTGATCAGCGCGCGGCTGACCTGGGCGGCGTCCGCGTCGACGTAGACGGTGTCCGCGGTGCTGCCGGTGACGGTGACCCGCCTGGCGCGGGCAATCGGGTCGACGGCGGCGACCGCGTCCGAGACGATGTCGGCGAGGCAGACCTTCTCCAGCGTCAGCTCGAGCGCGCCGGCCTGGAGCCGGGCGAGCTCGAACAGGTCGTCGACCATGCCGGTGAGCCGTTCCGCGTCGGCGAGCATCTGCCGGTGGTAGCGCGCCGTCGTCTCCTCGTCGGTGACCAGGCCGTCCGTTAGGGCCTCCGCGGTCGCCCGGATCCCCGCCAGCGGCGTGCGCAGGTCGTGGCTGATCCAGGCGACCAGCTCACGCCGGCTGGCCTCCAGCGCCCGCTCGCGGTCCCGTGCCTCCACGAGCCGCACGTGCGTCGCGTCGAGCGTGCGAGCCAGGCCGGCCAGCTCGCCGGTCGGGACACGGCGGGCCCGCTGGTAGGACGTGTCGCCGAGGGTGTCCGCCGCCCGGGTCAGCGCACCGGTCGCCGCGACGACGGGCCGGCCGAGGCGGATCGCGGCCAGGGTCGCGACAACCGCGGACACGCCGACGACGATCATCACGACCCGCAGGTCGTGGTGGGAGAGGAACATGGCTCGGGCCGTGCCGGCCACACCGGCGGCGACCGCGAGGATCGGGACGACGCAGAGCACGGCCGCGGTGGCCCACAACGGCCGGGTGCGCAACAGGCGCAGCAGCGGGCCGCCGGTCAGCGCGGCCGCCGCCGAGCAGCCCAGGGCGATCATGACAACCTGCAGGTCCGCGCTCACGCGGGCGCCTCCCATCCCGCCAGCTTTCCGGCCGGGAAGCTGGCGGGCCGGCCGGAACTACGCATCGGCCGGGCCAGCCTCGGCCGCGGCATCCGGCTGGGACGCCACGGCCGGCGGGTCGTACCGGTAGCCGACACCCCAGACCGTGAGCAACAGCCGCGGGGCGGTCGGATCGTCCTCGATCTTCTCCCGCAGCCGGCGGATGTGCACCGTGACCGTCGACGGGTCACCGTAGGTCCAGCCCCACACCTGTTCCAGCAGCTCGGCCCGGGTGAAGGCCCGGCCGGGGTGGCGCAGCAGGTACACCAGCAGGTCGAACTCGCGCACGGTGAGCCCGAGCGGGGCGCCGCGGCGGGCGGCGGTGCGGGCGGCCGCGTCGACGACGAGGGCGCCGGCGCGCAGGACGCCGGACCCGACGGGCGGCGGCTCGTTCGCCCGGCGCAGCACGGACCGCACCCGCAGCGTGAGCTCCCGCGGCGAGAACGGCTTGGTCACGTAGTCGTCGGCGCCGCACTCGAGGCCGGCGACGCGGTCGGCCTCCTCGCCGCGCGCCGTCAGCATGATCACCGGAATGGGCCCGCGCGCCCGCAGCCGGCGGCAAACCTCGATGCCGTCGACGCCGGGGAGCATCAGATCCAGGACGACGAGATCCGGCGAGGCGGCCTCGACCATCCGCAGCGCGGCCAGCCCATCCGCGGCGCGGTCTACCTCGAAGCCAGCGTTGCGCAGATACCGGTCGACGACTTCGGCGACGGTGGCGTCGTCGTCGACCACGAGGACACGGGCCACCTCGCCACCATAGAGCGTAGAAATCCCGTCGTGGCTGATGCGAGACCGACCGTCACGGATTCGTAAGAAGGTTCGCATCGACCTTGCGGAGATGGTCTTCCACCAGCGGATTTCCTTATTTGGTAAGGGTCGATCGCTGCGCGAGGTCACTAGAGTCGCGATCATGCTCACGCAACGTCACCAGACGTCCGTGTCCGTGGACGTCGTGCTCCCCTGCCTGGACGAGGCCGAAGCCCTGCCATGGGTCCTTGCGCGGATACCGCCCGGCTACCGGGCCGTCGTCGCGGACAACGGCTCTCGCGACGGTTCAGCCACGCTGGCCCGCGAGCTGGGCGCCATGGTCGTCGACGTGCCGCGCCGCGGCTACGGGGCGGCGGTGCAGGCCGGCCTGCACGCCGCGGACGCGGACGTGGTCTGCGTCTGCGACGCCGACGCGTCGCTCGACCCGGCACAGCTCCCCCGGCTCGTCGCCGCGCTGGCCACCGGACGGGCGGACCTCGTTCTCGGGCGCCGCCGGCCGACGTCCGCCCGGGCCTGGCCGCCGCACGCCCGGCTCGGCAACGCCGTCGTCGCCCAGCGGCTGCGCCGCCGCGGCGTCCCCGTCCGCGACCTCGGGCCGATGCGCGCCGCCCGCCGGGACGAGCTGCTGCGCCTGCCGATCACCGACCGCCGCTTCGGCTACCCGCTGGAGCTGTTGCTACGCGCCACGCAGGCCGGCTGGCGCATCGTCGAGACGGATGTCGACTACCGCCCCCGGGTCGGCCGGTCGAAGGTGACCGGGACGCCGCTCGGCACGGCCCGCACCGTACGGGACATGACGGCCGCACTGGCGAGCCTGCGATGAACGCCTCGTCGCAGGGCACGCCCCAGGGCGTGCCGACTCCTGCGGTGACGTTGCTGGTGGTGGCGAAGGAGCCGGTGCCGGGACGGGTCAAGACCCGGCTGACGCCGCCGCTGCGCCCGGCACAGGCCGCGGCGGTGGCCGAGGCAGCCATCGCGGACACCCTCACGGCCGTCGCCGACCTCGCCCGGTTTCCGGGGATCGGGCCGGTCCGGCCGGTCCTCGTGCTCGACGGCGCCGCCGGGCCCTGGCTGACGGTGCCGGTCGAGGTGGCCAGGCAGGCCGGCGGGCCGTTCGACGCCCGGCTCGCAGCCGCCTTCGACGCCGCCGACGGACCGACCCTCCTGATCGGGATGGACACACCGCAGGTGACCCCGGGCCTGCTCGCCGACGCCTGCCGGAAGCTGGCGCACGCCGACGCGGTGTTCGGCCCCGCCGCGGACGGCGGATGGTGGGCGCTCGGCCTGCGCCGGCCGGACGGCGGCCTGCTGCGCGGTGTCGCCACCTCCCAGCCCGACACCGGGGCGCGGCAGCTGGAACGGCTGGTCCAGGCCGGCCTGCGGGTCACGGCACTGCCCATCCTGCGGGACGTCGACACGGCGGCCGACGCGGACGCGGTCGCGCGGCTCGCCCCCCAGGGCCGGTTCGCCGCCGCCCTGCGAACGGCGCTGACCGGCGATCTTCATAGCGGCGGCGCACCCACCGATGCCGTTCCCGCGGGTGGCGTATCCGCGGGTGGCGTTTCCACGGGCGACGTCCCCGCGGGCAGCGCCCACACCGCCGCGGCCCGGCCGCTGGTCGGGCGATGACGACGACCGCCGCCGGCAGCGCGGCGATCGCCGCGCGCGGCCACCAGCCCGGCGGGCGCCGCCAGCCGGTCGTCGAGGAGAGCTCGCCGACCCAGCTCTACGAGGCGGCGTTGCGGTCCGCCCACGGCCTGCTGTGGGTACGCCACCCCGACGGGCGCCGGGACCGGTTGCCGGTACACACCTGGCGAGGCGAGATCACCGCGGGTGACCCGTCCCTGCTGCGGCGCTGCGCCGGGCCCACCCTCGACATCGGCTGCGGGCCCGGCCGGCTGACCGCCGCCCTCAGTGCCCGCGGCGTTCCCACCCTCGGCATCGACGTGGCACCGCACGCTGTGCGACTGACCCGCCGGACCGGCGCGGCCGCGCTGTGTCGCGACGTCTTCGACCCGGTTCCGGCCGAGGGGCGCTGGTCGACGCTGCTGCTCGCCGACGGCAACATCGGCATCGGCGGCGATCCGGACCGGCTGCTCACCCGCGCCGCGGAACTGCTCGGCCCGGCTGGGCGGGTGCTCGTCGAGCTCGAGCCAGACGAGACACGACGCTCGGCGCCGCACCCGACGCCCCCCTCGGCGCCGCCCGGGCGACGGCTAATCCGGCTCGAAGGGCCCGGCGGGCGGGTGTCCAGCCCCTTCCCCTGGGCATTCGTCGGCGACGCGGACATCCACCGTCATGCCTCGGCCGCCGGGCTGGGCGTCGCGGAGATCTGGCACAGCAGGGGCCGGCTGTTCGCGGCGCTGGGTTGATCGCCAGCTTCAGTGATCCGGGTCCAGTGCATGGTCCGCATCCGGGTCGGCACCGGAGCCCGGGTCCGGGCCGGTGCCGGCGTGCGGCCGAGGCGCCGGCACCGGCGTCGGCTCGGGCACCGGCGCCGACCCGGGCACTGGCGCCGGCACCGGGCTCCGCCTCGACGCCCGCGCGCGCACGGCAATCACGGCGGCCGCGGCCGCCCACACCGCGCCGAGGACGATCGCCAGGTTCCGACCACACGGCAGCGGGTTCACCGTCGGGTTGTCCGGCGAGCCGCCGTAGCCTCGCCACAGCGGGAGCGACGCCAACGCGACGGTGGCACTGACCAGCAGTGCGCCCTGCACCACCGCGCGGTACGGCGCACGCACGAACCGGGTGAGCAGCAGCCCGAGCGCGGCCGTGACCGGGAAGGCGACCAGGTCGTGGATCAGGAGTCCGCCGATCAGCCACCGGGCCGCCTGTGGCGGGTGGGTGGCCCGGGTCATCGTGAGCAGCCCGTGGAGGCCGTATCCGAGGACGGCCAGTCCGGCGGCCGCGAGCAGGCCGCGCACGACCGTGACGGCAGGAGTCGCTTTCACAGCATCACCACCCGGTGCACCCATTTGGTCTGCAGCACGCCGGGCCGGTTGGGGGCGATGAGCCGGGCCGGGTAGCCGTGGTCGAGGTCGAGGTCGGCGCCGTTCAGGCCGGTGGCGAGCAGCGTCAGCGGGTCCCGGGCGTGCGGCGGGGCCACCTCGCTCGCGCGGTAGCCGCCGCGGGTCTCCAGCGACTCGACCCGGACCGTCGCGTCGTGCGGGATGTCCGCGGCGTCGAGCAGGTCCCGCAGCCGCGCGCCGTGCCAGGTCGCGTCGGCGGACCAGCCCTCCACACAGGTGATCGGCAGCCGCGACGTATGTGGGCCGAACGCCCGTAGCTCCGCCAGGCTGAGCGTGAACGGACGCGGGCCGACGACCTCCAGCTGGTAGCCCGGGTCACGGGCGACCGTGAGGACGCGAGCGGCGGCGGCGGTTCGGTTGACGGGCAGCCGCTGGGGGCCGATGTCAGGCCGGCGGGGGGCGAGCAGGTCCAGCCGCGCCAGCCCGGGGGCGAACTGGCCGGCGGTGGTCAGGGTGATCACCCCGGCGGCGGCGCCGACGGCGAGGCCGAGTCCGCGTCTGGACAGGCCCTCGCCGGCCGGCTCGGGCGTGCTGTGCCGGTCAGTGAGGTGCGCCCGGTCACCACGGGACGCGCCGACGTTCGCCCGGACGACCGCGAGCTTGGCGGCGATGTGCACCAGCAGCGCGCCGATCGTGATCCAGGCGACCCAGTAGTGGGTGACGGTGAAGAAGAACCGGAACCGGTACCACTGGGCGATGTTCGCTATCCCGGTGGCCAGCTGGAAGAGGGCGCCCGCGATAAGTGGCACGATCGTGAGCCGTTCCAGCGCATGGGTGACGGAACGTATCGGCGGCCATTCCCACAGACGCGGGTATACCGTCCACAGCTTCGCCAGCAGCAACGGGACGCTCGCCAGACCGGTAGCCACATGCAGGCCCTGGGTCACCCGGTACAGCCAGACCGGACGGGACGGCCAGTCCAGCCCCGAGGGCGGATGCTGCATGAAATGCGAGACCAGGCCGGTCAGGAAACACACACCAAACGCGACGCCGAGCCAGATGCCCAGCAGTGAGGCGACCCGCGGGTCGTGCAGCTTGCTCGGGAACGCACCCTCGCGCAGCGGCCCGCGGCGCAGGAACTGGGGCGGTTCCCGAAGTAGTCGAGGGAGCTCAGGAAGCCGCAAGGTCCGCAAAGTGGACCGGTTTTCGCCTGCCTCGCGGCCGTTTTCCTCGGGATAACCCATGGACATGCGCACTCCCGCAACGTAGGTGCCGGAGAACCGGAACAGTGGGTCTCGAAGCCTTACGGAACGGAGAAGCCCGGGCTCGGCACCGCCGCCGAGGCCCGAACAGCGGCGACGCTCACTGCATGCCGACAGCCCTCACCGTCACCGCTGACAGCCGGGACTCGTCCGCACCCGCCGCGCGCGAGCGGTCGGGGCGGTGGCGCCCGCGGACGGCGGCGCTTCTCGGCGCCGTCGGCGGGCTCGCCGGCCTGTTCCTCATCCAGCAGGCGGTGCTACGCCAACCGGGGTATCTGGTCAGCCGTCCGGCGCTGCTGTACCTGACCGCGCTGTGGTGGGCGCTCGGCCTGGTCACGGCGGCCTTGATGGTCCTCGCCGCCCCCCGCAGACTCGCCCTCGGCCTGCTGCTCGCCGGCATCGTCGCGATCCATGCGACCGCGCTGACGCACGGCCCCCGGCTGTCCGACGACCTGTACCGCTACGCCTGGGACGGGAAGGTTCAGGCCGCCGGCATCGACCCCTACCGGTATGGCCCGCTCGACCCCGAACTGACCCGGGTCCGGGACGACTGGCTGTTCCCCGACTCGGCCGGCTGCGCGGCCGACCATCCACAGCCACGCTGCACCCGGCTGAACTATCCGAGAGCGCACACCATCTACCCACCGGTGGCGCAGGTCTACTTCACGGCCGTGCACTTCCTGCCCGGGCCGCCACGCGAGCACAAGCTGCAGCTCTACGCATCACTCACCTCGCTGGCGCTGGTCGGCCTCCTCATGCGAATGCTGGCGGCCCGTGGCCGGGACCCGCGCCACGCGGCCTTCTACGCCCTCACTCCGCTCGCCGGGATCGACGTCGCGTCCGACGCCCACGTGGACGTCCTGGGCGCGCTGTTCGTGCTCGGCGGCATCGCCGCCCTGACGCCGCGAGTGACCTCGCGAACGGTGTCGCGAGCGGTGTCGCGGTGGGCCGGCGTGGCGCGCCTGGCCCACCCGTCGAGACGCCTGCTGCCCGCCGGACCGCCCGCGCAGCCGTCGCGACGGCGAACGTCACTGGCCGGCGCGCTGCTCGGCGCGGCGGTGGCGGTCAAGCTGTATCCGGTGCTGCTGTTCCCGGCCGTCTGCAGGCGCGGCCGATACCGGCCGGTCGGCCTCGTCGGCGCAGCCTGCGCCGTCGTCGGTCTGGCCTATCTCCCCCATCTGCTGGCGGTCGGGACGGGCGTCGTCGGATTCCTCCCGCAGTATCTGAACGTCGAGGGATACGACCAGGGCAGCCGGTTCCTGTTGCTCGCCGGGCTCGGCCTGCAGGGAACCGCCGCCAAGGCCGTAGCGGTCGGAGTGCTCGCCGCGGTCACGGCCGCGGTACTGCGTTGCGACCCGGATCGCGTACCGGCCGAACGGGCGGCGCTCTGGCTCGTGGGCGCCGCCTTCCTGATGGCCACCCCGGCGCAGCCCTGGTACGGCATCCTGCTCGCCGTCCTCGCGATTCTCGCCGGCCGGCTCGAATGGCTCACCGTGGCCGCGGCTGCCTACCCCCTGTACATCTCGCTGTTCACCGACGTGCCCGGCGACGCCTGGACGCTGCGGGTCGCCTCCTACGCCGTCGCCGCGGTCGTCGTGTTGACCGCCGCGCTCGTCCGTTTCGCCCGACGTCGAACCTGGCAGGAGCTGCGCGACCGGCCGGCCGGCGGCAGGGCCGTCGGCCGGGTCGCCAACCTTGTCGCCGGCCGGGTCGGGCGGGCTCCTTGACGAGAATCGCGCGGGTGTAGAGCAGGTCGAAGCCGCTTCGCTGCGCGGGAGCAGCGAGTCGGGTGGCGTAGGGCTTCGTCGAAACGTGGTCATACAGGTCCAGTCCGCCGAGCCCCGCGACCGTTACAGCTCAGTTGGCCTCGTCCGCGCGGTGGCGGCGCAGCACCGTGAGCACCGTGAGCCCGGCCGGGTCGGCCGGTTCGGCCAGGGTGATCCGGAACTCGGCGGGCGCCCCGGCGGCGAACAGCCGGTCGCCCTCGCCGACGACGGTCGGGAACGTGATCGTCCGGTACTCGTCGACCAGGTCGGCCGCGGCCAGCGCGTGCACGAGGCTCAGGCTGCCGATCACGACGACGTCGTGCCGAGTGCGTTCGTCCTTGGCCCAGCCGACCGGGTCGCCGTCGATCGCCGCGGAGTTCGGCCATGCGGTCGGATCGATACCCCTACGGGTCGCGACCCGCTTGGGCACGGTGTTCATTAGCCTGGCGAAGTCCCCGTCGCGGCTGGGCCAGACCTGGGCGAAGTGCTCCCAGGTCCGCCGGCCGTAAAGGTGGACGCCCTGCTCCATCCGCTCCCCGAGCCGGAACTTGTCATCGCTGACCGGCCCCGCGCCGTATCGGAACGCCCAGCCTCCGTAGCTGGTCCCCCAGCGCCCGTCGGGGTCGGAGACCACTCCGTCCAGCGTGCAGAACTGAATGACGATCACGTCGCCCATCACGAGGCTCCTCTGCCCGGCAGCTCCCCACGAGCCGCTGTCACCCCGCACATACCGGCGCCGACGGGCAAACTCATCGCTCGTCGGCGCGCACGATTCCGGTCGGACGCGGCGCGTACGCTCGCCGGCATGGCCGACAGGACGGTGACGCGGGACCGCGACGAGCGTCTCGAGTCCTTCCGTGGCGATCTGTTGGCGCACTGCTACCGGATGGTCGGCTCCGTCCAGGAGGCCGAGGATCTGGTCCAGGAGACGATGCTGCGCGCCTGGCGGGCGGTCGACCGGTACGACCCGCGGCAGGCGTCGCTGCGGACCTGGCTGCACCGGATCGCCACCAACGCCTGCCTCACCGCTCTGGAGGGACGGGCCCGCCGGCCGTTGCCGAGCGGGCTGGGCCCGGCTGGCGACCCGCAGGCGCCGCTGGTGCCGAGCCTCGACGTCCCTTGGCTGCAACCGTTTCCGGATGCCCGGCTCGGCGACCCCGCGGACGCCGCCCTGCAGCGCGCCGGGCTGCGGCTCGCCTTCGTCGCGGCGTTGCAGCTGCTGCCGCCGCGGCAGCGCGCGGCGCTGGTGCTGCGCGAGGTGCTCCAGCTGCCGGCGGCCGAGGTGGCGCAGATCCTCGGCAGCAGCGTCGCCTCGGTGAACAGCAGCCTGCATCGGGCCCGGGCCACGCTGCGCGAAGCCGGACCGACGGTCGAGGAGCTACGCGAACCAGCCGACCCGACCGAGCGCGCCATCGTCGAGCGCTATCTGGCCGCGTTCGAGGCAGCCGACGTGTCCGGGCTGACGCGGCTGCTCGCCGACGACGTGGCACTCGAAATGCCGCCGGTCGCCCTCTGGCTGGCCGGCCGGACGCACTACCGCGAGTTCATGGAGCGCGTCTTCACCATGCGCGGGCCCGGCTGGCGCGGGCGCCTCGTGCAGGCGGCCGGTGGCACGGCCCTGGCTACCTACGCTCCGGACCCGGCAACCGGCGGGGTCCGGGCGCACTCGCTCCAGGTGTTCACCGTGGCGGACGGTCTGATTCGTCTCTGCGTGACGTTCGCCGACCCGACGCTGTTCCGCCTCTTCGAGCTCCCCGCCAACCTCGGCGAGTTCGCCGACCATTGAAGGCCGAGTGAAAGCCGGCCAGGCGCCGTGTCCGGCAGGCGGTCCAGGAGACACCGACAAGCACCGCCTTCCCACCCCCGCGAACGGGATCGGCACGAAAACGCCACGACCGACGGCCGCCGAGGATGCGACGGCCGCTGAGGACCTCAGGAGGACCGCATGACGGCGACCACCGATCGGCCGAGCTGGCGAGCGGCACGCCAGACACCGCCACGCCAGACACCGCCACGCCAGACATAGTCGCGGCCACTCCTCTGTGACACGGCTGGCGATGACCGAGAAGGCGCCCGTCAGCCGCCCATGTTCGCCCCCATCCTGGAGCTTCCCGTGACCGCCTACCGTTGCAGTTCCGTCAGGCCAGCGGCGGTGAGCAGGTAGCCGGGCGCGACCGTGGTGGCGTCGGCTCTCGCCAGGTTCACCAGGGCGGTCCCGGCGGTCTCGGGGGCGAGTGGCTGGCCCAGTTGGCGGAGGTAGTCATCGACGGACTGGCCGCTGCGGGCCGCGTAGGCCCGGACCGCTGGCTCGCCGAGATCGGTCAGCGGAGTGAGCCGGGGAAGCACCACGGTGAACGTGATTCCCAGGCCGGCACGTTCCGCCTCGTCGCGCGCATAGCCGGTGATCAGGCGCTGGGTGGCCTTGGCGCCGGCATAGCCGCCGCTGAGCGGAGACCCGGCCAGCGCGGCGCCACTGCTGACCACGACCACCATGGCACCGGGACGCAACGGCCGCAGCAGGGCTTCGCGAAGCCAGTGGAACGCGATGCGGACGTCGGTGTGCCAGTTGACCGAGAACGTCTCCCAGGTCTGCTGGTGCAGCGGGCGCATCAGCGGGCTCGCCCCGGCGACCAGGACGACGATCGACGGCTCATGGCGGTCGAGGAGGCTGCCCGCGGACGCGGCGTCGGCGGCGTCCGCGGCCTCGGTCCTGATGCGCGCGTCGTCGGCGGCGAGCGCCGCGAGCGCGGCGCCGTTGCGGGCGACCGCGACGACCGGGGCGCCCGCCTCGGCGAAGGCCCTGGCGATTCCCCGTCCCAGGCCCCGGCTCGCGCCGACGACAAGGGTGTCCCGGTTCGAAAGATCACTCATCGGGCCACTCCTGTCGATGCGGTCGGCGCGGTCGATGCAGTCGGCGCGGTCGGAATCGGGGTGAGGTCACGGCGACCCGGGATGGCCGCGGCGGCGACGATCCCGACCGCGGAGAACGCCGCGCCGAGCCACAGGGCGGTGGTGAAGTGGTCGACGAACGTCTGGGTGGACGTATAGACGTCGGAGCCCGCGAAGACGGATGCCAGGATTGCGATCCCGAACACGCCGCCGATCTCGCGCAGCGAGCTGTTGGTACCTGAGGCGATGCCCATGTCGGCGGGAGGCACCGAACCGACGACCGCGTTGGCGACGGTCGGGAAGCACAGCGATATCCCGACACCGGCGACGCCGAGCGCGACCGCGAGCCAGCCGTAGCTCATCCCCGGTTCGGCGATGGCGGCGACCCAGCCCAGGCCGACGGCTTGCAGGGCAAGACCGACGACCATGAAGGGGCGGTTCCCGTACCGGTCAGCCAGCGCGCCGGCGATCGGCGCGACGACCATCGGGGCACCCGTCCACGGCAGCGTCCGCAGTCCCGCCGCGAGCGGCGAGTATCCGAGCCCGGTCTGCAGGAACTGCATCATCAGGAACAGCACGCCGAACAGCGACGCGTACATGAAGAAGCTGACGCCGTTGGCCGCGTTGAACGCCCGCGACTGGAACAGCCGCAGCGACAGCATCGGCGTCGCGGTGCGCCGCTCCCACACCAGGAACGCCGCGACCAGGACGACGCCCGCGCCGAGTGCGCCTGCGGTCTGGCCACTGTCCCAACCGACCCGGTCGGAGCGGATCAGGCCCCAGGTGATGCCGAAGAATCCGGCGGCGGCCAGCAGCAGCCCGACGACGTCGAGCTGCGAACGGGGTCCGAAGCTCTCGTTGAGCCTGGCAATGCACAGCGGTACCAGGGCCAGACCGACGGGGACGTTGAGCCAGAAGATCCAGTGCCAGCTGATCCCGTCGACGATGGCGCCCCCCACGACCGGCCCAAGCGCCACCGCCAGCCCGGTGATGCCGCCCCATAGACCGATCGCGGCACCTCGCCGGTCGGCGGGGAAGGCTTCACTGATCAGCGTCAGCGTCATGGGCATGACGGCCGCGGCTGCCGCGCCCTGCACGCCGCGGGCCGCGATGAGCGCGCCGACGTTCGGCGAGAGCGCCGCGGCGGCGGAGGCGAAGGTGAACCCGAGCAAACCCATCCAATAGATCCGTCGGCGTCCGTACCGGTCGCCGAGTGCGGCGCCGGTCAGTAGCGCGACCGCGAACGCCAGGTTGTAGGCGTTCACAGTCCATTCAAGATCTCCGAGGTCGGCGTGCAGGCTCGCTCGCAGCGCGGGCAGGGAGTTGGCAACGACCAACGTGTCGAGCGCGGTCATGAAGACCCCGAGCGAGGCCAGCACCAGCGTCCAGGCCCGCCGCGCCGGTCGGGCGCCCTCCTCGGCGGGCGCCGGCTGGGCGCCCGGCTCGGCGGGCAGCGTGGTCGAGGCCATCGAGGCGATCGAGGCAATCGAGGCGCTCGGTGCCGCGCGGGTGGCCGGGATCTGGTTGCTTCGGGCTGGGCCCTGGGCTGGCAGCGGAGCAGGCTCGGGGCCGGTCCCGGTACTCGTTGATGACGTCGATGGCACTGACATGTCGCCTCGTTCTCCGTTCGCTTCCGCCCTCGTGGACGCGTTCGGAGGAGAAGAACCGGCGCAAGCCGGAAACTGGGCGGTCCGACGGCGACCAGTTCCGCCGGCGGCGGGTGTCAGTACGTGAAGAGACACTCGGAAGACGATCAGAAGACGATCGGACGGAGGTGGCTGGATGTCAGCGGAACTGCTCCAGCAGGCCCGCGACGGCGACCGCGACGCGTTCGCCGGCCTCGTCGAGCCCTATCGCGGTGAGCTGGCGGTGCACTGCTACCGCATGCTCGGTTCGCTTCAGGACGCCCAGGACGCGGTGCAGGAGACGCTGCTATCCGCCTGGTTGGGCCTGGCCGGCTTCGAAGGCCGCTCGTCACTGCGGACCTGGCTGTACCGGATCGCCACCAACCGATGCCTCAACCTGTTGCGCTCATCCGCCGGACGGCCGACGACAGCGCCGCTCCCGCCCGTGCCGGCGCCCATGCCAACTCATCTCGGCGAGGTCCCGTGGCTCCAGCCCTATCCGGATGCGCTGCTCGAGGGGTTGCCCGACGAGGCGCCCGGCCCCGCGGCCCAGTACGAGTCACGCGAGGCGATCTCGCTCGCGTTCGTCACCGCCGTCCAGCTGCTGCCGCCGAACCAGCGGGCCGTCCTGATCCTGCGGGACGTGCTCGGCTACCGCGCGAGCGAGACCGCTGACCTGCTCGGACTCACCGAGGACGCGGTCACCAGCGCGCTGCGGCGCGCCCGCGCGACGATGGACGCGGCCCGCTCCCCCGGCCCGCCGCCGCCAGCTCCGCGAAGTCCCGAGGAGCGTGCGCTGCTCGACCGTTTCGTCGCTGCCTTCACCGAGTTGGACGTCGACGCGCTCGTGGCGCTGATGACCGACGACGCCTGGGTGCGGATGCCGCCGCTGCCGTTCGAGTACCGCGGCCGCGAGGCGATCCGCCAGTTCTTCACCGCGATCCGCTCCCGCCTGCGGCGCATCGACCACCTGGTGCCGGTACGTGCGAACGGCCAGCCCGCGTGGGGCGAATACCTGCGCGACCCGGTCACCGGTGGCCTGCATCTCGCCGGAATCATCGTGGTCGATCTCGCCGGCGATCGAGTCTGCGAGATCACCCGCTTCGAGACGACGACCGCCCACTACTTCGGCCTGCCCCGAACCCTCGGCTGAGAGGAATCGCCGCGGGCTCCGTTCGGGGACGCCCTTCGGGGCACCATCCTGGCATTTCCGGTCTGAGCATGGTGAGACGATGTCCGCCTGGCCGGCGGGATCTTCCGCGGTCGAGCGCAGTCAGCCATGGGGGTGCTGGTGGTCGGCCTGTCGAACGAGGAGGTCGCTGCGCTGGCGGACGCGTTCGTCGACAACGTATCGGCCACACGCATCCTCGTGGCGGCTGGCCTCGCGGAGCGGGAACTGCCCAGCTGGAACGTGTCGACGGCCGCCGACTTCTGGTGGGCCGTCTCCGCTCTGATCGCCAACGGCAAGCTTCCGGGGGGTTCGCGGGCGTTGTTCGAGGCCGCATCGGCTGCGTACCCCGCGAACCCGCTGTTCGCCGGCAGGGCGGCCCGCGAACCCACGATCCAGACCGGTCGTTCACGGCCGTCTCGAAACGGGCTGCCCGGACTGCCCGCCCGCTACGTTCCCCGCGACGAGGACCTGGCGAGGATCCGCGGCCAACTGCTGGAATCCGCGGCCTCGACAGTCGTCGGGCTCGTGGGAATGGGCGGGTCCGGCAAGTCGACGCTCGCGCGGGCGCTGGTGCACGACCCGGCGGTGCGCGATGCGTTCCCCGACGGGATCGTCTGGATCGAGGTCGGGCAGCAACCTGACCTGGCCGCTCGTGCCTCCCAGATTCTCGCCGAGTTCGGCGACCGTACCGGACTCATCGCTCTGGGCGAGGCGCCGAAACGGCTTCGCGCCCTGCTCGCCGGTGCTCGCGGCCTCGTCGTCCTCGACGACGTGTGGGAGCCCGACGTCGTCGAAACGCTCCGCTTGCCCACCGGGATGCGGCTGCTGGTCACGACTCGCGACCGTGGGGTGCTGTTCAGCGATGCCAACGCCGTCCACCTGGCGACTGCGAGAGACACGCTGTCGCGGCGGCTGTTGGCCGCCTATGCGGGTTGCGCGGAAGATGCCCTGCCGCCGGCTGCGGACGTCGTCCTGGAACAGTGCGGCGGCCTGGCGCTGGCCCTCGCGCTGGCCGGCGCCATGGTCCAGGGTGGCCGCCGTTGGGAGAACGTCGCGGAACGGCTACGCCGTGCCGACCTCGGCCGGCTGATCGGACGCTTCGAGCATTACCCCTACCCAAATCTGCTCGCGGCCCTCCAGGTCTCCGTCGATCTATTGCCTGCGGAACAGGCCGCCCGGTTCCTCGACCTAGCCGTGTTCGAAGGGCGCGGAGCCGTGCCCGAATCAGTCGTCGCCGGTCTCTGGCAGGCGAGTGCCGGCATCAGTGAGCTGGACGCCGAGGACCTGCTTGACCTGCTTGCCCGTCACTCCCTGATCCAGGTCGATCCGGCGGCTCGTACGGTACGTATCCACGACCTGCTGATCGACTACTGCCGAGGCTCCTTGGCGCCCGGTCGGCTCGTCGAGCTGCACGGCCAGCTCGCCTGCTGGCTGTTCGACCAGTGGGGTGGTCTGCCAGCAGGGCTTCCTCTTCTCCGGCGGGCGGTGCTGGACCACGGCACGAAAAAGAGCATCGACGCCGCCAGCGGATACGGACTCGCGAACGTCTGCCGCCATCTCATTCTAGCCAATGAGGCCGAGAAGCTCCACCAGCTGCTCGTCCTGGAGAACGGCGACGCCCGTTCGGGAAGATCCCAGCTGTGGTATTCGGTCCACGAACGGTTGGACACGACGGCGTCTTACAAGTTTGATCTGGACCTTGCTCTTCGCCAGGCGGAACGCGAGGTGGACGGCACAGATTCCAGCAGCGGACGCGAGACCGCCATCCTTCGCGAGTTCCGGTACATGCTGATGGCGTCGGCCGTGATGTCCGTCGCGGGCCAGCTCCCCGAGCAGCTACTCGTCCTGCTTCTCCAGGACGGCCTGTGGTCAGCGACCGAGGTGCTGGCCGTAGCCCGGTCGATACCGCACGCGCGCAGTCGGGTCGAAGCGCTGACTGCGCTCGCACCGTTCTTGCCGGACGGGATCCTTCCCCAAATGCTCGAGGACGCACGGGAGATGGGCAACCTCACGCTGAGAGCGGAATTCTTGGCACATCTCGCCACGGCCACGCCCTCAGGATTTCTGAAAACGCTCTTGGAAGAAATCCGAAGGATACCGAGCTGGCAGGAGCGAACGTGGGCGACAGCCCAGGTGATTAGGCAGCTTCCAGCCGACCGCACCGAGTCGATGCTCGACGACGTTCTCCGTACGGCGCTCGAGCGGGAGGACCCGAAAGAGCAAATATGGGCGGTCTACCTGGCGGCACCCCTCCTCTCGCCAGCCCGACGCTCGCGAGAGATGGCTGCCATGGTGCCGGCCGCCCGGGCGATTACGGAGATCGATATCCGGATCTCGGCGTACGCCGCGATACTGGAGCACCTGGAAAGCGATCAACGTCGAGACGTGCTGACAGAGGCCGTGGCCTGCGCCGCCCAGGTTGCTGACGATTTCGAGCGGATCGACGCAATTCTGGAGCTATGCCCCTATCTAGTGGAATGTGGTGATCTAAAATTGCCACGCGCGGTACTGGCCAATGTTCGCACCAAGAGTTGGGGCAGCTCCGCACGGCTTCAAAGGATCGCCTCAAGCGCGCCGGCCGAGATGCACGAAGAGCTGATTTTGACCGCGTTCTCCTACGAAGATCCACGACTTGTCTCCGCGGTGTTGACCGAACTCGCGCCGCGGCTAACCGCCCAGGATCTGGCCTGGTGCTTGGACCACGCTCGGTCGCGTCCATCGGAGCAGCAGCGGGCAGATATTCTCGTCGCTATCGCCGGCCACCTGCCCGTCGAGCTGCTGCCGGCGGCCCTCCTGACTGCCAGGGAGATCGACGAGGCAAGGCACAGGTCGAGAGCGCTCGCCGAGCTTGCCACGCGCCTTGCGCCGGCCAAGAGAGACGAGGTGGTGAAGGAAGTCACCGTGTCGCTGCCGGCCATCGACGACGCTGAGTATCGCGTGAACATCCTGACGCGCCTCATCGAGACCGGCGCCGACGCGCTGATCACGGAGACGTTTGATCTGGTGGAAGACATCGAGGACGCCGGCCGCAGGACGCGACTTCTCGGCCGACTCGCGGCCCTTTCCCCGGCCAATGCCAGAGGCACGGTGCTCAGCCGAGCGCTCGAGGCGTCGCGCAAGATAGGTCACATCCGCATTCGCATTGACGCCCTCACCGAGCTGGCGCCCTTGTTGCCGTCGCAGCAGCGAAGGCAGGCGATTCTCGAAGCTCTTTCGATCGCTCGTACGCCCGACGCGGACGGGCCGGTCGACCGCGTGTTGCTGGCGCTGGCGCCACGCCTGCCGCCGGATCTGGCTCGCGCCGCGTTGAACGCCGCAGACAATATTGAACCGCTGGCCGATCGTACCAAGCAGATTGTCGATCTGGCGCACCATCTCCCGGTGGATATGCTCCGCGAGACACTCGATGTCGCAGTCCGCCTTCCCTTTGCGGCGGAGTTTGTGTTCGCGACAGTCGCTCCCCGCATGACCCCCGCAGATCTGGAGTACGCGCTCGCAGTCGCTCGCGGCGATCCAGACGACGCACGCTACTATCTGACCGAGTTGGCGCCGCACGTGGACGAGAAAGAAAGGCGGCGGATACTCGACGAGGTTCTGGCAAACCGCTCCGACAAACAGGGCAGATCACACAGAATCAGTCGTCTAGCTCCGATTGTCACGGTGGACGAGAGAATGAAACTCCTAAAAGAATGTGCAGACCTGCAGCCACCAGAGCGGGCCGAGGCGCTATGTGGAATAATTCCGACGCTGCCTGACGAGCTGAAGGTTACAGTTGCCGCGGAGCTGGTCGAAGTACTCAAGGCCGTCGAGCCGGGAAGCAGACAGGCAGCCGCCGTCGTCGCGGCGCTGCCATTTCTTCCAGAGGACCATCGCCACGAGTTGCTCTCAATGACACTGGAAGAGGCGTCCAGGCTTCCGTCTCGCTACAGCGATCCCGACGGAGCAATATCCACGCTTGCACCGTATCTCTCCGGCGACCTCGTTGCCAGAGCACTCGCCGCCGCGCGGCAGATCGATGTTCCGTCTCGGTCCGCGCGCACCCTGGCGGCGATTTCCGCCATTCTCGCTTCCCCCGAGCGAGAGTGCGTGCTCGTCGAGGCGCTCAATATCACCGACGACGTCGAGCGAGAAAAATACAAGGTGCAGGCGCTGAAAGAAATCGCCGAGAAAATCGACCCGGACATGCTCCCAGAACTAAGCACAAGAGTGCAGACATTGGAAGATCCGGGCGACCGCGCACGAGTTCTTTCCGCGGCCGCGGCCGCCTGTGGCGCCCAGAGCGGCGCGGCCTGGCCGGGGTACTGGCGGCCAGCGCTGCGGGAGGCCATGGCCGCAGGCCGGTCCTCCGTCTTGGCTGTTCTTCCCAAAGCCATGCTGGCAACCCGCCTTGCGGACGACCCAGGCTTCGTCCGCAAATCCATCGAGCTGATGACACAGAACCTGTGGGACAGCAGCGGCCGCGCCGCGGCGCGTTGAGAAGAAATGATATACGCGGCTTTCGCCTCTCCGTTGCACGCTACACCTCGATGTGTGAGCCCATGATGACGGTGCGGTCGCGGGGGAGGCCGAAGTGTTCGGCGGCGTCGGCGGTGAGGTGGGAGGTTGCGATGAAGAGGCGTTTGCGCCAGTGGGCCATGGTCGGCGCCTTCCCGCTCCGAAGGTCGATCTTGGACAGGAAGTAGGACGCCTGGTCCAGGTTCAGCTGTCGTCCTTCGACGACGGCGGGGTCGATCGTCCTGAGCGCGTTCAGCACGTTGGGCGTCTCCATGTAGCCGAATCGCGCGGTGATGTGGCTGATGCCGTCGTCGGTGTAGCCCAGATCGTCCACGGTGATCCGATCGCTCGCCGGCACCCTCGGCACGGGCAGGGTCTCGACCGACACGATCAGGACCAGGTCGTGGCGGACGTGGTTGTGCTCGACGTTCGCCCGCAGCGCCAGCGGCGCGGTCTGCTTGCCACGGTTGAGGAACACGGCCGTGCCCGGTACCCGCGCCGCGGACGGCACGTTCGCGCGTAGCTGCTCGACGAACTCGTCCAACGAGCCCTCGCTGCGCTGCCGCTGCGCGGTGACGATCCGCCGGCCCCGCTGCCAGGTCGTCATCACCGAGAAGGCCGTCAGCGCGATGAGCAGCGGCAGCCAGGCGCCATGGACGAGCTTGGTCAGGTTCGCCGCGACGAACAGCAGGTCGACGACCAGCAAAACGCTCGCGCCCAGGCCCAGCAGCCACCGGGGCGGGTGCCACTTCCGCCGGGCGATGTAGAAGAACAGCAAGGTGGTGATGGTGATCGTCCCGGTCACCGCCATGCCGAACGCGAATGCCAGCGCGGCCGAGCTGCGGAACGCGAAGACGAGCGTGAGCACCGAGACCATCAGCAGCCAGTTGATCCACGGGACGTAGATCTGCCCGATCGTGGACTCGGAGGTGTGCGCGACCCGCAGCCGAGGCAGGTAGCCGAGCTCGGCCGCCTGGGAGGCCACCGAGTAGGCCCCGGTGATCACTGCCTGGGAGGCGATCACGGTCGCCGCGGTGGCCAGCAGGACCAGCGGTAGCCGTGCCCAGGCCGGGGCGAGCAGGAAGAACGGACCGCTGATGTTTTCCTCGTCGTCGAGGATCAGCGCCCCCTGACCGAGGTAGCTGAGCACGCATGCGGGGAACACCAGGAGCAGCCAGGCTCGGCTGATGGCCGGCCGGCCGAAGTGCCCCATGTCGGCGTACAGCGCCTCCGCACCGGTGACGGCGAGCACGACCGCCGCCAGGGCGAAGAACGCAGTACCGAAATGGTGCGCCAAGAAACTCGCCGCATACGTCGGCGACAGCGCCTCGAGGATGGCCGGGTGTTCCGTGATACCGGTGATTCCCAGCGCACCGATGGTCACGAACCACACGATCATCACCGGGCCGAACATCCGGCCGACCGTGGCGGTGCCGAATCGCTGCACGAGAAACAACATGATAATGATCACTGCCGTGATCGGCACGATGCCGTCCTCCAGCGACGGCTCCACGATCTTGATGCCCTCGACCGCGGACAGCACGGAGATGGCTGGGGTGATCATGCTGTCGCCGAAGAACAGCGCCGCCCCGAAGATGCCCAGCCCGGCCAAGACCGCGGCCGCCCGGCTGTCCGGTCGCGTTCCCAACCGCCGGAGCAGGGTGAGCAGGGCCATGATGCCGCCCTCGCCGTCGTTGTCGGCGCGCATGGCCAGCAGCACGTAGGTCACCGTGACGATGATCGTCACCGACCAGAAGACCAGCGACACCACGCCGAACACGTTGTCCCGGCTGACCGGGACCGGATGTGGGTCGCTCGGGTTGAACACCGTCTGAAGGGTGTAGATCGGGCTGGTCCCGATATCGCCGAACACCACGCCGAGCGCGCCCACGACCAGTGCCAGCCGGGCCATGTCGCCCCCCTGGGGGTGACCGGTCCCTGCCGATGGCGCCGGCCCAGGCTCCGGCGTCGTCTGCTGCTGCTCCGTCAACGACCATCCTTCCTGGGCTTTGGCCGCGGCACGCCGGAGGCCGAGCATCCGCGCACAGACGGTACCGTCCTATGCGGCTACCTCCCGGGCTCCCGCTCCTTTTGGAACGGCTCGCTCGAGCCAGCCAAGCCCGGCTCGGCCACTTGCGGAATGCGACGACCAACCACCTGCTCGCAGCGTTCAGCCCCAGGTCGGGTGGCCGAGCGGCGGGGCGCAGCGACTTACGGGCAGCGGTGACGGTCTGTCCCGTCGGAGCTTGCCTGGCATAGGCTGCGGCCACCGCTTTGGACAGGGTGCGCCCAGGTCTGGTCGGGAATGCCTCAACGGGAGAGATCCTGAAAGACCCGAAAGAGAGATGCGGGCTATGTCCAAGCCAGACCGTGAAGTCACGTTATCGGCGGCCGAGACGGGTGGCACGGAAGATGCCGTCTTCTCCCCCGAGACCCCCGGCTTCCCGGATGCGCGTCGATGTGGCGCACTCCGCCCGGATCTATGACTACATCTTGGGCGGCAAGACGAACTATCCGGCGGACCGGGCGACCGCCGAGCAGTTGCTGGCCGCCTTCCCGATCACGCGCGTCGCAGCCCAGCAGAATCGTGCGTTCGCGCATCGAGCCGTGCGTTACCTGGCCGAGCAGCAGGGCATCGACCAGTTTCTCGACATCGGCACGGGTATTCCGACCTCGTCCAATCTGCACGAGGTCGCGCCGTCGGTCCGGCCGTCGTCCTGCGTCGTCTACGTCGACAACGACCCGATCGTGCTTGCTCAGGATCAGGCTTCTAACCAGCGTCTTTTGGTACTCGGGCCGACCCTGGGTCCGCACCCGCGTTGCACACGCCGGACGCCCGGACGAAGTACGCCGGCTACCGTCTTGCCAGACGCTCGCTGACGACGCCGTCCCCGAGCCAGCCACGATGATGCCAAAGCGGAACGTTCCGAGGCCGACCGTCGGCTCGCGGGACAAGCCCGCCCGCCCATCCCGCGACGGCGGCGGCCGTGATCGCGCGGGTACTGATCGCCGAACGCGTTCGCGCCACAGCGACGGCTCCCACGGCGGAGGCGCCTCCGGCCCACACCCGCGCTTGCTGGGGACGGTCCGCGGTGCGCGGTCAGCATCCCCAGTGCAGCGAAGATCCTCGCAGCCATCGGTGTCATGGGACGGCGCGTCCGTCTCGACGACGCGCTACCCGCCCCGTCCGACCGGACTACGCTGGCACCATGACAACCGCGCCGCATGTGGGCGATGTGCACCGGATGGTGGATCGGCTCGCGCCTACCCAGGTGGAGGCGCTCTACGTGATCTTGGGTGGCATGCTCGGCTCGCGTCCGGCCTCGGAGTCAGCACGGCCTGTCGACGACAGCGCAGCCACACCGGGGCGCCGCTTGTCGTTCATCGGGATCATGGATGGTGAACGTGATCTGGCTGAACGTTCGTCGCGGGTCCTTCGTGAGGAGCTAGGCGAGCCGGACCGGTGATAGTCGTCGACACCGGTGTACTCGTCGCCGCCATCAACAGGCGGGACAAGTTCCATGAGTCGTGTGCTGACTTCCTCGTGACGGCCGCCGAGCCCCTGGTAGTTCCCACGATGGTCATCACCGAGGTTTGCTACCTGCTTGCACGGCGGGGGCGCGGAACGCCGCAACTGGCCGCCGCGTTCCTGGAGTCGCTGGCGGCCGGAGAGCTTGACGTGGAGGCGCCGACAACCGCCGACTTCGACCGCGCCGCCCAACTGGTGCGGCGCTACGCCGATCTCCGCTCGACGCAGTCGACGCCGCGGTGGTCGCTACAGCGGAACGCCTGGGCACACGCAAGGTCGCGACGGTCGACCGCAAGGACTTCCAGATCGTCGTTCCCAGCCACTGCGACGCCTTCGAGCTTCTGCCCGCGACCCTCGGCTAACGTCCGCGCACCAAGACGAACCCCGAGCCTCACCGGCGCGCACAAGACCGCGAGTCGTAGCCAGACCGGCTGCCGGACGCCATGTGCAATCCAGGGGTGGTACCGCTCGTGCCGGCGTAGAATCAGGCCTCTCACCAGCATCTTTAGATAGTCGGGCCGGCGCTTGGTCCGCACCCGCGTTGCACACGCCGCACGACTCGGGCGCAGTACGCCGGCTACCGCACTGCCAGACCGTCGTTGATGACGCTGTCCCCGAAACAGCCCCGAAGAAGCCGCAGACGATCCACTACGATCACGCAAACCTGCTGGTCAGCGTCCCTGGCGAATCGGTCGGGGGAAGGTTCCCCTCTTTCGAAGCTGCAAGGTCCGCTCGGCGAGGGGGGTCAGCGAACCCGCCGCTGTTATGTGGTTCGCGCAGGTAGGGATTGTCGTCGGGGTCTGCGGACGCAGGAGGTCCCCATCATCCGTGGGAGAAGCCGCGGGCTGGAGCTGGCGGCCCTTGGCCCGCACGAATCTGCCGGCGCTCCGGCCCCACGGCGTGACCCGACCCCAGGACTCTCCAAACCGTAGGACGTCCGCCTGCGTCCGTATTGAACGGACGGGCTCTCGGCACGGGAGGCTGGGATGAGTGGGAACAAGTGGTGCAGGCCGAGGCGGTCATGGCATCTCGGGATAGGCGTGATTGGGGGCCTACTGGCCGCTGGCTGGGACGAGGTTGGGTTCCAGGAAGACCGACATCGTCCGTACCCGATTGGTGATTTTCGTCCGGTGCGGCAGACCCGCGGGTATCCAGGCGGCCACCGCGGGCGGTAGCAGGTAATGGGACTCGGCCGTCTCGACTTCCGCCGTTCCGTGGAACGCGTACTGGATCTGGTCGAGGTCGTGGAAATGCCACCCGGGCTGCAGGCCGTCTCGGCCCAGCTCACCAGCGGCGCCGTTCCCGCTGTTCCCGCTGTTCCCGCCTGCCCCGCCGCTGACGGAACTGTCCGATCCGTGGGATCCGCCGGACTGACCGGACCCGTCGAAGGCGTAGGTGCCGCCCACGACGGTCGCGCTGCGGCGCATGTGGACCAGACCCGAGTCGTCTGTTCGAGGCAAATGGCTGGCCGAATTCGCGGAGACAGTCACCACGGCGCAAGCGTAGACATGACCGACACCCGGGGCGCCCAACTTGCCTTACCAGCGCCGCATGATCGACGACGAACACGATCGACGAATGAGGACGTGACAGGATGAACGAAGGTCATCTTCGGTATCTGGCGAGCCCGGCCTGGGCCGATGCGCTGCGTCAGGATCTGCTGCCCTGGTTGGAGCGGGTCGTGGACCTCGGCGACGACGTGCTCGAGATCGGTCCAGGCCCGGGCCTGACCACCGACCTGCTGCGGGAGCGAGTCCCAACCGTCACGGCGGTCGAAGTCGACGGTGACCTCGCCACGGCGTTGGCCGAGCGGCTGGCCGGAACTGGAACTCGTGTGCTGCACGCCGACGCCACCGCGACCGGCCTGCCCTCGAACCGCTTCTCGGCCGTCCTGGCTTTCTCGATGCTGCACCACGTGCCCTCGGCTGAGCAGCAGGACCACCTGTTCGCGGAGGTCCGTCGCGTACTGCGGCCGGGCGGAGTATTCGCCGGTGTCGACGGCAAGGACGTGCAGATGATCCGGGACGCCCATGCGGACGACACTTTCACCCCCGTCGACCCGGGCAGTCTGGCGACCAGACTCGCGGCGGTCGGTTTCACCGATGCCACGGTCGAGGACGGTGAGCTCCAGTTCCGTTTCACCGCCCGCAGCCGGGGCTAGCAGCGCCCGCGCGTGGCCACCTGCGCCCGCAGTACACAGGTCAGGCTTTCCCCGCTGCCGGCTGCCGGCTGCCGGCTACCGGCTACCGGCTACGGAGCTTCCGACAACGGAGTCTGCACGGTCTCGGCGTGCACGGCGGGAAGGATGTCCTCGACCAGACGCCGCACGACGTCGTCGTCGGTGTCGGTGTCGGTGTCGGTGCCGGCATGAAGATGAAGTGCTCGACGCCCGCGGCAACGAAGTCCCGCAGCTTCCGGGTCACCTCGTCCGGCGTCCCCGCCGCGGCGACATTGTCGATCATCGCCTGGAAGTCCTGGTCGTAGGTGCCGCCGATGGCGCGGGCCGCCTCTTGGCGGGCGCGCGTGCCCTCCCGGTCGACGTTGACGAAGACGAAGGTGTACCACTCGAAACCGGTCAGATCACGCCCGGCTTCCGCGGCGAGCTCCCGGATGGTCCGCACGGACGCCTGGTACCGCCGCGGCGAGTACAGGTACGGCATCCAACCGTCACCGACGAGCGCCGCGCGGCGCATCGCCCGCTCCCTGCGACCGGCGACGACGATGGGTGGTCCGCCTGGCTGCGCGGGCGCGGGATGAATCCGCACGTCCGCCATCGCGTAGAACGGCCCGTCGTGCGTGATCTGCTCCGCGGTCCACAGCCGGCGCAGGAGCGGGATCGCCTCCTCCAGGCGTTTGCCGCGTTCAGCCAGTGGCACCTGGCAGGCGCGGAACTCCTGCGGATACTCGCCGCCGATGCCGACTCCGAGGGTCAGCCTGCCTCCGGTGGCCAGGTCCAGGTCCGCGATCTGCTTCGCGATGATCGCCGGCGGGTACGCCGGAAGCCCGCCAGGTCCACCAGCTGGTCACGGATGGCAGGTGCCATCGGCACCGCGCGGGTGCCCGCAGGTCCCGCGCGGGCAGGACGTCTCGCATCGCCACCTGGCCAAGTCCCTGGAGCACAGTGGACAGTGCCGGCACCCGACGGTGGGCGTACGAGAAGACCGCACGCGTCGCTGACCGCTCGTCGGCGCCGGGCGCCGGCGAGCAGCAACGCCGTGGTTGGCAGGCGCGTCGGTCTCGGCGCCCGGCCATGGCAGAAACGGGGTCCGAGATGTTCGCGGTACGGATACACGGACGCGGCGGGCAGGGGGTCGGCACCGCCGCCGAGATGCTGGCGGTCGCCGCCTACTCCCAGGGCAGGTATGTCCAGGCGTTCCCGGAGGTCGGCGCGGAGCGCGCGGGCGCGCCGACGGTCGCGTTCTGCCGCGTCGACGACGCGCCGGTCCGTCGACACGAGCCGGTGCTGCACCCGGACGCGGTGATCGTGCAGGACCCGATGCTGCTCCACCAGGTCGACGTGCTCGAGGGAATCGGGCCGGACGGCGTTGTCCTCGTCAACTCGTCCCACGAGGTCGACGAACTCGGCCTCGACGACCTGGCCGTACATCACGGCCTGACGGCCGTGCGCCTGCAGACCGTACCGGCCACCGAGATCGCCCGGCGCGCGCTCGGGCACCCACTGCCGAACACCGCCCTGCTCGGCGCCTTCGCCGCGCTGACCGGCGTCGTCACGCTGGAGGCCGTCGAGACCGCGATCCTGGAGCAGTTCGCCGGCCGGATCGCCGCCGACAACCTCGAGGCCGCCCGCGCCGCGCACGCCTTCGTCCGGCACGCGCTGCGGGGCCAGGTGCCAGGAGCGGCCCGCGCCTAGCTCGATCGAACCGTGCCGGCGGACCGAGGGATCATCTGGATCTGGTCGCGGTCCAGCGGTGGCGGCGACGTCGGCGTCGGCGTCGGCGGTCGATGTGGCTCGGGTGAGCCTCGGGCCGTCGTGTGAGGATGCCGCTGGCGAGAGCCGGCACGGCCCAGGTGGGCGACGAGGTTCGGTCAACAGCAGCAGGACGAGGAGACGACCATGGTCACACGCGGCGCGATGTTCTCCGTCGACCGGGTGCACGCGGCGGTCGAGGCCGCCGGTCTGGCGCCGTCGATCCACAACACCCAGCCCTGGAGATGGCGGTTCCGCGAGGACACGCTCGAGCTTTTCGCCGACTTGTCCCGGGCTGTGCCGGTCATCGACCCGGACCATCGACAGCTGCTGATCAGCTGCGGCGCGGCCCTGTTCAACGGCTGGCTGTCGCTGCGGGCCGCTGGCCTCGACGTCGAGGTGGGTGACTTTCCGGACGGCGCCGACCTCGACACCGCACGGCTCGCCACGCTGACGATCGTCGGCAACCGTCCCGCCACCGAGGACGAGACCCGGCTCGCGGAGGCCATCACCGGCCGGCACACCGACCGCCGCCCGCTCACTGCGGCGGAGCTGTCCATCGACGAGGTGCGCACGCTGCGCCACGCCGCCGAGGCGGAAGGCTGCTGGCTCGCGGCGCTGACCAGCGAGGACGCCCGTGTCGAACTGGCCGTGTTGCTGGCCAGGGCCGACTGGATGGAGCGTCACGACCCCGCCTACCAGGCCGAGCTCGCCTCCTGGATCCGTTACGACCCCGAGGCCGTCGACGGCATCCCCCGCCCGGCCGCGCTGTCGAGCGCCGAGCCGCGGCCCACCGATTTCCCGGCCCGCGACTTCACCGGCGGCACGGGCAGCGAACCTGCCACCGCGGACGAGGCGGGCGAACGGATGCGCGCGGCCAGGGTCGAGCACCCCGGGGTGCTCGTCCTGGGCACCGACGCCGACGGCCCGGCGGATCGGCTACGCGCGGGCCGGGCGCTCGGCCGCGTGCTGCTCGCCGCCACGACCGCCGGCCTCGCGACCTCCCCGCTCGGCCAGGCCCTCGACATCGAGGCCACCCGCTCGCTCGTCCACTCGCTGACCGGTGGCACCGGCCTCACTCAAATGATCATCCGTGCCGGCCACCCCGACACGTCCGTTCCGCCGATGACGCCGACCAGGCGCCGTCCCGTCCCCGATGTGCTGGAGCACCTCACCGAGGCCTGACAGTCCAGGGCCGGCGCGGGAGCCACCGGGCCCAGCGCGGAATGTGTGGCCGAACTCGCCGAGGGTAGTCGAGAGGCGTGGATCTGATGGCACGGCGCCGCGCATCGTGTCTGGGACCGCGGGCCGAGGTGTCCGAGCCCTGGGCGGTCCTCATCGACCTGCTCGACGTACTGCGGCGCAGGCTGCACATGGATCTCGCCTGGCTCGGGCGGCTGGAGGGAGATCTGCTCGTCCTCCAGGTGGTCAGCGGCGCCGGAGCGCACGACAGCGACGTCGCTGTTCGCGTGCAGCACGCACTGATGGCCGACCAGGAGAGCCGTCGACTCCGACGAGAATGCGTACCGAGCTGCTCATGCCTCACGGTCCACATGCGGTGTGGCTAGCGATCTATCTCCTTCACTGTTCCACCGGTGAGGACCGGCAGGACCGCACCAGATAGCAGTTCACGACGGCGCGTTGGGCCGGCCGGCGCGGGCCGGATGGCCCCAGGGCGGCCCCCCGCCGGAGGACCTAGTCGCAGGAGGGGCTACGCCGCGCCGCGCTCGGTGGTGACGAGCTGGTGGACGAGGCTCATCTTGTCCAGGGCGGGGGGTGGCAGGACGAACGGATAGAGGTCCGTGTGGCCCATGGATCTGTTGATCATGTTGAGCGACCGGGCCAGCGGCAGCCACAGGTCGATGATGCGTCTGAATCCGACCTCGCCGGCGAGTGGGGTCGTCAGGGTGGCGTCGGCGGGAGCGAAGCCGAACGCGGCGGCGGTGTCGAGAGCGTCGCGAATATGGAGGTAGTGCGCGAAGGTCTCGGCCCAATCCTCGGCCGGGTGCATGGTGGCGTAGGCAGAAACGTAGGTTTCCTGCCAATCGCTCGGCGGGCCGTCCTGGTAGTGACGGTCCAGAGCAGCCTGGTAGTTGGCGTCCGGATTACCGAACAGCTCCTTGAACCGGACCCTGCCGTCTCCGCTTCCGGCGAGGACGCTGAAGTAGTAATGACCGACCTCGTGCCGGAAGTGGCCGAGCAGGGTGCGGTAGGGCTCGGCCATCGACACCCGCAGCTGCTCGCGGTGCACGTCGTCGCCTTCGGCCAGATCCAGGGTGATCACTCCGTCGGCATGACCGGTGACGACATGCTCCTGGTTGCTGGAAAGCAGGTCGAAGCACAGACCGGTCTCGACGTCGACGTCCCGCCCACGAACCGGCAGGCCCAGCTCGATGAGCTCGAAGATCAGCCGCCGCTTGGCCGTCTCAGCCTCGGCGAAGGCCGGCAGCGCGTCGAGATCGGTGTCCGCGGGCCGCGTGCGGGTGAGCGCGCACGACATGCACAGCCCGGACGGGCTGCCGGACGGGCGCTCAGCCGGCGCCAGCCAGTTACAGACGGCGACCTCGAGATTCGCGCATCTGGACGCCCCAGTTCCCTCGACGCGGACACCCCAGCCATCCAGGATGACGAACGAGCGTGTCTCGGGGTCGAAGCCGATGCTGCTCTGGCAGCTCAGGCATTGAGAGTTCTCGAACGACAGCTGCTGTCCACACTTCGGGCAGAAAAAGTCACGCATCGCCGATTCCCATCGCTTGTTTCCGCCTCAGGACGCGCGCGCCACGGCCGGGCCGGTTCGGGTCGGTCAACTGTTGGCCTCGATGTAGTCCGCGGCATCCTTGCTCTTCGTGCTTACTCCGGCGCCGGCTTGGTGCTCCGAGTAGAACTGCAACCACCGCATGGCCAGCTGATGGCGCAGCTCAGGGCTGGTGCTCTTGATGAAGTCCGGAATCGCCTCGCGCTCCTCTTCATCCAGATGCTCACCGTTCTCGGTCCGCACCCTGCCTACCGCCTCGAACCAGGCCTTGCTGCCAACCCGCTGCTTGCGGGCCTCGCCGACCGCGTCCCGGATCTTGTTGTGGTCGTCGATCGCGTCCTCGGTCTCATCCTCCGGATCACCGGCCTTGCCCTTCTTCAACAGGGCCGGGTAGAACACCGTCTCCTCCGCTTCGGCGTGGGTCTCCAACCGGGTCGCCAGCACCTCCCACACCGCCTTCAGGTCGGCGTCGCTGGTCGCGTAGTCCAGGTAGAAGAACTGGCGTCGCAGCCAATCGTGATCGGTGTAGACCAAATCCACGATGTCAGCCATACGTTTCTCCTCACCCATTTACCTCAAAGTTATCATTACCACCCACGATCACCACTAAAACGCCCTCAGGGCCCGATCACGCGATGGGCCACCGGCCGGGCTAGGTTGCGGGACCGTTGGCGGCCGACGGGCCGGGGCGAGCCGCCAGACCTTCGACGAGAAGGGGCAGGAGCCGCGCCTGGGCCCCGGCTGTCTCGCCTGCCTGCCGCGCGGCCCAGGCCATGGCGTAGGCCGCGGCGATCAGCTCGTCCGGGTCGAGGTCGGCACGGATGTGGCCTGAGTGTTGGGCGCGGGCCAGCAGGTCGCCTCCTGCGGCGCGCAGGCCGACGCAGGAGGCGTGCAGGGTCGAGCCGGGGGTCAGTGGCGGTGGCGGTGGCTGGGTACCCCCAGAATCCACCGCCACCGCCACTGCCACTGACCCTGACCCCGTACAGGCGACAGAGCGGCCCGCCCAAACTGGTTCCCCGACGGCTTCGCCTACGAGCACGCCCTACTACGACGCGACCAAGCTGCTAGAGAACCTCGTCTTCGGCATCGACATCCCCACCATCGCGGCGATCAACGGGCCGAGCGTCGCCCACACCGAGTTCGCCCTGCTGTGCGACATCACCCTGGCCGCGGAAACCGCCACCATCATCGACCCGCACCTGCTGGCCGGCGATCGGAGCGTCGGCGTCCACCCGGCGGATGTCGGGCAGGTAGCCGTCCAGCTCGCCGGGATCGAACTCGCACAGTTTGGCCGACCACCACAGCCCGCCACCCGTCTCTCCCATCAGCTTGTAGGCGCCGTCCGGAAGCAGCGTCGCCGTACCGCCGCCCTGAAAGCTCGCCAGCGCGGCGATCTCCCGGCCCGCGATGGTGTCCCAGAGCCGTACCGTGCCATCGTCGGACGCCGAGACGAGCAGCCGGCCGTCCGCGGAGAAGTCCACCGAGCGGATCGTCCCCACGTGGCCGGGCAGCGTCGTGGTCGCCTCTCCGGTGCCGGTGTCCCAGATGCGGATGGTGGTGTCCACGCCGCCGGCCGCGAGGCGTGCCCCGTCCGGGGAGAACGCGACGGCTCGCGCGCTGCCCAGGAGGCCGGACAGGACACGTCGGACCTCGCCCCGGACGAGGTCCCACAGCGTCACCGTCGAGGCGAAGCTCCAGGCGAGCTGGCGGCCGTCCCGCGAGATCCGCACCGCCCAGATCGTCCGTGCCTGCGGCCCGAGTGGCAGCGTCCGCTGGAGCACGGTCTCGCGCCGGTCGCCCAGGTCGTACCGGATCACCGCGCCGTCGCTAGCCCCGAGAATCAGCTCGCGGTCGTCGGGCGACAGCGCGATGGACATCACGCCAACCCGGCTGTCATGCACCTGTTCCGTTCGAAGCGGGTGGGTCGTGTCCGGCCCGACCTCCCAGAAACGCAGGACGTTCCCGCTCACCGTGACCAGACGGCCGTCGTTCGAGAAGGCAACCGACGTGTTGTGCCCGTCGTGGCCCCCGAGCACCGCGATGCGCCGACCGGTCGCCACGTTCCAGATGGTGACCGTGGCGTCACCGGAATCGGCGGCGAGAACGGTGCCGTCACGCGAGAAGGCAACCGCGCGGGATGGTTTGGTTCCCGTGCTGAGGGCGAAGACGCGGCGGCCGGTTCCCACGTCCCACAACGCGATCTCACGGTCTCCACCCGTGGCGACGTGACGGCCAGCCGGCGAGAACGCGACGGCCCATGTCCAGTTCGTCCGACTGGTCACCACATGGGTCTGGGTCGTTGACGCCGCATCCCAGCGTCGCACGGTCCCATCCCCGCTACCGGTCACGATCTCGCGACCGTCCGGGGAGAACGCCACCGCCCAGATCCAGTCCAGGTGGCCGGACAGCCGTGCGATGGTGCGGCCGGTCGCGACGTCCCAGGTCCGCAGTTCGCCGTCCTTCTCCCCCGTCGCCAGCACCTGGCTGTCCGGCGCGAACGCCAGCGCGAGCACCGGCACCTGCAGTTGCCACGACTCGCTCGCGAGGACCTCGACCCCGTCGTCCTCGACCGGCCACAGCCGCAGTGTGGCGTCCTCGGCGCCGCTGGCCAGCATGCGCCCGTCGGGCGAGAACGCGACGGCGTTGACGACCCCTCGGTGCCCGTCCAGCTCGGCGATGGGCTCCAGGTCGGGAAGCCGCCACAGGTGGACCAAGCCGTCTCCGCCGCCACCGGCCAAGGTCCGGCCGCCTGGCGAGACCGTCAGGGAGCAGACGAAGTCCGCTGGTCCAGTGACAGTCGCCGTCGTCTCCCCTCGGTTCACATCGACCACGGCGACCTCGTTCGAGGACATCACGACGGCGACGTGCTGCCCGTCGGCCAGAAACGCGACCGACCGAAAACGCGCGCTGGCCAGTGGGATCACGGTTTCGGTTCCGCCCACGCCCAGATCCCAGATCCGGCACATGCGGTCGTCGCTCACCGTCGCAAGGCGGGTGCCATCCGGCGAGAACGACAGCGACCAGGCTCTGGCCCGGTGACCTGTCAAGGTCGCCACCCGCGCACCCGAGCGGGTGTCGACCAGGACGATCGCGCTTCCCACGGCGTACGCGAGAAGTGACCCGTCCGGCGAGTACTTCGCCACCGTCACGGGACCGGCCTGGTCGACCTGGGGATGAGACTGGTCCCGTCCCGGGATCGCGGCGGCGGCGAGCTCGGACGAAGCGCTCGCCGCGTCGTCCATCGTCGAGCCGACGAGGCTGGCGCGAGCCCAGTTGCTCGACCGGAGGACGACAGCCCGCAGGTCGCAGTCGACGACACGGGCGCCCGCCAGGTCTGCGCCGGCGAGATCGGCACTGGCGAGAACGACGCGTTCGAGCCGGGCACCGGTCAGGTTCACATCGCGCAGGAGCGCACCGCTCAGGTCCGTATCGGCGATCGTGGCGGCTGTGAGGTCGGCACCGGTGAGATCGGCGGACGCGAGGTCGAGTCCGGCAATGTCGATCCCGTCGAGTGACGCTCCCGCCAAGCGGGCCGCACGGCCGGCGCCACTGTCCACGACGCGAGCCACGGCGAGCGCGTTGCGGCGGGCGGCGGGGCTCGCATCGGGATCCCTGAGGGTCGTTCGTGCCCATCCGGCCGCGCGGCGTCCACCGGCCGTGCCGACATAGAAGTCCACCATGAGCGGTGACATGGGCCGGGTGCCGAGAAGACCGACCCCCGCGGGGTTTCCACCTTCGTTCACCACACCGTCGTTCACCACACCGTCTCGCGCGGCCTCCGCCGCGACGAGGTACTCCATCACCGACTGGTGAATGAAGGAAAAGGCGCCGTCCTCGCTCCGGACCAGGAGGCTTCCGGATCCGACCATGTGGGCGGCCTGGTTTTCGTCGAGCCCACGCTCCGCCAGCGACGTGAGCACGCCGCTCGCAGCACTCGTCAGCTCGCCCACGCCGATCAGCCGTCCGGCGGAACGCCACTGCGCGAGCGCGAGGGCCGTGACCGCGACCAGTCGTTCCTTCGCGGTCAGGGTCGGCCCGGCGCCCCGTGGTGTGGCTCGTCGCTCCTCGTACCGAAGCCAGGAATCGATCAGCGCACGGTAGAGGTCCGCGGAGGTGATGACGCCGCTCCGGCCGCGCGCCTGGTCCAGGACGCCGGCGTCGAGCGCCGCGATGAAACCGAGCATCCGCGGGTTGCGAGACAGGCCGAGAAGGTCTCGGATGTCCCGGATGAGGTCGAAGCGGTCCCTGGCACGCCTGGTGTCGCCGCCATAGAGCCGGACCAGGAAGTCGCTGATCTGCTCGTCGGTGAAATCCTCGACCTCGGCCAGCTTGCTTACCGGCAGTAGCTCGACCCGGGCTCCGAGCGCGCTTCGCACCTGCCCGTGGGAGACGAAATGCTGCGTCCTGCTGGTCACGACGACCTTCGCCTGGCCGGCCACGACGTCCAGGAGCCGGTCGAGGTGGTCGGCGGCGGTCTCGTAGGTGACCCGGAGGGCCAGCTCGTCGAACCCGTCGAACAGCAGGACGATCCGGCCCGATCGGAGCATGTAGCGGAAGGCGCGGACATCGAAGGTCTCCACGCCGGTCGCCACCAGGTGTGACGCGACGAGCTCGTCGACCGAGTGCGCCTTCTCCATGCTTCGCAGGTCCACCAGCAGCGGGACGAGCTGCGGACGGGCCGTGGGCAGCGTCCTGGCGAGCTCGCGCAACAGGAAGGTCTTGCCGCGCCCGAAGTCTCCGAGCAGCAGGAGGAAGCGCGCGACGTCCGAGTCGAGCCAGGCGATGACCTGGCCGAGCAGGTCGTCTCGGACCTCGGTCTCGCCGCCGAGCCGGTAGCGCTGTGGCAGGTAAAGGCCAGGCGGGTAGAGGGAGTCAGCAGCGAGCGTCGCCGTCTGGCGACGGACGTAGTCGCGCAGATCGAGCAGGCCCTGGTACTCGACGAAACTCCGCAGCCGGACGCCGCGGCGTCTTGCCCGCCGGACGAGGTTGGCGTCCGCCGGCGCGCCGCCATACACGAGGTCCGACGTGAGCTGCTGGTCGGTGGCTGCGTAGGCGCTGTGCACCTGCTGGATGAAGGCGTCCAGCAGCGCCTCGTCGATCTCACCTTCATGAATCCCGACGGGCCGCTGCTCGAAGACCGGCCCGTCGGCGACGGTCACCCGAAAATAGGCGGGTGCGCCGCCCGCGGTCTCTATCAACGTCGCCGTGGCGCCGGGATGGCGCAGCTGCACGATCTGGTGAACCCGGTCGGCGAACAGCTCGTCACCGCGGCCGCCGAACCCATCGGCCTCGTCGCGGTCGGCTCCGGCAAGGCCGTCGAGGCCGGACTGGACGCGTGATCTTGTCCCGGTGCCGCCCGCAGCGGGGTCGTCAGGAAAGGTGCTGGCAGCCGATCGCCATCGGATCGGGCGGGCCGTCCGGCCGGCGGGGCCGTGCCGATCGTCCGGCCGCCAGATGCGCTCGTGGCCGTCGAACCGGCGATCCCAGCGCCGCAGGCCGGTCCGGTCCATCCGGATCACCTGGTAACGCGCCGGCTCCGTACCAGCGGATGGCCCGCCCGTTTGCCGGCTGTCGGGATGGCAGCTCACGGTGGGCACACCCGACGCCGGCAACCGTGCGATCGCGGAAACGGCGGACGCAGCGGACGCAGTCGACGACTTATGGATCGTCTCGGGTTCGGGCTTCGGGGCCGGCACGGTTTCGGGTCGGGTCGTCCTGGCCTCGAGCCCACTTCCGTGGCCGGTCAGAATCAGATCGAGATGGGACCCGAGACGGGACCCCAGGGCGCCGTCGACAGGATCGTCGACAGCACCCGCGCTCCCCCGTGTCGAACGATCCTCACCGTTGCCGGTCGCGGGTAACCGGTAGACCGCGGCGATCCGCAACCAGCTCCTGCGCGCATACTCCGGGAGTCGTTCCGCGAACCATTCGGCCTGACCAGCTCCAAGAGCATAATAGTCGTCCTCGGGTCGATGACTCATCGCCATCGTCGAGTTCAGCGCGCTCACGACGAAACACCGGTCAGGGACCGGGAACAACGTCCATTCCTGACCGACGGCAAAGGTCGGTGACACCTTTCCCTGGGCCACGACGTCGCGGTAGAAGTCCTCGAAGAACGCGACGAAGTGCCGCCACTTCCGCCAAAAGGGTGGCGCCGGCTCGATCTCGTCCTCCTCGCACGCGGCGAAGAAGGTGCGACAGGCTGCGGCGCTGACGTCCCCCCGGCCGGGCACGAGCACCACGCGGCTGGCCGCGAGCTCAAGGCCGTCCGTAAGCGCGGTCAACCGTCTCCTCGCGCGCGTGTAGTCGGCGGCGCGCCCGCTTACGCCTATCCCGTTGACGACGACGAGGTCCGGGTGGAGGTCCTCGTCCGACATCAGCCGGTCCAGGTCCTCCCGCAGCAGGTCGCCAAAGGGCGCACCCGCCTCGTCTTCGTCGGGGCCGCCCAAGCCGGCGACGAGGTCGGCCACATGCACCACGGTGAGCTCGGCGGCTCGCTGCGCCTGTCCATCGCCGCGGTCTCGGCCCGCGGACGGCGCACCCGGGAACCTCGCACCGGCGGCCTCTGCCGGGCCTACCGACACACCCGTCGACAAGGCGTCGAGCACGCGGGCGATCGTCGCGGCCTCATCCAGCCCGACCACGTCGACGTAGTTGAGGCCGGCCAGCAACGGCGGCAGCCGGCACCGCTCGACCAGGACCGGAACGATGAACCCCGGCTGCTGCCGGCTCAGCTGGAGCGCGGCATGCCATTCCGGGGTGACCCAGGAGCTCGGATCGCAGTAGCCGGGCGCGAGGACCGCGACCATGCGGTCCGCGCCGGCGAGCGCCCGGTCGATGCTGCTGACAAAGTTCTCCCCGACGGGGAAAGACCGTCGGTAATAGTCGACCTGATATCCCGCATCGCGCAGTCTGCGGTAGAACCACTCGCCCCAGGCGGCCTCAGGACCAGCCACGCTGAGGAAGACGCGCGACAGGCGTCCGGCGGTGCGATCAGCGGGATCCCCGTCGGTCGCGCTCATGGAGCAATGGTGCGCCGCGACGCGACGCGTGTCTCCTGGATACGCCAGGCCTTCTCCCACATCGAGCGGCCCCCGACCCGCCACTCCAGGCCGGCTCCGGCTCCGGCGAGGTCTGCGTCGGCGTCTGCGCCGGCGTTGCCGGAGCGCTAATCCGTCCGCCCCGCCCTGACCGGCGCGGCGTTGACCGGTAGCGGCGTTTCCCCGGACGGCTCCACCCGCGCCAGCAGCCGGGCGCAGGTGTCATCCGGATGTGACCGCGCCTTGGTCAGCGGGCGCGGCGTGCGGCGCTGAACATGGCGGCGCTGTGGGTCGGTCGCGACTTGGGTCGCTCCGCTGGCGGCGGGCCGGCCTCATGCTCGGGTGAGCTGGTACCAGCCGTGGCCGCGGGCGGTCGGGACGCCGTGGACCGCCCGGCAGACGCCGTGGACCGCCCAGCAGACGCCGTCGCCCGCCCAGCAGACGCCGTCGCCCGCCCCGTGGACGCCGTCGCCCGCCCAGCAGACGCCGTCGCCCGCCCCGTGGACGCTGTCGCCCGCCCGGTAGACACCGCCGCACGCCCAGCGCGCTGGCTGCGGTTGCCGGCGGGGCGACGTGCACGCCGTCTGCCTGTTCGCGGTGTCGGCTCGGTGTCGCGGTTTCGGTCAGCCGACGAGCGCCCGCCTGGGCTGGTTCTGATCTGTTCCGGGACGGCGGCCGGCGTGGGGCTGGTGAGCGACCGGGCGCCGGGGGCGAGCGTGGCGAGTATCGGATGGTCGGCGGATGCCACCCGGGTCGTCGTCGGCTTGATACCGGCGGTGCGGGCCAGCTGGGTGACCTCACGCAGCTGTTCCGTGGTTGCGAGGGTGACGACGGTACCGCTGCTGCCGGCGCGCGCGGTGCGCCCGGAACGGTGCAGGTACGCCTTGTCGTCGGCCGGGGGGTCGGCGTGGATCACGAGGGCCACGTTGTCGACATGGATGCCGCGGGCGGCGATGTCCGTGGCGACCAGCGCCGCGGCCCGGCCGGTGTGGAAGTCGTCGAGGTTGCGGGTACGGGCGTTCTGGCTCAGGTTGCCGTGCAGCTCGACCGTCGGCACGCCGGCGCGGTTGAGGTGACGGGCCAGCGCCTTGGCGCCGTGCTTCGTGCGGGTGAACACGACCGTGCGGCCCGGCGCGCTGGACAGGTCGATGAGCACGGGGAGCCGGCTGTCCCGCTCGACGTGCAGCAGATGGTGCGCCATCGTGCCGACCGGGGACTGGGCCGAGTCGGCCTCGTGTATCGCGGGTTTGCTGAGGTACTGGCGGACCAGGACGTCGATGGCCTTGTCCAGGGTGGCCGAGAACAGCATCCGCTGCCCGCCGGCCGGGGTCTGGCCGAGCAACCGGCGCACCGCGGGCAGGAACCCCAGGTCGGCCATGTGGTCGGCCTCGTCCAGCACAGTGACCTTTACCTGGGCCAGCGAGCAGTGCCGCTGCTCGAGGAGATCCTCCAGCCGGCCGGGGCAGGCCACGACGATGTCGACACCGCGCCGGATCGCGGCCACCTGCGGGTTCTGACCGACGCCGCCGAACACGGTGCACGAGGTGAGGCCGGCCGCGGCGGCCAGCGGCTGCAGCGCCGTGTCGATCTGCGCGACGAGCTCGCGGGTGGGCGCCAGGATCAGCGCGCGCGGAGCCCCGGCCCGGGCCCGAGGCCCGCCGGAGAGCCGCGCGACCACGGGCAGGAGGAACGCGAGCGTCTTGCCGGACCCGGTGCGGCCACGGCCGAGGATGTCACGTCCGGCGAGCGCGTCCGGCAGCGTCGCCCGCTGGATGGGAGTAGGGGTCTCGATGCCGAGACGGTTGAGAACGTCGGTCAGGCGCGCGGGCACGCCGAGATCCGTGAACGAAGGCAAGAAAGATCGCTATCTGTGCGGAGTCCCGCCGACAACCGGAGATCCGAGGATCTCAACCGGTTACACGCGGAGCGGGTCCGATGCCGAGAAGCGGGTACTGAGGACCAGGCGCTACTGACATCCGGGTGCTACAACGCGCGGACAACTCGCGGCAGGAGCTCGACGAGCTGATGCCGCCATCATAGCCGATCCGTGCGATGCCGGCCTGTACGACCGAGCCCGGCTGGTGGCTCTCGACCTACACGGTCACGAGGGCAAGCAGCCAGATGCTCCTGGTACCGGTACGGGTGGCGGCGATGTTGCGTTCCGGGTACCTCGATCAGCTCCCCGAGACGGCCACTCCGGCCGAGCTGCCGGTGCGGGGCGATGCCCGTGCGCCACTGTCCCGCGACCTGCCGCAGGTGATCGCCGGGCCAGCTCTCAGACACGAGCGGGCCCGAGTCCGCAGCTGGCGACTGGTCCGACGATCAGGCCAACGCCGGCGCCATCGACAAGGCCGCCCGCTTCCGACACGGCCTGCGCTGAGCCCAGCGGGTGAGGTAACCCAGCACGAGGTTGTCGCGGTCGGCGGGTCCCGCCGGTGCGACAGCGGCGCTCGCCTTGGTGGATACGCAGGGTGTCGTCAAAGTCCGTTTTTGCTGATCAGGGCGATGATCTGGAGGACGCGTTCGGGGTTGCGGGTGGTGGATCGCATGGCTTTGGCGATGTTCCTGTGGCCGGTGAGGCGTAACGCGCTGATCGCGGTGTCGCGGGCGATCGCCCAGGCGAGAGCGGCGTTGCCGGTGCGGACGGTGTGGCGGTCCTCGTCGAGGGTCCGGTCGCGGACGTGGTGGACGGCCTCCACCGTCCAGTGCCCGCGGGCCCGGGCGGCGAGGTCGCGGGGGTGGGCCTGTTCGGCGGGCAGGCTGGTGACCAGGTAGAACACCTCCTCGGACCAGGCCGGTGCCGCGGTGACGGTCTTCTTGCGCCGGATCCGCCGGCGTAGTTCGACGACCTGTTTCGTGCCCCAGAAGCCGACCAGTTTCGGGGTGGTGACGGTCAGGGCCTTCAACGAGCGGACCTCGACCCGCCCGTGGCCCTTCTCGGCTGTCGTGACCAGGTCCGGTGACCGTTCCCAGGGCAGCCTGGTGAGGTTCGCGTGGATGGTGAGCTGATTGAGTTTGATCACCAACAGCCAGTGGCGCCTCTGGCGCGGATCTTCCGGGCGAGGCGTTCGTGGCTGTGCAGCGAGTCCGTGGTGACCAGCACGTCGGTCAGGTCGAGTCGGCCGGCGAGCGCCTCGACCGCGGCGATCTCGTCGCCGCCGACGACCCGCTGGTGGCCGGCGGCGATGCCGGTGCCGTGCCAGACCGCCTCGACCACCGCCTCCTGGCTCATCACCCCGGTCTCGGTGAACGACCGGGCGCCCTTGAGCGTCTTGCCGTCGAAGGCCAGCCCCCGGCGGCCCCGGCGGCGGGCCTTCCCCGGCCCCAGCCCGGGTGATCCAGCCCGAGAGCGCCTCGTCCAGCCCGGCCGGGTCGCAGCCGGCGGCCAGGCGGCGGATCGTCCGCTCAGACGGGACCCCACGCGTCAGCCCGAACCCCGCCAGCAACTCCGCTGGCAGGTCCACCGCCCACTCCCAGACGGCGGTGAACGTCTGCTGACCAGCCAGAACACCGGCGAACCACAGCGCCAGCACCGACGCCAGCCCGTAGCGACGCCCCCGCGCCCGCCGCCGATCTGGCACCGCGCCCAGCACGTCGAGCAGCGCCGCGGCCTGCCCGACGGCCCGGCCTGCCAGCAGAGCCCGTCGACGCTCCGGAACGCGGGTAGGTAACACTGAAGGCACGGACGCGGCCCCACTCTTGGACGATCACGGTGTAGGAACCTCGATCATCTCGTGGGTGCCGCGTCCGCCCGTTGTCGGGCACGTCCCCGCCCCGCCGCCCATAGCCGCTACCAGCCCGCGAGGCCAGCCGACACGCCGATCACGACTTTGTCGCAGCCCTGGTGGATACGGACACAAGGACGCGAAGAGACGACGACGCTCAGGCCGACAAGCGTTAGTGCAGTCACGATGATGAACGATGCCTTGAATGCGCGAGGACGGCTGTTCGTGCCGCTTCGGCTGACCTACCTCGGCGTCACGAACCCGTTCGCGCCGCTCCGCCTGCCAACCCGCCTGACAGCGCCGTGGAGACCACCTCTGGGCTACCCGGCCCTGCCGTCCGATCACGCTGGACGAGTATCGTCACAGCCAGGGGGTATCATGCTGCTGCATAAAGGCGTCGCACCGAGTCGGGGGCCGTGCGCACCGGAACGCGCCGTCATCATCGAGACGCATCGCGACAACGGGGCCATCGCGCCACTCGTCATCGCCTCGTTGGCACATGAGAGTCGGAATCTACTCCACGGCGGGAATGGCCTTCGGACGTGACCGACCCCGTAGATTTCCTCCAGAAGGACCAGCCGAGCGTGGACGCCGTATTGGTTCTGCGATATGCCGGGCAGCGCTGGACGCTGACACGCGGTAATTCAGCCTCGATCGGCCGCGCTAAACACTGCACTATTCAGCTGCCAGACGACGATCACATATCTCGACATGCGGTGTCGCTGCGCGTCTTGGACGACTGCGTATTGATACACAACAGCTCGGCTTCTAAGCCGGTTGTTCTGCGTCCGCCAGTAGGCGAGGACCGGGTAGTGGAGCCAGGAGCCGGCACGACGTCCATGCCGTTTCGCAGCTTCCGTATTGTCGTCGCAGGGCGCGGGGGAGCTTCTATCGGCGTCGAGGTCGACGCCTCCGCGCTTACCCCCGATCTCTCCAGCGCCAGCGGGCCAACGCGTTCGCGTCCGACTGTCACAAGCCCCGTCACCTTCACCGCGGCCCAGCGCCGCATTCTTGCAGAATTGTGCCGACCACTGTTGACAAAATCGGGAGCTGCCGCACGACCGGCCGACTACGAAGAGATCGGGCGACAGCTAGGCCTGAAGCCACTCTATGTCCGCAATGTGATCAAGAAAATGCGCGAGGACCTCACTGGCGACGGTGTGCCCGGCCTGACCGACGCCGACGTCGAGGCGTCCCGGGACGGCTTCCGGTGGCCGCTTGCCCGCTGGTTGATCCGCAATAGCCTAGTATGCAGCGACGACCTTGAATGCCTTCCGTCCATCGCACCCCCCGGCCACGGCATCGGCCCGGCCGACGACTTCGGCCGCTCCGGGCACCACCACGATGACGACTGACGGCGCGGGGCGACCGACCGTGGGCAGACCGCTGGTACCGGGCGATGTTGCTCCCGCCCAGCGACCCAATGGCCTCTTCGTCGGCCCGGCCGAGGAGCCCGACGAGTACGAGCTGCTCGGAGAGGGAATTGCCGGCGGCGAGGGCGTAATTTGGCGTGCCCGCTATCGGGGATCCCTGACGTCGCCCGTGCCACGGGCAATCAAGCTACTTAATCGTCCTCCCAGCCTGCCCGACGAGTGGCCGTCACCGAGCGACATGCGGCGGTGGAGAGACCAGATCGTCCTGCTCAACCACCTACAGCTCGACCGCGTTGTGCAGGTGTTCGAGATCTTTCGGGGCGCGCCACCGCATCCATCGGGGACGTCGGATGCACGAGCTGACGTCACCTACGTCACGATGGAGTGGATCGAAGGACCCACGCTCGACCAGCTCGTACAAGGAGAGCCCGCAGACCGGCTTTTGCTCGCCGAGCGGCTCGAGTACGTTCTGCACGTCGCACAGGCGCTCGCCGGGCTTCATTCGCTCAGCAGGTCGGCCGGCAATCCGAGCCTTCACCGGGATGTCAAGCCGACAAATTGTATCGTCCACCAGGAGCGCGGCGTCGTGCTCGTCGACCTGAGCACCATGCGTCTGCTCACCGACGGCTACGACAGGTTCGGCATGTTCAGCCACGGTTACGCCGCCCCCGAGGTGCTCCTTCATCCTCACGCCCCACGCCTGCCGTCCGCCGACCTGTACTCGCTCGGTGGCTTGGCCGTGTTCTGCCTGCTTGGCGAGAATCCGCCCACCGCCTCAGCAGCCAACGTGCCCGTTATCAAGCGGCGTGTCGCCGAGGTCGGGCGGCAGGCAGGAGTACACGACCCAGACGCCTTCGCGGCGCACCTGGTCGCGATGCTCAGCATGGAACCGGCAGGCCGACCTCAGGACGGCGTTGCCTGGGCCAGGCACCTTGTCGGGCTTGCCACTCCCACAGCGCGCCGGCTTGGAATCGCCGCCCGGTTCCGCACCGCTTTGGCGCCGCCCCGAGGCAGGCGACTGGCGGTCGGTCTCGGGGCGATCGCGCTGGGCCTGCTTGTCGCCCTAGGCCTGGTAAGGCCGTGGTCGGAAAAAGAAAGTGGCGACAGCCCGACGGGCGTGGCAACGTCAGATGCTCCCATCCTCTCGGCATCGGTCAGTTCGACTCCGGACGACGACAAGTCCGGCCAGCCGGGTCCCGAACCGGTGGCCACGTTAGAGGCCGGAATCAGCATGGGCGCCGAGACTGGTACCAGTGACCGCAGCGGCACGAGCCCGGACCAGGGCGGCGTGGCGCCGACCGGGGTGATCACCTCGCCGGACGAGGACGCCCAGGTGCCACAGTGCGCCTATTTCTCTGGGACAGCAAAGATCCCGGCCGAGAGCACGCTCGTGCTGGCCATGCAGAATCTCAGCAACGGTCAGCCAGAGAAGTACGTGGAGTACGTCTTCGGGTGGGACGAGCCGGCCACAGCCTGGTCCTGGCGGGGCGCGCAGTACTTCGGGCAGCCCTCAGACCGCAGCGGCCAGCGGTACAAGGTTGAGCTGATCGTGGTTACTCTCCTGTCCGCGAAGCAAGCTCAAGCCGCTGGCGGCGACGCCATCAACGCCTTGGCGGGCACCGGAACTGTGCTCGATGAGCGGACGGTCGTCCGCGTCGGCGGCGCCGTTGCCAACAACTGCGAAGGACCGTAAGCGGCCCGGCCCGCCGACGTGTCGGCGAGGTTTGGCGCTCAACTATTCCGGGTCAGTCCGCTCGCCTACGTTGTGCGAGACGGATGACGGCTACGTCCGTGACGCGACGGACACGTGAGCGGAGAACCGGATGCACGACAACATGAAAGGCTTGGCGGCGGGACCGGCTGACAGTGACATGGACGGCGCCCGGCTGGCACTCCAGGAGGTCGCCGAGAGGCAGCCGCCGACAATCGGTGTGGTCGGTGTGTCGGGCACTGGGAAATCCTCGACTATCAACGCCCTGTTCAGGACCAGTCTGCCGGTCAGTCACACGAGGGCCTGCACGAAGGAGTTCCGGAACGTCGAATTGGCCGTCGAGGCGACCGCGGGTCCGTCTGCGGGCAGAAAGACGAGGCTGCGGGTGGTGGACGCCCCCGGACTCGGGGAAGACTTGCGGAAGGACCCCGATTACCTGGGAATGTACAAGGATAACCTGCCGAGGTGTGACGCCATTCTTTGGGTTCTCTCGGCCCGTAATCGTGCCGTAGCGCTCGACCAGACCTACCTGTCCTCGCTTACCGAGCACCTGGACCGCCTAGTCTTCGGAGTCAACCAGGTTGATCTCGTAAGCCCGGTGAACTGGAACCGGCGATCCAACCTTCCCTCCGAGGAACAGGAAGACCACATCCTGGAGATCATCGAGGACCGGAAGGCCAGGCTCGCCAGCCTGACAGGCTGGTCTCGCCCGGTGGTCGGCTACTCCGCCGGGCGCTCGTACCGGCTTCAGGAGCTCTTCACGGAACTCGTCGATACCTGCCCGCCCGGGCGCTCCTGGATGTTCGGAGCCATCAAGAATTTCCGCTACGATCAGTTTCGGCGCGCCTCTTCCGCCGAACCCGTCGATGGTAGCGCGGCCCCGCCCCAGAGGGACAGGACGTGACGTTCGGTCTCAACGTCACCCGTTGCCGGCGAGCCCGCGGACTGAGCCAGCAGCAGCTCGCGTATCGCCTTGGATGGGCCACTCATGTGATCGACGACATAGAATATGACATTCTAGACCTGACGGTCCCGCAGGTGCATGCGGTTGCACAGGCACTCGGGGTCTCCTCCGCCGAACTCATGAACGGGTATGACTCGGCCCAGTTCCTGCGTGCCGAGGCTGATCGGGTCGAGCGGGAGGCGGCGCGCCAGGCCGGTTATCTCCGGCGGGAAAATGTTAGCACACTCGATGCGTTCTGCACCTGCCTGAGCACTCTCGGATTCGGCGTTCTGGCGCTGGCAATCAAGACTGGAATCTGGGGGTACGAACGCGTCCGCCGCTTCTGGCGCCACATCTTCGGCTGATGGCCACAGCATCCCTCAGCCCCCAACGGAAGAACGCGTTCCAGGTATTTCTCTCGTCAGAATCGGCGAATACCGCCGCCGCTCACCAATTTTCACTCCACTGGCAATTCCTAAATCGCGCCCGGTTCATCGAATCCCTTCGGATGTTCGGACGTATTTCATCTCATGAATTGAGGTCCAGAATGAGAAGAAAGAGCACCGAAGGCAAGGCAAGGAGCCTCCTCCGCTGGCTGGTCTCGCTGCCAGCGCTCGCGCTTGCGGCGACCTCCGCCGTCCTCGTGGCGCCTTCGACCGCCAGCGCGTTCGACGGCCGCGTTCCCGACAGTCGGCCCGCCACCGCGAGAGGTGAAATCACCGCCCAGTACTGGCACGGTGTCAACCGTGACCCGGACGACGCCGGGCTGGCCAACTACATGTCGTTCGCCGATCAGAACTGCCGATGGGGCGTGCTCGACGCGTCGTTCAAAATTCTCAACTCGGCGGAGGCGCACGCCACCTGGCGGGACAACCCGCAGACACTCGCCGGGATGCTGTATGCCTCGCTGCTTAATCGACCGCCGGACGTCGGCGGCCTCGCCACCTACACCGCTGCGATCCGAGACCGTGGTCTACCTTGGTCCACCGCACAGATGATGGGGTCGACGGAGTACCGCCTGCGTCTCGACCGGGTGTGCGCCGGACGTAGCGAGTCCGCCACGCAGTACAGCTGGAGCGCGGCCCGGGACTTCGGCCATGACGTTCTGCTCCCACGAGTGGAGGCCCTAGCGGCCTCCTGCGGCTTTAACACCTCCGTCAAACAAGCGCTACAGCAGCTTCAGCGGTCACCGAACCTGATTGTCTCCTCAGTCGGGCTCGTCGCCCAAACGGCGAGCACTCTGGAGACACTGTTCGGACTTGACGGCACCTGCGGGGCCGCGGTGGCCTACCTTCGCGCCTACCAAGAGATTGGCACGAACATCGGTGGCGCCCAGTACAACCCGGTGTTCATCCAGTACACCATCGGCAACCCCAGCGGCCTCAGCCGACAGCGCCCCTTCACAGTCCGGGTTGGGCCGAATCCCACCCAATGGCGCGGATTTTCGGGGAGCGCCTGGTAGCGCCGGCAAGTGGCCTATGGCTCACGCACGCTCGGACTTCGTGCCCTCCTGCCAGTGACCGCGGTAGCCCGGCCGTGCTAGGCGTCATCGCGGCCACGGTGCCGGTACTGCCAAAAAGGGTGGATTTTCGGGTGGGGTGGGTCTGTCAGGGTCCGGACCGACCTGGCCACCGTCTCGCCATCGCCGTTGGTGCAGTTCCCCTGAAGGGAGATTGTTTAGCCGTCTCCCGACTGGAGCTGTGACGTGGGCCGCTGACCTGCTCGTCACGCTCACCGCCGGGCCACTGAAGATCGCCCTCCGATGAGACCACTTCAAAGGAACTGCAACCATCGCCGTTAGTCGGACTACAGTCGTAGGCGGTAGACGCCGCCCGGACGGTCGTCACGGATCTCGGTAGTGGCGGCGGGTCGGTCGCCGGCGGCGGCGACCGACCCGCCGCCACCGAATACCAACCTGGCCCCGCTGCTTGACGCCATCACCGCCCTGGCCATCACCGAATCCGGCCTTCAACTCGGCCTCCGCCTCCGCCTTGACGGACAGCCCACGCAGCAGGAAGCCGCCGGCAACCACACGCGGCATTCCTGCCGCACTCTCCTCGCACGACCGTATAGGCGGAACAACCAAGACCAGGCTAGCCGACGGCATGTCTCGGCGGCCTCGTCCGCGAACACCAGCGAGCAGCGCGACCGCACCCGCGACCAGCTGAATCGTTGTCTTGCACCATTCAGGTGCCATGCGGCCTTTTCATGAACACGCCAGCCGCCTCGGCGCGATACGGGCCAACGAAATACTTGGGCCGCTTCGAGACCACAGTCCAGGTCGATCACCGTCGTTATTTTCCGCTGCGGACTGATCGTGACGGGTCAGGCGCCAGGGAAGACGCGGGCTGGCGCCGCAGGAGCAGGTCGATGCCGTCGAGGATGCGTTCCAGGCCGAAGTCGAACGAGCGGGCCGGGTCGCTGACGGCGTTGTAGGTCTCGCCGGCGACCTGGCCGACCCGGCCCGAGATCGGGTAGCACTCGCCGTCCATCACCTGTTCGAGGATCGGCGCGTTGATCTCCCACCACTCGAGGTCGGTCATCCCGGATGCCCGCGTCGTGTGTGACGCCCTGATGGAGGCACGTGCCGCGCTCTCGGTGAACCCGGCGAGCAGCGCCACGACCTGGTCCATCTCCAGGTCGCCCAGGCCGATGCCGTCGATCGCGGCCAGCTGCCACTCGTAGCGCGCGGAGCCGTTCGGGCCGATCCAGGGCCGGCTGCTCTCGACCTGGAGCAGCCAGGGGTGCCGGTGGTACTCGTCCCAGAGCATGCGGGCGATCTGCCGCATCCGCTCGCGTGGTGTGGCGGCGTGGGCGGGCAGTGCGTTCTCGCCGGCCACCTCGTCCACCATCAGCCCGATGAGCTCGGGCCTGCCGGGCACGTAGGTGTAGACGGACATCACGCCGAGGCCGAGCCGGCCGCCGACCTTGCGCATCGACAGGGCGTCCAGCCCGTCGGCGTCGGCGACGTCGATCGCGGCCCGGACGACCTCGTCCACGCTGACGCGCTGCCGGGGGCCCCGTGAGCCCTGCGGCTGGCCGAGAGTGCGCCGCCAGAGCAGCCGCAGGGTGCGCTCCGTGGTCCGGACCCGCTCGGCCCGCGCGTCCGCTGCTCCCTGCCTCTCAGCCGGTTCGGCCCGCTCGGCCCGCACGTCCGCCGTTCCTTGCGTCTCGGCCGGCTTGGCCGCCGCTCCTCGCCGCGCCGCGGGCTCGTCTGGGTCGGCCATGTGCGCACCGTACTCCGTGGGGTGTACGGTGAACCCGCCCGAAATCTTCGTATGGCATACGGAGTTGTGGAGTCCCATGAACGTTTCACCCGTCACCCACTCACTGATCGCCGAAGGACTGTGCAAGCGATACGGCGACGTCGCCGCGCTGGACGACTTCGACCTGGCGGTCCCGCCCGGTACCGTGCACGGCCTGCTCGGGCCGAACGGCGCCGGCAAGAGCACGGCGGTGAAGATCCTCAGCACGCTGCTCGACTTCGACTCCGGCACCGCCCGGGTCGCCGGTCACGACGTCCGCGGCCAGGCCAGGCTCGTCCGCCAACGGATCGGCCTCGTCGGGCAGGAGGCGGCGGTCGACGAGATCCTCTCCGGCCGGCAGAACCTGGTGATGTTCGGCCGGCTCTACGGGCTGAGCACCCTCGACGCCTGTTCCCGGGCCGGCGACCTGCTGGCCTCCTTCGACCTCGCAGACGCGGCCGACCGCACCGTCTCCACCTACTCGGGCGGGATGCGGCGCCGGCTCGACATCGCGGTCGGCCTCGTCCTCACACCGTCCGTGCTCTTCCTCGACGAGCCGACGACGGGGCTCGACCCGCGCGCCCGCAACGAGGTCTGGCAGGCCGTCCGCCAGGTCGCCGAGCATGGCACCACGGTCCTGCTCACCACCCAGTACCTGGACGAGGCCGATCAGCTCGCCTCGCGCATCACCGTGCTGAACCAGGGCCGGGTGGTCGCCGACGACTCGCCGGAGGCCCTCAAGCGGCAGATCGGCGGTGACCGGGTGACGGTCACGCTGCCCCGGCGGCTCCCGCTCGGGCCGGCCGCCGAGGCGCTGGCCGTCACGGTCGGCGTGCCAGGCGCCGTCGACTCGGCCAACCACGCCGTGACCTTCGAGGCCGGCGCGGGGGTGGTCGTGCTCGCCGAGGTCGTCCGGGCCCTCGACGCGGCCGGCGTCGTTCCCGAGGACCTGGTACTGCGCCGCCCCACTCTCGACGAGGTGTTCCTGACACTGACCGGGCCGCGGCAGCAGGCCGCGGCTACTGCTGCGGCGACCACCGCCGCGGCGGCGGCGAGGATCGAGGAGGACGTCCGATGACCACGCTGCGAGCCGGATGGATCATCACCCTGCGCGGGCTGGCCCACTGGGCGCGCCAGCCCGCCGTCCCGATCTTCGGTCTGCTGTTCTCCGTGATGCTGCTGCTGGTCTTCGGCCTGCTGCTGGGCGGCGCCATGGAGGTGCCAGGCGACGGCGACTACCTCGACTACCTGCTGCCCGGGATGCTCACCCTCGCCATGATGTTCGGCGTCGAGGCGACGGCGACTGCGATGACCAACGACGTCAAGCGAGGCGTCACCGACAGGTTCCGGTCGATGCCGATCAGCGCGGCCGCGGTGTCCCTCGGGCGGGCGGGCGCCGACATGGTGAACGCCATGGCCGAACTCGGCACGCTCGTCGTGGTCGGTGTGCTGATCGGCTGGCGCATCGACGCGGGCATCGGTTCGGCCGCGCTGGCCATCGCGCTGCTGTTGGCGCTGCGCCTGGCGATGATCTGGGTCGGGATCTTTCTCGGTATCGCGTTCCGCGGCGGTGGCACGACATCCGCGGTTCAGGTACTGGTATGGCCGATCGGCTTCCTGTCCGCCGCGGTCGTGCCGGTCGAGACGATGCCGGACTGGCTGGGCGCCATCTCGGCGTGGAACCCGGTCTCCGCCACGGCGACCGCCGCCCGGGAGCTGCTCGGGAACCCGTCCGGGCTGTCCGGCGGGCTGCTCGACGACCACGCCATCCTGCTCGCGATCAGCTGGCCGGTCGTCCTCACGGCGATCTTCCTGCCCCTGTCCGCCCGCGCCTATCGGCGCCTGCGCCACTGACCGGAGACCGGAGACCGGAGACCGCCGGCGAGACCGCGTGCGCCGAGCCGCGCCCGGACGTTTCGTGGAATCGCGTTTCGCGGAATCACCCTTCCGGCACATTGCCTGCCCGATTCGAGGCCTGTGACCTTTTACATCCCCCGCCTGGATCGGATACCCCTTGTCGCAGGCCAGGTAGGTTGCTGCGCATGCCCGACCTCGCACCCGCTTCACCTGCTGACGCGTATGCGGCCCTGTTGGAGGGCAACGCACGGTTCGTGCAGGGAGACCGGCTTCACCCCAACCAGGACGCCGACCGCCGATCAGCAGTCGCACCACGGCAACGCCCGTTCGCGGTGCTGTTCGGATGTTCCGACTCCCGCCTCGCCGCCGAGATCATCTTCGACCGGGGCCTGGGTGACCTGTTCGTGGTCCGCACCGCCGGCCACGTCGCGGGACCCGAGGTGCTGGGCAGCATCGAGTACGGCGTCAACGTGCTCGGCGCACCCCTCGTCGTCGTCCTGGGCCACGACTCCTGTGGCGCCGTCACCGCCGCGTCGGAAGCCGACCGCGACGGGGTGACACCGGCCGGCTACATCGGCGACGTCGTGGAGCGCGTCATGCCCAGCATCCTGTGGGCACGCGCGGCCGGCTGCACCGAGGTCGACCAGTTCGTCCAGGCACACATCCGCCGGACGGTCGACGGACTGGTGGGACGATCGACGCTGCTCGAGTCCGAGGTCGCGGCCGGCCGGTGCGCCGTCGTCGGTCTGTCCTACCGCCTGGCGGACGGCACCGTCAGCGCCGTATCGCACAAGGGTCCGCTCCCCGAACTGGTCGGGTGATCCACCCGCGCACCCGATCGGCACCGTCATCCTGTCGACGTTCTGCCCGGCGGATCAGGCGTCGAGCAGGCTGTCGAGGTCGGGGCGGATCTGCTCGGGCAGGACGGTCGGCTCGTACCGGCGCACGACCGCGCCGTCTCGACCGACGAGGAACTTGGTGAAGTTCCACTTGACCTCGTCGGTGCCGAGCGCCTCGGGCCGGCTCGACTTGACCCAGTCGTACAGCCCGCCCGAGTCGGGGCCGAAGTCGCCTGGGGCCTGGGCGCGCAGATAGGCGAACAGCGGATGGGCTTCCGGCCCGTTCACGTCGATCTTGCCGAACAGCGGGAAGCTCACGTCGTAGGACGTGGAGCAGAACTGGGCGATCTCGTCCTCGGTCCCGGGCTCCTGGCCGCCGAACTGGTTGCAAGGGAAGCCGAGGATCTCCAGGCCCCGCTCCCTGGTCTCCCGGTAGAGCGCCTCGAGGCCCTCATACTGGGGCGTCAGGCCGCACTTGCTGGCGACGTTGACGATCAGCAGCGCCCGCCCGGCGTAGTCCTTCAGGGAGCGCTCGTTGCCGTCGATGTCCGTCGCCGTGAAGTCGTAGACCGTCACTGATCTCTCCTGACCGCCGGCGCCACGGGCCGATGCCGCCGGGTCTCCCGCTCGTCGGTTTATGTGACCCTGCCCGTGACGTTAATCAGGCCGAGGCATTTATGCAACCGACCCCGTGACAGATATGCTGGCCGCCATGACGCCCGTCTCGCCTCGGCCTCGCGGGCGGCCCCGGGACCCGGAGCTGGACGAACGGGTCCTCGCGGCGGCGGTGGCCGAGCTCGCCGACCGCGGCGTGGCGGAGTTCAGCCTCACCTCGGTCGCGGCTCGGGCCAAGGCGGCCAAACGCAGCATCTACACCCGGTGGCCCACCCGCGAGGACCTGATGCTGGCCGGGATGTCGACGCTCGCCGCAGGCCTGACCCCGCCGCGCACGGGGTCGCTCGAGCAGGACATGGCGATCCTGCTGGACAAGGTCGCCGCAGTGTTCACCGAACCTCGCCTGACCCTGCTGCAGCGCTGTGTCGCCGAGATCAGCCAGCACCCCGACCTGTACGCGGCGTTCAAACGGGATTCGGTCGACCGGTGCCTGGCCGCGGTCGAGGACGCGGTCCACGACGCGGCCGCCCGAGGCGAGATCAGGACCGACATCGACCGTGCCACCGTCGCCGAAGCACTCGTCGGCATCGCCATGCTCCGAGGGACGTTCACCCAGCCCGCTGGATCCCCGGTCCTGACCGGTCACCAGCGGACCGAGGTGATCCGGCTGTTCCTCGACGGACTACGCCCACGTCTCTAGAACCAACGGGCGCGCCCACGCGGCTGCAGACAGCTCGGGCGGCGAGGCCCTTCTTTCTCTCCTCTGTTCCTCTCCTCTGTCTCTCCTCTGGACCAGCTCGTCCACGCGGGCTCCCGAGAGGACGTACCGATGCGCAGCCAGGACCGAGGCAGCTGGCCTGGGATTTCCTCATGGTCGATACCGTGTTGAGCTACCACACCCGTGTTGGCCATCACATAGCGCCCATGTCTGCCTTTGACTGCGTCAATCGCCACCCGTAGCGTGCGCGGCATGGACCCGTGGACGCCGGATCCGGCCGAAAACCGTTCATGGGCAGACACCGGGTACGAGTCAGAGAACCCGGCCGACCCGGACACGGAGTACGACGCTGACGCGGAGTACGACGCGGAGTATGAGCGGCAGAACCCGCCCCGCCGGGACACGGAGCACAGGTGGCAGCCGGACGAACCTCGCCCGGCCAGCCGCCACCGAGGCCGGCGGTCGTGGAAGTTCATCACGCTCGTGACGACCGTGGCCGCGGCCCTCGTGGTCGGTCTCACCGCGACCATCGTGATCGTGGTCGGGCCAGGCAAGAAGAGTCATCCCGTCGTCGGGTTCGTGCCGACGGGGGCCACCCCCGAGGAGGACGGCGAGCAGATCACCACCGCGTTCCTGAGCGCATGGGGGGCCGGCAGCCTCGGGTTGGCGGCCAGCTACACCGACAGCCCGCGGGCCGCCGAGGCGGCGCTCGCCGCGTACCGCGAGGGCCTGCATCTCAGGACGCTGAGCGGCTCGCCCACCGGCGCCACGAAGGTGACCGACAATGCGCCTACAAACACTGCGCCGCCCGGGACCGCGTCGCCTACGAACACTGCGCCGCCCGGAACCGCGTCCACACCGCGAGTCAAGGTCGCCTTCGCGGTGAACGCCCTGGTCGCGGCCTCGGCAAGCGCCGGGACCATCAGCGGTACCTGGAGCTACCACTCGTCGCTGGTCGCATACCAGCAGCCGGACTCGCCAGCGTGGTCCATCGCGTGGGCACCGGACGCCCTCGCGCCGAACCTCACCGCGACCACCCACGTCGCCGCCGTCCCGGTGGCGCCGACGGCGACGTCCGTCCTCGACTCCAGCGGCAACAGCCTCACCTCCTATCAGGACGCGGGCCTGAACACGATCGCGGGAATACTGAAGACCAGCCCACCCAAGGACCTGGGGCAGCCGGGACTCGCCGTCGAGATCCAGGCCGCCGACGGCACGCCGGTCAAGGGCGGTCAGGCGGTGATCACCGCGCCGGTCGACGGCACCCTGACCACCACCATCAACGCCCAGGCGGAGCAGGCCGCGCGCAGCGTCGTCGCGGAGCACCCGCAAAGTTCCCTCGTCGCCGTCCAGCCGTCCACCGGCCAGATCCTGGCCATCGCCAACAACGCCGGCTTCAACAACTTCGCACTGACCGCCCAGGTGGCACCCGGCTCGACCGCGAAGATCATCTCAGCTGCGGCGCTGATCAGCCAGGGGGTCGTCACCGCGAACACCCCGGTCGGCTGCCCAGCCGTCTATACGGTGCAGGGCATCAACTACCACAACGACAAGGACGAGTCCGAGCCGGCGTCGACGCCTTTCTCCTATGACTTCGCCCAGTCCTGCAACAACGCGTTCAGCCAGTTCTGGCAGCAGGAGAGCAACGGCCGCCTCGCCTCGGTCGCCAAGGAGTACTTCGGCCTCAACCAGCCCTGGGACGTCGGTCTCGGCAAGGCCGCCACCTACTACAACCAGCCGGCGAGCGCGAGCGGCTCCGAGCTGGCCCAGAACATGTTCGGCCAGGGCCACATCACCTCGTCCCCGCTCGCGATGGCCTCGGTCGCGGCCACCGTCGCGAGCGGAACCTTCAAGCAGCCCATCCTGCTGCCCGGTGCCGCGCAAATCGCCGCGACGCCACTGCCCGCCAGCGTCGACTCGCAGCTGAAGACCATGATGCGCGACGTGGTCACCGAGGGCACGGCCGCCGGGCTCGGGTTCGGCCCGACCGTCTACGCCAAGACGGGGACCTCGGACGTCGACAACCAGGAGCAGCCCAACAGCTGGTTCGTCGCCTTCGACCCAGCCCAGGACGTCGCCGTCGCCTGCCTTGTCCTCAAGGCCGGATACGGCGCCCAGTTCGCCGCCCCGGAAGTTCAGCACTTCCTGTCCAGCAATTAGGTCCCGAGCGGGCCTGTTGATCTCGGCACGCGCGATACGCGCCGCGAGTTCTGGGCGACAGATGAGCAGGCCGGGAACAAGCGACAACCGGTCAAGACGTAATGCCAGGTAATATCGGTGCTCCAGGTAGCATCCGAAATACCACTGGAGCGCTTCGGATCCCTGGTGGAGCTCAAGATCCTCGGGGTGACCGGCAGGACCGCGGTATGTGCGGTGTCGATTTTCGGCGTTATGAATCCGACGAAGCCTTCCTCGCGGCCAAGGACGACATCGATCGGCCAGGCGAACGTGACATGGCCGTCAGAACTTCGCCAATCTGGCGGAGGCTTCGCGATCAACGTCCGGATCCGTCGCTCCAGGGACGGCTCCTGCCGCAGGGCCACGTCCGTGTACCGCTGGAAGACGAGGTCAGGCGAGTCGGCAACATCGAACAGAATCTTGTCCTGGCCCAGGCCGACCTGCTTCCCGACGAACACCTCCTCGCCGTCCCCGAGCCGGAGAACGCTGCCGCGCCTGACAGCCTCGGACCCGCCAGCAGACGGTCCCGGATTTCCGACGGCCGACGTCACCCTCCTCGCGACCTGGCGCTCGAGCGAGACGGGCTTCGGCTTCTTGGCAGCGCCCCGCGGAGCACCAGCCTGTCTCTCCTCGGGCGCGGTCCCATCAGCCATGAAGACAGGGTTAGCGGGGTACAGGGCGTGGGCAGCCGCGATCAGCCTAGCCCGTCCGTCGGGGAGCACGCCGTTGCGCAACGCCTCAGAAACCTGCCACCAGAAACGACGGGGCGGCCAGCGGTGCGTCGGCGAGCGGGAATCCGGCTCGCGACAGCAGATGACGCGAGGCCTCCACATCCGAGAAGGCATCAGCGAGCGCGACGATCTCGGCCTCGCTGAGCCTGTCGCTCACCGGTACCCCCATTCCGATCTCCGCCTCCACGGGGGGACGGCTCGCGCTGCCCCACCTCGCACGATCATCGCATGGATACTCCGCCGCCCACCGGAGGATCCCCTAGCCGGGATTGTTGCTGCCGGCCATCGCAGTGACCCGTGCGAAGCACCGGTGTGCTCGCATGGTGGTTCGAAATGTGGTGGGTTCGCCGGTCGCGGCGTCGGAGTTTGCCGGTTCCGGTTCCCGCCCTGGGTAATCGCGCTGCCGGCAGGGTGGGCCGTGGGGCAAGGTGTCTGCTGGGCAGATCTTTTCCCCACGGCCTCCCACCGAACCGGACTGGCTCGTTTCCGAGCACCAGGCTCTCCAGTGATCTGTGCCGTGAGTTGCGAACGCGGGTGATCCGCCTGGCACGCCAACTGGTCATGGACCTGGACGGGCGGCTCGACGCGTTCCGGTACCTGATCCGCGACCGGGACACGAAATACACCCAGGCGTTCGACGACGCGTTCGCCGCCGAAGGCATCCAGGTTGTGCGGACTCCACCGCGGACACCTCAGGCGAACTGCTACGCCGAGCGGATCATCCGCTCGCTCCGCCAGGAATGCATCGACCGGCTCCTCCTCCACGACGAACGCCGCGCCGCCACCGTGCTTGACGAGTACGCCCGCCACTTCAACGATCATCACCCCCACCAAGGACGAGACCAGCGCCCGCCGAATGACGACCCGGCTGCCGTCACTCCCGCACCACCGGCCCGGCTACTGGAGCGTGCGTGCGTGGGTGGTGACTCGGTCGGAGCTATCCGTCGCGTTGTCAACCCAGATGGAAATGTAGTAGTCCGTCCCGGCCCGCAGGCCGGTGAAGGTGTAGGACGTCGCGCTGGCCGACAGGGTGTCCGCGACGAAGTCGGTGCAGTACCGGCCGTTGTAGCTCTGGCATGGGCTGGCGACCGCCTCGACGTTGATCTTCTGGACGTCTGTGGCGGTGTTCGTCCAGGTCACCCGCAGCACGTCCGCGCCAATCTCGGCGACGAACAGGTCGGCCGGCGCGCTCGGCGGACCGGCCGGGGGCCGCGGGGACGCCGTGGTCGGCAGCGGGCCCGCTGTGGTGCGCCGCGGCGCCGGGGACGTGCGCTGGGGCGCGGCACCTGGCGCGCTGGACGTCGGCTCCGTCGCGGCGCTCGTCGGGGTGCCCGTCGGCGTTGGAGACAGGCTCGGCTGCTGCTGCGCGCTGGCCGGCCCGGCGGAGACGGACGACGTCGGGCCCGCGGCCACGCCGGCGTCGCCGTCGTCACCCTTGATGCTCACCGCATAGGCTGCGACGGCGATCGCGAGGATCGCCGCCACGGCCGCGACCGCCGCCGCGCCGCGCCAGGGGAAGCTCCGCCGCGCCGCGCCGGGCGGCCGGTCGTCCTCGCGCAGGCCGGGTGGTGGGCCGCCGAGGTAGGGCGGCGGGTCGACCGGCACGGGGGCCGGCGGCCGAAGCGTCCCGGCGGTCAGCGTCGGCGGCGCGTCGCCGCGCGGGCGCGGCGGGAACCTGGCCGGCGCGGGCTTGCTCATCCGCATGGGCGCGATCCGCGTCGCAGGCTCGGCGCCGTCGGTCGGGATCGGCGGGATCGGGAGCGACCCGGTGCGCAGCCGGTGCAGCTCGACCAGCAGGTCGTCGGGCGTTGGGCGGTCGGCCGGGGCCTTGGCCATGGCCTGGGCGACGAGCGGTCGCAGCATCTCCGGCACGCCGGTCAGGTCGGGCGGCTCGCTCACGACTCGTCCCATGATCCTCGGCAGGCTGTCCGCCCCGAATGGGCTCTTGCCTGTCGCGGCGAAGACCAGGACGGCGCCCAGGGCATGGACGTCGGCCGCCCCGGTGACGGCCTCACCGAGTGCCTGTTCCGGCGCCATATAGGCGGGGGTCCCGATCGCGCCCTGCGTCATCATGGTCGCCGAGTCGAGGGCCCGTGCGACCCCGAAGTCGATGACCCGCGCCCCGAACCGGGACAGCAGGATGTTCGACGGCTTGAGGTCACGGTGGACCACACCGGCTGCGTGAATGGCACGCAGAGCCGACGCGACGGCCTCGGCCAGCCATTCCACCTGCGCGGGTGGCAGCGGCCCGTGCGCCTGGACGTGCGCGGCCAGGGTCGGCCCGTCGATGAACTCGGTCACCAGGTAGGGCTGTGCCTCATCGGTCCCGACATCGAGCACCGCGGCGGTGTAGGAGCGAGCAACCCGCCGCGCGGCCTCCGCCTCACGCACAAACCGGCGGCGGAACTCCGCCACCCCAGCCAGGTCAGACCGGATGACCTTCACGGCGAGCAACAGGCCGTCGGCGCTGTCGGTCCGCCGCGCCAGGTAGACGCTGCCCATCCCGCCGCGGCCCAGCCGGCCGAGTAGCGTGTACGCACCGAGCCGCCGGGGGTCGGAGGACTCCAGCGGCGACACACCCGTGGGTAGCTCCGTCACGCCGCCCCCCGCGCGAAGACCCACCCTCCGTCCCCGCACAGAGATGTAGAAGGCCCTCTCCGGTACAGGGTATATCCGACCGTTTCAGCCAGATCCTCCCCAGGGGGATCCGTCGGGCACTGTTGCGTTGAGCCGTCTCGGGGCATAGTGGCGGCCAGTTGGTCGCCTGGTCAGATGGCCTGCGCGAGTTCGGGCCGCGGCCAGGTTCCGTTTCTCGGAGGCGAGGACGTCGATGACCTGGCCGAACTGGTCGATCGCCCAGTACACGTACGTCCAGCGACCGGCGGCCTTGACGTACGTCTCGTCGGTAACCACCTGTCACCGGGGCTGTGGCGACACGGCTGTGCAGCGTCGATCGGCAACGGAGTGACCCTCTGCACCCAGCGGAAAATCGTGACGCGGTCGACATCAAGGCCGCGTTCGGCAAGCAGTTCCTCGACGTCTCGGTAGGACCCGCCTGACCAGGCAGCAAAACCCCAGGTCACGCGCCCGAATCGAGTCTTGGCACGCCACGGGCCATGCGCAGGGTGCGGCTTAGCACCCGGCCGTACGCTAAGCCAGCCATTGCCGTTACAGTCGGGTTACGTCGACTGCGACGTCGAGAGTCGAGCTCGTGCTCGTGGTGAACAGCACGCCTTTTAGTGGCGACACGTCTCCGAAGTCGCGGCCCCAGGCGCTCACGATGTAGCGCGAATCGGCGAACTGGTTGTTGGTCGGGTCGATGTCGATCCACCGCCCATCCGGCAGCGGCACGGACACCCAGGCATGCGTCGCGTCGGAGCCGACGAGCTTTGGCCGTCCGGGCGGGGGAAGCGTCTCGAGATAGCCGCTCACATAGCGGGCTGGCACCCCGAACGCCCGCAGTGCCCCGATCGCCAGATGGGTGAAGTCCTGGCACACGCCGGCCCGCAGTTCCAGCAG